>Ga0075021_10002028_pt1 | contig 10518 bp, 10 predicted proteins | sample ColStrG_CSR_2012_FD_72749 | JGI IMG/M metagenome (GOLD analysis project Ga0075021, IMG submission 72749) | Freshwater sediment microbial communities in response to fracking from Pennsylvania, USA - Cold Stream Run_MetaG_CSR_2012 | ecosystem: Environmental > Aquatic > Freshwater > Creek >... | reverse complement strand
GGCGGTACGTGGCGACCCGACGCCACTTCATGGGGGACCGCACCTACAAGGGCGTGACCTACACGCTGCAGCTCGAGGCGGTCGAGGACGGTGTGTTCAAGGCGCACGCGCGCCTCCTGCCCTCGGGACCGGAAGTGTCCTTCGTGGACGAGGCCTCCGACCGCGCGCTGAAGCAGGCCGAGATCGAGATCAAGCAGATCATCGAGCGCCGGGAGGCGAGCGCGGTGGTGCGCGAGCGCCTGCCGGAGCGCAAGTACCGCGACGTCACGTACACGATCATCGTCCGCACCGAGGCGACCCAGGTGGTGACCGAGGTGTACTTCGTCCGCACCAACGCGATCCAGCGTCGCCCGGGGCCCGGCACCTTCTTCGCGCTCTTCCAGGGAAAGACCCGGGAGAAGGCCATCGCTCAGGCCGAGCGGACCTTCAAGGCCAAGATCGACGAGGAGCGGGAGGACGGCCGCGGCCGGAAGGTCTAGGCCGGCCGGACGTGGCAGGCATGCGGGAGACGGGGCTCGGTCTGGAGGTCTGGTGGGGCGAGCGCGAGTACCGGGCGTGCGGCGCGTCGCTCGAGTGTCGAGGGCGGTACATCGTCGGCAAGCTGTTCGATCTCGACACCCGGATGCTCCAGACCGCATGGCTCGCCGCCTTCGGGCGGCGGCTGCTCGGCCCCCCCGAGATCCAAGCCCACGAGATCACCCGGTCTCAGTGGCAGCTGATCCTGTCCCACATGGGTGCCCGCGCGGACGAGATCGTCGACGTCCAGACGCGGATGGGCCGAATCTAGGCCCGTATTGTGACGGAGTTCTCTCACGTGCGAGCACAACCCAATGACCTCTCGGAGGGGATCTGATGGCGAACTCGGCGGGATATCACGAATCGGAGGGCAAGCTGCGGCCGGAGACCCAGGACAATCACCGCGCGCTGACCTCCATGCAGGAAGAGCTGGAGGCGGCCGACTGGTACGATCAGCGGGTCGACGCCGCGACCGACCCGGACCTGAAGCAGATCCTGGCTCACAATCGCGACGAGGAGAAGGAGCACTTCGCGATGCTGCTGGAGTGGTACCGGCGCCGGGACGCCAAGATGGACGAGCATCTGAAGGAGTACCTGTTCAGCCGCGGCTCCCTCATCGCCCGGGAGCAGGCGGTGGCGGGTGAAGGGGGTGGAGCCGCGGGGGCCTCGGCCGCCGGTGACGGCGGCTCGCTCGGCATCGGCAGCCTGAAGGGAGGGCAGGGGCTATGAACAACCTGAAGCGAGAGCTCGCCCCGATCTCCTCCGCGGCCTGGCACGAGATCGACGCGGAGGCCACGCGCGTCCTCAAGCTGAAGCTGGCCGGAAGGAAGCTGGTGGACTTCGAGGGACCCCTCGGCCCCACCGAGGCCGCGGTGAACACCGGGCGCCGCGAGCGGCTCGGCGCGGCCCCGGTCGCCGACGTGGAGGCCTCGCGCCGGCAGGTGCTCCCTCTCGTCGAGCTGCGGGCGTACTTCGATCTGTCGCGCGAGGAGATGGACGCGGTCGAGCGGGGCGCGAAGGATCCGGAGCTGCAGCCCCTGATCGACGCGGCCACCCGCATCGCCTACGCGGAGGACACCGCGATCTTCCACGGCTACGCGGCCGGGGGCATCAAGGGCATCGACCAGGTCACCGCCTATCCGATCCTGCCGATTCCCGAGGACTACCAGGACTATCCCCGCAGCATCGCGGAGGCGACGCGGCGCCTGCGGCTGGCCGGCGTCGACGGCCCCTATGCCATCGCGCTGGGGCCGCGCTCCTACACCGGCCTCACCCAGGCGGTCGGCGACGGCGGCTATCCGGTCCTCAACGTGGTGCGGAAGCTGGTGGACGGGCCGATCGTGTGGGCTCCCGCCATCAGCGGCGCGGTGGTGATGAGCCAGCGGGGGGGCGACTTCGAGCTGACGGTGGGGCGGGACATGTCGATCGCCTACCAGAGCCACAACGACACGTCGGTGCGCCTCTACCTGGTCGAGTCCATGACCTTCCGGGTGCTGACGCCCGAGGCGGCGGTGGCGCTCGCCCACAAGGACACCAAGGCGTCGAAGAAGGGCTGATCCCGCTCGGATTCGCTCAGGCGGGCTTGCCCTGCGCGATGACACCGGCCTGCAGCAGACGCGTGAGATCCGCCTCGTCGAGGCCCGCCTCGCGGAGGACCTCCAGGGTATGCTCGCCCAGGCCCGGGGCCATGGTGGCGGCCACCTTCTCCTGGCCCTCGATCGCGAGCGGGCTGCTCACGGTGAGCGCGGCGCCGGCGCGCGGATCGTCGATCGGCACGAGCGCGCCGCTGTCGCGCATCTGCGGGTCGTGGGCGATGTCGTCGAGCGTGCCCACCACTCCGAACGCGATGCCGCTCGCCTCGAGCACCCGCCGCCACTCGGGCCAGTCGCGCTCGCCGAAGACCGCGTCGAGGATCGCGATCAGGGCGCGGGTGTTGCCGCGGCGGGCGGCGGGGGTCGCGAAGCGCGGGTCGGCGAAGAGCTCCGGCCGGCCGATCGCGGCGGTGAAATCCTCCCAGCGCCGGCCGTCGGGCGTGAGCGCGATGAGGAACCAGCGGCCGTCCCGGCAGCGGTAGAGGTTGCCGAGGGCGTCGACCGCGTCCTCGCGCGGCGGGCGTACCACGGTGCGTGCGCCGCACAGGATGCCCTGGACCGCGATGGCGTTGAGCCAGAGCCCGTTGGCGAGGAGCGACGTGGAGACCATCGCCCCGCGGCCGGTGCGCTCCCGCTGGTAGAGCGCGGCCATGATCGCCCCGAAGAGCGACATGCCGGTCGGATGGTCGCCCATGCCGGGGAGCGAGCGCGAGGGCGGCGCCTCCGGCGACGGGCGGACGAGATCCATCAGCCCGGTGCGGGCCCAGAGCGCGGTGCTGTCGAAGCCGGGCCGGCTCGCCTCCGCGCCGGCCTCCCCGTAGGCGGTGATCGAGCCGTAGATCAGCCGGGGGTTGAGCGGGGACAGATCCTGCCAGCGCACGCCGAGGCGGGCCCGCCCGTCGAGCGGCGCGTTGGTGACGAACACGTCGGCCCTCCGCACGAGGCGGTGGAGCACGCCGCGCCCGTCCTCCGATCGGAGATCGAGCACCACGCTGCGCTTGTTCCGGTTGTCGACGATCCACGGGAAGTTGTGGGGGCTGGGCGGGTAGCCCGCGTTGCGCAGGCGATAGGTGTCGCCGCTCGGCGGCTCGATCTTGATCACGTCCGCGCCGAAGTCGGCCATCGCGGTGGTGGCCACCGGCCCCGCGATGTAGCTTGCGGCGTCGATCACCCGGATGCCGTCCAGCAGCCTCACCGCCGCGTCAGTCGTCGCGCGGGGCGGCCGCCTGCTCGACCGCGTTGCGCAGGAGCGCCGCCCCGCGATAGATGCCGTGCACGAACTTGCTGTAGGGCATCACCACGAACAGGGCCAGCACGCAGCCCAGGTGCACCGCGAGCAGGGTGCCCATGGCGCCCGTCGCGCGCAGGGCGAGGAGCACGAGCCCGGTCACCGCGGTCAGCAGGATGAGGAGGATGAACGCGAAGTCGGTGCCCAGCTGGCGCGGCGCGCCGGGCTCGGGGTCCGCCGCGATCTTGAACCAGAGCATGCCGGCGGTGCCGACGGTCATGCCGAGCCCGCCCACCGTGCCGAGCAGCACCGGCAGGCTCGCGAAGGGAAACGGGGAGAGCCGGCCCAGCCCGTGCTCGTAGAACGCGGCGACGGTGGTCGAGGCGAAGCAGAGGGCGAAGCCGTAGAAGAGGGCGTGGTGCAGCCAGCGGCGCGCCTGGGAGAACCCCTCGTCCTGCTCGTTGCACCCGTCGCCGCCTCCTCCCAGGTTGCGCAGGGTGGCCACGTCGACGAGCGCGCGCCACCACGCGCGCGCGCCGGGGAGCGGGCCCGAGGCGGTGCCCGTCCAGTACCGGACCGCGCCCGCGATGAGGGCGACGATCGAGAACGAGAAGGTGGCCGCCGCCACGGAGACCATCGCCCAGGACGGGATCACCAGGTAGAAGGCGCCGGGCGCGGTGTGCACGCCGTAGAGCACCGCCGGATCGCGCAGGAGCCCGGTGGCGAGCAGCAGCAGGGCGATGCCGAGCGCGGTCGCGAGCGCCACCACCGTGCCGTTCCGGCGGAACAGCCCGGCGAGGAATCCGGGCCACGCGTACTCTTCCCAGGTCTCGGCGCGCAGGTCGGCCAGGGTGCGCGGCAGGTTGATGCCGAACTCGTGAGGCGGCGCGTACTGGCAGGCGTAGAAGCAGGCTCGGCAGTTGTGGCAGAGATTGGCGAGATACGTGAGATCGGTGCCCGCGAACTCGCGCCGGAGCTCCATGGCCGGGAAGACGGCGCAGAAGCCCTCGCAGTAGCGGCAGGCGTTGCAGACCTGCATCGCGCGACTCGCGTCCTGGAGAGCGTCGCTAGTGTGCATGGGGACGCGCATGCGCGGCGGCCTCCCGGCCCGCGATCCGGCCGAACACGGTTCCGATGGTCATGCCGAAGCCGGCCAGGTAGCCCTTGCCGAGGATGTTGCCGGCCATGATCTCGCCGGCCGCCCAGAGGTTCTCGACCGGGCGGCCGTCCTGCATCAGGACCCGCGCGCACTCGTCGACGCCTACGCCCAGGTAGGTGAAGGTGATGCCGGGGCGCAGCGGATAGCCGAGGAAGGGCGGGGTGTCGATGGCCCGGGCCCAGTGCGTCTTGGGCGGGGTGAGCTCCGCGGTGGCGCAGTCGTCGAGGGCGTGGCCGTCGAAGTGACCCGGCCGGACCGCCGCGTTGAACTGCTCGACCGTCGACTCGAGCGCGCCCGCGTCGAGCCCGAAGGCGCGGGCCAGCTCGGCGATCGACCCGGCGCGGATCGCCGGGAACACCGACGGCATGAAGAGGCGCTCGGCCTTGGCGTCGACGATGCAGTAGGCAATCTGGCCCGGCTGCTGCGCGACCAGCCGGCCCCAGATCGCGTAGCGCTTCGGCCACAGGTCCTCGCCCTCGTCGTAGAAGCGCTGGCCGGCACGGTCCACCACGATGCCGAAGGGGATGCAGTCGAGACGGGTCACGATGCCGCCGTCGAAGCGAGGCGCACGCGCGTCGATGGCCACCGCGTGGCACTGGGTCGGATCGCCCACCGCGGCCACGCCCTGGTCGAGCAGGTTGCGGAGGATGCGGCCCCGCGCGTAGGGCGTCCCGCGGATCAGGAAGTTCTCGGCCGCCTCGCCCCAGTACTCCTTGAGCCATTCGATATTGCCCTGGAACCCGCCGGAGGCGGCCACCACCGAGGTGGCGCGCACCGTCTCCGGGAAGCCCCTGCGGCTGAGGACGGCTTCCCGCACGCGGCGGTCCTCGAGGACGAGCGACTGGACCTCGGTGTCGTAGACGACGTCGACGCCCAGGCGCTCGGCGGTGCGGTAGTAGGCGTTGACCAGGGCCTTGCCGCCGCCGAGGAAGAACGCGTTGGTCCGGGAGAGGTTCAGGGTGCCGGTCAGCGACGGCTGGAAGCGGACCCCGCGCGCCTCCGCCCACGTGGTCGCCTCCGCGGAGGCGCGGATGGTCATGCGGGCGAGCGCCTCGTTGGTGGCGCCGCCGGTCACCCGGCGCAGGTCGTCCCAGTACTCGGCCTCCGCGTACGCGTCGGTGAGGACCGAGGTGGGCGCCGGGTGCATGGCCCGCAGGTTGCGGGTGTGGCGGCTGTTGCCGCCGCGCATCGCGCGGGGCGCGTGCTCGACGAGGAGGACGCGGGCGCCCGCCTCCCGCGCGGTGACGGCGGCGCAGAGGGCGGCGTTGCCGCCGCCGATCACCAGCACGTCATAGGGACGGGTCAGGTCGGCCATCTCATCGCTCGGGCGGCCGCCGCGTGTGCCAGTCGGTGGCCGCCTCGTAGGCCCAGCCGATGCGGAGCGGGGTGGCCTCGTCGCCGGCGTGGCCCACGATCTGGAGCGAGAGCGGCAGGCCTCCCGCGGTGAAGCCGTTCGGCACCGCGAGCCCGCAGAGGCCGAGGTAGTTCACCGGCCGCGTGAAGTGAGCCGCGGTGCCGGCCTGGTCCGCCTGGTCGATGGGGATCGGTGGGGTGAGCGCGGTCGGCGTCAGGAGGGCGTCGACGTCCGCCAGCGCCGCCTCGACCGCGCGGCGGTGCGTCTCGCGCTCGGCCAGCGCGAGCAGGTAGTCGCGCGCGGACACCCCGCGCCCGAGCTGGATGCGCGGGCGCACGTGCGGGTCGACGGGCTGGGCCGCGTCGTCGATCAGGTGGCCGACGAAGCGATAGCCCTCCGCTCCGATGATCCGCCCGGTGGCGGCCGCGTAGTCGCCGAAGCGGTGCGGCAGGGTCACGCGGGAGACCTGGGCGCCGAGCTTGGCCAGCGCGTCGACCGAGGCGTCGTAGGCCGCGAGCACCTCGCGATCGACGCCGGTGCGCTCCGCGTCGGGCATCACCGCGATCCGCAGGCCGGCCACCCCGCGCCGCAGGGTGGGCAGGGGATCGGCCGCGGCCCATGTGAGCGTCTGGGGATCCCGCGGATCCGGCCCGTTGAGCAGGCGGAAGAGGACCGCGGCGTCCTCGACGGACCGCGCGATCGGCCCCGGCGTGTCGAGCGTGAAGGAGAGCGGCAGGACCCCGTAGGTGCTGATGCGCCCCGCGGTCACCTTCAGGCCGACGATGCCGCACCAGCCGGCGGGGAGGCGGACCGAGCCGCCGGTGTCGGTGCCGATGGCGATGGGGGCGAGGCCGGCCGCGACCGCGACCGCGGAGCCGCTGGAGGAGCCGCCGGGCGTGCGGTGGACCGCGAGGTCCCACGGGTTCCGCGGGGTGCCCAGGTGGGTGTTGGTGCCCCAGCTCCCCATCGCGAACTCGACGGTGTGGGTCTTGCCGAGCACGATCATCCCGGCCGCGATCGCGCGCTCGGCGAGGGTCGCGGTGACCGGCGAGACGCGATTGGCCCAGACCTTCGAGCCGCCGGTGGTGACCCGGCCCTCGAGGTCGACCAGGTCCTTGAGCGCGATGGGCACGCCGTGGAGCGGGCCCATCCGGTGGCCGGAGCGGATCGCGCGGTCGGCGCCCTCGGCGGCGAGGCGCGCATCGTCGGCGTACACCGCGATGAAGGAGTGCAGCAGCGGGTCGCGCCGCTCGATGCGCTCGAGCAGGGCGTTCACCGCGTCGACGGGGGAGAGGGTCCGGGCGCCAAAGGCCTGCGACAGCTCGGTGACGCCGGCCCACACGGGATCGATCCTGGTCATGTCGATGGCTCCGATGCGCGCTTGTCCGAGACGATGCGCCCCTCTTTGAGCACGAGGAGCAGTCGGCGGAGGTTGGTGATGTGCTCGAGGGGGTTCGCGGCCACCACGATCAGGTCCGCGAGCTTGCCGGGCTCGATGGTGCCGAGGTCGTCGCCCACCCCGCAGAGCGCGGCGGCGTGCCGGGTGGCGGCCAGCAGCGCCTGCCACGGGGTGGCGCCCGCGGCGACCCAGAGGCCCAGCTCGAGCAGAGCCGCGTCCTTGAGCGGGCGGATGTCGGAGCCGAGCGCCATCGGGACGCCGGCGGCGAGCGCGCGGCGGAAGGCGTCGCGGTGGGGCTCGGCCGCGTCGTCGGCGCGCCGGCAGAGGTCCGGAGCGAGGTCGCGCTGCTCGACCCACCGCTTCTCCCACGGATCGCGGGCCTGGTCCGGCGTGAGCTGGGTGATGGCGAGGGTCGGGACGTACCAGGTGGCGTGCGCGCGCAGGGCCTCGATGCACGCGCCGTCCATGATGTAGCCGTGCTCGACGCTGTGCGCGCCCAGGCGGGCCGCGGCCGCCACGCTCTCCGGGTTCGCGGCGTGCGCCATGACCGGGAAGCCGCGCTTCCGGCAGATCGCGAACGCGGCGTCGAGCTCCTCGTCGAGCAGGAAGGATTGGGTGTGGCGATCCCACGGGGGCCCCATGATCCCGCCGGTCAGGTTCAGCTTGATGTGGTCGACCCCGTTCTTGATCTGCGCGCGGATCGCGCGCACGAAGCCGTAGGGTCCGTCGCACTCCCGCGCATGGCCGGAGGTGAGGAAGTGCCCGCCGGTCGTGGTCAGGAAGTGGCCGGCGGCGAATACCCGGGGGCCCACGTACCGGCCCGCGTCGAAGGCGCGCTTCCACGCCACGTCCATGAAATGGGCCGCGCCCGCGCACCGCACCCCGACCACCCCGCTCTCGGTCAAGGCCTCCATGAGCCGGTGGCCGAAGATGGCGGTCTGCTCGGCCACCGAGGCCCCGGTGGAGGCGAGGTAGTCGGGGTGGATGTGGACGTCCCACAGGCCGGGCAGCAGGTAGGCGCCGCCGAGATCGACGACGTCGGCGTTCCGCGTGTCCGGCGATCGGCTCCCGTCGAGCACCTCCACGATGCGGCCACGGTCGACGACCACGCTGGCGCCGGGGAGGGGTCGGGGGGTGACGCAGTCGATCACCGTCGCATTGGTCAGGACGCGTCGCATCGTCGAGATCGCTCCGCCGGGCTCGCTCGCCGGGGTCAGAGGCGGGCGCGCTGCTCCACCAGTTTCCAGTAGGTGTCCTTGTTCTGGATCTTGTCGCCGCGGAACTCGTAGATATCGCAGCCCTGGTAGTCGAGCCGCTCGCCGTCCGCCCCGGTGCCGGTCACGGTCCAGATCGAGACCGCGCGGTTGCCGGTCACGAAGTGATCGATGTGGTCCCAGCGCATGTCGGAGATGACCTTGAAGCGGTCCGCGAGGACCCGCCCGATGGCCGCCTTGCCCTGGACGCGCCGGCCGCACGGCTGCGGCCCGCGGGCCATGAGGAAGGTGGCGTCCTCGGCGAAGAAGGCCAGGATCCGATCCACGTCGCGGCGGTTGAAGGCCGCGTTGATCTGGAGCAGCAGGTCGATCGTCGGTCCCATGGTCAGGCTCCCTGGACGGGCCCGCTCTGCCGACCGACGAAATCCAGCACGTCGGCGACGCACTTGTCGGTGGCCGGGCTCGCCTGCTGGGCGAAGCCGTGACGGGACTCGGGAAAGTGCACGCGCTCGAGGTGGCCGCCCGCCTTCCGGTAGGCGTCGACGAAGGCCTCGGTGATCGCCGCCGGCACGTTGTCGTCGAGGTCGGGCTGCGCCACCCAGACCGGCGGCCGCGCGGTGGCCAGGCCCTCCGCGACGAGACGTGTGACACTCGCGCCCGCCATCGCGGCCTCGTCCGCGAAGAAGGCCCGGTGCGAGGCGATCAGCCGCTGGGCGTCGAACCCCGACGGCGGGGGCGGCTCGTGCTCGCGCGAGAGCGCGTAGCGGTAGCGGGCCAGCGGATCCGCGACCGGGTAGAGCGTCACCACGAAGGCCGCCGTCGCGTCGCGCGGGCTCGCGTCGAGGGCGCCGTCGAGCGTCACCACCGGCGTGCCCGCTCCCTCGGGCGCCCCGGGGCGCACCGCGTGGAGCAGGGCCAGGTGGCCGCCGCTCGAGCTGCCGAGCAGGCCGATCCGCGCGGGATCGACCCCGAGCCGCCGCGCGTGGGCGCGGACGTAGCGGACGCCGGCCGCCACGTCCGCACTCGCGGCCGGGAAGCGATGGTCGGGCGCCTGGCGGAAGTCGAGCGCGACCACGACGCGGCCGGACGCCGCGAGCGCCTCGCAGAGGATCGCGTCCGCGGTGCGGTCCGAGCGCGCCCAGGCTCCGCCGTGGACGTAGACCAGCGCCGCGCGCGGCGCCGGCGCGTCGTCCCGCGGGCGGTAGACGCGCGCCAGAAGCTCGAGCCCGGCCGGGCGCGCGTACGGGGTGTCGATCACGTCAACGTCATGGAGTCCGGGCATGGGGGCGCCTCCGCGCTCAGTCGACCAGCGCCTGCTGGACCAGCTCCTTGAAGAGCTGTCGGTAGTAGGTCCGCGAGGGGCCGGGGGCCTGGGTCATCAGGATCGCGATCAGCTGCTCCTTCGGGTCGATCCAGAAGTAGGTGCCGCCCGCGCCGGCCCAGCCGTACTCGCCGATCGAGCCCGACTGGCCGTCCATCCCCACATCCTTGCGCACCTGGAAGCCGAGGCCGAACGTGTAGCCCGGGCGGTTCATGGTGGTGCTGATCGGGCCGAGATGATCGGAGGCCATGAAGGCGACCGTGGTGCGGCTCAGGAGGCGTGCGGGGCCGAGGCGGCCGCCGTCGAGCAGCATCTGGGCGAAGCGCAGGTAGTCGTCGGTGGTGGAGACGCCACCGCCCCCGCCGGACTCGTACCTCGGCTGAGTGGTCACGTCGATCAGCGAGGTCTTCTCGCCGGTGGCGGGGTCGATCGGGAGCGCCTGGGCCAGGCGGCCGAGCTGGGCCCTCGGGACGAAGAAGCCGGAGTCCTTCATGGCGAGCGGGCGGAAGATGCGGTCCGCGAAGAAGCCGCCGAGGGACTTGCCGGAGATCACCTCCACCACTCGGCCCAGCACGTCGACCGAGCGACTGTACTCCCACGCGGTGCCGGGCTGGTGCGCGAGCGGCGCGAGGGCGAGCCGGTCGACCAGCTCCGCGTTGCTCAGGTCGCGCGCGTCCACACCGGCCCGCTCGTAGGCCGCCTTCACGGTCGCGTTGGTGGTCCGGCCCCCGTAGG
>Ga0075021_10002027_pt1 | contig 10522 bp, 7 predicted proteins | sample ColStrG_CSR_2012_FD_72749 | JGI IMG/M metagenome (GOLD analysis project Ga0075021, IMG submission 72749) | Freshwater sediment microbial communities in response to fracking from Pennsylvania, USA - Cold Stream Run_MetaG_CSR_2012 | ecosystem: Environmental > Aquatic > Freshwater > Creek >... | reverse complement strand
GTGGTGTTGCGCATCTTCTCTTGCAGCGTCTCATATTGCTGGCGCGCCATCTGCATCATGTTCTGCATGTCAAATCCGGGCATACATCATCCTCTACTTCTTGTTCTGATAATCAATCACGGTGCGAATCTCCGCGCCGAACTTTTCCTGTACGTATTTCACGATGGGGTCTTGGGCGGCACGGCTCTTGCTGCTTCCGCCGGTGGCTCGGGTCGCGCTTTTACCGTTGCTATCCTGGGCGGTCCCCCCGCTGGAGAGCTTCAACTTTACGGATCGGCCCAGAGCCTTGCTGGCGGCTGCGTTCGCGGCTTTGAGAGGTTCTGCGCCAAGAGTCATCTTCAGGGTGAAGTCGGTGGCCACGACCTCGACCGCAGGCTGACTGCCTTCAAAAAACCATCGTCCGCCGCTCAGGAGGGTGGCCGCCATCGGATGGCCGGCAGCTTCGACCTCCGCGACAATCGCTGCGGCAAGTTCTTCGGGTGAAAGCTGCGTCGGCACGGCATCGACTGGGTCAGGAGCGACGGCGATCTCCGGGCGCTTGGGAGCTGGCACAACAGGCTCGGATAGGAGAACGGGCAACGCGGACCCCAGAATCACTGGTTCTCTTGTGGGGCGTTCAGACGCGCTGTATTCAGCACCAGCTTCAGCCTGCGCAGTGGGGGCTTGCGGGACGGGGCGAGGGCCGGGAGCGTCGCTCGACATCTCGGGCTTGCCGTATCCGCCTTTGCGCGCTGAGTCGGCGGCGAAAGGGGATACAGGACGCGGAGCGTCTGGAATCCGTCGAACGGGTGGCGCGGAACTCGCCGTCGGAGCGGGCCGAGGTACCGCTGTCGGCTGCGTTCGTGTTCCGGAAAAAGAACTCGCCAAGGACGCAGGCAACGTGACTCCGCTGAGAAGCTGTTCCATCGGGAGCAGGCGCTGCGCGTGCGACATTTTGATGAGACCGAGCTCGAGATGAAAACGCTGTTCCTGTTTGTACCCGAGCTCACTATGTGTGCGCAGCATGATTTGCAGGTGCCGAGCGAGGTCTTCCTCGCTGAAGAGGTCGGCGACCGATCCGACGCGCTTGCGTTCGTCGCTGGAGATCTGGAGGAGATCCGAATCAGGACCCGCAACTTTCGCGACCAGCGCATTCCGCAAAAATCGCACGACCTCACGCGCGAAGTGTACCGCGCTGTGACCCTCGGTGAGCAGACGATCGATGAGCTGGAGGACTTCTCGACTGTTGCTTTCGGAGACCGCTCGCATCACTTGCTCGATCATCCCGGAAGGCGCTGCGCCGACGAGTTGGCGCACAGTTTCCGCGGTGAGCCTGCCTTCGCGGCTGGCGATTGCCTGATCCAGAATAGAGAGCGCATCTCTGACAGAGCCGTCGCCCGCCTCAGCTAGCAAAGCGAGGGCGTCTTCGTCGGCGGCGATGTTTTCGCGCCCCGCGAGATCGCGCAGCTGTGCCAGGATCTGCTCGAACTTTACTGCATGAAAGCTGAAGTGCTGGCAGCGCGAACGGATCGTTTGTGGGATATCTTCCGGCTGTGTGGTCGCCATCATGAAGACAATGTGCGCCGGAGGTTCTTCCAGAGTCTTCAACAGAGCATTGAAGGCGGCATCCGTGATTTGGTGTGCTTCGTCGAGAATATAGACCTTAAAGCGATCGCGAGCAGGACGGTAGCGCGCGCCTTCGCGAAGCTCGCGAATTTCGTCGATGCCGCGATTCGTGGCGGCGTCAATCTCAATTACGTCCACGGAGTTGCCGGCCCGAATCTCAACGCAGGATTCGCAAACGCCGCAAGGTTCGCTGACGGGCTTGTCGCCTTTGCCGTCAACCCCGCGGCAGTTGAGCGCCATCGCCAGAATGCGAGCGATTGTGGTCTTGCCAATCCCGCGATGCCCGCTGAAAATGTATCCGTGTGCCAGCCGCTCCTGCTCCAGTGCGTTTTTGAGCGTACGGGTGACGTGGTCTTGTCCGATGACTTCGGAAAAACGCTGTGGACGATACTTACGGGCTAGAACCTGATAGCTCATGCAAACCTAAAATTATACGTGACGAGCGAGGACTTTCCGTGAGTAAGGCGCGCAAAGCAAAGATGAAGCGCAAATCGAAGAAATCGGCGCCGGACGCTCGGATGAAGTTGCTGGCGCTGATTGCGAAAATTCCGCGGGGCAAAGTGAGCACGTATGGTGCTCTTGCGCGCGCTGCAGGCATCACGAACGGCGCTCGGCAAACTGCTCGTGCGCTGCGCGGAGCGCATGGATTGCCCTGGCAACGTGTATTGGGAGCGGGTGGCGCGATTAAACTGACGGGTGAGCATGCCTTCGAGCAGCGCTTTCGGCTGCAATCGGAAGGGGTCACGTTCCGGGGGAAGCGGGTCGACATGAAACTGCACGAGCATAAATTTCGTGCGCGGACGAAATGATGTCCTTACGTTCACTAGTCGGGTGACGAATCTGGCCGTAGACAGTCCAACCGAGTTGGAGGGCCGCACATGTACGCAATCAAGCAGGGAATCCGGGTCGCATCCCGGCAACTGTGGAAGACTCCCTGGTTCGCCTTAGTCGTGGTCCTGACGCTTGCAATGGGAATTGGCGCGACCACCGCTATTTTCTCGCTGGTCCAAGGCATCCTCCTGCGGCCGCTTCCGTTCAACGATCCCGACCGCCTGGTTATTCTGGGAGATCACCTGGGAGATGGTGCCAATGTCGCAGTCACAGCGCGTGAGATTGCCACCTATTCGGGCGCAACGAGCGCCTTCTCGTCCATGGGCGGATATGCTTCCTCGAGCTATGAGCTTTCTGGCGGTGCGAACCCGGAGGAGATCTACGGTGCTCGATTGACGGCGAGTCTGTTGCCCACTCTGGGCACACCACCCATTCTGGGCCGCTTTTTCACCCGGCAGGAAGAGGCTGGCAATCAACCCATGGCAGTCATCAGCTATGCGTTGTGGATGAATCGCTTTCATCGCGATCCCGGCGTGCTGGGTAGTTCGGTCACTTTGGATCGCAGGCCTTTTACGATTATTGGTGTAATGCCGCGCAATTTTGATTTTCCTCTGGAGGTTGGGCATTTAGAACAGGCGCAGATTTGGGTGCCCATGAGCTTCGCCGCGGAAGAGCTTTCGGACGAGCGTGCTGGCCATTGGGGATACAGGATGGTTGCGCGGCTGAAGGATGGAGTTACTCCCCAGCAGGCGGCTCAGGATGCGAACCGCGTGGCTGGGCAGATCATGCGCGATTTTCCGGCGCACATGTCTGCGATTAAGATCAGGGGCGATGTGAAGTCGTTGCGCGAGGATGCCGTGGCGGACGTTCGACCCGTGCTACGTACGCTGTTCTTTGCAGTTGGCGTTGTCTTACTGATTGCCTGCGTCAATGCCGCGAGCCTGCTGTTGGTGAGAGCCATCCGGCGGCGGCGTGAATACGCCGTACGATTGGCGTTGGGTGCGCGTTCCGGCGTGATTCTTCGCGAATCCCTTCAGGAGGGATTGCTGCTCAGTTTTTTCGGCGGGCTACTGGGTTTGGCGTTTGCAGCGATCGCAATTCGAGCAGCGTTGCATCTTCTGCCGGATTCCATGCCGCGGGTGGGTGCCATTTCCATCGATGCCACTGTCGCAGCGTTTGCTTTCGGACTTGCGCTTGTGACTGGCGTACTCTGCAGCCTGGCGCCTGCTTTCGCGGCTTTGCGAACGAACTTGACGGACAGCCTGAAAGATGGCGGTTCGGGCAGGGGTACGCCGAGCCATGCGTGGTTGCGCTCAGGATTGGTCGTTTCCGAGATTGCTATAGCGTTGGTGCTCCTTACGGTCTCGGGAGCTTTCCTGCGCAGCTTCCAGAAAATGCGTGCCGTTGATCCTGGCTATCGTCCCGATCACGTTCTGGTCGCAGGCTATCAACTTCCGTTGCAGCAATACCCGACGAGTGCTTCCGTTGATGTCTTTAACCGGGCAGTGAGTGATCGGTTACTGGGCAAGCCGGGGATCATCACGGCTGGCATCGCCAACTTTATTCCGGCAACGGGAGGCTTCGGGCAGGCTACCTACACGATTGAGGGCGACGCAGCAGAAAACTGGAAGCTGAAATTCACTGTGTTCTCGAGGACCGCCGGCGATTATTTTCGCGCTATGGGAATCCAGTTGCTCGACGGCCGTTATTTTACGGAGAACGACGATTCAAAGGCGCCTCTAGTAGTTCTTGTGAACCAATCGATGGCGAGACACGGTTGGCCGGGACAGCAGCCCATCGGCAAACGCATTCATATAGGAAACCCGAAGAAACAATTGCCGTGGGCGACCGTGGTGGGCATTGTGTCCGACATAAGGATAGGTGCGCGCGACGAACCTGCTGACGACCAGATCTACTTCCCAATCCAACAACCGACTGTTTTGTTTGGGTCCGCTAACATTGAACGGCTGCCAGATCCGGCGAGTGGATTCGTTGCAGTGCGTTCTGCCTTGCCGCCCGAACAAATAACGAAGACGGTCCGTGCGGCGATCGCCGAAATTGACCCACTGCTGGCGTTACAGCAAATGCAGCCTATGGATGCCGCGATCTCGGATATAGAGGCTCCCCGGCGGTTTAACACTAATCTCATCACCGCATTTGCTGTGGCCGCATTACTTCTAGCAATTGCTGGAATTTACGCTGTGGTTGCATTTACCGTCTCTCTGCGAACGCAGGAGATCGCGATCCGAATGGCGCTCGGGGCCCAGCGTGCGAGCGTTGCACGGCTTGTCCTGATTTCCGGAGCAAAGCTTGCTCTTCTCGGATGCGTTCTCGGCGTGCTTGGGTCGCTGGCGGTCTCACGTTTGGTCAAGTCGTTCCTGTTCGAGGTGAGTGCGACGGATCCAACTATTTATGTGGTGGGAGTTCTGGTGATGATGGTCATGGCGGTCTTGGCGTCGGCGCTTCCGGCGGCGCGGGCGGCTTCCGCCGAGCCCGCGCCGGCTCTGAGGTCAATTTAGGTCAGGGCGACAGACGGGTTAGCGTTTCTTGAATCTTTCGTCCAGCTCGACTTGATATCCCTTCACCAGCTTGTTGGTTTCGCTGGCCATGCCAACCACTGCCATCAGTTCTTTGAACTGAGCATCGCTTAGGCCCTTGCCTTGCGCAGAAGCGGTGTGGGAGGCGATGCAGTACTCGCACTGATTCGTCACGCTCACAGCGACGTAAATCATTTCCTTGGTGACGGCATCGATGGCGCCGGGCGCCATGATTTGCTTCAGATCCGTCCATGTGCGCTTCAGCGTAACAGGATCGTGCGCGATCGCCTTCCAGAAATTGCTGATCCAATCGACCTTGCGCGTTGCCATGATGTCGTCATAGACCGCGCGTACTTCGGGACTTGCCTGCTCGTACTCGATCAAGCCAAAGATGGCCATGTCTCTCTCCTTGCGTTTGTTTATGAAATGGAAGTTGCCATTCTGAGTAAAGCGAGGAACCCTAGCTCACTAAAAGTGTGCCGACAATAAAGGGATTCCTCGCTGCGCTCGGAATGACAAATCACTCCGTAATGACAAATCATGCTGTAGTGACAAATCGTGGCTTTGCGGCTGGGACTAAACGTGCGGGACTTGGCCAGCTAAGAGTTTCCCCAACTGTTCCGCTGGGCAGCGCAGCCCAACATAAAACTGCCCGAACAACGCATAGACTGCGCTGACATGGTCAAAGCGCATTTCGTAAATCAATTTCTTGAACGAGACGGGATCGTCGGCCCACAGAGTGACGCCCCATTCCCAGTCGTCGAAGCCGATGGAGCCGGTGATGATCTGCTTGACCTCGCCCGCATAGCGGCGTCCGACCATACCGTGCTCGCCCATTTGGCGGGCGCGTTCTTCGATAGGAACGGTGTACCAGTTGAGTTCTTCGCCACGACGGCGGTCCATGGGGTAAAAACACACGTAGCGGTTTGGAGGAATGGCTGGGTAAATGCGGGTCTTCATGGCCTCGCGCTGACGCTCCATATTTTCCTGAACTCCCACGGCCCATTCGGGAGAGTGGGGTTCGATGCCGCGCTCCATGAGAGCTTTATAGACCTTCGTGGTGGATTCATATAAGCCCAGCTCAATCACCGAGACGTAGGAGGTTGTCGGTTCAAGATAATCCGACAGGCGGAGATTCGCGACTTCGAGCTGTGCCTGGTTCAGGTCGGCAAACGAGGGGCGAAAGTGAATGAACATCAGATCGCCTTTGTGTCCGAGCAATGTGAAAATTGCGGACTGGCCATCTTCGCGCTTCTCTCGTTCGCCGAAGAGAGCTTCGGCTTCGTTGGCGATGGCTAGCTGATCGGACGCGCTGAGCTTGCGCCATTCAACACGCCGGAAGCGCATCATCTGGTGCAAGACCGCATATCCCTCGAGGGTGAGGGGCACTGCGGGCATTTCCGCCGCGGCCTTGGGGTGTGCATTGTGCGTCGTCGACATTGAGAATCCTCGACAACATTGTACCGCCCTCGTGCGGGGTTTCACGCCGGACGGGAGAGTTGGAAGGGCAAAGGAGAGCGGTGCGGCCCCGCGAAACTTTGATGAACAAAGTGTTCGCCAAGCCCCACCGCTCAATTGCGCCAGTTCTTAATACTGCACTACGCCGCTGCTTGCGCGGGTTCCGGCTCAGCTTCGTGATGGAACTGTTCCGCTTCTGTCGATCCTTGCAGCGCAGTGGTGGAGCTTGATCCACTGGTGATCACCTGTTGTACGGCATCGAAATATCCGGTGCCGACAAACTTCTGATGCTTTACCGCCTCATAGCCGTAGCAGGCTTCCCGGTCGAACTCCGCTTGTTGCAACTTGGAATACGCCGCCATGCCGCTGTCTTTGTAGCCGCGTGCCAGGTCGAACATGCTCAGATTCAAGGCATGGAACCCTGCGAGAGTCACGAACTGGAACTTGTATCCCATCTTGGCCAGTTCTGGCTGGAAGGTGGCGATGGATGCCTCATCCAACTTCTTGCGCCAATTGAAGGAAGGCGAGCAGTTGTAAGCCAGCATCTTGCCGGGATACTTGGCGTGAATCGCCTGAGCGAACTTGCGAGCTTCTTCAATGTTCGGCTCGGAGGTCTCACACCAGATCAAATCTGCGTAAGGAGCATAGGCCAAGCCGCGAGCAATCGCGGAATCAATTCCGCCGTGGATACAGAAGAAGCCTTCTGGAGTTCTGTTGCCGGTGAGGAATGGGCGGTCCCGCGGATCGACGTCGGTTGTGAGCAGGTGAGCGCTATTGGCGTCGGTGCGTGCCATAACTAACGTAGGCACGCCCATGGCATCCGCTGCCAATCGCGCGGCAACCAGCTTTTGAATCGCCTCGGAGGTAGGAACAAGAACCTTGCCTCCCAAGTGGCCGCACTTCTTGGCTGAAGAAAGCTGATCTTCGAAATGCACACAGGCTGCACCTGCTTCGATCATCGCTTTCATGAGTTCAAAAGCGTTGAGGTTACCGCCAAAGCCTGCCTCAGCATCGGCGACCATCGGCGCGAACCAGTAGGTGCCGTTCTTGCCGTCCACGTGATGGACCTGATCGGCACGGAGAAGTGCGTTGTTAATGCGGCGAACAAGATTAGGAACGCTGTCTACCGGGTACAAACTCTGGTCGGGATACATCTGTCCGCCATCGTTCGCGTCAGCCGCAACTTGCCAGCCGCTGATGTAGATCGCCTTCAGCCCGGCCTGCACTTGCTGCACGGCTTGGTTGCCGGTCATAGCGCCCAGCGCGTTAACGTAGGCGTCGCTTCGGAGAAGATCCCAGAGGCGCTCAGCCCCCATGCGGGCGAGCGTGTACTCGATCCTTAGCGAGCCGCGGAGACGCAGAACGTCTTCGGCGGTATAAGGGCGCTCGACGTTCCTCCAGCGCGGGTTGGAGTTCCAGTCTTTGGTGATTGCGGTTGCTTGTTCCTGGTTGTTCATAATGGCGATCTCCTCGTAATGAAATTGGGCTTGCGGGGAGTTGTGGATCTTCTTCTGTCACGTTCGTTACAGTTCTTCTCAACTAAACCGGATCAAATTCACCGCTCTCAATCATTTCCTCGCTGATATATCGAGCATCGCGGTACCGCGCGGCGACCTGTGGATCGGTGTCGGTCGGAAGTTCCCGGAGCAACCGCTCCAACTCTTCGTCGAATAAGCGCGTGATAAGTTGCTGGGTGTGAAGCACGGGCTTGTTGCGCTCGTCCACGATGTCGACAGAGTCGCGATGCCGCATGCGCTGGGCGATCATCAGCCGATAGATGCGGTCGGTGGCGAGGTCTTCCATGTAGCCGTCTAGCAGGCTTGCTCCTTTGCCGTTCAGCACTCCGTTGCGGTAGCGAATGACCGTGCGGACCGCCGCGCGTGTTCCCGCGAGAGTTCTCTTGCCCACGTCAATGGGTTCGGGACGCAAGTCCGGGTAACGGTCTGCGTTCAGGGGACGAGCTTTCAGTTGATTGGGGCAAGGGAACTGGTCGACCGCGATCCTGTTCTGATCGGGATGTCCAGTCCAGGCGCCATCCATCAGGCAGTTCGCTTCGTTCTTCTTGTCGGTTGCAAGCGCGGCCAGGGCGCGGGTATTCAAGTCCGCATCCTCGCGGCTTGGATAGAGCGCCGTCATTCCGCCAATCGCGAGCAGGCCGCGTTTGTGACAGATTTCCGGCAGGAGTGTGCGCAGATTCTGGAAGAAGGCTACGTCGTGCGGAATCGTGTTCCTATCCGGTAAAACCCAGGCTGGATCGTGCAGGTTGAAGTGAATCAGACTGGCCATGTAGTCCCAGCGGCCGAGGTTGAGGCCGATCAAGTGATCACGCAGGTTGTAGGCGAATTCCTCGATTTGGTAAGCGAGCGGATGCGATTCGACCAGTGCCATACATTTGATGGAGCCCTTGGGCAGATTGCGCGAACGCTCTAGAGTTTGGAACAGGTCGTGCCACCAAAGGGCCTCTTCTGCCGATTCTGACTTCGGGATATAGAAGCAGAGCGGATGTTTCAGAGCGTCCCAATTCACGCCAAAGAAAATGCGAGCCACGTCAAACACGGAAGCCGAGACGGCGTGCTCGGGCAGAATCCCCGCCTGACCCATGTGCAGGCCACGAGCGCGAGTGAAAATCACAGTGGAAGACGGCTGAATGGAAACGACCTTGTCGCGCTTCTTGTCGAAGTAGGTCAGGTGGCCATGCAGGCAGGCCAGTACGTTCTCTACTCCGGTCTCGTGGTTTTCCCAGTAGTTAGCGCAGGAGTCTTCCAAATCCAGCATCACACCTGGCGCGCCGGAGTTCAGCATCTTGACGCAGAGCTCGGCATCGTCAGCTGGGCCTGTCATCTGATTGCGTTGGTCCCGGCACCAAATGGGAAGATCGACGTGCCAATTGCCGACACGGGCCTCGGATGTCGACAGATGCGTAGGACGGACGCCAGCGAGCGAGCGTCGTAGGATCTCCCGACGCTGGTACGCAAGCTTCTCCTGGCGCGGTGTGAACTCGCGGTGCAGCGGCAAGAAGAACTCCAGAAAGCCTTCAGGCAAGTCCCGTGTGGCATCGAAGCCGGCGGGGGCGGTATTCATCGGTACGTTCGCAGTAGACTGCAAAACCGTCATAAGCCTTTTTCCTGTCTGGGGGAGATTCCGGGTGCGTTCAATATGCTGAACGTGTGTTCATGTACTTTCGATACTCTAGGAAACAGTCTGAAATAGGTCAATTGGTGCGTTCAGCATACTGAACACTAATTCAGAATATCGTTTTTGCGAATTCATGTGTTCAAGAGGACGCTCTGATAGCATGTGCAAAGCATGGCCGAAAGTAAGGAATCTCCTTCCGTTGCAGTTGAGCGCGCCCTCGCCATTCTGGAGGCGGTCGCGAACCGCGCCGACGGTCTCACCAATGCGGAAATCAGCCGCAAGCTGAACATTCCCAAGAGTTCCGCCAGTTACATCCTGCGCACGCTGGAAAGTAACGGTTACCTGCGCCGCGACGGGGAAACCGCCCACTATCGCGTCGGTGTCAAGGTTCTCAGCCTGAGCCGCAGTGCACTTTCTGGTCTGGATGTGCGCGATGTGGCCATTCCGTTCATGCGCGATATCGTCGAAAACACTCGTCTAACGTGCCATTTGGCGATCCTGGATGGGTCTTCGGCAGTCTATGTGGAAAAGGTTGAAGCGCCGGGGTTCTTGAAAGTGGATACCTGGGTGGGCCGACGCATGTTCGTGCATACCACCAGCGTGGGCAAGGCCTTGGCAGCGTACTTGCCTCACGCGAAGGTACAGAAGATTCTGGAGACGGCGGGTATGGAGAAGCGAACGCCGCATAGCATCACGACGCCTGCCAAGTACTTTAAGGAATTGGAACAAGTACGCGAAGTTGGCTACGCTCTGGACAACGAAGAAAATAGCGTGGGGGCGAGATGCTTCGCGGCGCCCATCTTTGGCCAGTCGGATGAGATTGAGGCAAGTCTTGGCTTAAGTGGGACGATTCAACAGGTGAATTCGGAAACGTTGCCGCAACTGAGCGAACAACTGAAAGAAGCGACCCGAAGGATTTCTCGGCAATTGGGTTGGAGAGGTCCTCGGAAGAAGGT
>Ga0075021_10002025_pt1 | contig 10523 bp, 13 predicted proteins | sample ColStrG_CSR_2012_FD_72749 | JGI IMG/M metagenome (GOLD analysis project Ga0075021, IMG submission 72749) | Freshwater sediment microbial communities in response to fracking from Pennsylvania, USA - Cold Stream Run_MetaG_CSR_2012 | ecosystem: Environmental > Aquatic > Freshwater > Creek >... | reverse complement strand
CGCTTGCTGAACGGAGCCTTGCTGGGCAACTGCTCAATCCTCTCCACCCGCACCCCGCACTCCGGACAAAGCAAACGGTGTACCTCCACAACCACCGTCGCGCGATACACGCTCCAAGGCAAATCCCGGATCTCCCGCTCGCGCACATCCTGCACGCTGTGCAGGCGGCGACCACAGCCGCTACATTCAAACCCTCGATGCGCCGGCTTGCGCCGCACCCACAACTTCAATGTCTTTGCCTCCTCGTTCAGTTCGAACCGATATACCCGGTAGCCCGGCCACGCCAGAATCGCCGTCCATTCTTTGTGTGTCAACTCGTGAGTGTAGCTGAAATTGCCATCTCATTGAATCATCAATGTTTTTGCTGGTCTCCACGAATTCCTGCGGACAGCCCAGTAAAGTAAGGCTTGTTGATAGCCTTGACGGCGATATCCCATCGCGCCACGAAAAGGAAGGTATCGAGAAGGTATTCACTCGAATTGACGATGATGCCAGCCATCGCGCCAGCCACCGCTATACGAGGCCAACTTAGTTCCATGGGGCCTCCAACTTTACCGATATAACGCCAAAAGTCTATCACGGATTGAGCCTGATGGAAGTCATCGCACCGGAGTTTGTCGGCAGGATGGAAATTTCCTTTTAACGGCTGGGGATGGACCGATCACGCCGAGTCAGCAGGAACTGGATTTGCCGAGCTGGCTGAAACGGGCGCTTCATGGAATGATCACTCAAAGACCTGCGGCGGATCGGCCTCGTCTTGTGCTTCCCATGCCAGTAGCTTTCCGTCTCAGAGTTCAATGGTCAGGTTCATTCAAAGTAAAGCGCAGGCCGCCACAGAAGGTTCAACCGCCTTCGTTCGCGATAATCGGAACGTGGCGTTTGAACCTGAAGTGCGGTTGGCGAAAGAAATGGCGCAAGAGGCTGGCGCCCTAGCACTGGAGTATCAACGGCGCGGAATTACAGCCGAATCGAAAGACGATGATTCACCGGTAACCGCCGCCGACCGGGCTTGCGAAAAAATGATCGTCGAAAGAATCGCGCGCGAGTTTCCCGGCGATGGCGTGCTCGGCGAAGAAGGCGCTAATCGCCCAAGCCGCAACGGCCGCAAATGGATCGTCGATCCGATTGATGGCACGCGCGACTTTGTACGCGGCATACCGCTATGGGCCGTGCTGATCGGGTTTGAGCAGGATGGCGAAGTGGTGGCCGGCGCGGCGTATAGCCCTGGCCAACAGTTCCTGCTTTCAGCCGGCAAGGGTGGCGGCACATGGCAAAACGGTAATCGCCTGCGCGTTTCGGGCATCGCGTCGCCTCAGGAAGCGGTTTTGTGCTTCAACGGCTTCAATAAGAAAGGCGTGAGCGAGATCGCAGGTGTGCTGAAGTGGGTGGAGAAGTTTTGGGCGGTGCGCGGCTTGGGCGGTTCCGTAGACGCTATGCTCGTGGCGCAGGGCCGGGCCGATGTTTGGATTGAGCCGAGCGCCAAGCCCTGGGATTTTGCACCGCTCAAGATCCTGGTGGAGGAAGCAGGCGGACGCTTTGCGGCTTTTGACGGATCGAACTCGATTTACAAGGGCAACGGTTATGCCTGCACTGCCGGCTTGGAACCCTACATTCGCGAGCTGCTGAAAGCGCTGTAATCACTCTATGCGTACTCATATTCAGATTGCCTTGATTTTGACTGCCCTGCCCTTGCTGGCGGCGGATACCGTTCCGCCGGAGGCCGATCAACGGCTGGCCCGGGAAATTTACAAGCAAATGGTGGAGAGCAAGTCGGGGTTTACCACCGGCGCCACCACGCCGATAGCGGAAGCGGTGGCCGCGCGCTTGAAAACGGAAGGCTTTGCCGACGCCGATATTTTCGTAGGCGGACAGCGCCCGGATAAGGCGAACGTGGTGGTGCGCTATCACGGCACGGGAGCGCGCAAGCCGATCTTGCTGTTGGCGCATACCGACGTTGTGGAAGCAAAGCGCGAAGACTGGAGCACCGATCCGTTCGAGTTCATTGAGAAGGACGGCTATTTCTACGGACGCGGCACGGCGGACGATAAAGCGCAGGCGGCCGTCTGGCTTGCGAACATCATTCGTTACAAACGCGAAGGCTTTCGGCCAGATCGCGATTTAATTGTGGCGCTGACGGCGGACGAAGAAGGCGGCGGGCCGGCGAATGGCGTCGATTGGCTGCTGAAGAACAAGCGCGATCTGATTGACGCGGATTTTTGCTTTAACGAGGGCGGCCGCGGTGAGATGGCGGAGGGCAAACGCATCGCGAACGATATTGGCCTAGCGGAGAAAACATATGCCGATTTTCGGTTGGAAGCACGCAATAAAGGCGGCCACAGTTCGCGGCCGGTGCCCGATAACGCCATCTACCATCTGGCGGATGCGCTCTACCGGCTTTCCTCGTTCGGTTTTCCTCTGCAACTAAATGACGTAACGCGTGTCTATTTTCAGCAGATGGCAAAGATCGAAAGAGGCGAGTTCGCGGCTGAGCTCGCCAAAGCAGGGGAGGGTTCGGAAGAGGCGATGCGGCGCATTGCGGCACAATCGCCCGGCATGAACTCCATGCTGCGGACGACATGCGTGGCAACGCAACTGGAAGGAGGGCATGCGCCCAATGCCCTGCCCCAGCTTGCCGCCGCGAACGTGAATTGCCGCATTCTCCCGCAAGATTCGGTAGAAAACGTACTCATGACCTTGCGCAGCGTGGTGGCGGATGACCAAGTCAAGATAACGGTGAAGACCAATGAAGGCAGCGCGCCGGCTTCGCCTTTGCGCCCCGACGTGATGAAAGCTTTCACTCGCATCACCGACACCATGTGGCCCGGCGTGGTAACCGTGCCGATGATGGCTACCGGCGCGTCGGACGGCAGATATCTGCGCGCCGCCGGCATACCGACGTATGGCGTGCAAGGTTTTTTCGGCGACCGTGACGATGTGCGCGCGCATGGCAGGGATGAGCGGATGCTGGTGCGCTCTTTTTACGAAGGGCAGCAGTTTTTGTACGAGCTTGTAAAAACACTCTCGACAAAGCCAGTCGAGTAAAGATGCCACGCGTCGCCATTATTGGGGCGGGTAATCTCGGCGCGTATCTTGGGACAAAGCTCAAGGCCGCCGGCCACGAAATTTTTTTCTGCGTGCGCCGCAAGCCCGCGGCCATGCGCTTTGAAGACACGCCGGTATGGCATTTCCCCTTCTTTCTCCGTCATCCACCGCCTGCGGACATCGTTTTGATGACGGTGAAAACGTATGACACGGCGGCGGCGCTCGCCTGGTTGCCGGAATTGTGTAAAAACAAGCAGCCGGTTGCGGTGATTCAGAATGGCGTGGGCCATGCCGAACGGGTCGCGCCGTATATCGCCATTCCGGTGCTCTCGTACGTCTATGTGGAATTGCAAGCAGGCATATACCGCGCATTTCTGCCGAATCATGCGCATTTCACGCTTCCGTCGTTTTCTTCCTGCAACGTTTTTGCGGATTTGTTCGCGGAGACTGATGTCAAAATCGAACGCGAGGGAGCCTTTCACACCGCGGCGTGGCGCAAGATGCTGCATAACTGCGTTTCGAATCCACTGACCACGATTGCCGGCAAGGGTTTGGAAATTTTGCGGGAAGCACGCTACCGCGAACTGGCCGAAGGGATTATGGCCGAGGCATTTCAGATCGCCCAGGAGGATGGCGCGCGCGTGCGAGCCACCGAGGGGCACAAGATTCTGACGATACTTGGTTCTTATCCGCCCGGCACGCGCACCTCCATGCTGCAGGATTTTGAGCAAGGCAAACGGCTGGAGATCGACAGCCTGAACGGCGCGCTGATTGCTATGGGCCGGAAGTACGGCGTGCCGACCCCAGTGAACGAAAAAGTGCTGGAGATGGTGGAAGCGCGGCGTCTGGAAGTGCTCGAAGAAAAGAGCGCCGGTCAACAGTCGCCAAACGGCCAAGCAACTGCTCGATCGTCAACGAAATGAGGGTGGCCTCCCTCCGGCCAGCAGTCGGGTACCCGCTATGCGACGCGAAGCTCGGCTGCACCGCGCCTTCTAGGTTTCACGACGATCTCGACATCGTGCCCCAACGCGACCAAGAAGCGCATTAGACCGTTCGACCGAATAACCCCGGAACTTGGCCGGCCAGCATGGCTGAGAGACCTTGGGTTGATCGACACCCATGAGTTGGACCGCAGACGCTTGGGTCAACTTTCGTTGCCGAATGATCCAGTCGATCCAAATGACCAGTCCTGCCTTGATCAGGTGTTCGCCCGCGTCGGCCAGTCCGAGGTCGGCGAATACGTTGCCCAAACTGGGTTCTCGCTCAAGACCTTTTCTTTTCAGCATTCTTCACCTTTTGGCTTCCTCCGAAACGCATGGATCACCTAGATCGATCTCTAATGTTATCGAAGCGCTACCGCGCCCCTAAACAGTCACCAAACGGCCGAACAACTGTTCGAGTGTCTGCCGTGGGTCGTCACACAACCCGCCGTGAACCGGCGAGATCTGAATGACGGTGCTGCGCGGCGACACCAGCCAGTGAAAGCGTTCGCGCTGCGACAGTCGGGCTATCGGCCCAGCGTCCTCCGCTCCTTGGCAGATTTTTTCGAATTCAGGTACCTGCAGGCCCAGCAGACGGCCGATTTCCCCGGCAATGATCTCGGCAGCCAGCACGAGCGGGCCTTGGCCGGCGCCGTAGAATTTGAGGACGTAAAGACCCAGGTCATCCGCTTCGACGATGGCCGGCAACGAGCCGCCTTCGCGCAAAGGTGTGACGTAACGGGTGGCTTGGACGGATCGCAACATTTGTTGTTAGGCAAAGTGTAGCGTGAAGGAACACTGTTCACCTGGCGCTATACTCAAGAAAACACGGTTATGGCCATCGAATATATTGAGCAACGGAATGGCGGCTACTATATTTCCGGCAGCCGCGTTTCCCTGGATTCGATTGTCTACGAGTTCTTGCGGGGCGAATCTCCCGAAGGAATTGCGGAGTCTTTTCCGGCGCTCGGGCTCGATCAAATTTTCGGGGCGTTGGCTTTCTACGTTGCAAATCGCGAAGCGGTGGATCAATACCTCGCTGCGGACGCCAAGAATTCGAGGCGCTCCGTCAGCAGGCGCGCACGAACCATCCGGCGCTCTATGCCAAGCTTCTGGAAGCGCGGCAGCGAGTTCAAACACCAATCAGATGAGACCACGGCTTCTCGCGGACGCCGACCTCAATCACAAGATAGTTGTTGGCCTCCGAAGAAGAGAACGAGCCGTAGACTTTTTGGGCGCATGGGAAGGCTGTGTAACTGGGATTCCCGACCCGGCGGTACTGAATATCGCCGCCGAAAAGCGCCGCATTCTCATTTCTCACGACCGTAAGACAATGCCCAGACATTTCGCGCAATTTGCTGACCAGCCAATCGAGCCCCGGACTTCTCATCGTGGCGCAAGATTTGGACAATCGCTGCAGCTATCGACGATCTTCTCTTGATTTGGGCAACCACAGACGCCGAGGAATGGGTCGACAGAATCGGTTTCGTGCCGATCTGAACCAAAGATCCAGTTCTCACTTCCGGGTCTCCGTGGACGATTTGATCGCCGGAACAGGGCGAGTCCGAATCTCCGTTTTAATGGCTGACCGGATACACCGGGTCTAAAGTGAAAAACTCAATCAATTTGCGGCAAATCCATTTGGAAATGACAAGCATTGAAGCAATCCTCCAATATATTCGTTGTTGTAAGGGTACATCTCCTCTCAAAGATTGGCAATCTTTTTATTGAGGTTTCGAGTCCTGGTACCTTATCGACGTTTTGACAGATTTTCTAGTTCCTCTAAAGTCCGTGGCCAATCGGCGCCCAAAAGGCGGGAAAGGCCGCGGTCGGCCAGAACTTTGCCGCCGGTCTGGCAGCGCGCGCAGTAGTTTGTCTCGTTATCCGCATAGCGAATCCGTAAAATCCTTTCGCCGCATCTCGGGCAGGCTTCGCCATAGCGGCCATGCGCGGCCATATCCGGGCGGAAAGCGGTTACTTTTTCGGGAAATGCGCGCAGGGCTTCGGCGCGCAGCTTCTCTATCCAGTGTGTAAGCGTGGCGCGGGTCGCGGCAAAGAGCCTTTGCCACTCCTCCGCTTTTAATTTGTGAGTTTGCGCAATGGGCGATAACTGGGCAGCGTGCAGAATTTCATCGGAATAGGCGTTGCCGATGCCGCTGAGCAAGCGCGGATCGGTGAGGGCGCGCTTGAGGGTGTGATTTGCCGCACTCAACGTTTGCTGAAACTCGACGAAAGTCGCTCGCAATACGTCAATCCCGCCGGGGTCGAGCGATTGCAGCCCTTCTTCGCCCGCGACAACGTGCAAAGAGGCGCGGCGCTTGGTTCCAGCCTCGCTGAGTAGCAGCGTTCCATTAGGGAAATCGAAGGCGGCGAGATTTTGCCGCCCGGCAAGTTTGTAATTTGCCTGTTTCCAATGCAGCCGTCCGGCAATCATCAGATGCACAACCAGCCAAAGATCGCCTTCCAGGCCGATAGCAATGCGCTTGCCCACGCGGCGCAACGCGCGAACCGGCCGATTGTCCGCAGCCGGCAACGGCGGTTGTATGCTGCGCAGCAGGAAAGGGCTGGCCACCCGTACGCGCTGCAGCGGCTGGTTCATGATAAGCGGTTCCAGCGCACTTATATAAGCGGCGATATCGGGCAGCTCGGGCATACCCTGTTCAATAGTGCGCTATCTGAGGTTAGGAATGCGCCGCGCTCATGCTGGCTTTGCCCGTCTCTGCTTGGGGCCCCTCGACAACCCCTTTCAGCGCTTGCCATAGCTCGGGACCCTTTGTTCGCAGTTCCTGCAAATGCAGGTCCTTCAATTTTTCCAGGATCTCTTCACCCAGTGGAGTCAGTTCCACCAGCACCTCGCGCCGGTCTTCCTGGCTGGGCTGCCGGACGGCCGCTCCCCGCTCCACCAACCGGTTCACCAATTCCACGGCGCTGTGGTGTTTTAGGCAGAGGCGGAGCGAGAGCGTGGTAACAGTCGGTCTCGCGCCTTCAGGGAGTCCTTTGATAGCGAGCATCAATTGATGCTGCTGGGGTTCGATGCCATTGGCTCGAGCGGCTTGTTCGCTGACATGGAGGAACTGGCGGATTTGGTGACGGAATTCGGCTAGCCTGCGGTAGGCCGCAATGGAAACATCCATGTAGGAAAGAATACACTAAAGGCTAAGGCGTTTACCATTTGATCGCTTAAAGATGCACATCTCCCTTTTGAGTTGCATTTCGTAAACGAATCGGGCAGACTATGGCTAGGCGAATAAATGGCGAATCTATCCCGGTCCCTACCTTCCGATCCGCGCTGGAAACGAGCCGTGGAACTGTCCCAAACTGGTCAGCGGGAAAGCTCGCATTCTCTTCAGATTACCGGCCTTAACCATTTGTTATCAATTGGGTTAACTCGTGGGACTTTGGTGGAAGTCACCGGTTCGCGCTCTTCCGGCAAAGCTTCCATCTGTATGCACATTCTGGCGCAAGCCACCAAGGGCGGCGAAGTATGTGCCGTCGTGGATTTAAGCAACAGCTTTCACCCTGATTCGGCGGCTGCCGGTGGCGTGCAATTAGACCGTCTGCTTTGGATCCGCTGCAAACGTAATCCAGAACACACAATGCGCGCGACAGATCTTTTGCTGCACGCCGGCGGTTTTGGTGTCGTGCTGCTGGATTTGAGCGAAGCCAATGCGCGCGTCTTGAATCGAATTCCGATTTCGTACTGGTACCGGTTTCAGCGTGCGATCGAGCATACGTCCACCATCCTGCTGATTTGCGCCGCTTCGCCACAAGCGAAAGCCGCCGGCGGTTATTCGCTCGATTGCCAGGCGCGCGCATTTTGCTGGCGGGGTGAGCGGCCTTTCACGCGGTTGTGCGGCATAACGGCGACCGCTATGCAACGAAAACTCAAGGCCATTCGTTCAGAACCTCTACAAATTCTAACCGGGGCTTAAAACGTGTACGCTTGCCTTTATTTGCCCGGCGGCGGTTCGGACCCGCTGCTCGACCTGGCCTTGGAATTTTCTCCTTATGTGGAGCAGACCAGCGCGGATACCGTCATCTTTTGCATTGACCCATTGCGCAAGCTGCTGGGCTCGCCGCATCAAATTGCTTCGGAGATTGCGCGCGCCGGCCACGAGCGTGAATTGCAAGCGAGTCTGGCGATTGCTTCCAATCCGGATACGGCGATGCTGCTGGCGCGCCAGGCCAAAGGCGTAACGCTTGTGCCGCCGGGTGAGGAGCAGCGCAAATTGGCGCCGCTGCCGCTGGCGGCACTGGCGGCGGATGAAACGCTGCTCACTATTCTGCTGCGCTGGGGCGTGAAGACCTGCGAGGATTTGGCCGCCTTACCCGAGCCGGGCGTGGCGGAGCGTTTGGGACCCGCCGGCGTGCATCTGCGAAATCTGGCTTTGGGAGTAATTCACCGGCCTTTGCGGATTGCGGCGCGGCAGAGCAACTATGAGAAGCGCTTGGAATTGGAACACCCCATTTCATTGCTGGAGCCGCTGCTCTTTTTATTTAGCGGAGCGTTGGCGGAGATCTGTTCCCTGCTCCGTTCGCAAGCGCGCGCCGCGCGGCTGCTGGAGACGGCTTTGGAACTAGCGGGCCGGCCGGCTTATCGCGCAGTGCTGGAATTTCCCGTGCCGCTGGCGGATAACCGCACGATGCTCAAGCTGCTGCAACTTCATTTGGAGCGGCATCCGCCCGAAGCGCCGATTTTGGCTTTCCATCTACGCGTTGAGCCGGTGGAGCCGCGGCGCGTGCAGGGCGGCATTTTTCTGCCCGCCGCGCCGCTGCCGGACAAATTGCAAATCACTTTGGCGCGCATTGCCGGCATGGTGGGCGAAGAGAATGTGGGCGCGCCGCGGCGGCTCAACACGCACCGGCCCGATGCGTTTTGCCTGGCGGCGTTAAATATTCAACCAAACGCGGAAGTAGTTGTACCGCAAGGCGAGATTCTGCGCTTAGTGATTCGCCTGTTCCGTCCGGCTTTGCCAGCGCGCGTGCGCTTAGTGGAACTGGCGCCCGGAAATGTGGCGGCGACGGGGGTCAGAGGAACAGTGGTGCGGTCGGCCGGCCCTTGGAAGACATCCGGCGAATGGTGGGCGGAAACGGCGTGGAGCCGCGAAGAGTGGGATGTGGCGCTCAACGATGGCGGGCTTTACCGTATTTACCGGCAATCGCACACAGAGGATTGGTTTGTGCAAGGCATCTATGACTGAAGAGAAGAGTCCCCAAAACTCAATTTTCTACTGGCCGTTCTTCCTCGGAGAGTAAAGGAAAGACTGAAACCCGAAATTCACTTGCCAGAAGAGGAGTCTCAACCACAGATTCATCTTACCCTCAAAGACGCCCTCAAGGCTCCCTGCCGAGACAGGCCGGTTGTCCTCTTCTCTTGCCCAACGCAGGAAAGTATCTTCAGTCATGTGGCTCGATCCTCGGCCGGGGTGTCAGAATTCACACCGAAGCGTCGGTGCAGGATTCGGTGATCTTCGATAATTGCGACATCGGCCGCCGCGCCAAGGTCAAAAAAGCGATTCTGGATAAGAAGAATGTGAAAGTGCTCCCCGGCGCGGAGATCGGCTACAACCTGGAAGAAGACCGCAAAAAAGTATTGCGTGACGGAAAGCGGAATCGTGGTGGTGGAAGGACACTATACGACGGTGGATATCGCGACGATTCGGGTGTGAGGCCGGCATGTTGATACCTTGAAGTATGGCGAAGCTCGAACCGATGCCGAAACTGCCGCTGCCATCCAAAGAGGAATCGAGGACGCCGACGCGGGGTGGGTTGTAACTATCGAGGAAGCGCACAAGCGCATGGAACAGTGGCTTTCAAAGTCACCAGCGCAGCACTGAAAGATTTTGAGCGGCTAATGGACTGGTTGCATGAAAATTATCCCGCGAGCAGTGAAAGATTCGGCCCGGGCCTTCTTGATCACCTCGACTTGCTAAAAGCGTTCCTTCGGTTCCTACTTCTGCTAGCACTGTTCATGTCGATCGCGGCTTCCGCTCCGCGCAAAGTCATCATCGACACCGATCCCGGCACCGACGACGCCATCGCCATCATGCTGGCGCTCCATTCCCCTGAACTGGATGTCCGCGCCCTCACCGTGGTCCCCGGTAACGTGACTCTTGCGCAAGGCATGGACAACGCATTGCGCATGCTTTCCCTGGCGAACCGCTGCGGCATCCCGGTAGCGGCCGGAGCCCAACATCCCCTGTTTCAAAAATTGACGACCGCCGAACTCTTTCATGGCCAGAATGGTCTCGGCAACGTCGAATTACCGCCCAGCAAATGCCAGGCCGATCCTCGCTGGGCGCCTGACCTGATCATCCAAATGGTCCACGCCAACCCGCACGAAATTACGTTGGTACCCGTCGGGCCGCTGACCAATATCGCGTTGGCGCTCGAGAAAGATCCTTCCATCGTGCCGCTCGTGAAGGAAGTAGTGCTCATGGGAGGATCCATTTCCGGCGGTAACGTGAGCGGCGCGGCGGAAGCGAATATCCACAACGATCC
>Ga0075021_10002024_pt1 | contig 10524 bp, 7 predicted proteins | sample ColStrG_CSR_2012_FD_72749 | JGI IMG/M metagenome (GOLD analysis project Ga0075021, IMG submission 72749) | Freshwater sediment microbial communities in response to fracking from Pennsylvania, USA - Cold Stream Run_MetaG_CSR_2012 | ecosystem: Environmental > Aquatic > Freshwater > Creek >... | reverse complement strand
AACTCCCAGCGGCCCTGCCGGTCGAGTGCCAGCTCCGTCTGGAAGCGCACCCCCCCGAGCTGCTCGTCGGTCCAGCGCATCGGGGACTCCCGCCACGAGCGCGCCCCGGGGGGGCGGTAGCGGGCGACCACGCACACCTGGTCATGGCCGTCTGCGAACACGTCCGCCGAAACCGGCACGAGATCGCCCACGCACCGCTTTACGGCGAACGCACCGCTGTCCACCGCGGGCGCCGGGTTTTCGATGACGATCCGCTGTGGAGCTCCCGGTGGCAACTTGGCCCTGACAATAACGGGGTGCAAGTAGCGTGACCGAGTTCGAGCGGGCCGCCGGCGTACAGCTCCACATCACCTCGCTGCCCGGTGGCAGGCTTGGGGCGCCGGCCCGCGAGTTCGTCGACTGGCTCGCCTGCGCCGGACAGCGCTGGTGGCAGCTGCTCCCACTCGGCCCGCCCGATCGCCACCGCTCGCCCTACAAGGCCCGCTCGGCCTTTGCGGCCTCTCCCGGCCTGCTCGAGCGGCCGCGCGCCCGGGTGTCGAGCGCCGAGATCCTCGCGTTTCGCGAGCGCAACGCCTTCTGGGCCGAGGATTGGGCCCGGTTCGCGGGCGGCGACGCGCTCGCCGACCAGGTGCGTTTCGATCGCGAATGGACCGCGCTGCGAGCCTACGCGGCGCAGCGCCGGGTGCGCCTGATCGGCGACGTGCCGATCTACGTCGCCTCCGCGAGCGCCGACCACGTCGTCCATCCCGAGCTGTTCGCCCGCGGCGTCGTCGCCGGCGCCCCGCCCGACTCGTTCTCGGCCGTCGGCCAGCTCTGGGGCAACCCGTTGTACGACTGGCGCGAGCTGGCTCGGCGCGATTACCGCTGGTGGACCGAGCGTCTGCGGCGGGCCCTCGCCCATTTCGACCTCGTGCGGATCGACCACTTCCGTGCCTTCGTATGCGCTTGGGCGGTGCCCGTCGGAGCCCGCGACGCGCGCGCCGGGCGGTGGCGTCGTGGGCCGGGGGGCGCACCGCTCGATGCCGCACGCCGCGAGCTGGGCGCGACGCTGCCGCTGGTGGCGGAGGACCTCGGCGTGATCACCCCGGCGGTCCGCAAGCTGCGAGACCGCCTCGGCCTGCCGGGGATGCTCGTGCTCCAGTTCGGCTTCGACCCACGCCGGCCCTCGAGCCCCCACCGCCCGGCCAACCACTCCGAGCACCGGATCGTCTACATCGGCACGCATGACCACGACACCGCCCGCAGCTGGTACGAGCATCTCGCCGAGCCGGTCAGAGCGCGTGTCGATGCCGAGCTGGGCTCGCGTGGGATCGCCGACCGCGAGTCGTGGTGGAGGCTGATCCGGCTCGCGCACTCCTCACCTGCGCGACTCGCGATCGTGCAGGCACAGGATCTGCTCGGGCTCGGCAGCTCCGCGCGGATGAACGACCCGACGCGCACCGCCGGCAACTGGCGCTGGCGGCTCGAGCAGCGGGCGCTGACGCCGGCGCTGGCCGAGCGCCTGCGCGGGGTCACCGCCGAAGCCCGCCGCGTCGCCTGAGCACCCGCCGCGTCGCCTGAGCACCCGCCGCGTCGCCTGAGCACCCGCCGCGTCGCCCCGGACGAGTCCGCCGGGGCGGTTGTGGATAATCGCGGACATGGAGGCCACAAGCGCCGGAAGCGCCGGAAGCGCCGGAAGCGCCGGAAGCGCCGACCTGCAACGCGCCGCGGACGCGCTCGCGGCGCGGCTGCCCGACGAGCTGGGCCCATTTGCGCGGATTGCATACAACTATGCGTGGTCGTGGCTGCCCGGCGGACATGGCCTGTTCGCGGCGATCGACGGGCACCGGTTCGAGATGTGTCTGCGCAACCCTGTGCGCCTGCTTCAGGAGGTGGCGGGCGGCACGCTCGAGCGTGCCGCCCGCGACCCCGAGCTGCTGGAGCGCGCGGCGGCGCTCGAGGCGCAGATCGACGAGCTGAAGTCAGCGCCGGCCGACGACAGCGTGATCGACTCCGCGCATCCCGTCGCGTTCCTGTGCGCCGAGTACGCCGTGCACGTGTCGCTGCCGATCTATGCGGGCGGCCTCGGCGCGCTCGCCGGCGACCTGCTGAAGGAAGCGTCGGACCGCGCCCTGCCGATGGTCGCCGTCGGCCTCATGTACCGCAAGGGCTACTTCCGTCAGCGGATCGACGCCCGCGGATGGCAGCACGAGTACTGGGTCGACACCGACCCGGCCCGACTCCCCGCGGCTCTGATCACGGACCCCGACGACGAGCCGTTGACGATCCGCGTCCCGATCTACGAAACCGATGTCCGCGCGCGGATCTGGCGCGTCGACGTCGGCCGCGTGCCGCTGCTGCTGCTCGACTCCGACATTCCCGGCAACGATCCGTTGCAGAGGTGGATCGCGGCGCGGCTGTACGAGGCCGATCCGAACACGCGACTGTCGCAGTACATGCTTCTCGGGATCGGGGGGGTGCGCGCCCTGCATGCGGTCGGGATCGATCCGGGGGTGGTCCATCTCAACGAGGGCCACGCCGCGCTGGCGCCGCTCGAGCTCGCCCTCACCGGGATGCGGGACGGTGAGGCGCTGCACGCGGCGCTCGAGGGCAACGCGACCCACACCGTGTTCACGACCCACACCCCGGTTCCGGCCGGGAACGACGCATACCCCGCCGAGCAGGCCGCGCGGGCGTTCGCGTTGCTGTCTCGGGACAGTCTGATCCCGGAGAGCGAGCTGATCGCACTCGGCCAGACCCACGCGGGCGAGCCCTCAGAGCCCTTCGGCGTCACCCAGGCGGCGCTGAGGCTGACCAGGGCGGCCAACGCGGTCAGCAGGCGCCACGCCGGAATCGCGCGCGAGATGTGGATGACGTTATGGCCGGGGCGAGACCTCGCCGAGGTGCCGATCGACCACGTGACCAACGGCGTTCATCTGCCCAGCTGGATCGGCGCGCCGATGTGGGAGCTGTTGGACAGACATCTCGGGGAGGACTGGCTCGCGCGCGCCGCAGACCCGGCCACGTGGGGGCCCGTTGCGAAGATTCCTGACGACGAGCTGTGGGACGTGCGCCGACGTCAGCGCGCGCAGCTGATCGCGTTCGCGACCGAGCGCAGCACACACGATCGCCTGCTCCGAGGCGACGACCACGACTACGTGCTGGCCGCCGCCAACGCGCTCAGCGAAGACGCTCTCACGATCGGCTTCGCCCGCCGAGTGGCCACCTACAAGCGCCTTGATCTGTTGATGCGGGAATCGGGCTGGGCATCGGCGCTGCTGTCGGGCGACCGTCCGATCCAGCTGCTGCTGGCCGGAAAGGCGCATCCGCGCGACGACGATGCCAAGCGCGTGCTCAACCACCTGTTCGAGCTCAAGCGCGAGCCGATGATCGCCGAGCGGGTGGTGTTTCTCGACGACTACGACCTCGCCACCGGCGCCGCCCTCGTCCGCGGGTGCGATGTGTGGCTGAACCTGCCCCGCCCGCCGCTTGAGGCGAGCGGCACCAGCGGCATGAAGTCGGCGGTCAACGGCGGACTGCAGCTGAGCGTCCTGGACGGCTGGTGGGCGGAGGCGTACGACGGCACGAACGGATGGGCGATCTCAGGCGAGATCGACCCCGACCACGACGCCCAGGACGACCGCGACGCCGACACGCTCAGACGGCTGCTGACGAGCGATGTGCTGCCGGCGTTCTACGAGCGCGACGAACACGGCCTGCCTCATCGCTGGCTGGCGATGATGCGCGCCTCGCTGATCACGCTCGCTCCGCGGTTCAGCGCCGGACGGATGCTGATCGACTATGTGACCGGCCCTTACAGCGGCCGGCGGCAAGCAGCCCGGGTCGAGCGGTAGGTGTCCGCCTCCGAGATGCGGGAGCTCCTGCGGGGCAGCCCCCTGCAGCTTGCGGCGATGATCCGCGAGGGCGAGCTCAGCTCGAGTGAGCTCGTCGGCGCCGCGCTGCAACAAATCGAGGCGCTCGAGCCGACGATCAACGCGTTCACCTACGTCGCCGCCGAGCAGGCGCTGGCACAGTCCGCGGGCATCGGCGCGGGCGACGCCCGCCCGTTCGCCGGCGTGCCGATCGCGGTCAAGGACAACCGTGCGGTCGCACAGATGCCGCTGACGATGGGCAGCGACCTCTTCGGCGAGTTCCGGCCCGCCCATGACACGTTCCTCGTGCGGCGACTGCGGGCGGCCGGGTTCGTGATCATCGGCAAGACCGCACTTCCGGAGAACGGAATCCTGCCGACGACCGAGTCGCGGCGCAACGGACCGACCCGAAACCCGTGGGCGCTTGACCGGACACCCGGCGGCTCGAGCGGCGGCTCGGCAGCCGCCGTCGCGGCCGGCATGGTGCCGATCGCACACGGAAACGACGGGGGTGGCTCGACGCGGATCCCCGCCGCCTGCTGCGGACTGGTGGGCCTCAAGCCCGCCCGAGGTCGAGTCTCAGCCGGACCCGAGAGTGGCCAGAGCTTTCTGGTCGGCGACGGCGTGCTGACACGCACGGTCGCCGACACGGCGGCACTGCTCGACGTGCAGGCGGGGTACGAACTGGGCGACGCCAACTGGGCGCCGCCGTCGCCCCGGCCGTTCGCGGCGCTGGCCGTGACCCCACCGGGAAGGCTCCGCGTAGCGCTCGCGGTCTCGCCGCCGCTGGAAGGGGCTGTCGTCGAGCCGGTATGCGAGACGGCGGCGCGCGACGCCGGGCGGCTGCTCGAATCGCTCGGGCACGGCATCGAGGAGGTGGAGCCGCCCTGGTCGGGCCTTGATCTGCTGCCCGATTTCACGCGCGCGTTCGGGCCCGGCGTCGCGATGACCTCCGACGTCGGCGCGAAGCTGGCCGGCCGCGAGCTGACCGAGGCGGACATCGAGCCGCTGACGTGGGCGATGTACGAACACGCGCGCGAGCAGGGCACGCTCGCATACCTGACCGCGCTCGGGCGGCTCGAGAACGTGGCGCGCTCGATCGTCGCGTTCCTGGACGGCTACGACGTGCTGCTGACGCCGGCGCTCGCGACGCGACCCGTGAGGATCGGGGAGATCCACGGCCGCGGACCGGACCCGTGGGGCAACTACCAGCGCTCCGGGCATTTCACGCCGTTCACCGCGATCGTCAACGTCACCGGTCTGCCGGCGATCTCGCTGCCGCTCTACCACGGCGATGACGGCCTTCCGACGGCCGTCCAGCTGGTGGGCCGCCCGGCCGGGGAGGGCGCGCTGCTGGCGCTCGCGACGCAGCTCGAGGCCGCGCTACCGTGGGCGGACCGCGTCGCCGCCTGCTCCGACCCCGAGCTGCGGAGCGGACCGGCACGGGATCCGCGTCCGTAGAATTCGCGTCTCCTCCCTGACCAGACTCGACACAGGAAGACCCAAGACAACATGACCTACGTCATCGCCGAGCCCTGCATCGGCACCAAGGACAACTCGTGCGTGGAGGTCTGCCCCGTCGACTGCATCCACCCCACGCCCGACGAGCCCGACTACGACAGGGTCGAGATGCTCTACATCGATCCGGACGAGTGCATCGATTGCGATGCGTGCGTGGAGGCATGCCCGGTCGACGCGATCTTCGCCGAGGATCAGCTGCCGGAGGAGTGGTTGAAGTACACGGCGATCAACGCCAAGTACTACCAAGGGGACCGAGTCTGAGGCCGACACGACTGGATTGAAGGCGGCGCCGGTCCGAACGCGTCGGCTCGGACGCGGGCCCCCGCAGCTCCATCCTGTCGTTAGGCCATCGGCAGCGACATGCCGACCGGCGTGGTTGCCGCCTGCGGAGCGCCGACCTGCATGACCGGCAGCTCCTGCATGACCGGCAGCTCCACCGGCGTCGCCGCGATCAATCCGCGGGCGGCGTGTGCGAGCGCCTGCGACGCGGGGTCGTCGGGATCGGCGAACATGACCGGCACGCCGGCGTCGGACTGGGCGCGCAGCGCCATCGTCAGCGGCACCTTGCCCAGCAGCGGCACCCCGAGCTCCTGCGCGAGCTCCTCGCCACCACCTTCGCCGAAGATCGCGAACCGCTGGCCATCGGGACTCACGAATCCCGCCATGTTCTCGATCACGCCGACGATCTCCAGATTCAGCTTCTCGGCCATCTCGGCCGAGCGCCGGGCGACCTTCTGGGCCACCGGCTGAGGGGTCGTGACGATCAGGAACCTGGAGTGCGGGAGCAGCTGCGCGAGCGTCATCGACACGTCACCGGTGCCGGGGGGCAGGTCGATCAACAGGTAGTCGAGTTCACCCCAGTCGACGTCCTCGAGGAACTGTGTGAGCGCCTTGTGCAGCATCGGCCCGCGCCAGACGACCGCGGCGTCCTGCTCGACGAAGAAGCCGATCGAGATCACCTTGATCCCGTCGAGCGCGCGCACCGGGATGAGCTTGCGCTGGTCGCTGACCGTCGCCCGTTCCGCCGCGACGCCGAACATCCGCGGTTGCGAGTAGCCCCACACGTCGGCATCGAGCACGCCGACCAGCTTCCCCTGGCCCGCCAACGCGACGGCGAGGTTCGCGGTCACGCTTGACTTACCCACGCCGCCCTTGCCGGAACCCACGCAGATCACGTTGCGGACCTGCGCAAGCGTTCCGTCGGGCAGCGACGGGCGTCCGAGCTTGCGCCCGAGCGCTCCCTTCTCCTCGTCGGAGAGCACGTCGAAGCTGACGTTCGCGGCGGTGACTCCGTCAAGCGCGCCGACAGCCTGCGCGACCGCTGTCTGGAAGTGGTTGCGAATCGGGCAGCCGGGCGTCGTCAGCGACACCATCACGTCGACGACCCCGTTCGAGTGGATGTCGATCGAGCGCACCATCTCGAGCTCGACGATGCTGCGCCGAAGCTCAGGGTCGATCACCACGCGCAGCGCCTCGAGCACCTGCTCTCTCGTTGGCATATGCTCATTCTCGCAGACGCGTGGAATCTGCCTGTTGCTCAACGACCCACGGCTGAGTGCACCAGTGCGGCCGGTTTCCGCTAGAAATCGCGACAGGCGTCGCAAACGAATCGGAAGCGAGCAGAACGGAGCGCGAGATGGCCACGAACACCCCAGTGCAGCTGGACCGCGAGCGGATCAGGGAGCTGAGCGAGCGCGAACTCGCCACACTCGACGAGCGGACCAAGGGCTCAGCGGCGATGTACGAGCGCGCCCGCAGGTCGCTGAGCGGCGGCGTGGCGTCCAGCTACCAGAGCCGCGACCCCTGGCCGATCTATCTGACGCACGGCGACGGGCCGGCGGTCTGGGATGTCGATGGCAACCGGATGTGGGATTTCCACAACGGCTTCGGCTCGATGGTCCAGGGGCACGCCCACCCGGCGATCGTCAAGGCGGTCAACGAGCGGATGCCGCTCGGCACCCACTTCGCCGCGGTCACAGAGGACAGCATCGTCTGTGCCGAGGAGCTCAAGCGTCGTTGGGGTCTTGACCGCTGGCGGTTCGTGAACTCGGGCTCCGAGGCCACGATGGACGCGATCCGGATCGCGCGCGGGCTCACGGGCCGCGAGACGATCATGAAGATCTTCGGCTCCTACCATGGCCACCACGACGCGGTGATGGTCTCGATCGGGGTGCCGTACGACCAGATCGGCGACCGCGAGAACTACGCGTCGTTGTCGTATGGCGCCGGAATCCCACGGGCGGTCGTCGATTTGACGATCGCGGTTCCGTTCAACGATGCCGGCGCCATGGAGCGGCGGATCGAGCGCCTGGAGGCCGAGGATCGCCTGCCCGCCTGCGTGATCATGGAGGCGGCGATGATGAACCTCGGGGTGGTGCTGCCGGAGCCCGGGTACCTGGAGGAGGTGCGAGACATCACCAAGCGCCACGGGATCGTGCTGATCTTCGACGAGGTCAAGACCGGGCTGTGTGTCGCCGCGGGCGGGGCGAGGGAGCGCTTCGGCGTCCTGCCCGACATGGTCACGCTGGCCAAGACGCTGGGTGGAGGTCTGCCGTCGGGCGCGATTGGCGGCACCGAGGAGGTGATGGGCGTCGTCGAGGACGGCACCGTCTACCAGGTCGGCACCTACAACGGAAACCCGCTGAGCATGGCGGCCGCTCGAGCAAGCTTGCTCGAGGTGCTCACGCCGGACGCATACGACCACCTCAATGCGCTCAACGACCGGATCGTGAACGGCTGCCAGGCGGTGATCGATCGCTACAACCTCCCCGGCTACGCGCTCGGAATCGGCGCCAAGGGCTGCGTGACCTTCTCCCCGTCCAAGATCGTCGACTATGAGACGTTCAAGGCCAACCAGGACGCCGATGTGACCGAGCTCGCATGGGCGTGGAACATGAACCGCGGCATCTTCATGACGCCGGGCCGCGAGGAGGAGTGGACCCTGTCCGTGACCCACACCGACGAGGCGATCGACGCCTACGTTGAGGCGTTCGACGAGATGGCCCGCGAGCTGACGCAGTAACCGAGCGACACGGCCCACTGCCGCGGCACGGCCCACTCCCGCGAGTCACCAGAGGCCTGTGATGACAGTCCCCCTCGGGTCGGTCAGGGGACAGGCCGTCGAGGTGCGGCAAGTCAGCGGGCGGGCGGAGCTCAGGCAGTTCGTCGAGCTGCCGTTCCGGCTGCACGCTGGGACGAACTGGATCGGACCGCTCAAGCTCGAGCGCTACGCGTACCTGTCGAAATCGCTGAACCCGTTCTTCAAGCATGGCGAGGCCCAGTTGTTTCTCGCGCGTCGCGGCGAGCGGGTGGTGGGGCGGGTCAGCGCCCAGATCGACCGCGAATTCAACGCCTTTCATGAAAACCGCTGGGGCATGTTCGGCTTCCTCGAGTTCGAAGACGACCAGGAGGTGGTCGATGCGCTGCTGGCGGCTGCCGAACGCTGGCTGCGCGAACGCGGGCGCGACCGGATGATCGGACCGATGGATTTCGTGATGAACGAGGAGAGCGGGATCCTGTTCGAGGGCTACGAGCTCGAGCCGATGATCCGGCAGCCCTGGCATCCCGCGTACTACAAGGAGCGGTGCGATGCCGCGGGCCTGTCCAAGGCGATGGACCTGTACCACTGGCGGCTGCATATCACCGACCGCGAGCAGCGCATGCTGCCGATCCTGCCGCAGCTCGCGGAGCGGACTCGGGAGAAGTACGGAATCCGCATCCGGAAGATGTCATGGCTGCATCTGGGTCGGGAGCTGAAGGAGTTCAACAAGGTCTACGAGGCCGCCTGGTCGCACAACTGGGGATTCGTGCCCTACTCCAAGGAGGACCTGGCCGACCTTGCGATCACCTACCGGCTGATCTTCGCCCGCGACTGGTTCATGGTCGCCGAGAACGACTCCGAGACCGTCGCGATCGCGATCACGATCCCGGACATCAACCAGGTCTACAAGAAGATGAACGGCCGGCTGCTGCCGCTCGGGTGGTGGTACTACCTGAACCGGAAGCGCTACATCGACCGCTGCCGGATCGGGTTTCTCGGCGTGCTCCCCGAGTACCAGCACACCGGCGTGGCGGCGGCGCTGTACATCGAGCACTACGACATGGCGGAGCGCTCGCGGATCAAGACCGGCGAAGCCGGTTGGATCCTGGAGAGCAACAAGTCGATGAATCGGGCGCTCGAGGCGCTGGGCGGCACGATCGTCAAACGCTGTCGCGTGTACGAGCGCCTGCTCGAGGAGGGCGCCATGCCCGCTGCGCCGCCCGACCTGTCCCCGGCCTGACCAGCGCCCGCTCCGCCGTCCGCCGCCCGCCGCCCCAGACCACGACGTATGGATCGATCTCAGGAGGCTTCACGCTCACCGCTGGCGGCAGAACTTCCCACAAGCCTCGTCCCGCCGTGCCCAAAGGTCGCCAGGACCGCCAGGAGCGGCAGAACTTCCCAGGACCGCTGAAGTAGCCCGGGCAGAGGGAAGTATTGCCGGCGGCCAAGAGGCTCGAAAGGACCGACGGGGCGCCACTTGCGTGACGCCCCGGCGGTTGAGGGAGGAGAGGGTGCTGCATTCGCCGGCGAGATATGAGGCCGGCGAACCTTTCCCGCTGCGACGTCTCCTGCGTGGAGCGGGGGAAGCTTGTGTTACTAAGCCGAGTCGATCAACTCCTGCACGTCGGAGACGAGCTTCTCAACTCTCGCAGTGACCATATCGGACCGTTTGCCGAGATCTTTACGGACGGTGCGCACTTCTCGCTCCATCCGCCGGCGGTTCTGCCGCACGGCGCGCTCCATCCGATTGCGTCGCTGCGACAGCTCGCGCTCGATCCGCCTGCGACGACGGCGGATGTTGCGTTGAAGTCGGTTACGGGCGACGCCACCGCGCCGCTCGTAGCGTTTCAGCTCGCGCTCGAGCCCGGCGCGCGTCACGTACCGAGTCGTGAATCCCCTGACGCTCGAGACGATGTCGTCCCGGACGACGAGGCCCGCGCCGACTGGGATCAACAGCGCGCGCTCGGCCAGATGCTGGACGTTGGAAACGGTGCTCTCCGGCCTTGTCGAGTTCGCGGCCGGCGAGGGCGAACCCGTCCGAGGGCGAGCCTTGCTCGCATCGGCGGTCATGTCGGTGTTGCTCGTTGTAGCCATCGTTGCGGGTTTCAGGGG
>Ga0075021_10002023_pt1 | contig 10530 bp, 8 predicted proteins | sample ColStrG_CSR_2012_FD_72749 | JGI IMG/M metagenome (GOLD analysis project Ga0075021, IMG submission 72749) | Freshwater sediment microbial communities in response to fracking from Pennsylvania, USA - Cold Stream Run_MetaG_CSR_2012 | ecosystem: Environmental > Aquatic > Freshwater > Creek >... | reverse complement strand
CCCGCTTCCAGTGCGCCTGCGGGCTCCTGGCTGTAATGCAGCTGCAGGCCGAAGCGCTCGCCGCTGCCGAGCGCTGCGCGAATCTGCTCCCCCAGCCACGAAAGATTGATCACCACCTCGCGCACGCCAGCGCGCGCCAGTGCCTGCAGATGCCATACGATCAGCGCTTGGCCGCGCACTGCCAGCAGCGGCTTGGGTTTGTGGTCGGTGAGCGGACGCAGCCGCTCGCCGCGACCGGCCGCGAGGATCATGGCTTTCATGCGTGCGTGCCGCCCAGTGCGCGCGCGTTCGCGCTCGCCAGCCCCGGTTGCAGGCGCCGGCGCGCCCAGTCATCGAACTCGCGCAGTTCCGGATAACGTGCTGCCGTGTCGAGCACGTAGTCGAGCACGCGCGGCAGGTCGGCGAGATAGCCGTGCTTGCCATCGCGATAATAGAGGCGCGCGAAGATGCCGAGCACCTTGAGGTGCCGCTGTAGTCCGATCATGTCGAACCAGCGCAGGAACTGCGTGCTGTCTGCGCCGCTCGCAACACCGGCTGCGCGCAAGCGCAGCCGATAGTCCTCGACCCAGGCTGCGACGCGCGCGCGCGGCCATGCGATATAGCAATCCTTCAGCAGCGAGACCAGGTCGTAACCTATGGGACCCGCGGCCGCGTCCTGGAAATCGATCACGCCAGGGCTCTGCGTCGCAGTGACCATCAGGTTGCGGGAGTGATAGTCGCGATGGACCAGCACTACCGGCTGCGCCAGTGCCTCGCGCACCAGCAACCCGAAACACTGTTGCAACACCGCGCTGTCTTCCTCGCTGGCCGTCAGTGCCAGGTGCCGGGCGCAGTACCAATCGGGCAGCAGCTGCATTTCACGCAGCAGCGCTGCGCGATCATAGGGCGGCAGCGTCGCCGCACCGGCAGCACCGTGCAGCTGGATGCGCGCCAGCGCGGCCAGCGCCGCCTCGTAGAGTTGCCCGGCATCGGCGCCGCGTTGCAGGGCAGCCAGCATGTGCTCATTGCCCAGGTCTTCGAGCAGCAGCAGGCCACGCTGCGTGTCGGCCGCGGCGATCTCGGGCACATGCACGCCGCAGGCGGCCAGCAGCCCGGTGACCTTGATGTAGGGCGCGGTGTCTTCGCGCTCCGGCGGCGCATCCATCACCACGCGGGTCGCGCCAGCGCTGCTCCAGACGCGAAAATAGCGGCGAAAACTGGCGTCGGCCGACGCCGGCTCAAGACGGCAAGTGCGCGGCCAACCGAGTGTGGCCAGCCAGTCGCGTATCTCCAGGATGCGTGCGTCGCTCTCGCTCATGTACCGCCCAGGCAGTCTTCAGGGGTTCTGGATCATTGCGCGCGGCGCCTTTAGGGCCGCCGGAGCGCAGCCAATCATTATAATGGTCGGCGCGATGATTGCCCCACTGCGCAGGCTGGCCACTTGGAGCGGACTACTGCTGCTGCCTGCCCTGCTGGCGCAGGCGGCATCGCCCGATTGCGCCGCACCGGGCAGCAGCCTCGCTGCATCGATGAGCGCACTGCCCCCGCTCGCCGCCAATGCCTTGCCGGCACTGCCGGCGCCACCCGCGTTGCCTGCACTGCCGGATGACGTCCGCTTCTCGGCCGAGGGCCCCGATGCCTTCCTGAACACCGATGTCGACGGCAACTTCGATCTCGGCGGCGATGTGACCTTCAGCATCGGCAAGCGCGAACTGCGCGGCCGGCATCTGCGCTACAACGCTGCGACACGCGATTACCGGCTGACCGGCACCGTGAGCTATCGCGATGCCAATCTGCAGGTCACTGGCGATGCCGGCAACTACGCCGACGGCAAGGCCTCGTTCAGCAACGCGCGCTTCGAAATGCTGCAGCAGCCCGGCCGCGGACGCGCGCAGAACATCGCGATGACGCGCCCCGACATCATCGATCTGGACAACGTGGTCTACACCACCTGCCCGGAAGGCGCCGCCGACTGGGAGCTGCGTGCGAAACGCATCTCGCTGTACACCAAGACGCTGCGCGGCATCGGCCACGGCACGCGCGTACGCTTCAAGGGCGTCACGCTGTTCTACCTGCCGTGGATCTCCTTCCCGCTGAGCAGCGCGCGCCAGAGCGGCCTGCTGTTTCCGGTCATCGGCAGCTCGGGCAGCAACGGCGCCACGCTGGCGGTGCCCTATTACTGGAACATCGCCCCGAACAAGGATCTGACCTTCACGCCGCGCCTGCTCTCGCGCCGCGGCATCGAGCTCGGCGAGGAATTCCGGCTGCTGAGCGCGCACGGCAACGGCACGCTGGCAGTGAACTACCTGCCGGATGACCGCGTCGCGCACCGGGATCGGTCCTGGGAGAAGGCCGAAGCGGTCGCGCTGTTGCCGCGCGAGTGGCGCGCACGGCTGCGCGCCGAGAACGTCAGCGACATCGGTTATTTCGAGGATTTCGGTGAAGGCCCGCAGGCCACCAGCACCACCTTCCTGCGACGCGACCTGCAGTTCGGCATGCGCAGCGATGTGTGGCGCCTGGGTGCGCAGCTGCTGCAGTTCCAGACGCTGCTGCCCGATTGCCCGCTGCTGCCCACCACGACGGCCTGCCTCGCCAGCACGGATCGTCCCTACGCGCAGCTGCCGCGCTTCACGGCCAGCGCGCGCTGGCTCGGCAGTTCGGGCCTGAGCACCTATTTCGATTCCGAGCTCGTGGACTACCAGCGCGGCGACTCGGTGCGCGGCTGGCGCGCGCACGCGGCGCCGGGCCTGGGGCTCGACTACATCCGACCGGGTTTCTACCTGAAGCCGCATGCGAGCTGGGACCTGACGGCCTATCGCCTCTCGTCCTATCAACTGCCGGGCGGCGCGGCCGGCGACACCAGCCCCTCGCGCAGCCTGCCGGTGATCACGCTGGACACCGCGATGCAGCTCGAGCGCCGCCCGCGTGCGGGCGAGGCGCGCTTCGTGACGCTGGAGCCGCGCCTGCTCTACGTGTACATCCCGGAACGCAACCAGAACGATCTGCCGGTATTCGATTCGGGCGTGCCCGATCCGAATCTCGTCTCGCTGTTCCGTGCCAATCGCTATGTGGGGCTTGATCGGATCGGCGATGCGAACGAGCTCACCGCCGGGGTCACGATGCACCTGCTGCAATCGAGCAGCGGGCAGCGCATCCTGAGCGCCACGGTGGGCCAGACGCTGCATTTCTCGACGCCGCGCGTCTCCCTGCCCGGTGAAACCATTGATACGCGCAGGCACTCGGACCTGATCGCCACTATCGATCTCACGGCCTATCGCGACTGGAGCCTGCATTACGACCTGGCCTGGAACCCCACGCTCACGCAGACCGACAAGTCGCTGCTGAGCGTGCAGTTCCGGCCCGCCGACGCTCAGGGACGCTTTGGCAGCCGCGTCGTCAATCTCGGCTACCGCTATACCCGCGAAAGCATCGCCCAGGGCGAAGGGTCGGTGGCCTGGCCCGTGGCGCGCCGCTGGGACCTCTACGGCCGCAGCGTCTATTCCTTCCGCGACCGCCACGCGGTCGAGAACTTCGCCGGTATGCAGTATCGCGCCGATTGCTGGGGCCTGCGGGTGGTGGCCCGCGATTCGGTCAGCAACCGCAGCGGCCGGCGCGAAACCGGCTGGTACCTGCAACTGGAACTCAAGGGCCTTTCCAGTGTCGGATCGGGGGCAGACTCTTTCCTGCAGGGGGCGATTCAGGGATACTCCCCGACCTCCACAAACCATTGAGCGTCAAAGAAAATATGAATTTTGCAGTTTGCAGGGTGCTGGGTCTGGTGTTGCTCGCAGGCGCGGGCCAGGTGCTGGCCGCGGAGGCCGTCGCACCACGCGCCAAGGCCAGCCGCGGGGAACTGCTCGATCGGGTGGTGGCCATCGTCAACGACGGCGTGGTGCTCAACAGCGAGCTCGACGCCCAGGTGAGTGAGATCAAGCAGCGCCTGCAGGCGCAGAAGGTGCAGCTGCCCGCCGAGAACGTCATCCGCGAACAGGTGCTCGAGCGCCTGGTGGTGGAGACCATCCAGGCGCAGCACGCCGACAAGGCAGGCATCATCGTCTCGGACGAGCAGGTCAATGGCGCGATGCAAGACATCGCCAAGCGCAACAACGTGCCCTTCGACAAGCTGCCCGAGATGCTGGCCACCGAAGGACTGGTCTACGCCGACTACCGCGCCAACCTGCGCCGCGAAATCCAGCGCCAGATGCTGCGCTCGCGCGATGTCGTGCAGCGCATCGCCATCTCGCCGCGCGAGCTCGACCAGTACATCGAGCGGCAAAAGAACACCGCCACCGCGGCCAACGAATACAACGTCTCGCACATCCTGGTCGCCGTGCCCCAGGATGCCACGCCCGAGCAGCTCGCCAACGCGCGCCAGAAGGCCGAAGACATCGCGACGCGCGCCAACAAGGGCGAAGCCTTCAATCAGCTGGCGGTCAGTTTTTCCGACAGCCAGACCGCGCTCGAAGGCGGCGCGCTCGGCTGGCTGAAGGGCCCGGCGCTGCCCACCTTCCTGGCCGACGTCGTGCCACGCATGAAGGCCGGTGAAGTCAGCGGCGTGCTGCAGACCGGCAGCGGCTTCCATGTGGTGCGACTCAACGAGATGCGCATCGGCAGCGGGCCGCAGATCATCAAGCAGACCCACCTGCGCCACATCCTGCTGACCACCAATGAAGTGCAGGACGATGCCACCGTGAAGCAGAAGCTCAACGAGATGCGCGCGCAGATCCTGGCGGGTGCAGATTTCGCCGTGCTCGCCAAGGCCAGCTCGGCCGATCCGGGCTCGGCGGTCGAAGGCGGAGATCTGGGCTGGACCACGCTCGACACCTTCGTGCCGGAGTTCGCCAAGGTGGCTTCCGAACTCAAGGACAACGAGATCAGCGAACCTTTCCACACCCAGTTTGGCTGGCACATCCTGCAGGTGCTCGGGCACCGCGACTTCGACAACACCGCCACCGCGGAGCGCGAGCAGGCCTACATGCAGCTGCGCGAGAGCCGTGTGGATGAAGCCACCGACGTCTGGCTGCAGCAGCTGCGCGACGAGGCCTACGTCGAACTGCGGCTCTGAACGCCCGCGCGTGAGCTTCGCCTGGCCGTGAACGCTGCCGCACCCATCGCGCTCACCGCCGGAGAGAGCGCCGGCATTGGCCCGGACCTGTGCCTGGCGGTGGCCACGACGGCGCGCGACTATCCCCTGGTGTGCGTGGCTGATCGCGGCAATCTGGCCGCGCGCGCACGGCAACTCGGGCTCGACATTGCCTTGACGGATTACAGTCGCGGTCAGCCGGTGACCTCGGCCGCAGGGCAGCTGTGCGTGCTGCACCTGCCCCTGGCGGTACCCGCGATCGCCGGCCGGCTCGAGCTGCGCAATGCGCGCCAGGTGCTGCAACTGATCGAGCGCGCCGTGCAGGGTTGCCGCGCGCGCGAATTCGCCGCACTGGTGACGGCGCCGGTGCAGAAAAGCGTCATCAACGACGCCGGCATTCCCTTCAGCGGCCATACCGAGTATCTCGCCGCGCTGTGTGGCAGCGCGTTGCCCGTGATGCTGCTGGTGGCGGGCGAACTGAAGGTGGCGCTCGCTACCACGCACTTGCCACTGCGCGCCGTGCCCGATGCCCTGAGCGTCGAGGGGCTGGTGGCCGTGCTCACGATCATCGATCGCGACCTTCGCAAGGTGTGGGGTCTGGCGCGCGTGCGCATCGCGGTGTGCGGCCTGAACCCACACGCAGGCGAAGGCGGTCACCTGGGCCGCGAAGAACAGCAGGTGATCGAGCCAGCGCTCGCACGTGCGCGCGCCGCCGGGCTCGATGTGCACGGACCCTACCCGGCCGACACGCTGTTCGTGCCGCAGCACCGGGCGAACTACGATGTCGTGCTGGCGATGTATCACGACCAGGGCTTGCCGGTGCTCAAGGCCAGCGGCTTCGGCAACGCGGTCAACGTCACGCTCGGCCTGCCGATCGTGCGCACTTCGGTGGATCACGGCACGGCACTCGACCTGGCCGGCAGCGGGCGCGCCGACGCGGGGAGCCTGCGTGCTGCGGTCGCGCTGGCCGCGCAGCTCGCGCAACGCTCCGCGTGAGCGCCCCGATGCGCGCCCGCAAGCGCTTCGGGCAGCACTTCCTGCACGACCCGGTAGTGATCGCGCGCATCGTCGCCGCCATTGCGCCGCGCCCGGGCGAGGCGCTGGTGGAGATCGGCCCGGGCCAGGGCGCACTGACGCAGTTGCTGTTCGCCGCTGCCGGCGCGCTCGATGTGATCGAGATCGATCGCGACCTGGCGGCCGGCCTGCGCGAGCGCCATGCGGCACAACCCGCGCTCAGGGTGCATGAAGGCGACGCCCTGGCCTTCGACTACGGCGCGCTCGCGCAGCAGCGCGGCCAGAAACTGCGGATGATCGGCAACCTGCCCTACAACATCTCCACGCCGCTGCTGTTCCACCTGCTGGAAGCCGCGGAGCACCTCAGCGACATGCATTTCATGCTGCAGAAGGAAGTCGTCGATCGCATCGTCGCGGAGCCCGGCTCGCGCCAGTACGGGCGCCTGGGCGTGATGCTGGCGCCGCGCGTCGAAGCGCACAAACTGCTGGATGTGGGGCCTGGGGCCTTCAGGCCCGCACCACAGGTGCACTCCGCGGTGGTGCGCATGACTGTCCGTGCCGCGCCTCCGGCCTGGGCGGCGGAGCCTCATTACAGCGCAGTGGTCGGCGCGGCTTTCGGCCAGCGCCGCAAGACGCTGCGCAATGCGCTGGCCCGGCTGCTCGATGCCACGCAGATCAGCGCGGCCGGCATCGATCCGGGTGCGCGCGCCGAGACGCTGTCGGCCGCGCAGTTCGGCGCACTGGCGCTGGCCGCGGCGGCTGTGATTCACTAGGGCGCATGACCTGCTACCAACAGCTGCTCGTCGCCGTCGATCTGAGTGACGACAGCCGCGCGATTGCCGCCAAGAGTGCCGAGCTGGCGCGACTGTGGGGCGCACGCCTGCGGCTGCTGCACGTGATCGAGTTCGTACCGGTGGAACCCATGAGCGATGCCCTGGTGCCCGTGGTGCAGATCGATGACCAGCTGATCGCGCGCTCGCGCGCGCAGCTCGCTGCGCTTGCCGCCACGGTGGGCCTGGGCGCAGCAGACTGCCAGGTCGCCAGCGGCAACGTGAAGGCGGAGATCCTGCGCCAGGCGCGCGCGCTCAAGGCCGACCTGATCGTGCTCGGCTGCCGCGAACGCCATGGACTCTCGATCCTGGTGAACCTCACCGAAGATACCGTGCTGCACGGCGCCGCCTGCGATGTGCTGGCGATGCGCGTGGGCAAGGAAGCCAGGGCCTGAGCGCGCCATGAACCAGCCCCAACACGAGATCCAGGTCGAGGTCGAGACTGCGTATCTCGAAGAACAATCGGAACCCGCCGAGCAGCGCTTTGTGTTCGCCTACACGATCACGCTGCGCAACAGCGGCAAGGTGCCGGCGAAACTGCTGACGCGCCACTGGATCATCACCGATGCCAACGGGCGCATCCAGGAAGTGCGCGGCGAAGGCGTGGTCGGCGAGCAGCCACACCTCAAGCCAGGCCAGGGCTTTCGCTACTCCAGCGGCGCCGTGCTCGAGACGCCGGTCGGCTCGATGCAGGGGAGCTACCAGATGCTGGCCGATGACGGCGCGCGCTTCGATGCGCCCATCCCGGTGTTCCGGCTCGCCAAGCCCGGCACCTTGCACTAGGAACCCGACGCCATCATGTCCATGCCGCGGCGCCGGGCGCTTGAACCATGACGCGCTGGGCCATCGGCGATGTGCAGGGCTGCTGCGCCGAACTCGAGGCGCTCTTGCAGCGTATCGCCTTCAACGATGAGCGCGATCAGCTCTGGTTCACCGGCGACCTGGTCAATCGCGGCCCGCAATCGCTGGCCACGCTGCGCCGGGTGCGCGCGCTGGCTGCGAACGCCACCGTGGTGCTCGGCAACCATGACCTGCATCTGCTGGCGCTGGCATTCCTGCCCGATCGCAAGCCGCGGCGCAACGACACGCTCGATGACATCCTGAACGCGCCCGATCGCGAGGCGCTGCTGGCCTGGCTGCTCGAGCGACCGCTGGCCCATCACGACCTGGCGCGCAACGACCTGCTGGTGCATGCGGGCCTCGTGCCGCAGTGGCATGCGCGCCAGGCAGCGCTGCTGGCAGGCGAAGTGAGCGAGGCGCTGCAGCATGATCCGCAGCGCTTGCTGGGCGCGATGTACGGCGACGAGCCCGACCGCTGGGATGATGAATTGAGCGGCCAGCCGCGGCTGCGCTTCATCATCAACGTGCTGACACGCATGCGCGTGTGCACTGCCGACGGGCGCATGGACCTGAAGTTCAAGGGCCCGCCGGCCGAGGTGCGCGCGCCCTGGCGACCGTGGTTTGCGATCGGCGCGCGCGCCAGCGTCGCCACGCGCGTGATCTTCGGCCACTGGTCGGCGCTCGGCCTGCACCGCGCTGACAACGTACTGGGACTCGATACAGGCTGCGTGTGGGGCGGTACACTGTCCGCAGTGAATCTGGACGATTCCGAAGCACCGCCCGTAGCCGTGCGCTCGCGCACGCGCCTGCCGCTCGGTGACTGACAGGGAGGTTGACGCCATGGCACACCTACGGACGGGCGCAGCACTGATCGCCATATTGCTGCTGGGCGCAGCAACCCCGCTGTTGCTGGCCGAAGCGCCCGCGGTGGCGCCAGCGACGGCCACACCCTCGCGGCAGCAGATCTATGATGCCGCGCAGGCCGCATTCGACCGCGACGATTGGCCGGCGGCCATCACGGGCTTGTCATCGATCGTCCTGCCGGCGAAAGACGGATCCATGTCGCACTCCCAGGGCGTGATCCATGCGCGTCTCGCGCGCGCCTATGCCCACCAGGGCCAGAGCGAAGCGGCGGCGCGCGAGGCGAATCTCGCGCTCAGGGGCCTGGCCGCGGACGACGACCTTGAGCGCTTGCACATGTGGCTGGCATTGGGCAATGGCCAGCGCTTCGAGCTGGCGAATGCGCAGGCCATCGAATCCTATGGGAAGGCCCTGGACGCCGCTCAGCACGTCAACAACACCTCGATCATCGCGGCCGTCGAAATCGGGCTGGCGCAGTGCTACATGACCCTCGATCCTGCCAAGGCCAGGGCCTTGCTGGATACCGTGCTGGCGACGCCGGCGGATCCCAGTATTAAGGATGCCAAGGCGCTGCGCGCGCAATTGCTCGACCTGCGTGGCCGCGCCAGCCTGAATCTCGGGCTGGCCAATGAGGCGAAGACCGACCTGGGCGAAGCCTTGAAGCTCTCGGGTGGCATGGACGGATCGCAGGTGAGCCTGCTGCAGATCACCATCCGCGGCGATGCCGCGCTGCGCGCGCTGCTGGCCGGCGATGAAGACGCAGCCCGTAAATACCTGGCGTATACGGGCGCCGGCCACCTCATCTCCAATGAATGGACCCGTGGCATGGGCGATCCGCCCGTCTGCAGCGAAGCGGCGGACATCCGGGCCGAGGACTCCGTGGTCGTGGAGTTCTCGATCGCTGCCGATGGCCACGTGATTGGTGCCGCGCCCATCTATGCCAGCCGGCCCGGCATGCTGGGGCTCAGCTTTGCGCAAGCCGTCCAGCAGTGGAACTGGAACCCGGAGCGCATCACGACGCTGCCTTCGTTCTGGCGCAGCCTGGTGCGCATCGAGATGCGTTGCATCTCGCGCCCGAGTCCGAAGCAACTTGCCGACCCATTCCGCCGGCAGACACTGGCGTGGTTGTCCGCGATCCCCCTGTCGGCCGCCGACCTCGAACCGCTGCGCAGGAAATACGTCGCCCCGGATGATCCGCGCCTGGATCACGAGGACCTGGCGGCCGTTCCTGCCCTGCTGGCCCGCCTGCCGATCGAAGCTGCGCCAAAGCGCGTGGAGTCGATCGCGCAACACCTGGACGCCGCGCTCACCAAAGCCGGGGCGCCTGCGGCAGCCCGTGCGCTGGCATTGCAACTCAGGCCATCGACGGTCGAGCACTCCAGATGGTCCGCCGAGCAGGTACGCGCGAGCGCCAGCAACCTGGCCACCATGGAGAAAATCGACCCGCACTCCGCAGCGACGGCGTGGCTGGCGCTCGAGTACGCCATCAGCCTCGAGGCCAATGGCCGCTTCAACGACGCGCGGCCGGTGCTCGAGCGCGTGTTGGCGTTTGCGCCGGACGTACTGGTCGAACACGATCCGCTGCGTGACGTGGCGACACTGCACCTGGCAGCGCTGGCGCGCCGCTCAGGCGACGCCGCCGGCGCCGATGCCGCGGTCGCCTCGGCCGGCATCACGCCCGCGCAATGCCTGCTGTTCGATGTGCGCCCGGTGCCGACCAATACGAAGGTATCCAGTGCCGATTTCCCCATTGAAGCCTTGCGTTGGGGATTCGACGGGTATGTACGCGAATCCTTCGACATCGGCGCCGATGGCAGGGTCGAAAAGGTGCGCACCATCATCGCCTACCCGCCGTTCGTATTCCGCGTGGCCGCCGAAAAATCGGTCGCGCACTTCCGTTACCTCGCGCCAGTGGTCGACGGC
>Ga0075021_10002022_pt1 | contig 10532 bp, 4 predicted proteins | sample ColStrG_CSR_2012_FD_72749 | JGI IMG/M metagenome (GOLD analysis project Ga0075021, IMG submission 72749) | Freshwater sediment microbial communities in response to fracking from Pennsylvania, USA - Cold Stream Run_MetaG_CSR_2012 | ecosystem: Environmental > Aquatic > Freshwater > Creek >... | reverse complement strand
CACCGCCAGACGAAGGGCTTGCGAAAAGGTATCGCAGCCATACAGCCGGCGCACGGCCTCCACCGCCTTGAGGTCATCTTCGCTAAACCTGATTTGCTTCAGGACCATGGTCATATGAGGAGCATATACCTGGTCATGATTGCTAACAAGGGCTAATTGATGTCCTCGGCAACATTTCTTCCGATGCTGACATTCTTGCACGGACTTGTATCTAGCTCAGGCAGTTAAAAGCGCGCACGTAGGCCGAAAAACCAGCTTGGCGTTAACGCTAGCGCATCACGGGGAGATTGGCATGAACGAGGCGCTAGCAGTCCCCGCTCACCTACCCAATTTAAGGGGATCAACGGCTTTGCCAGCCAGCTTGCCAACTAGTCGATGTAGATGGCGTAGACAACGTAGACGTCAATAACGTAGACAGAGATAACAGAGGTGTAGTCGATCCGGCTGGCGAGTGTGCCCTGTGGTGCACCACCCGTATCGTCGGCGCGAACGAACAGGCTGCTAGATGCGCTGGCGTCCGGTTGGCGTCGGGTCGAGCGATGACCATGACGGTATCAGAATCGAGCAATTGGCGAACGCTCGTCCTGCACCAGGACGGTCGAACCAAAGCAGGCGCTCACCAGCGAAGACGGTGCGACCCACAAACGCATTGGCGAACAGTCCAGCCCGAAGCAATCCATCGCTTGGCCAAGCATAAAAGCCGCCCGAGGCGATGCGATGACCACGTGGCTGGCGTTTAACGCCATTGTCAAAGCCGATAAGAGACGCGCGAAAGGCAGCAAAGGTTGGATTGACGACGGCTGGCAGGCTGCAAAGTGCTCACGATTTGTGCCATGCCTGGCATGCAGGCGTGCAGATGTGCAAATACCGCGCACTGCACCGAGTAGAGCCAGTAGCCAGGGTCAAGGCCCTCACCCGCTCAACTGCTTGATGAGCGCGGCGCTTCTCGGTCGGCGTTCGATCACGTAGTTTACGTACGCCTGTGAGATGCGCTCAATTTGCGCCGCGACATCGCGCGAAACGGTTAATAGGTCGACTTGTTCGAAAGTGCTGGTATGCAACACTCGCCATAGCAATAGTGCGCTGCGCGGGATGAATACCGTGTCCCGCGCCACTGCAGCCAGGGTATTTTGGAGCGTCCCCGCTTCGGCCGATGAAAAGGCTTGTCGCTCCAGGGCTTCATTACGATCGATCTCGAGTACATCGCCCGACTTGGCACACTTAAAAAGCTCTGGCCGATACCCTTCCAGCGCCAGCAGACGGCTTTCGAAATAGCGTGTAGCGAGTTGCGGGTCATGCGCGCTGCATAGCCAGCTCAACCCTTCCGTCAGCAAGTCATAGAGCGCGCTGGCGTCGCTCTCCTCCGGTGCGAACTGCTCGACCAATTCGCATATATAGTGCGCGAGCGCCCCGCGCCCTACACTCTCGCGCAGTGCCCGATACGGCTCGATTAGCTCAGCTTGCGTGATCAAATCCAAGTTGCGTCCCTTCGCGATGAGAAGCTGGGTGCGCGTAAATAGCTCGATGTGACCGGCTTTGCGGCTGGTGATCTTGCGTGCACTCTTGGCTAACACACGCAACTTGCCCCGTTCTGGCGACAGCAAGGTGACAATGCGGTCGGCCTCGCCCGTATCTATGCGACGCAAGACGATGGCCTGAGTCGAATACAACCGGATCCGTGTGGACTGAGTCATTAGGGAAAGTGTAGTCCGTGGAGATGAGGAATCGTATAGTCGCGTGCCGGAGCCACTCGGGCCACTTGGAGTCGTGAAACGAGAGTCGCGAAACCGTATGACGGTCAGGTGAAGCGCCACCTCCAAGGGCGGCAATGTGTGCCTGTAGATCGTTCCGCCTGCGTCAGGCCCAGCACGATCGCAGCCTAATGCATCCCCGCGGATTCAAATACGCCGAACAGAGCCATCTGTGCCGGTATTACGCCGATTTGACGCCGCCATCCTGAGACGCCGATCAAAGCTGGAGTCTGTCGCATTTGGATGCCTTATTGTTAATTACGCCCGCGCGAAAACCTCGTACGGCGCAAGGCATTCTGATGCCGCAGCGCTGGTGGGGCCACGGGCCACTTCCGACGCACAGGCATCGTCGTATCACGGGCAAGCGCCAAACGCTCCAAACAACCCCGCATATCTGATTTTGACCCTGCCCTGACCGTATCCCAGCCACCAGCCGCACTTAGAGCGATGCGCCGCCGCACATAGCCCCATATAATCCGCGCCGCAATGACGGTTTACAACGTCCTTATTTCCGACGACCTATCCGCAGCCGGGCTGGAACTCCTCAACGCCGATCCAGCCTTAAAGGTGCACCTCGCAAAAAAGATGCCGCGCACCGAACTGCTCAACACCATCGGCGACTTCGATGCCCTCATCGTCCGCAGCGAAACCAAGGTTGACGAAGAGGTGATCGCAAAGGGTTCAAAGCTCAAGGTGATCGGCCGCGCTGGTATCGGGGTCGACACGATCGACGTAGATGCCGCGACCCGACGTGGCATCATCGTAATGAATACCCCGCAAGCCAACACCACCGCTACCTGCGAGCACACGGTGGCGATGATGCTGGCGCTGGCACGCAATATCCCTCAAGCTGACGCCTCATTACACCGGGGCGAATGGACGCGCAGCAAATACATGGGCGTTCAGTTGCAAGGGAAGACGTTGGGCGTGATCGGCCTGGGCCGCATCGGCACGCAAGTCGCCAAACGGGCTCAAGCCTTCGGCATGGAGATCGTGGCCTTCGACCCATACGTCAGCGAGGAACAGGCCCGTGGCAACAAGGTGACCTTGATGTCGCTGGAGGAGGTGCTAGCCACCGCCGACTTTGTTACCCTGCACTCATCGCTCACGCAAGGCAGCCGCGGGCTGCTTGACGAAGCGGCGATCGCCAAAATGAAACCCGGGGCACGGGTCATCAACGTGGCGCGTGGCGCGCTGGTTGACCAGAATGCGCTGCATGAGGCGCTATCGAGCGGGAAGCTGGCCGGCGCGGCACTCGATGTGTTCGAAGAAGAGCCGCCCCCGATGGATCACCCGTTATTTAAGCTGCCCAACGTCGTCGTCACGCCGCATCTGGGCGCGAGCACGGCCGAGGCCCAGCGCGACGTCTCGATCCAGATCGCCGAACAGGTCATCGATGCCCTGCACGAGCGCGACGTGCGAAACGCAGTCAACTTCCCGCCCATCGACCCGGCTGCGCTGCCGGTCGTGCGGCCGTATCTGACGCTGGCCGAGAGGCTGGGCAAGCTCCAATCAAACCTCATGGCGGGCCGGCTGCAAAAGGTTGAAGTCGAATATCGCGGTGAGGATGTCGCGCCGCACGTCAAGCCGCTAACGGTGGCCTTACTGCGCGGCTTGCTGGTGCCACAACTGGGCAGCGACCATGTCAACTTTGTCAATGCCCCGATCATCGCCAACGAACGCGGTATCACTGTCACCCAAGCACTCAATATCACCTCCGAAGACTACACGAATCTGGTGTCGTGCCGGGTGACGACCGACGCCGAAGAGCGCACCATCGCCGGCACCCTATTTGACGGCAGCGATCCCCGCATCGTTCAGATCGACGGCTTCCATATCGATGCCGTGCCAGCTGGCCTCGTGCTCGTCATCAGCTCACGCGATGTGCCGGGCGTGATTGGGCGTGTCGGCACTATCTTGGGTGCAAACTATGTCAATATCGCCGAATATCGCTTGGGCCGGACAAAAGCGGGCGACAAGGCGCTGTCGTTCGTCAATCTCGACAACCCGGTGCCGGACTATGCCATGAAGGCCTTGCGCGACCTACCAGAAGTCATATCGGTCAAGCAGATGTCGCTGTGAGATGTGCCTCACCCGCGCTCGGTCTTTCATCAGTGATACAACGCCAAGCCCAGCCCGTCCGTCAGTCTCGACAGTCCTGATGACCCAATGCCCGATGCCAAGCGCTCATCCAAGCGTTTGGCGCGCAGGCTTAGACCGCAAGTGAGATCGCCTTTCGACCATTCGAAGGCATGAACAAGAAGGCATGAACAAGAAGGCCGTGATCATTGGGGCCGGGATTGGCGGACTGGCGCTGGGCATTCGCTTGCAGAGCCTGGGGGTTGATACCACGGTGGTCGAGAAACTCGATGCACCCGGCGGCCGAGCCTATGTGCGCAAGGCCCAAGGCTTCACCTTTGACATGGGGCCGACCGTCATCACGGTGCCGCACTTCATCGATGAATTGTTCGCGCTGGAACGTGGTGCGCATCATTTGGACGCGCCGGACTTTCCACCGGCGGTCATGCCGTCAAGCCGCCCAGCCAGCCCAGCCGCGGGTGACACCTCACAAGTTGCTGGCATGCCGGACAGCCTCACCGGTGAAGCGTGTTCGGGTGCCGGAACGCTAAGACCAAAATGCACCGCGGACTACATTCGTATCGTCCCACTTGAGCCTTTTTATCGCATCTTTTTTGCCGACGGCACGTTTTTTGACTATGACGGCGATCCGGAGCACACGCGCGCGCAGATTAGCCATATCGCGCCAGACGACCTGGCGGGCTACGAGCGTTTTCAGCGTGACGCCCAGGCGATCTTTGAACGTGGCTTCCTCAAACTGGGCTATACCTACTTTGGCAGTATCGGCCAAATGCTTGCCGTCGCGAGCGATCTGATGCGGCTGGATGCGGTGCGCACCCTGTTTGGCTTCACCAGCAAATACTTTCGCAGTCAAAAACTACGCCAAGTATTTAGCTTTGAGCCGCTGCTGATTGGCGGTAATCCGCTGGCTGTGCCCGCGATCTACGCCATGATCCATTTTGTCGAGAGGACCTGGGGCATCCACTTTGCCATGGGCGGCACTGGCGCACTGGTGAACGCCCTGGTGCGCAAATTTGAGGCATTAGGCGGGACGCTACAGACTCATAGCGAGGTCAAGCGGATCGTCATCACGGATCCCAATGGACACGCGCCCACCCGCTATGGCCGGCGCATCGCGCGCGGTGTCGAGCTAGCAAGCGGCGTCAAGTTGGATGCGGACCTGGTCGTCTCGAATGGGGATTACGCCCACACTTACCAGCGGCTGATCGACCCGACCTATCGCCTATTCAACACCGATGCGCGTGTGCGCCGGATGCGGCAGAGCATGTCGCTGGTCGTCATCTACTTCGGCTTCCGGGCGGATAGGCACGAAGCGGAGCGCCTGCGCCACCACAATATCATCCTTGGACCGCGTTATGAAGGCTTGCTGACCGACATTTTTGATCGGCACATCCTGCCGGCTGACTTCGCGCAATACCTGCACCTGCCGACGCTCACCGATCCCAGCCTCGCACCCGCCGACCACCACGCGGCCTACACCCTGATCCCGGTGCCAAACAAAGGGGCGAGCGGGGCACAAATCGATTGGTCAGTCGAAGGGCCGAAGCTGACCGACACCGTGTTGCGCTTCCTGGACGAGGCGGGGTATATCCCGGGGCTTCGTCAGCGGCTGGTATATACGAGCGTTATCACCCCCGATTACTTTGAGCACGACTTAAATAGTGCCCTGGGAAACGCGTTTGGCCCCGAACCGACGCTAACGCAGTCGGCCTACTTCCGGCCGCACAACCGCAGCGAGGACATCGAGCGGCTGTATTTGGTTGGGGCGAGCACGCAGCCTGGGGGTGGCACGCCGAGCGTGATGATGAGCGCCAAAATGACCGCGCGTCTTATCGCCCAGGACTTTGGCATTTGCAACCAGGTCTAACCTCCGTTAAAACGCCCCAATGCAGTTTTTAGACGTGTACCGGGTGGTCAAACTCATCCCCAAGGGCATGGTCATGAGCTATGGCGGTGTCGCGCGCCAGTGCGGTTCGCCCCGATCGGCGCGCTATGTTGGGTTCGCGCTGCATGGCTTGCCAAGCGGCAGCCGCGTGCCCTGGTGGCGGGTGATCAATTCCGCTGGCCGGATCTCGAACCAATATGCCTCACTTGAGCAGCGCGAGCGGCTGGAGGCGGAAGGCATCGTCGTGAGTGAGGATATGCGCATCGATCTGCGTTTGTTCGATGGCGAAGAGATCGTGTATCGAAAGCTACACAGACACGCGCGCCAGGGGTGACCGCGAACTCTCCTGCCCTCATATCAATGAATCACAATAAATGCGCCAAAAGTCGGCGGCAGGCAGTGCGTTTCCTGAGTATGCTTTGAGCGGCAGTCAATTCCGACTCGCATTGAAACACAAGGATAACCTTACGATGAAACACACCCTACTATTCAGTTTGGATTCGATCAACGCTGGCGACATTCCACCCGGCCCACGCCTGCACGGGCGCGGAGACATTCCGCCGGGCCCGCGATAAATCAAGACCATACGGGAGTCGGCACACAGAAACCAAAAGCCGTATAAAAACCGAAAGTCTCGTGAGACTTTCGGTTTTTTTTGTCGCGTGTCAGCTGCAAACATGTCAATAGGGATCACTTTAGTTGTTTGCCACGCTTTGTGCTTCTTCGGCAATCACATTTTTTTGCAAGCATTTAGACACAAACAATTTTCATTCCCCTGTCCAGCAATAAAGAGTCCAAAGGGGAGTGTGATGCCGAGCGCTGACGTCTACCATGCTTCTGCAACGAATATGTCACTTAGCGGATTAGGGAACGAACATTCATGAAATGCAACTTAGACCTCTATCAACGCGCACAACGCGCACAACGCACAACGCGATCGTCGCAAGACCCCAGCGACTCCATGCATGTGCGCTGTCGTTGATTATTGCGACTCAAGATAGCTGGCATCAGCATACCCGAACACATCCCCGAGTAATTCGATCGCGAGGCGAACGACGCTTGGGGTTTTGTCCGTCTCCCAACCGTCGCCCCGCAACGTCATCCGTCACTCGCTCAAGGACATCCCACTCATGACCAAAGAAACACATACACACATGTTAGGTTGGTTGCTTGGTACTGCGCGGCAACACGCGCACTCGGCACTTGCAAGCCTATCGCGACAGCTGTCGCAGTTTAAGCAAAGCAAATACAACAGCAAAACTTCGCGGGCGGAAATATTGATCCGCCTCATCATCGTTTTCGTGCAAATCGTCACGACGACAGGGGCGACAGTCACGACGATCATCACGGATTCGCCGCTTGCGGCCAGCGCACTGGCCACCGTCACGCCGACCATCAACGCCAGCCCTGCTGCGGTGAGCTTCGGCAGCGTCTCGGTCGGTGCGACATCGATCACGCAAACCATTACGATCGCCAACATCGCGAACTCCGGCGCGACTGTCGGCGGCGGCGGTTGGTCCACCTGCGCTGTTACCAGCGTCGGCGGCGTCAAGTGTTGGGGGTGGAACGGCCTGGGTCAGCTCGGCGATGGCACCAACTACAACCGCACGGCACCGGTGGATGTCATCGGTCTGACCACGGGCGTGGTGACGGTGCAAACAAGTTATCACCACACCTGCGCCCTTACGACCGGTGGTGGGGTGAAGTGCTGGGGCTACAACGGCTGGGGCAACCTGGGTGATGGCTCGCAAACCAGCCGCAGTACGCCGGTGGACGTGACCGGCCTGACCAGCGGCGTCATCGCCATTGCCGTCGGTCACTACCACACCTGCGCCCTCACAAATAAGGGGGCGGTGTATTGCTGGGGTTGGAACGGCTACGGCCAACTGGGTGATGCGACAAATACCGAGCATCACGTCCCGGTCGTAGTCAACGGCTTGACCACCGGAGCCAGCGCCATTGTGGCCGGCGAGAACTTTACCTGCGCGTTGACGACGGGTGGCGGCGTGAAGTGCTGGGGCTATGACGGCGAAGGTCAGCTGGGTGACGGGTCAAACAACGTCCACCAAACCCCGGTCGATGTGAGCGGGTTGACCAGCGGCGTCATCGCAATTGGCTCCGGTGACAAGTGGGCCTGCGCCATCACGACCGCCGGTGCAGCCAAATGCTGGGGCCAAAACAGCAACGGTCAGCTCGGTAACGGCGGCAATACAAATAGCAATGTGCCGGTCAGCGTCAGCGGCCTCTCGAGCGGCGTCAGCAGCATCGCAGGTGGCCTGTATCACACCTGCGCGCTCATGACCTCGGGCGGCGTCAAGTGCTGGGGCTACGATGCCGAGGGTGAGCTGGGCGATGGCGGCAACACCCAACGCTCGGTACCAGCGGACGTAACCGGCTTGACCAGCGGCGTGGCCGCCATTTCCGAGGGCTATCTACATTCCTGCGCGGTATTGACCACCGGTCAAGTGAAATGCTGGGGCTATAACGGCTACGGCCAGGTCGGCGACGGCACGGTCTACAACGCCAGCCTACCGGTGAATACCGATGGCCCCATCAGTGCTTTTGCCACACCCGCGCTCGCCGCGGCGAGTGCGGGAGGCCTAAACACCTGCGCCATTACGGCCAGTGGCGGCGCCAAGTGCTGGGGCTACAACGACTATGGCCAAATTGGCAACGGCAATTTCAATAGCTGGAGTCGCGCCCCGATGGGCGTGGTCGGGCTCAGCAGCGGCGTAACCAAGATCGCGAATAACTATTTCCACACCTGCGCCATCGTAAACGGCGGCCTCGAGTGCTGGGGCTATAACGGCTACGGCGAGTTGGGCAACGGCAGCACCACCAACAGCGCCGTGCCGGTCGCTGTGTCTGGCATGTCCAGCGGCGTGACGGATGTCGCTTTGGGCGAATACTTCACCTGCGCCGTCCAAAACGGCGGCGTGAAATGCTTCGGCTTCGGCGGGCACGGCCAGCTTGGCAATGGTGGCACGAACTCAAGCGCCGCCCCAGTCAGCGTCAGCGGCCTCACCAGCGGCGTTAGCGCCATCGGTGCAGGTTATTATCATGCCTGCGCGGCGCTGACGGCCGGTGGCATGCAGTGCTGGGGTTGGAACGGCAACGGCCAACTCGGCAACGGGGGCACGAGCGGCGCGAACCCCGCGCCCATCAGCGTCAGCGGCCTCTCAAGCACCGTCATTGCCCAAATTTCTGCGGATTGGGAGCACACCTGCGCCCTCACCGCCGCCGGCGGCGCCAAGTGCTGGGGTTACGGCGGCAACGGCCAACTTGGCAACGGTGGAACCAATAACTCAAGCGTGCCACTGGATGTCAGTGGCCTCACGACCGGCGTGACAGCGATTGACACCGGCTTCCACCATACCTGCGCCCTGCTCAGCACAGGCGGCGTACAGTGCTGGGGGTATAACGGCTGGGGCAACTTGGGTGATAACACCACAAATAGCCACCTGGTGGCAGCCGATGTGTATGGCCTCACCAGTGGCGCAACAGCCATCGCCGTCGGTCGCTATCACAGTTGCGCAGTTTTGAGCGATGGCAGCATGAAGTGCTGGGGCTACGATGGTCTTGGCCAATTGGGTGATGGCTTGGATCAAAATGAATACAAGCCTGCTTATGTCAGCACGCTGACAGCCGATACGCCTGGCCCAGTCGCTGTACTGAGCGTAACCGCAGTGAGCTTGACCGGCGTGAACGCGGGCGACTTCACCCTTGTCAGCGGCGGCACCTGCGCCAGCGCCCCCTTTGCGCTGGCGCGCAGCGCCAGCTGCACGGTGTTGGTCAAGGCCAACCCCAGCGGCACTGGCACCCGCCAGGCCAGCCTGTCCGTGACCAGCAACGACCCGACCCAAGCTGCACTCGCGATCCCGTTTGATGTGACGACATCAGACCCGCATGTCGATGTCAGCCCATCGAGCTTGAACTTCGGCAACGTAAACCTCGGGGTCATGTCGGCCTCACAACTAATTACGATTCGAAATCTTTCACCCGCCGGCGGTGCCATGAACACAGGCCCCGATAGCAAACACACTTGCGCCGTCACCGACAAGGGCGGCGTGAAATGTTGGGGCAACGGTGGCAACGGCGAACTGGGCAACGGCCAAACCAATAACAGCACGGGGCCGGTTGACGTAAACGGACTCACCAGCGGCGTCACTTCCGTCTCGGTCGGTGGCGACCACACCTGCGCGCTGACATCAAGTGGCGGCGTGAAGTGCTGGGGCTACAACGGCTTTGGCCAACTCGGCAACGGTTCGACCACCAACTCGAGCGCCCCGGTGGATGTCAGCGGCCTGACCAGCGGCGTGAATGCGATTGCCACCGGTCAAAACTTTTCTTGCGCGCTGACCAACAGCGGCGGGCTCAAGTGCTGGGGCTACAACGGCTTTGGTCAGCTCGGCAACGGTTCGACCACCCAAAGCACGGTGCCGGTTGACGTCAGCGGCCTGACCAGCGGCGTCAGCGCCGTGGATGCGGGTGAAAATTTCACTTGCGCCTTGATGAGCACAACTGGCCTGAAGTGCTGGGGCTACAACGGCTTTGGTCAGCTCGGCAACGGCAGCACAACCGAGAGTCATGTAGCCGTAGACGTTAGCGGCTTAACCACCGGGGTCAGCGCGGTGGCGACCGGTCAAATCCATACCTGCGCCCTGCTCAGCACCGGCGGCGTCAAGTGCTGGGGTTACAACGGCGAGGGTCAGCTCGGCGACGGCACCAATACGCAGCAACTCGTCGCCGTAAACGTCTCGAGTTTGACGAGCGGTGTAAAGGCCATCAATGCCGGC
>Ga0075021_10002020_pt1 | contig 10537 bp, 7 predicted proteins | sample ColStrG_CSR_2012_FD_72749 | JGI IMG/M metagenome (GOLD analysis project Ga0075021, IMG submission 72749) | Freshwater sediment microbial communities in response to fracking from Pennsylvania, USA - Cold Stream Run_MetaG_CSR_2012 | ecosystem: Environmental > Aquatic > Freshwater > Creek >... | reverse complement strand
TTGTTGGCCGAGCGGCATGAGATTCCCGTCGTGAATTTCTGGCTCGAAGTCGGTTCCGGTTTTGCTTCCGATGAAACGGTACTGGCCGGCACGGCGCGCCTTGCTTCTTCTCTGCTCACCGGCGGAACGAAGCGCCGCAGTGCCCTCGAAATCGGCGAAGAGTTGCAGATGTTGGGCGCGCAGCTTTCGAGCGGCTGCAATTTGGACATGGCCACCGTGTATCTCACCACGCTGAAGGCCACCTTGGACGACGCGCTCGATATTTTCGCCGACGTCATTCTCAACCCCGATTTTCCGGAAGCCGATTTCGAACGTCAGCGGCATTTGCAACTCGCCGCGATCTCGAACGAAAAGGTGACACCGGTGCAGATGGCCTTGCGCGCCCTGCCGCCAATTCTATTCGGCAAAGGCCACGCCTATGGCTCGCCGCTTACTGGTTCGGGAACCGAGGATACGGTTCAGCGCATGCAGCGCGCCGACATGCAACGCTATCACGATACCTGGTTCAAGCCCAACAACGCCACGCTGATTGTGGTGGGTGATATCACCGTCGCCGAGGCCAAGCCGAAACTGGAGGCGCTGTTCGCGCAATGGAAACCGGGCGACGTCCCAGTGAAGCACTTAGCCGCTGTGCCTCCGCCGGCAAAGCCCGCGATCTATTTGGTGGACAAACCGGGCGCCGTGCATTCGGTCGTGCTGGCGGGAACCATCGCGCCGCCTCCCAAAATGGCTGACGAAGTGGCGCTCGAAACCATGAACAATATTTTCGGCGGCACGTTTGGCGCGCGCCTCAACATGAATCTGCGAGAAGACAAACACTGGTCTTACGGGGCGGGCTCGATCCTGTATGGCGCGAAGGCGCAACGGCCGTTCTTCGCCTATGCTTCTGTGCAAGGCGACAAGACCGCCGATTCCATTGCCGAGATGCTCAAAGAACTGAATGGCATGCTTGGCGGCGAACCGGTGACGGACGACGAATTGGAAGCGACCAAGCTGCAGCAGATTTTCGAATTGCCGGGATCTCACGAAACAATGAACGCCATCGGCGGCTTGTTGGGCGATTTGCTGCAACAGGGTTTGCCGCTCGATTTCTATGACACTTACGTGAGTAGAGTAACCGCCTTGACAACGAGCGAAATTACCGCGGCGGCGAAGACAGTGCTCGATCCGGCGCGCATCATCTGGATGGTGGTGGGGAACCGCAAAGAATTGGAGCCGGCGCTGACCGCCTTGAATTTGGGCGAGATCATTCCCGTGGAGGCCTAAAGCAAGGGGACTCTCCTCGCTACCCCTCCGAAAGAAACTTCTCCGATTCGGACTGATTTCTAAACTCGATCTCGGCCGAGTGAAGAATCTGCGTGGCTTCCCGTTCGCTTTGCGCCACCGCCAGCAGGATGTCGGAAATAGCGTCGACGGCATTGGCATAAGGATCGTTGCCGGTTAAGGCGCGGTATCTCTTAGCGGTCTCCTCGCCGCGGCGCTTGCGTTCTTTGAGTGTGACCATGGTTCAGCAACGATGATAACGAATTGTCCCGAGGCGCTAAAATCGAAAGTTAACTGGGCCGAAACATGAGTAATACATGGATTTAGCGGATCGCTGGCTGCCGAAGTCGGTGGGCGCATTGCGGAATTATTCAATGCGCGACTTTGGGGCTGATGCGCTGGCGGGGTTGACCGTCGGCCTGGTAGCGTTGCCGTTGTCGATGGCGTTTGGCATTTCTTCGGGCGTGGCTCCGCAGGCGGGAATTTACACGGCGGTGATAGCGGGCTTCCTGATTTCAGCGTTAGGGGGCTCGCGGGTGCAGATTGGTGGGCCGACGGGCGCGTTCGTCGTAATCGTGGCGGGCATTGTGGCGAAGTTTGGAATCGCCGGCCTGACCTTAGTGACTGTAATGGCGGGCGGCATGCTCGTCCTGATGGGCGTAACGGGTCTTGGAGCGGCGGTAAAGTTTATTCCGCGGCCCGTAACCATTGGATTTACCAACGGCATTGCCCTGTTGATCGCTTCCACGCAAATCAAGGATTTCTTCGGGCTCACCACCGGACCGGTGCCGAGCGTCTTCGTGATGCGGATGAAACTGCTGGCTGAGAGTATTGGGACGGTAAGTTGGCCCGCGCTGGCTTTAGGCGCGCTAGCGCTGGGGCTGATTATTTTCTGGCCGCGCCTGACGAAGAGGGTGCCGGGGTCGATTGTGGCGCTCTTGCTGGCAACGGCTGCGGTGGCCCTCCTTAAGTTGCCGGTGGAGACGGTTGGCTCGAAGTTCGGCGGAATCCCCAGCGGTTTTCCGCGCTTCCAATGGCCAGAGTTTCACGCAGAACACATTCTGCCTCTGATCTCGCCGGCTTTCACGGTGGCCTTGCTGGCAGCGGTGGAAAGCCTTTTATCGGCTGTAGTGGCCGACAGCATGAGCGGCGACCGGCACAATTCCAACGTCGAACTGGTGGCGCAGGGAATTGCCAATATTATGTCGCCGCTGTTTGGCGGCATTCCGGCCACGGGCGCCATTGCGCGCACCGCGACGAACATTCGTTCCGGAGCACGGACGCCGGTCGCGGGCATGATTCATGCGCTTACTTTGCTGGCGATTTTGCTGGTGGCGGCGCCGCTGGCGCGCTTCGTGCCGCTGGCCGCGCTGGCGGCCATCCTGTTTGTTGTGGCGTACAACATGGGCGAATGGCGCGAAATCGGCACGATCGTGCGCTTATCCAAGCAGGATATTGCGGTGTGGGCGGCGACCTTCGCATTGACGGTATTGGCCGATCTCACGGTCGCCGTAGAGGTGGGGATGATGTTGGCCGCGCTGCTCTATATCTACCGGATTTCACAAACCACAACGGTGGTGCCGGTAACCCGCGATTACATCGAGAAAAGCCGTCCGCACATTCTGCAAGACAAGCACGTGCCGCCTTACGTCACCATTCTGCGTATTCACGGACCATTTCTATTCGGCACAACCGAGAAGCTTAACGACGCGACCGCCGACCTCAAGGGGTTTGGCCAGGTGGTTGTGGTACGCCTGCGCAACATGACGGCGCTCGACGCGACGGGCCTGCATGCCTTGGAAGTGCTAGCTGAGCGGCTGCGCAAGTCCGGCAAGACACTGCTTTTATGTGGGGCGCGCGATCAACCGCTGGCCACGCTTGAACGGTCGGATTTTCTGGAACACCTGGGCCCGGAAAATCTGCTGCCGCACGTTGAGGCGGCCCTCGAACGCGCCAAGCAGATCAATGCGGCGTTCGGCGGAGTTGGTTCAGAGATGGCGGCCGATTTTTCGCGTACATCGCTGTAGAGATTTTCCGTTACTGGTTGAATGCGAAAAATTGCCGCCGCGCTGCTCCTCCTTTCCGTTTTGCCCGCCGTTGCGCAGGACGTAAGAGACACGGTTCTGAAACACCTGAAAACCTCAAGGGATTTCACCCTTAAAGTCGCCGAGGCGATGCCGGAAGACTCGTACGATTTCAAACTCACGCCGCAGCAGATGAGTTTTGGCGAGCAGATGACGCACCTCGCGCAGGGAGCCGCTTTCTTCCTCAGCCCTTTTAGCGGCGAGAAGCCGGCGGAAGCCAAGCCGGCCTCAAAATCGAAAGCGGACATTATCGCGTTTATGAAAACGTCGTTCGACAAAGCGATTCAACGCGTCGAAGCAATCAAAAGCAAGCAACTCGCCACTACTTTCAAAACAGAAGAAGGGTCGCAAACCGGCTTGGATCTGCTGCTCGGGCTGCTGGATCACACGACGCATCACCGCGCCTCGGCCGAAATGTATTTGCGCGAAAAAGGAATTGCGCCGCCCCAGTACGAGTTCTAACGTGGCTCATCAGTTCACGACTTCCCACTTGGCGGATTCGCTATCGCTCTTCCGCTACTATAAGAACCTGGCGGAGGGAGCCATGGCGCAAATCACCGATGAGCAATTGACGGCGGTTCTCGATGGCGAGATGAATTCCATAGCCCAAACCGTTAAGCACATGGCGGGCAATATGCGCTCTCGCTGGACGGATTTTCTGAGCACAGACGGCGAAAAGCCGGATCGCAATCGCGATAACGAATTTGTCGATGCGCCGCCTACCCGCGAAGCGCTTCGGGCATTGTGGGAAGGCGGTTGGCAGTGCCTGTTCAAGGCGCTTGAGCCCCTGACGGAAGACGATCTCGCACGGACCGTGTATATTCGTGGCGAAGCGCACTCGGTAATGCAGGCCATTAACCGGCAGGTGGCCCATTACGGTTACCATTGCGGTCAGATCGTTTTGTTGGCCAAGCACTTTGCAGGCGATCGTTGGAAGTCCTTGAGCGTCCCGCGCAACCGGTCGGCGGATTTTAATCGCGCAGTGCGCACCGGAGAAAAGAGCCAGCGATGACGGAGGTACAACGCCTCGCTATCCTAAGGAATGTGCGCTTCGTAATCTGCCAACTCATCCTGCCCACCTTACTCGTTTGCGGAACAGCCTCCGCCGAAACCATCGACTCTTTCTACCTGCATGCCGGCGATACCGTCGTCTTCTACGGCGATAGCATCACCGATCAGCGGCTTTACACCATGCTGGCCGAGTTCTACACCGTAACCAGATATCCTCAGCGCAACATTCGCTTTGTGCATTCGGGCTGGGGCGGCGACCGGGTTACGGGCGGCGGTGGCGGTCCAATTGACGTCCGCCTGCAGCGCGATGTACTCGCCTATCACCCAACCGTGATGACCATCATGCTGGGCATGAACGACGGGCGTTACGTCAATCACAAAACCGAAGACGATGAGACGTATTACGCCGGCTATCGCCATCTCGTGGAAACCGTGCGGCATGCCGAACCAAACTTGCGTATAACCGCGATTGAGCCTTCGCCCTTTGACGACGTGACGCGGTCGTTCACTCTGCTTCCCGGCGGCTACAACGAGGTTTTGCGGAAATACGCCGAGTTCATCAAGCACTACGCCAACGAGGCGCACGTGGACGTCGCGGATTTGAACGAGCCGGTGGTAGCGATGCTGCGCAAAGCGAATGCGGAAGATGCGGCTACCGCACAAAAGATTTTGCCCGATCGGGTGCATCCCGCTTTGGCTGGTCACTTAATCATGGCGGAGCAGTTGTTAAAAGCCTGGAAGGCGCGACCCATTGTCTCGTCGGTGATCATCGACGCCTCGGCGGAGAAGGTTGTCGCGGAAATGGAGTTCACGCAAGTGAGCGGCCTCAAGAACGCGCCGCTGGGTTGGATCGAAACCGATGAGGCTTTGCCGCTGCCCTTTGCCGCGTGGCTGGCCGATGACAAGGATCACTCCATTGCTCTGGCGATCAAGAATTCAGACATCACGGAGGCTCTGAACCGGCAACCGCTGCGGGTCACCGGTTTGGCCAAGGGCAGCTATCAGCTGAAGATCGACGACAGCGCCGTGGGAACGTGGAGCGAGAAAGAACTGGCGGAGGGCGTGAACCTGGCGGTGCTCGATACGCCGATGACGCGTCAGGCCGTAGAAGTGCGCGACTTGACGGTACGCCGCATCGATATCCATCAGCAGCGCTGGCGTGCGGTGCAGGTGCCGCTTGAGAAACTGAGTCTTGAGAATCTTGACCGCTCTTTGAAAGACCTCGATTCGCTCGATGCGGAACTCGCGATGCGGCAGCACGCCGCCGCCCAGCCTCGCCCGCACGCCTTCCAACTCGTTCTGGCGCAATGAAGTTTCTGTTGCACAAAGCAGCCCGCGGCTACCGGAAGTGGATGTACGGCTGGGAGAACGGTTTGGCAAACCGCTCCACCGACCGTATTGTGCGCCCCTTCGACCTGGGACTCGAATGGAGTAAGAGCTGGCCTTGTAGCAAAGATTTCCCCCCAGGCGATCTTGATCCCATCCTGTATATCGAACAACTGAATCAGCGTGCGATTGCGGTTAGCGACGAGTTTTTCGCTTACAATCCGCCAGCCGATTTCGCCTTGCGCAAGGACGCCGTTGGAGAATGGCTGACCTTCACCTCGCCGGTGAGAACGCCTTACCCGGAGAACAACGTGGTCCACTGCCTGTGGTATCCGGCGCGCGGCGGTGGGCGCAAAGCCTTAACCCTGCTGCCGCATTGGAACTCGAAGCTTCCCCAGCACAATGCTTTGTGCGCGGGTTTGCAGAGGCTCGGCATATCGGTTTTGCGCTTGAGCCTCCCGTATCACGACCGGCGCATGCCCGAAGGTTTGCAGCGCGCCGACTACGCGGTTTCGGCGAACGTTTGCCGGACGATTGATGCCACGCGTCAAGCGGTGATCGATACGCGCGCCTGCTTCGATTGGCTGCAACAACAAGGCTTTGAAGACCTGGGCATTGTCGGTACTAGCTTAGGTTCCTGCTATGCGTTCCTGGCGAGCGCGCACGATCCGCGCATCCGAGTCAACATCTTTAACCACTGCTCGACTTATTTTGCCGATGTTGTTTGGGAAGGACTTTCGTCGCGGCATATTCGCGAAAGCCTGGAAGGGGCGGTCAATCTCGAGAGGTTGCGAAAGATGTGGCTAGCGATCAGCCCGCCCAGCTATTACGAGATGTACTCCAAGCGCAAGAAGAAATCGAAGTTCATCTACACGCGCTACGACACCACTTTCCCGCTGCACCTGTCACGCCAAGTGATTGAAGGCGCGCGGCGGCACAATTGGGACCATGATTCGGTGGAGTTGTTGTGCGGCCATTACACGATGGGCGAGTTCCCGTTTAAGTATCTAACCGGCTACGAGATCTGTTCCTTCGCAAAGAGGAATTTGTAGCAGATGACCAAGCCCTTGAATATTCGGCTACCAAAGCTGGCCCTTGCGCATCTTTCAGGAATGAAGTTTCGAATTGTCCTTGCGTTCGTCTCGCTGGCAGGGCCTTGTATTGTCGCGGGGCAGTCCTTTCAAGGAAGCGTGGCGAATGGAACCGCATCGCCGGCGCCTTTGGCGTTGAGCTTCGCCGCTGCCATTGATCGCGGACTGAAAGCCAATTTGGGCCTTCTCACCAGTGAGCAGAGCAGCGAGGAAGTGCGCGCCCAGCGGGTTCGCGCCTTGAGCGCGCTGTTACCGCAGGTGAATGGCCAGTTGAGCATGACGGAGCAGCAATTGAACCTGGCAGCCTTTGGCTTCAACATTAAGTTGCCTCCGAGCGTTGGATTTCAAATTCCCCTCATAGTGAAACCTTACTCTTATCAAGCCAGCCTTTTGAATGCTTCTGTTACGCTGTTCGACTATCAGGCGATCGGCAACTTGCGGGCGGCGCGTGAATCGCAGAAGGCCGCGCAATTGAGCGTGAACAACGCGCGCGACTTGGTGGTGCAAGCGGTGGGTAACGCCTACTTGCAGATTATCGCCAGCGCCGCGCGGATTACCGCGGCACAGGCCGAGATCGACGCCGATAACGCCGTTTATACCAACGCTGTCCGGCGTCACGACGCGGGCACCGCGATCGGCATCGATGTTCTGCGCTCGCAAGTGGAATTAAAGCAACGGCAGCAGCAACTGGTGGCCGTCACGAATCAATTTGAGAAGGACAAGCTCGTTTTGGGCCGCATCATCGGCTTGCCCAACGGACAGGAATTCACGGTAACCGATCCATCGCCCGCCATTCCGCTGGAAGCCGTCTCTTTGAAGGAAGCGCTCGATAAAGCGTATGAGCACCGACCGGATTTTCAGGCCGCGAAGGCACGCGTGATTGCCGCGCAGTTCACCGTTCGCGCGGCCAAAGCCGGGCGCTATCCAACGCTAACGGCAACCGGCTACTACGGCGATGAAGGCCTGCGGCTGCTGAACAACTCGCACGGCGTGTTCAACGCCACGGGCGCAATCAAGTTCAACGTTTTCGACGGCGGCCGCATTAAGGCCGACGTTTTACAAAACAATGCGGAACTCACCAACCGCCGCAACGAGTTGGAGAATTTGCGAGGCCAAATCGACTTCGACGTGCGCAGCGCGCTGCTCGATTTGAAAAGCGCAGGCGATCAGGTCGATGTCGCCAAAAGCAACGTCGAACTGGCGGCTGAATCGTTGAAGCAATCGCGCGACCGTTTCGCGGCGGGCGTTACGAATAGTATTGAAATTGTGCAGGCGCAGCAAGCGGTCGCCATAGCCGACGAAAACCTCATTTCCGCCCAGTTCCAATACAACGTCGCGAAGGTGTCCCTGGCCCGGGCGCTGGGCCTGGCCGAAGACGGCGTGCGCGGCTATTTCGGTAAGTAAATCAGGTCCACAGGCGCGGCGCCAAAACGGTGACGAGCGCGCTGAGGCGTATTCCCCAAAAGAACACGATTTTCGGCCAATGCATGATGCTTTAGTGATTAAAGGGCTGTAATCGTTGCAGGCTCGCTGGGGCTCGTACTAGACTAGTGCCTTCGTACTGGACATTTAGCCCCCGAAAGGAGGCATAATAAGCTTAAGAGGTCTCATAGTACTATTTTAGAGTTGGAAAGGTCCTTGGCCGACTGTTGGCTTGGTTGAGGCGTTTTGATTATGCAGGATTCTGATTTCGGAATTCCAACCGAACGTACCGGTACCGGCGTTGCGCGGGCGTTGGACAGCAACGGAATAGCGATGCAGGTGATGGCCGCTTTGGATAGTGGCGACCATGAAGCGGCGAACTCACTACTAAGAGATGCGGAGGCGCGATTCCCCGATGACGACCAATTGCGCCGCTTGGCAGCCAAGCACAGAAGGCAGTCGGAACGTTTTGCGCGCGTCTATTCGCTATTAAAGGAAATGGGCGAGTTGCTGGACCAAGACTGTTTTGTACAGGCTTTGGGGGCATTTCGGGAAGCCGCGAATTTGAGCCATGGCTTTGCCGTATTGGAGGAAGCCTCTTTTAGCGCCGCCATCGAGCACTCGCAGCGATTGGAATCGAAGAACTGGCGAATCGGCATCGCATTACTCGAAGACGCCGAGGGATTGAACTCCAAGCTAGTCGTTCCGGCACGTCTTTGGCAAGAATTGCGAGCGGCGGAGCGGGCGGAAACCATTGCATATGCGCTGGCCGAGGCAGGGTTGGCGAAACCCGCCGATTTGCAGCAGGCGCGCGAACGAGTGGCGCAAGCGCTGGAGCGCTATCCGGACGATAACGGACTGGTCGATAGGCTGAAATCGATCGACGCGACCCTCGAAGTGAAACGGAAGGCGGACGAGCGGCAAGAGCGCCTAAAGAAATTGACAGACTTGCGCGACGAATTGCAAAGCGTGGAAGAGCCGGCGCAGGCCGGCAAGTTCGTGCGGCTAGGCGAAACGCTCGCGAAGCCGTATAGCGCGGACCCGGAGTTCAACGGCGTTGTGGAAGATATAACGCAGCAGGTCATCAGCGCGGAAAAGGCGGCCGCGGCTCTGGCGCAAGACCGCGTTGACGATTGCCTGGAAGAATGCGCTTGGGTACTGAGCCGCATGCGGCATCACCGGCTATTTCTCAAGCTGAAAGAAAAGGCCGAGCAGCGGGAATTGGCGCTGGTGGACGAGTATTCAAATTCAACCTCGCGCATTAAGGAACTTTTGGCCGCCGGACGGCTGGCGGAGGCGGAAAAGATCTGCTCGCAAGCCCGTATGAGACTGCCGCAATTTGCCGACCTGCAAGAGTTGGCGCGAGAGATTGCGCAGCGCAAGGCGGAGCAGGCCAAGGAAATCCAAGAGAACACCGGCAGCGCGAAGCGATTGTTGCAGCGCGCGGAACGCAGTCTGCACGAGCAGCAATTTCGCGCGGCGGAGCAGGCGTTCGGTAATGCGTTGAAACTGCGTCCGAAAGACAGTAGTCTAGCCGAACAAGTGTTGGGCATCTTGCATGGTTTCGCGAGAGAAATTGCGCCGGAAAACGCCGAATCGGCGGGTGAGGCGTTGCAAATTGCCAAGCACATTCTGCCTGGAAGTCCAGTGCCCCCCGATTTGGCGGAGGCAACGAGCAAAAAACGGCTGCAGATGGCCGGTGAAAAAACGTACTGGTCCGCGCTCAACCAAATTAGCGTGATTGATGGGCAAGTCGCGTTGGCCAAAACGCGCGCGCAGATTGCGGCATCGCGCCAGCAAGCCGAACGTGGCCAGTTTGCGGCGTCGACTGACGAAGGGATCAAGGAAGCGGGTGTTGCCTTGCTCGGCAAGATCGAGAGCAAGACCGCAACGATCGACCAAAAGCAACGCCAACTCGCGGCTCTCAAAACCCTCTCGTTGGCGGCGGCCTTGTTGCTGGGAGCCGGTCTCGCTTTTTGGTTTAAAGCCGGTTTGCTTCCGATGGTGCGGCCGAAGCCGCCATCGGTACAAATTGTCGCGCTTGACAAGCGGGCTCCGAACGCGAATGCAGCGCCCAAGCCGGCCAGCGTGGAAGTTCACGGAGGCAAGCTTCTTACCCGGATCAAACTCGATGGCGTTTCAGTGGCGAGCGTGGGCAAAAATCAAATATTGATTCAAGAGCTGCGGCCTGGTAGTCATGTCATCGAACTTTCGAGCAACGGCTACGTTCCCAAGACGATTGTGGGCCAAGTGTCGCCAGGGGAAAAGTTGGTTCTGACGGCACGAGACCTGGGATTGGAAAGGTCTCCAGCGCGGCAAGAGCCGCGCGATCTCAGGAAC
>Ga0075021_10002019_pt1 | contig 10537 bp, 10 predicted proteins | sample ColStrG_CSR_2012_FD_72749 | JGI IMG/M metagenome (GOLD analysis project Ga0075021, IMG submission 72749) | Freshwater sediment microbial communities in response to fracking from Pennsylvania, USA - Cold Stream Run_MetaG_CSR_2012 | ecosystem: Environmental > Aquatic > Freshwater > Creek >... | reverse complement strand
AGCTGACTACGTGCCGGTGGTAGCTTGCCCATCCGCGTAGGATTGGGTTGAGCTGAGCGAAAGTGGCCGTTCTAGGGGCCATGATTTCACCTGCTGCGGCGTGTGGCTGTTCATTCAGGACCTTTCGCACTTTGGTCTTGAGTGTATGAATGGCCCCTCGAACGGCCACCTTGCTCTTCTTTGAAGGTGTAATGATGAGTTTGTTTTGGTGCTTGCGGATATTCTGACCGAGAAAGTCAAAGCCGTCTTCAATGTGGGTGTGGCCCCTCGAACGGCCACTTATGATCGTTTTCTCTGCTGATAGTTTTAGTCCACGCTTGTTTAGAAACGCCTCGATGGCCCCTCGAAGGGCCACTTTCTGCGGGATGGCAATTTGCTCAAGCACGTCTTTCGTTGTGCCTGTTACAACAAAGTCATCTGCAAACCGTATCAGGTGAATCTTCGCGTTGCGTAAGTGGCCGTTCTAGGGGCCATGGGCTTTGCTACCTTCAGGAAACGTTTCTCGCAAGAGCCCTTCCATCCCATTTAGAGTTAGATTTGCCAGCGCGGGGGAGAAAGTGGCCCTTCGAGGGGCCATTGGTCCTCCTTGTGGCGTACCTTTTTCCGTGGGGTGAAATGCGTGTTTCTCGAAAGTGGCCCTTTTAGGGGCCATGTATCCTGCCTTCAGCCATTTGTGTAGCATGAGCCGATCCATGGCCCCTCGAAGGGCCACTTTCGGAATTTGCTCCAGCAGAAACTGGTGGGAGATTTCGTCGAAGCAAGCTTGGATATCTCCCTCCGCTACAAAACCCGGGCTGATCTTTCTACTCATCACGTTGAAGCATTGGTCGATGGCCCCTCGAAGGGCCACTTTTGCGTCCGCAGGTGAACGTTCCCTGCGGAATCCATAACTGTTACGGTCGTGCACCGTTTCAGCTATTGGATCGAGCGCAAGCAAGTGCAGCACTTGTTGCGCCCTGTCTTTCATAAGTGGCCGTTCTAGGGGCCATGTAGGAATAGATAGCGGCCTGAGTTTGTGTGGGTTGCTGTTTTTGGGGATGTAGATGCGCCTTAGCGGCAGAGGCGTGTAGCCGCGCCTCCGGCCGATAAGTGGCCGTTCGAGGGGCCATTGGCGTATGGCCTGTGCTTTCTTCGCCGGTGTATTCCATGTAAGTGGCCGTTCGAGGGGCCATTCGTTGTCTACACCGGGTGTGTTCTTGCCGTGAGTTTCCGTTACTCGTTTCACTGCCTCTGCTTTGGCGCTAAACGAGTGGGTGAGAATCCATGGCCCCTAAAAGGGCCACTTTTGCAAGGCTTTCACCTTGCCCCGTTTTCCCGCCTGTGCCGCTTTGGCGAAAGTGGCCCTTCGAGGGGCCATACGGGCTTGCAGCCGCTTGACATTGGTATGGATGGCTTTCCATGGCCCCGCAGCGGGCCACTTATCGATTGCATGCCAATCCTCAATATCTGAGGGGGCACCGGTTACAGGTTTCCCCGTTCCCGTCATAAGTGGCCCTTTTAGGGGCCATTGCGTTCCCTCATTTGGCGGTTCTCCATGCGCTCTCGCCGCGGATGGCCTCGCGGAAGTTTGCCCGCTTTCGCGGTCATGTAATGTTGTTGCCGTTGCGGCGGCAGGTTCAACCTGTATCTGCTTCATAAGTGGCCGTTCTAGGGGCCATACAAAACAGCCTTCGCTTTCTCCGCGTTCCTTTGCCTGCTTCTTGTTCACATTTCTTGCGTCATGCTTACCGTTACAGCTCACTCCTGCAACGGAAGGAAACAGGTTTACCACGTTCCACATCATGACCTGCGTAGGTAAGTGGCCGTTCTAGGGGCCATAGGCCTCGTCTCTCCGCCGGAGGAGCGTCATTCACGGCATGCGAAAGGGCAGCGCATGCACCTGTCCTCCTACCTTAAGTGGCCGTTCTAGGGGCCATTGGTTCAAGCCTGTGTATCTTGCGATACCCGAACTTGTGGTTCGACAACACCTTTGGCTTGTTTTCAGTGACGACGGTTTAGCGACGATTTACTTACGTTGACCATACTACGCACTTTCTCGCACCCGCACTCCTTGTGTTGGGAGTCGCAACCTCAGCTTGCGCTTTGACTGCTGCTCATGTCTGAGCAAGGTTACTTTTCTTGCAGCTTCAGACCTCGCCGTTACCGGCGGCGCCTGTGCAAGTGAAAGACCGTCAGTGAAAGGTGGCCCTTCGAGGGGCCAATGACGGGTGGTGTCGTCCTCTCGTTTGTAGCAGGATGCACCACAGCTCATGGTGTAGCTTCGTGTCGCACACCCGCCTCTAAACTGATCGTGTAGGATGACACGTTCATGCCCTCCGGCTTTTAACAAGCGCCAGCCGTTTGCGCGATCATCATCGGGCTATACCACGACCTGACGGGCAGTTGCCTTGTAGTTCGGGAAGATGACATCAAGTGCCGTATTGTTTAGCCGCTTTTGACAGACTTCGGCCAGTACATCGCGATAGTCGGTGGTGACTGCCAGATCGCCTGGACCAACAAGCTGCCCGTCTGCCAGCCCCGGCCAGCGCCCGTGCACTCTCCGGCCAGCGACATGTCCGCCCATCAGCCACATCACGCTGCCATGACCATGGTCTGTGCCTAGGCTGGCGTTCTCTTGTGCCCGTCGTCCGAACTCCGACATCACCACCACCGTCAGCCGGGAAGCGAAGTCAAGCGCATCGGCGTGAAACGCACTCAGCCCATCACCCACGTCGCGCAATAGTCCCGCCATCCCGCCTTCGGCGCTACCCTGAGCAAAATGCGTGTCCCAGCCACCCACGTCAATCGCAGCGACCTCCAAGCCAACCTCGGCCTTGATCAGCATGGCAATCTGTTTGAGTCCCAAGCCAAATGAGCTATCGGGATAACGCGCGTCATGCTTTGGCGTATCGTGCGCCGGGTCAAGCGCTTGTAAGGTCTGCAGGATGTCGAGCGTCCCACGGCTGACGTCGAGCAGGTTGGATGAACCGCCGGATGAGTCAAGGGCGTTTGTCGGCGCATACAGTGCCGCGAGCGCAGACTGCATGGCGCTGACGATGCGCCGGTCACCACCCAAATGAAAATCGGCGATGGATTCAAGCGCCGCGACTGGCACGCTGCCTGTCAAGCTGCGCGGCGTCGTGGGCCCAATGCCGACGGCGCGTAACGGGGACGCATTGCCCGTGTTGAGCGTTGCCAGATGCCGCCCTACCCAACCCGAAGCCGGCCCGGACTCGCTGTCGACGCCGCGCTCCATGAGTTCCATAGCGCGGAAATGACTGCGTGACTCATCAGGCGCGCCACAGGCATGCACAAAGGCCAAGTGACCAGCTTGCCATGCGCCCAGAAGCGGGCTTAGCGCCGGGTGTATGCCAAAGAAACCGTCGAGGTCGAGTGCACGCAGGTTGGCTGTGACACGCCGGTCATCCGGCCGGGCAATCGCGAGCGTCGGCCGGAGTCCATAATAGGCGTCTTCGCCGTGCGGGACGACGATGTTGAGGGCATCAGCAGCGCCTCGCAAGAATACGACGACCAATACGTCGCCCCGCGGCGCGCTTTGCGCGGGCGCAAACGCCAGTCGTGGCATCCAAGCGGGCACATGTAAATGAGTCATGGTATGTATAGGTGTAAATCTCCCTACGGCTCATCATCGCCACTGAAAGGCGGGAGAAGCCATTACGCCAGCGGCCAGGACGGCCGGTAGCCAAGCATCGCCGGTGGACTCAAGCACGGTCAACAATCCAGTGCGTGAAACAGGGTCGAGCCGTGTGCCAAGCAGCAATGCGCTGATGTGATCGACCCACGCTTGTGGCGAGTAGCGGCCAGCTGGCACGCCAAGCGCTTGCCAGTTGAGGCGTGTGCCATCGATCTGATCTTGGGCCAGCGCCAACGCAAACTGCCAGCGGGCCAGCATGTTGGCCTGCCAGGTTTCGATGCGGTCAGGGTAACCGTCGGGTGTCGGCCAGCCAAAGGGCAATTGGCCCATGCGCTCAAGAAAACGCAGGAGAGCAGGTCCGCAATCGGTTTGGGCGCCGAGTTGCCGGAGGGCAGATGCGACGAAGTTGACCGGACGCTTGAACTTTGGCTCGCTAAAAGCAAGCCCGTCCAACACAATCACGCGTAGCACTGCCTGGATGTCACCGCGCGTTGTAATGAATGTCTGGGTCGCACGCTCGACCACACCGTTTGGCGCGGCCGGGCCGATGAACCGTTGGGCGAGTTTACGGCTGATAAACCGAGCCGTGCTGGGATGGGTTGTCATCAGCTCGATCACGCCCTCGGCCTCGCGCTGACCGGCCGGCTCGACGCGCATGCCAAGCACGATCTTTTGGCTATCGTCATGCCTGCTCCCATCGAAGGTAAACTCGCCGCGCCAGAAGTGATCTTTCACCGTCCACCCGGTCAGGCAGCGCGCGAGCGCCATCACATCCGCCTGGGTATACCCGCCGCCAATGCCAAGCGCGTGTAATTCCATCAACTCGCGGGCGTAATTCTCGTTTGGTGCACCCTTATGACTTGCCTGATTGTCGAGATAGACCAGCATGGCCGGAGAGTGCGCCGACGCGCTGAGTAACTCGCCAAAGTTGCCCAACGCGTGCTTACGAATCACCTCGCGGTCATCGACGGTCTTGAGAAACCAACACTCACCCTTGTCAACGCTGATATTGAAATGGTCACTCCAGAATTCGACCATCAACTCGTAGAGTTGGCGGTGGCTGAATACCTGACGCAGCAATGTGGCCTGACGCAACTCACTCGGCACCGCCGTCCGGTCAACCTGGTCGAACAAACGGCTGCTCGCGTCAAACAAATCACCAGGGCTCATCGTCAGCGTCTCGAACCCGCGCAGGCGCAGATCCAACGTCGAATCCTCAATGGCTGCTGGTGCGAGCTGTTCCTCGACCCAGGCTGGCACGCCGATTGCGGAGGCCCGCAGGCGTTCTTCGACGCGCGGCCCAAACGTCAGCCGGCTGAGTGCGGTAAAGACAGCTCCATCGTCCCACCCGCTAAAGCTAGTACCGGGTCCGACGAAGGGGTTATCGTCTGATGGCGCAGGCAAAGAGTCGAATAACCGGTCACGCAGGTGCAGCTTGGGCGCGCAGGCCGAGACGGCTGCACTCGCAGCGAGCATACTTGCTAGGCGTAGAAAAGCACGGCGATTCATGTCTCAGTCGTCCTCACTGCTGGTGCCGGAGCTGGAGCTGGATCCAGTGGACCCGCTCCAAAGTGCCCCAGGCCACTTATGGCCCCTGGGACTGACTGCAGACTTGGCGCTGGTCTCACAAGTGCTAGCGCCGCTGCGCCGAATGACAGCGTGAGCACAACCGGTGTGACGATCAGCCAACCGACTGCTGGAAAGAACGCCGCCAACTCGAGCAAAAGTGCGCTGCGCACAAACGCGCCAGCACACGACAGTTGACAATTTGCGCGCGCGCTCAGTTGGCTGGCCATGGTCGCGGCCAACCCGGCCGCCCCGATTGCCGCTAGCGCCAGCGCCATGGCGACGAATGCAATACCCGCCAGCCGCATCACGCCCGATGGCATCGTCCACGCTCGTAAAAACACCACGAGCACGAGCAACACCAGCGCCAGACCTACGGCGAAACACCTGCCAACGGACTGACTCAAGTGCGTCTGTGCGCGTTCGACCGAAGCTGGAAGCGTCAACCACAAGCCAGTTAACAGGCCCGGGAATGCGACGCCCAGAAAGATGAGGATGCCAAAAATCGTGACTACATCTGCCATTTTGCTCTCCTATATGCGTGTTATGCGTGTTTGGTTCTACACAGACATACAGGCAAGCCCTGGCAAAAGTTGCACGTCTCCGCACGCTCTTTTGTTACGGGTGGTGCGAATGATTCGCGGCGAAATCGCGGCGAAAAATAGACAGGATAAATGCGCCAAAACCGGTTAGCGCGATGTATGGCAACAGAAAGAACCACCCAGCAAACGGCAGCAGGCTGGCGAGGCTCAAGACCAACGCACCCAGCGCCATATGCTGGAATGGATCGGCCTCGCGATACAGGCGCGTGCCGATCAAGCGCACCATGCCAGCCAAACCAAACACGACGCCGGCACACGATACGGCCAAGATGCCTACGGCCAGCATAGACAACAGACCAATCTTGTGCCGATCTGCAAAAGTTGCGACTGCCAGTGTGATCACGGCCAAAAAAGCCAGGTTGATCGCGCCAACCAACAAGGCGCGGCCAGGTGTTGCCTCAGCATGGATGCGTGTGCGTTCAATCACATGCGGGAAGAGCACGCCCAAAGTCACAAAGAACGCAACCAACAAGGCCACGCCAGCAACAACGGCAATCGCAAGACCAATGATGTTGTTCATGAATTCCTCCGGGTGGATGTGCTTCTGAGTAGCAGACCATTTCCAACCAAGCACAGCGCGCATGTAAGCACCGCAACTACTGTAAACGCGCTCCAAGCTGTAGCCGAGATGAGCAGGGTCCAAACTGAGCTAAGCCCGTCAGACAACGCGACAGAAACATCACGCGTCATTGACCCGGCCTGGGACATGGGAGCGCTGACCAGGTTACCGGCACTCGCCAAAAAGCCAGTGAAGGTCGTTTGGTCCGCCAGATTGCGCACACTCGCCATGAATAGTGCCACCGCGATCAGCGCTTGGGCAGCCAAGACCCAACGCAAGAGATCTGCGCCAAAGCTGCGGGGTTGCACCGGCACCCGCGCATCGCCCAGCAAGCGCGCGCGCACGCCCGGCGCAAGGTCACGTGACACGGGCACATCTGGCAGCGCGTTCAGTTCAATAAACACAGCCTGAAGTGCCGCTAGCCGTGTAGCACAGGTGGCACACACCGCCAGATGGTCATGCGCGGCGCGGGCGTGCACCTCATCGAGTGCGTCGTCGAGTAACGCATCCAGCGTCTCGTCGTCGAGGTGGGTTTGGTTCCTTTTACCGGTCATATTGTTTCAACCTAGTCGCCAATAGTTTGCGGGCACGGAAGAGGTGGCTCTTCACATCACTCACGGACACCTTCATGGCTCCAGCGATGTCGCTGTAGCTCATGGCGTGATAGTGGCGTAGTTCGATCACGCCCCGGTAATGGGGTGGAAGGCTGAGCAAGGCAGCGCGTAGCGCTTCCGAACGCTCACCCCGGTCTCGGGCCACTTCGGGATCACTATCTTCGGGCGTTGTCTCGTCTTTTGCTCCGTCGCGGTCTTCGTCCAGTGAGACAAGGTCCGGTCTAGACACGTGCAAGTGGTTTAAGCACAAGTTGGCTGCCACGCGCCGGATCCAAGGCCCAAAAGGGCGCGCCACGTCGAACGTGTCGAGTCGCTGATATGCCCGCACGAACGCCTCCTGCGTCATGTCCTCGGCCTCGCGCCGTTCACCAAGCAGGCGATAGCACACGTTGAACACAGAGGTCTGATAGTCCCGCACCAACGTGCCAAACGCATCCGAGTCACCCCGTCGCGCGCGCGACAGTAACGCGAGGTCACCTGAGCTTGAATCTGTCATGCCCTATACAGAATTACAGGTGTTTTTGGCGAAAGTTGCACCAGACTTTATCGGCGCTAGATTTATGTCAACAGAAACAGCCGATCTCTACATTGCGAGGGGAGATTCGTTCGCCTACTTGCGTCTATTGTGGTCCGAGGCAGGCACCCGTGCCGGTCGCGGGTATGTCGCCTGTGCTTCTTTCGTAAGCGTCGTTACATCGGCCCGTGGCAGACGACAAAGCCTGTATGGGATTTCCGGGGATTGGCACCGCAACGGTCGACAATTCAACCGCTAGACCCAGTAGACCCCGTGGACCTGGTAGATACCGACAACTCGTGGCAGAGAAGGATGCTGTTTAGGGGCTGGGCCGCTCGCCTAGAACGGCCGCAAGCAGCCTCTAGAACGGCCGCGAGCAGCCTCTAGAACGGCCGCGAGCAGCCTCTAAAACGGCCGCAAGCAGCCTCTAAAACGGCCGCAAGCGTGGCAACATGAATAGCGGCCAGGGCGAAGCCATCTCACCGACAGGCACGTCGATCACAGTTGGTATCTTCGCGTCAGGTTGCTGGAAGGCCTCTTTCAGCGCCACTGCAAGCTCGGCCGGCGTGTGCACGCGCACACCTGATGCGCCATAGGCCGCGGCCAGCGCGACAAAATCTGGATTGCGTAAGTCGCTTGCGATCAGGCGGCCACCATGATCTTGCTGTTGCATGCGACGCACGTTGCCAAATGCGCCATCATTGAAGATGACGGTGACGACACCGATGCCCTGTTGCACGGCCGTCGCCAGCTCCTGCACGTTATACATAAACCCGCCGTCCCCGTTGACACACACTACCGCCCGCTGCGGCTCAGCAACTTTGGCGCCCAGCGCCGTGCCAAAGCCAAACCCAAGCGTGCCCTGATACCCGGAGTTGATGTGGGTGCGGGGTTGATAGGACGGCCACATATATCGCGCGGCATAGCCAACTTGGGTCAGGTCCTCAACAAAGATGCCATCGTCAGGTAGCGCCGCGCGCATGGCCTGAAGGAAGTCGTATTGTGGCTGAACTTGGCGAAAGTCATGATCGAGTTTAGCTTTGAGCAAGCGCAGGTCCGCCTGGCGCGACGGCCGGGCCGGGGTGGCAGCCAAGGCGCGACTTAGCGCAGCGAGTGCAAGTTTGGCATCTGCGATCAGCGCGACCGCAGGTTTGGCGGCGCGCCCCATCTCCTCGGGGTCGATGTCGATGCGAATGATTTTGAGCGCGTCATCGATGCCCCACACGCGCGCCGGTGTTTGAAAGCGTGTGCCGACGGCAAGCACGACATCGGCCTGGGACCAGAGGGCATGCCCGCCTGGACCAGAAAACGACAAATCGTGTTTGGCGGATAGCACACCGTGACCACTCGCGATGACGATGACTGGGGCTTGGAGATGCTCAGCTACTGTGCGCAACTCGAGGGCAGCATCGGTGACGCCGCCCCCAATCACGATCAGCGGATTATGGGCAGCGGCGAGGAGTGCCGCAGCAGCTGCGACTGCGTTTGGATCGGGCCCTGGGTCCTGCCGGGAGGGATCCGGTTGGCTCAGGTTAGCGGGCAGCCCCTCAGGCAGCGTCAATTCGGCACTCGCCTGGAGCACGTCCATCGGCACCTCAAGCGCCACGGGCCGTGGGCGGCCGGTGCGCAGGTGACAAAACGCCTCGGTCACGAGATCGGGCAACGTTTCCACCTTCTCCACCCGGGCGCACCACTTGGTGAGCGAGCGCAATACGGCCAGCGAGTCTGGAATCTCGTGTAGTTGTCCGGTGGCTCGACCGATCAGGGTGGTGGGAATCTGCCCAGTGATACACAAGAGCGGCGTGCTGGTGGCATAGGCCGTGGCCAGCGCCGCAGTGGTATTCAGCATACCGGGTCCAGGCACCACCGCATACACGCCAATCCGGCCGCTGGCACGAGCGTAACCATAGGCCATATACGCCGCACCTTGTTCGTGGCGGGTATGAATCATGCGGACCCTACTGGTCGTATGTCGAGCGTCATAGAGGGCGTTGAACAACCCATCGTTTTGCACACCGGGCAATCCGAAGAGCGTGTCAACACCCTGACGGTGAAGCAGCTCGACGAGCGCTTGACCACCGGTGAGGTATTTCATGCTTGATGTCCTTCAACAAGTGAACGGATTATCGGCCCGCCTCGGACCAACCCAAGGCACGCAGGCACTCAAGAGTTTGTTCCCGATTCGAGCGCTCGCTCGGCTGCATCAGAACGAAGTGAGCCTGGGCGGCCTATAAGACTAGACGGTTCGGTAGTCCGGGCCCAGGTTATGTGACCGTCCACGGACGGGATGATATAACCCCAGGCACCGGCACCCATCGTCGCCGTAACCGAGCTCGGGGCCAAGCCCCGTCCCTACTGCCTGTCCACCGGCCGCACACCGAACCACTGGTCTTACGGCTGGGTCATAAGCGTTCAGTCTTACATCCACCATGCCTTCCCCCGACACCGCACTCACGGCAACGCTCATTCTCTTCGCCGGCCTGACGCTCCAATCCACCATCGGTTTTGGCAGCGCCCTGTTGGCCATGCCCTTGCTCGGTGCCTTGGTCGGTGTCCGGACGGCCACACCCACTGTGGGCATCATCAGCCTGCTTTTCAGCCTGATGATCGCGATCATCGACCGCCGTCACATCGACCTGCGTGAGTCGTGGCGGCTCACACTCGCCAGCTTTTTTGGCGTGCCGGTCGGACTCTTTTTGCTGCGGACGCTACCCGAGGGCATCATTCTCAAAGGCCTGGGCACACTCCTCATCGCCTATAGCCTGTTCGCCCTGCTGGGCCGACGCATCCGTCTCGTTGACCGCCACGATCAGACACGGCGAGCGTGGCTCGTCTGGCCGCTCGGCTTCATCGCCGGGGTGCTGGGCGGCGCATACAACACGAACGGCCCGCCCCTGGTTATATTTGGCACGCTCAGCAAGTGGCCGCCAGAGCGATTCCGGGCGACGCTCCAAAGCGTCTTTTTTACCACCGGACTCGTCACCCTGCTGGGACAACTGGCAGCCGGGTTGTGGACAACACAAGCAATGACGCTGGCGGCCTATGCCC
>Ga0075021_10002017_pt1 | contig 10543 bp, 10 predicted proteins | sample ColStrG_CSR_2012_FD_72749 | JGI IMG/M metagenome (GOLD analysis project Ga0075021, IMG submission 72749) | Freshwater sediment microbial communities in response to fracking from Pennsylvania, USA - Cold Stream Run_MetaG_CSR_2012 | ecosystem: Environmental > Aquatic > Freshwater > Creek >... | reverse complement strand
CATTTCCTTCTCCCGATTGATTTTCGGTCTTGTTATAGACGCGATGTTGTCACTGCTTCCCGATTCCGGCGTAGCTGGGCGGTTTTCTTTGCCGGACAGGCTAGCCTGCTGGAAGGCAAAGCGGAAGCCGGTATGGCGCCGCGGCGATATGTTCCGGACGCGGTGCAGCGCCCGGCATGCGTATCCGCGGGATTTACACTGCGGCCGAGGCCTGCCGCGATGCGATCACCACGCCGGCCAGCACCAGCACGTAGCCGACCAGATGAAACAGCCGCGGCTGCTCGCCGAGCAGCAGGATCGCCATTGCCGACCCGAACACCGGCACCAGGTGAAAGAACGGCGCGGCACGGTTCGGCCCGATCAGTGCGATGCCGCGGTTGAAAAACAGGTAGGCCAGCGTGGACGGAAAGATCACGACGTAGACCAGCGTGGCGACCGTCAGGACATCGGGCTTCAGCGTAAAGCCGGTCGAGAATTCCCAGATAGAAAACGGCAACAGCAGCAGCGCTCCGCAGCCCGTGGTGAAGGAAATCAGCGACAGCTGATGCGTTTTCGGCCGGCGCGGCATCAGCGCCGAATACAGTCCGAACGACAGCAGCGCGCCGGCGAACATCACGTCGCCCTTGTTGAACTGAATGCTGGCCAGCGCTGCGAGATCTCCGCGCAGGATGATGGTGAGTACGCCCGCGAGCGAAATGGCGATGCCGGCGAGCTGGGCCCATGTCAGGCGCACGCCGAACAGCAGCAGCGACCACAACGCCACGAACAGCGGTCCCGAGGACTGGATCAAGAGTGCGTTCAGCGCCTGGGTGAATTGCAGCGCCCAGTAGGATAGCGTGTTGTTGATGGCAAATCCGGTCGCCGACAACAGCACCATCAGTGGAATCCGCGTGCGCAATGCCGGCCAGTCGCGCCGCAGATGCGGCCGGGCGAACGGCAGCAGCATCAGAAACGCACCGATCCACCTGACGCAGGATAGCGTCATCGGCGGCACATGGCCGGCGACATAGCGTGCGAGCACGATATTGCCGGCCCAGAACAGCGAGGTCAGGCTTAGCAGCAGGTAAGGCTGATTGTTGAGCCATCTGACCGGATCGGGGGCAGACGGCGGCGCGGGAATCGTCATTTGCTTCACAATGGAGTTGTGCCGGATTCACGCCGCGCGACAAGTCCCGCATCCGCAATGCTACAATGCCCATCCCTTATCGAAAGCGATCCCGGAGAACGTCATGGGAGTGGACTTGCTGAATATCGAAGGTCTGAAGCGGCTTGATCATCAGGGGCCTGTCGTGATGGTCAACTTGATGCGATTTCGTGAGCGATCGCTCGATGGCGACGGCAGCGGTTGGGACGCCTATCTTCGCTACAGCGCCTTGACCGTGCCGATGATCAAGACGCGCGGCGGAACGCTGCTATGGACCGGCGAGGCCAAAGCCGTCGCGCTCGGGCCGCCGGACGACAATAAATGGGACTATCTGGCGCTGGTCTATTATCCGTCGATCGCGGCGTTCGTCGACATGATGACTTCGGCGGATTACGAAAATCTCTGCGACCCGCATCGCCATAACGGATGCGCCGAACACGTGATTATCTGCAGCAATGAGGCCTACAGCAAATTCAAGGCCGGCTAGGCGCGCGAAGAGATTGGCTAAAGCCGGCGGACCAGGTCGGGCGAAATCTCATCGATGCTTCTGATGCCCATGAGGGCCATATCGCGATCCAGCTCGTCTCTGAGCAGCGTGAGGGCACGCCGCACGCCGGCTTCGCCGCCGGCTACGGCCGCGAACAGAAACGGCCGGCCGACGAAGACAAATTGGGCGCCCAGCGCCAAGGTCTTGAGCACGTCGGTTCCGCGCCTGATGCCTCCGTCCAGCATCACGGTCATGCCGTTGGCCTCGGCGGCGATCTCGGGCAGGGTGCGCAGGGATGATACCGTACCGTCGAGCTGGCGGCCGCCATGATTGGAGACAATCACACCATCGACGCCGCACTCGCGTGCGATGCGTGCATCCGCCGGCGCGATCAAGCCCTTCACCACAAGCTTGCCCTTCCAGCGGCGGCGGATCAGCTCGACGTGTTTCCAGGCGAGCTGGTTGCGCTTGCCGATGTTGCGCATCAGGTTTTTCGAAAGCACCGGCGGTCCGCGCATGGCGTCCATGTTCTCGAAATGCGGCATGCCGTGGTTCATCAGGGTGCGCGTCCAGGTGCCGAACAGCCAGTGCGGATGGGTCAGGGTATCCCAGGCGACACGCGGGGTGATGGCAAGCGGGACCTGGAATCCGTTGCGGATGTTGTTCTCGCGGTTGGGTGGAACCGGTACGTCCGCGGTCACGACGAAGGTATCGTAGCCAGCGCGGGCGACCCGGTCGACCAGAGGCTCGATGCGCGAAGACTCGCCCGCCAGATAGGCCTGATACCAGGCTGCCGGGTTTTCGCGCCTGACATCCTCCGCGTGATCAGGGAGGACGCGCTGAGAATCATCGGCACGTTCATCGCCGCGGCCGCGCGCGTCAACACTATATCCCCGCGATAGGCGCAGAGCGCAGCCGAGCCCATCGGTGGAATGCCGAACGGCCCCGCGTAAGTCTTGCCGAACAGCGTGGTCGTCTGCTCGCGGTTTGAAACGTCCTTCAGCACGCGCGGGACAAAGCCGTATTCCTGAAATGCCCGGCGATTGTCCGCGAGCGCGGCGTCGGTTTCGGCGGCTCCGGAGATGTAGCCATAGAGCATCTTGGGCAGGCGGCGCCGGGCCGTCGCTTCAAAATCGTCCAGCGAGAGGTAGCGTCGCATGGCGCGCGGAACTGCGCTCGCGGAGCGTTCAACCGTTGATGGTGGGGGGCTGGTACTTGCGGTTCTATCATGCATGTCGGCGAGCGATCCGTCTCTAAGGCTTAGGCTGCGATGGTCGGACAAGGAAGTATGGCGGTCAACCTCTGTTGCAGCGTTCCAGCGGCCTTTGCCCTGCGACGCGCTAGCTGAGGAATTTCGGCCTGATATCCGTATGGATATGTATAATCTGCGATGGATCGGGCCACAGTCAGTATCGCGGTAACAACCGATAAGGTGTTTATGACCATTCCCACCGAGCCGATTGGCAGTATTCCAAGGCCACCGCGTTTGATTCAGGCCATTGCGGCGTCGGGAGATTACGCAGATCCGAAGCTGGATCCGCTTTATGAAGAAGCTATTCGAGACACCATTGAGCGCTTCGAGGCGACAGGGTCACCTGTGATCACCGATGGTGAGCAGAGAAAGTATCACAATTTCTGGACCTACTGCGTGGAGGGGCTTGCCAACACCTCGCCTGATGGTTTCAGGATTCCCTTCGCCGCCGGCCACATCCGCCACATGCCGCGACTGACGTCCGGGCCGTTTCAATACAAGGTGTCTGCCGATCGCTTTCTTGAAGCCGCGATGCGTTACGCGCATGTCCCGTTGAAGCAGGCCGTCATTTCACCTTCGGCCTTGAGCCTGATGTACCCGGCGGATGGGCTCCCAGGTTATTCGCGCGAGCAGTTCATCGACGACCTGCTGCGAGAACACGAGACCGAAGTTCGCTCATGTCTGCAGAAGGGCGCGCACAAGGTTCAGATCGATTTCACCGAAGGACGCCTGGCGATCAAGCTCGATCCGTCCGGTCATCTGCTCAACAGCTTCATTGATCTGAACAATTTGGCGTTGGCGCGATTTTCGACCGAGGAGCGCAAACGCATCGGCGTTCATACCTGCCCCGGCGGAGATCGCGACTCTACCCATAGCGCGGAAGTCGACTACGCCGAGTTGCTGCCGAGCCTGTTCGAATTGCGGGCGGGAAATTTCTATGTTGCCTTGGCGGGCGAGCCGGACCGTCCGCACGTTCTGAAAATCATCCGGAAGCATATGAAACCGGATCAACGGATATTCGTTGGAGTTATCTCTCCGATCGATGGACGGATCGAATCTGCGCAAGAGGTCTGCGACCGCATTTTGCAGGCAGCGGAGTACATTCCCATTGAGCAACTCGGCACCACCGATGATTGCGGATTTTCCCCTTTCAGCGATGATACCTCGACAAGCCGGGACACCGCTTTTGCGAAAATCCGGGCCCGCGTGCTCGGGACAGCGCTGGCGTCAAAGATAATCGCGGGCCGCTAATGCCAACCCAAGAAGATGAAGAAGAGCTGTTGCGCTCCGTGGCCTTGCAGAACGCCAAAAGCATTCTGCTCGCCCGGCAACGCGCAGAGCGCGAACTTATCGAGTCGAAGGAGGCGCTGGAGCGAAAAACCGAAGAATTGACTGAATCAAATAGGCGACTGCGCGAAAGCGAAGCGCGATACAGCACCGCCCTCGCGGCCGGCCGAATGGGCAGTTGGGAAACCGACCTGGTCGCCAGGACTCGAATCTGGACCAAGGAGGGAATGGCACTATTTGGACTCACCCTTGCGGATGGCCGCGGACATGTGGGTGGTGATGACGACGAGTACAGATCGGCGTTACACCTCGACGACCGGCATTTGGTGCAAAGGTTCCACGAGCTGGCGGACAAGCAGGATTCATTTACATCGGAATATCGGGTGGTATGGCCGGACGGCACAACGCTCTGGCTGCGGGGGCGCGGTCAGGTTGTTGCTCGCGCGCCTGATGGCAAGGCTCAACGCCTTGTGAGCATTGTTACCGATGTTACCGAACGCAAGGCGGCCGAGGACCATATCCAGTTTCTGATGCACGAGATATCGCACCGTTCGAAGAACCTGCTAATGGTGATCCAGTCGATCGCTCGCCGAACAGCTCGCTCAGCCGGCACGATGGAAGATTTTGAAAGCCGTTTCGAGCGGCGCCTGCAGGGCCTGGCTGCGTCGCATGACGTGCTGGTCAGCAAGAATTGGCAAGGGGCCCCGCTCGCGGAACTCGTGCGCCAACAACTCGTTCCCTTTGTTGAGGTGCAAAGCTCACGCTTTGAGCTTGCAGGGCCCGATACTATCGTTACCGCGGAAGCCGCGCAGACGATCGGCCTTGCAATTCACGAACTGGCAACCAACGCAATCAAATACGGAGCGCTGTCGGAGCCGTCCGGCGGTGTGAGTATTTCCTGGGCGCTTGGAGAGAATGCCGGCGCGTCGCCACAGTTATTGTTGACCTGGACCGAGCGGGGCGGGCCGCCGGTCTTGCCGCCCTCCCGCAAGGGCTTCGGTCACGTCGTCATCGGCGAAATGGTTGAACGTTCCCTCAATGGCAGGGTCACCATGGAATTCGCGGTTGAGGGGCTGAAGTGGAGCGTCTCAATTCCCGCAACCAACCTTGTGACCGATCAGCAACCATCTCTCTTGTAGCTCAACCTCACAAGCTATCGCGCCGCACGCGAGCCAGCCTGCATTCGCGGTTTCCGCGACGCAACGAAAACGCCTGTCAGCACCAGAGCGAAGCCGATGATGTGGAATAGCTGCGGGCGTTCGCCGAGAAAGACCATTGCCATGGCGGACCCGAACACCGGAACCACATGAAAGAACGGCGCGGCGCGGTTTGCGCCGATCAACTGCACGCCGCGATTGAAGCACAGATACGCCAGCGTCGAGGGAAACACCGCGACGTAAAACAGCGTCAGCAGGTTCTTCGTATCCAGTTGCATCACCGGGCGCGAGAACAATTCCCAGATCAACAGCGGAATCAGGCACGCCGCGCCGCAGCCGAAGGTGAAACCGACAAACGACAGGCCGTTAATGTCCGGACGCTTCAGCGACAGCACCGAATAGAGTCCAAAGATCGCGAGCGCCACCGTGAAGATGATGTCGCCCTTGTTGAACTCGATGTCCGCAAGCGCCGTCAAGTCGCCGTGCAGCAGGATTACCAGCACGCCCGTCAGCGACAGCGCGATCCCGCCGGCCTGCGCGAGTGTCAACCGGACGCCGAGCAGGATCAGCGACCAGACCGCAACGAATAGCGGTCCGGCGGACTGCAGCAAAAGCGTATTAAGAGCCTGGGTATGTTCCAGCGCCCAGTATTGCAGCGTATTGAAGGCGCCGATGCCGGTGACGGAGAGAACGATCATCGTGCCGAGCCGGGCGCGGATCGCGCCCCAGTCGCGCATCAGATGTTTCCAGGCGAAGGGGAGAATAATGAGAAACGCGAACGACCAGCGCAGGAACGACAGCGTCACCGGCGGAATATGCCCGGCGGCGAGGCGGCCGACGATGGCGTTGCCGGCCCAGCACAGCGCGGTGATGCAGAGCAGCAGATAGGGCTGGTTGGCGAGCCAGCCGCCGGGGGAGGCGGCGCTCGAGGTTTGGTCGGAAGCAGACATAAGACAGTCGTTCTCGGCCCGGGTTCAATAACGCCGCGGCCCCGCCCGGCGCCAGGCACCGGGCCGGAAGTTTCGCCCGGCCTGCTCACAGACACGGATTTTCACCGTGCATCAATGGCGCGGATGCATCGCGACCATGCGCGGGGTGAATCGGTTTTGCGGGTGACGCCGGAACAGGACGCAAGGAACCTCCCGGCGAGCGTGCGCCGCGGAGGCCTTGAAGTTTACCCAATGCCGCGCGGCCTGCGCCCCCGGGGCGGGCAATTATGAATGTCAAAAACTTTTTCCGTACGCTCTTGACGTCGGCTTCCGTTTTTTCCAAGTCGTTTTCCGTCCGAAAACCGCACCGAGAATTTAGTGAGGTAGATTTGTGAAAGCCTCGCACGCCGGGCTCGATTCGAATTACGGGCGGCGGCCGATTTTGGCCGGTGCGACCGCTGGCGGGGCGGGGGCAGCCCGCGCCGTTTTTGGCTCGCCCTCGCGGTCGCCGCATTCGACCTTAGGCGCAGCCGCCGCCATGCGGCCGACATGAATTTTCCGGGGATATCAAGGGCTTGAACCCCACTTTGGCACCGGTCCAAGGGCCGTTCTTGCTTGCGTCGATAGCCCGCTTCCTTTATCCGATGGGATGCCTCGCATGCGAGCGGCCCCGGCCGTGATTTAGGCTGGGCGCATGATCCGGAAAAGTGGGTACCGTTTTTTCCGAACAATCATGCTCGTACTGAGATAGTTGCAGAGGGGAATACCTGCGAATGGCTAATGTCGTCGTCGTCGGCGCCCAGTGGGGCGACGAAGGGAAGGGCAAGATCGTCGACTGGTTGTCGGAGCAGGCCGACATCGTCGTGCGCTTCCAGGGCGGCCACAATGCCGGCCACACTCTCGTCATCAACGGCGAAACCTACAAGCTGGCGCTGCTGCCTTCGGGGGTATTGCGGCCCTCGAAGCTCGCGGTGATCGGCAACGGTGTGGTGTTCGATCCCCAAGCGTTCCTCGATGAAATAGCAAGATTGAAAGCGCAGGGGGTCGCGATCAGCCCGGAAAATCTGCGGGTTGCCGAAAACGTCACGCTGATCCTCCCCTTGCATCGCGATCTCGATGCTATCCGCGAATCCTCCAACGCGATCGCGATCGGTACCACGCGGCGTGGCATCGGACCTGCCTACGAGGACAAGGTCGGCCGTCGCGCGATCAGGCTGATGGATCTCGCCGATCTCGGCACGCTGCGGCACAAGATCGATCGTCTGCTGTCGCATCACAATGCGCTGCGCCGCGGTCTAAACCTCGAAGAAGTCGACGGTGGGGGAATTTTGAAGGAACTCACCGCGCTGGCGCCAAAACTTCTGCCTTATGCCGAAACGGTGTGGCGGCTGCTCGACCAAAAGCGCCGCGAGGGCAAGCGCATTCTGTTTGAGGGCGCGCAAGGCGCGCTGCTGGATGTGGATCACGGCACGTACCCGTACGTCACCTCATCGAACACCGTGGCGGCGCAGGCGGCGACCGGCACCGGCATGGGGCCGAGCGCGGTGGGCTATGTCCTGGGCATCTGCAAGGCCTATACGACCCGGGTCGGGCTGGGACCGTTCCCGACCGAGCAAGATAATGAAATCGGCCGCAGGATAGGCGAGCGCGGCCGCGAGTTCGGCACCAATACTGGCCGTCCGCGGCGCTGCGGCTGGTTCGATGCGGTGCTGGTTCGCCAGACCGTGCGGACCAGCGGTATCAACGGCCTGGCGCTGACCAAGCTCGACATTCTCGATGGATTCGATTCGATCGAGGTTTGCACCGGCTATACCCTGGACGGCAAGGATATCGACCATCTGCCGGCCGGCGAGGGTGCGCAGGCCCGGATCAAGCCGGTTTACGAGACCATCGAGGGCTGGAAGCAGCCGACCGCCAATGCCCGCTCCTGGGCGGATTTGCCGGCTCAGGCCATTAAATATGTCCGCCGGGTCGAGGAACTGGTGGGTTGTCCAATAGCCTTGCTTTCCACGAGCCCGGAACGCGAGGATACTATTCTGGTTCAGAACCCGTTTGAGGCTTAATGAGATGTTACCCGCTAGCCAACAATACTGAGTCGAAATGGCTGACTACTACCCGCTGATTGCCCGCGCTATTGCCGGACTGGACCCCAGTGCCCCCGGCGAGAGCCGCCGCGCGCTTTACGAGCGGGCGCGCGCCGCGCTGATCGCGCAGCTGCGCAGTGTGCAGCCGCCCTTAAGCGAATCCGAAATCACCCGCGAACGGCTGTCGCTGGAAGAGGCCGTACGCAAGGTCGAATCCGAAGCCGCTCAGCGCGCCCGGGAGGCCACCCGCTCCGGCGGAGATCGAGCCCGCGCCGGCGATGCGTTCCGCGCCACTACCCGCCCCAATCCGCGGCCCGGCGAAGTCGCGCCGCCGCCGCCCTCATCGCAACCACCGACACCGACGGCCTCGCCGCCGCCCCCGCGTCCGCGTCCGCCTTCACCGTCGCCATCTCGCAACGAGCGTCCGCCGCTCGGACAGGAAGACCGTCCGCAGCGCAACCTTCGCGCCGATGCACAGCCGCCATCGTCACGGCCGCAACCGCCGTCGTCCCAGCCCCAAGTCCCGATGCAGGACCCGCAGCTGCCGCCGACCCGCGAACGGTCAGGCGCGCCGCGCCGCGGCCAAGAGAACAGCCCGCAGCAAGCCCCATCGGCGCCGGGCATGCGCGGCTTCCGAGACATCGCTGCCGATGCCGACGATCTCGGCCGCGCCGCGGCTCAGGCCAACCGCGCCGCACGAAAGACCTACGCCAACGTGCCCTCGCCCTCGCCGGAGTTTGATCGGCTCGAGCCGAGCATGGAAGATCGCGGCGCCGATCCCGACGTGCCCTATTCGGATGACGAATCCATCGAAGAGGCGGAACGACACGCGCCGCAACAATCCGCGCCGCGCTCGCGCCAGGCGGAGGACCGCGAGCCGACGAAGCGCGCCCGCGCCGGCATGGTCTTTCCGTTCAAGAGCGCGATTGCGATCGGTGTCGTCCTGATACTGGTCGGCGCTGCGATCCTGTGGGGTAAGTCGCTCGTGACAACCGTCAGCGGCTTGCTGAAGCCGTCGTCTACCGTGGTGGAAGCGCCGAAGGATGCTTCGACACCGCTGTCGAAACCGAAGATTCCCGATCGGGTCGGCCAGCCCTCGTCGACGGAACAGGTCGCGCCGGTGGCGCAGCGCGTTGTGCTGTATGATGAGGATCCCTCCGATCCAAAAGGCAAGCAATATGTCGGCTCGGTGATCTGGCGCACCGAACAGATCAAGGGGGCACCCGGACAGAAGCCCGATATCGCCGTCCGCGCCGACATCGACATACCCGATCGCAAGTTCAAGATGACGATGTCGTTCCGCCGCAACACCGACACCTCGCTGCCGGCCAGTCATACCGCGGAGTTGACGTTTATCCTGCCTCCGGATTTCGCCGGCGGCGGCGTCAGCAATGTGCCGGGCATTCTGATGAAATCCAACGAGCAGGCGCGCGGCACGCCGCTGGCGGGGCTCGCCGTCAAGGTCACCGACGGCTTCTTCCTGGTCGGGCTGTCGAATGTCGAGGCCGACCGCACGCGCAACCTGCAGCTTCTGAAGGAGCGCTCGTGGTTCGACGTCCCGCTGGTCTACGTCAACCAGCGCCGCGCCATCATCGCCATCGAAAAGGGCGCACCGGGTGAGCGCGCCTTCAACGAGGCCTTTGCGGCGTGGGGCGAGTAAGGGCAGTCTGCGTCAGTCATCGCCCGGCAAGAGGCGCGAGGTTGGAATGAAGCGGTACCTGATTTTTGCAGCTCTTGTGCCGCTGCTTGGCGGGTTCCTGTTGCTGTTCGCGACCACTTATATGTCTGGATACTGGACCCACACCGACTTGTCGGAAGTAGCGAAGCTCTTCGTGGTCTTCGCCAAGACGCTCCAGTACAGCTATCTGTTCGGCATCCTGCCTGCGCTGATGATGGGTGCGGTGGATGATATTCTCTCCCACGTCAAAAGAGTTGCTCCAGTCGTCCGAATGCTGATCGTCGGCGCGATTGCGTTCATCGCCGCGGAATTTCTTTACGGCTCCCGCGGACCGGACAGCGGCGCAATCCAGTTCATTCTCTACGGCCTCGTCGGCTTTGTCCCCGCGGCGCTCTCCTCCTGGCTGGCGCATGAGGCGATCGATAAACCCGCGACGGCTTGAGGCCGGACCGCGACCGCATGACGCAACTTGCGGCCGCCCCGCGCATTACCCATGTGATGGCAATGTCAAACGATGAAATAGTT
>Ga0075021_10002015_pt1 | contig 10547 bp, 12 predicted proteins | sample ColStrG_CSR_2012_FD_72749 | JGI IMG/M metagenome (GOLD analysis project Ga0075021, IMG submission 72749) | Freshwater sediment microbial communities in response to fracking from Pennsylvania, USA - Cold Stream Run_MetaG_CSR_2012 | ecosystem: Environmental > Aquatic > Freshwater > Creek >... | reverse complement strand
CGCAACCACCGCAAGGTGCGCCGCCAGGAGGAGCTGATCTGGCTCATCGGCCACGGGTTCACGCACCTGCTGTCGGTGCTCGACTCGCCGCACAACCTGCACGCGTACGAGGAAGCCGGCATCCCGTTCGCGCACCTGCCGATCGGCCGGCGCGACGAGTGGCCCGATCGGCTGCCCGAGCTGTACCGCACGCTCGGTGGGTGGTTGGCCGATCCGGAAGAGCGGATCCTCCTGCACCACGAGGAGTTCGGCGACCGCCTGCTCGGCGTCCTCGCGGGGTACCTCCTGTACTCGGGGTTGGTCGCCGAGGGCCCGCACGCGGTGGTGGTGATCGAGAAGATCACCGGTCGGCAGCTCGGGGCCGTCGCGCGCGAGATCGTCGCGGTGACCGTCGAGGAGCAGATGGTCCAGCCGTCGTCGTCGCGGCCGAGCCCGCGGGTCTGACGCCGATGGGGAAGATCGTGATCGCGGGGCTCCGTGAGCTGGGCGTGCACGGGGTCCTGCCCGAGGAGCAGACGCGCCCACAGCCGTTCGAGGTCGACGTCGAGCTCACCGTCGACCTCACGCGCGCCGGCGAGTCGGATGCGCTCGACGACACGGTCGACTACGCGGCCGTGGCGGAGGCGGTGAGCCGGGTGGTCACCTCCGAGCGCTATCAGCTGCTGGAGCGGCTCGCGACCCGCATCGCCGAGGTCTGCCGCGTCGACGAGCGGGTCACGTCCGTCTCGGTGACCGTCCGCAAGCTGCACCCACCGGTCCGCGCGATGGTCGATCACGTCGCGGTGTGCATCGAGGCGTGAGCGGGGAAGGATGAGCGCCGCCCGGCGCGGGTACCTCGGGATCGGGTCGAACCTGGGTGATCGGGCGAGCCATCTCCAGGCCGCGGTCGACTCGCTCGCTCGCGAGCCCGGGATCGGCGTCGTCGCGGTGTCGCCGGTGTACGAGACCGCGCCGGTCGGCGGCCCGGTGCAGGACGACTTCCTCAACGCCGTCGTCGCGGTCGACACGACCCTCACGGCCCGCGGGCTGCTCGAAGCGGCTCAGCGCGCCGAAGCCGCCGAGCACCGCGTGCGGGCCGAGCGATGGGGCCCCCGCACCCTCGATGTCGACGTGCTGCTGGTGGGCGACGAGCAGGTCGACGAGCCCGATCTGCAGGTGCCGCACCCCCGGTTGGCGGAGCGGGCGTTCGTGCTCGTGCCCCTCGCCGACCTGGCTCCGGAGTGGGACCTCGACCTCCCGCCCGACCAGGCGCGACCGAGGCGTGTGGGTCTAGAGTTGCGGGTACCCGAGTAGTCCGGCACCCCTACCAGGGGCTGGAACGAAGAGGTTCAGGTGCACGTACAGGCACAACGGGGGTTCGCCCTGATCGGTCCGGGCCGGGCCGGTTCCGCGATCGCCATCGCGTTGCAGTCGCGCGGCTGGCGCCCGGTGGCAGTGGCAGGCCGCTCCGCCGATGCACCCTCGACCCGCAGGGCTGCGGAGCTGCTCGGGGCCGAGCCGCGCGACGTCGCCGACGCCGGTCGCGGGGCCGAGCTCGTGGTGATCGCCACTCCCGACGCTGCGATCGCCGACACCGCTGCCGCCGTCGCCTGCGGCGTCGAGCCCGGCGCGCTGGTGCTGCACCTGTCGGGTGCGTGCACGCTCGACGAGCTCGACAAGCTGCGCGTCGAGCGTGCCGACGTCGAGGTCGGGTCGCTCCACCCGCTGCAGTCGCTCCCCGACGCCGAGGTCGGCGCGCGCCGCCTCGCCGGGTCGTGGTGCGCGGTCGACGGCCCCGAGTCCGTCGACCGGCTCGCCGTGTCGCTCGGCATGCGGCCGTTCCGGGTCGATCCCGCGCAGCGGGCCGAGTACCACGCGGCGGCCACCGTCGCGAGCAACCATCTCGTCGCGCTCGTGGGTCAGGCGACTCGGATCGCCGCCGACGCCGGTGTGCCGGCCGGAGCGTTGTGGCCGTTGATCCGCTCGACGCTCGAGAACGTCGAGGCGCTCGGTGCGGAGTCCGCGCTCACCGGCCCGGTCGCGCGCGGCGACGTCGACACCGTCCTCCGCCATCTCGACGCGATCGCGCCCGACGAGCGGGCCGCGTACGCCGCCCTCGCGACCGCCGCACTCGCGCTCACCGGTCGCGACGACCCGGAGATGGCCGACGCGCTCGCGACGGCGTTCGCGCGATCGGCCGGTGCACTCCCCGTCGAACCCGGCGCGTCCCGATGATCACCATCACGACCGTGGCCGAGCTGCGAGCCTGGTGTGACGACGCGCGTCGCGATGGAAGCCGCGTCGGCTTCGTCCCGACGATGGGCTTCTTCCACGAAGGCCATCTGTCCCTCATGCGCGCCGCCCGGGCCGACAACGACGCGGTCGTGGTGAGCCTGTTCGTCAACCCCACGCAGTTCGGCGCCGGTGAGGACCTCACCACCTACCCCCGCGACCCCGACGGCGACGCAGCGCTCGCCGCCGGCGAGGGCGTCGACGTGCTCTTCACGCCGAATGTCGACGAGGTCTATCCCGAGGGTGCCACCACGACGGTGCACGTCGGGGGCCTCACCGACCGGCTGTGTGGAGCGAGCCGCCCCGGCCACTTCGACGGCGTGACCACGGTCGTGGCCAAGCTGTTCTCGATGGTCGGACCGTGCCGCGCGTACTTCGGTCGCAAGGACGCCCAGCAGCTGGCGGTGATCCGGCGGATGACCACCGACCTGAACCTTCCCGTCGACGTCGTCGGCTGCCCGCTCGTACGGGAGGGCGACGGCCTCGCGATGTCGAGTCGCAACGCGTACCTTTCGCCCGCCGAGCGTGAGCACGCGACCGTCCTCTCGTGGGCGTTGCACACCGTCTCCGACACCGTCGTCGCCGGCCTGCGTGATCCCGTTCGGCTGCGGGCGATCGTCGTCGACGCCATCGCCCGCACCCCGGGTGTGCGGCTCGACTACGTCGAGATCGTCGACGCCGCGACGCTCCGACCGCTCGTCAACGTCGATCGCGACGCACTCGTCGCGGTCGCCGCGTTCGTCGGCACGACCCGTCTCATCGACAACGTCGGCATCGCGTTCGACGGCGGCACGGTCGCCGTCGACACCGGTGTCGTCAGCCCATCGTTCGCCGATCCATCAGCACCGGACGTGCTGAGGAGATTGGATGCGGTCTCATGAACCGGATCATGATGAAGTCGAAGATCCACCGCGCCACCGTCACCGGCGCCGACCTGAACTACCGCGGGTCGATCACCATCGACGAGCGCCTCATGGAGCTGGCCGACCTCATGGAGCACGAGCAGGTGCACGTGGTCGACATCGACAACGGCGCCCGCTTCGAGACGTACGTGATCAAGGGCGGTCCGGGCGACATGATCCTCAACGGTGCGGCGGCGCGGCTGGTGCACCACGGCGACAAGATCATCGTGATCAGCTACGCCCACTACGACGAGGCCGAGCTGGCGCAGTACGAGCCGATCATCGTCCAAGTCGACGAGCGCAACCGCCCGAACGTCCACTCGGTCGCCGGCGTCGCCGACGGCCCGACGTGACACGCGGCCCGGCGAAGCAGCCGGGTCGGTGCCGGCGCGAGTTGCTGATCCCATGACCGACCTCCTCGTGCTCGGCAGCGGCATCGCCGGGCTGTCGGCTGCGGTGCGCGGCCGGCACGCAGGCCTGTCCGTCACCGTCGTCACCAAGGGCGCGCTCACGTGGTCGGCCACGCGGTACGCGCAGGGCGGCGTCGCCGCCGCGCTGTTCGACGACGACGACTCGCCGGCGCTGCACGGCTCCGACACCCTCACCGCCGGCGCCGGCCTCTGCGACGCCGACGCGGTCGAAGTGCTCGCCGGCGAGGGGCCCACCCGGGTGCGGGAGCTCATCGCGCTCGGTGCGCACTTCGACGAGATCGACGGCACGCTCGCGCTCGGCCGTGAGGGCGGCCACTCCGTGGCGCGTGTCGTGCACGCGGGCGGCGACGCCACCGGTGCGGAGATCGAGCGTGCACTCGTCGTCGCCGCGCAGGAGTCCGGCGTCGACGTCCACGAGAGCTGCCTCGTCACGGAGCTGGTGGTCCGCGACGGGCGCGCCGACGGAGTGCTCGCGATCGACGCCGACGGAACGACGCGCTCGTTCGACGCTGCACACACGCTGGTGGCGACGGGCGGCGCGGGGCAGTGCTTCGCCGTCACCACGAACCCGTCGTTGTCGACGGGCGACGGGATCGCGATGGCGCTGCGGGCCGGGGTGGCCGTGGCCGACCTCGAGTTCATGCAGTTCCACCCCACCGCCCTGCACCATCCGTCGATGCCGCGTCCGCTCCTCTCGGAGGCCCTGCGCGGCGAGGGCGCGATCCTGCGCGACGAGAACGGCTACGCGTTCATGGCCGACGAGCACCCCCTCGCCGATCTCGCGCCTCGCGACGTCGTCGCCCGCGCGATCAGCCGTCGCCTCAACGAGCGCGACCTGGAGCACCTGTGGCTCGACGCCACGCCGATCCGGGGGTTCGCGGAGCGGTTCCCCAGCATCTTCCGCGCCTGCCGCGCGGTCGGCCTCGACCCGACCCGTGAGTGGCTCCCCGTCGCGCCCGCCGCGCACTACCTCTCAGGGGGGATCGTCACCGACCTCGACGGCGCGAGCGTGCTGCCACGCCTGTGGGCCTGTGGTGAGGCCGCCTGCTCGGGCGTGCACGGCGCCAACCGGCTGGCATCGAACTCGCTGCTCGAAGGCCTGGTGTTCGCGGCGCGGGCGGTCGACGCGATCGTCGGGGGCAAGGAGGCGCCCGAGCAGACCGGCGCGCTCCGCGGGCTGGAGGCGTCGCTCGGCGGCACGGCACCCGTCCCGCTCGCGCAGGTCGGGATCCCGGTGCGCGACGAGCTGCAGCGCGTGATGACGCGCGACGCGGGTGTCCTGCGCGACGCCGCCAGCCTCGACGCCGCCGCGCAGGTGTTGGCGTCGATGGTGCCGACCAGCGTGGGCGAGGCGAACCTGCTCGCCGTCAGTCGGGCGCTCGTGCGCGCGGCCGCCGCCCGGTGCGAGTCACGCGGCACGCACACGCGCATCGACTTCCCCGAGACGTCGCCGCGGTACCTCGGCCGTTTCGTCTTCTCCGGGGCAGCCGACGAGCCGTGGTTCCTCCCTCTCGCCGGCGCGCAGCCGGTCCGCGAGATCGCCGCCGCGGGGCCACGCCGGTGAATGCCCGCGAACGCGAGGGCGCAGGCTCCTTCGACGCCCCGGTCGCCGTCGTGCGCGATCTCGTGCGCCGGGCGCTGGCCGAGGATCTCGGACCTCTCGGCGACCTCACCGCCGCGCTCGTTCCCGCCGACTGCCGCGCCCGGGCCGACGTCGTCGCGCGCGCCGACGGCGTGCTCGCGGGCACCGCGTGCGCGACCGAGGTGTTCGCGCAGCTCGACGCGAGCGTGGAGGTGGAGTGGGCACTGGCCGACGGCGCGGCCGTCGGCCCCGCCACCGTGGTGGGCTGCGTGCGCGGCCCGTTGCGCTCCGTGCTCACCGGTGAGCGCACCGCGCTCAACTTCCTCTGCCACCTCTCGGGCGTCGCGACGGCCACCCGGTCCTTCGTCGTCGCAGCCGGCGAGCGCACCCGGGTGTGGGACACGCGCAAGACGCTGCCCGGCCTGCGCGCGCTGGAGAAGGCCGCGGTGCGCGCGGGCGGTGGCGTCAACCACCGCGGCTCGCTGTCGGAGTTCGTGTTGGTGAAGGACAACCACCTCGCCGGTGTGTCGATCACCGAGGCGGTCGGGCGCGCACTCGCGAGCTGGCCGGGCCGGACCGTCGAGGTCGAGTGCGACCGCATCGACCAGGTCGACGAGGCCCTCGCGGCCGGCGCCACGATGGTGCTCCTCGACAACATGACGCCGGACGAGGTGCGAGCGTGCGTCGACCGCGTCGCCGGCCGGGTGCTCGTCGAGGTGTCGGGAGGAGTCACGGTCGACACCGTGGGCGCGTACGCCGAGGCCGGCGCCGACCTGGTGTCGACGAGCGTGATCACCCAGTCGGCCCCCGCGCTCGACCTGGGGTTCGACCTCGCCACGGACAAGGGTTGACGAGAGGGCGGAGGGACCCATGCTCCTGACCATCGACTGCGGCAACACCCAGACCGTCATCGGGCTCTTCTCGGGCCAGGAGCTCGTCGACCACTGGCGCATCGCCACCGCCGCCGAGCGGACGTCCGACGAGCTCGCGCTGATGTTCCAGCAGTTCCTCGGCTTCCACGGCTTCTCGTTCGACGCCCAGGTCACCGGCCTGTCGATCGCGTCCGGGGTGCCGCGGGTCACCGCCGCGCTGCGGGAGATGAGCGAGCGGTACTTCGGGTTCCCGGCGCTCGTGCTCGAGAGCGGCGTGCGCACCGGGATGCCGATCCTCTACGACGAGCCGAAGAACGTCGGCGCCGATCGCATCGCGAACGCGATCGGTGCGTACGACCTCTACGGCGGGCCGACGATCGTGGTCGACTTCGGCACGGCGAACACCGTCGACGCGGTCAGCGTGAACGGCGAGTACCTCGGCGGCGCGATCTTCCCGGGCATCGAGATCTCGCTCGACGCGCTGTTCGCGCGCGCCGCGGCGCTGCGCCGCGTCGAGCTCGTGGCGCCGAAGAACGTGATCGGCAAGTCGACGATCGAGGCGATCCAGTCGGGCGCGGTGTACGGGTTCAGCGGACAGATCGACGCGCTGGTCGACCGCTTCGAGGCCGAGCTCGGCACGTCGACCGTGGTCGCGACCGGCGGGCTGGCCGACTTGATCATGCCGCACTCCCGCACGATCCAGCACCTGGAGCCGTGGCTCACCCTCCAGGGGCTCCGCATCGTCTACGAGCGCAACCGGTAGCGCGAACGACACGAGGAGGGCCGAGATGGCCGACGAGGTGAAGGTCGCGTTCGGGCTTCCGGGGGCACCGAACGACGCGATCCAGGCGTGGAAGGCGTCGCCGCCCGGCTTCCTCGGCGACTACGCGCTCGAGGACGAGTCGTACGACACGCTCGTGTACCGCGCGCACGTGATGGGCAAGGGCATGAAGATCCTGATGTTCGGCATGGCCGACACGATCTACACGCTGAGCATCACGTTCACCGCCCGCGAGGGCGACGCCACGCGCGTCACGCTGTCGGGCCAGGCCAAGGAGCAGGTCCAGGAGCAGCTCGCTGCGTACCTCCGCGACTCCACCCAGCCGCTCTGATCACACGTCCTTGAGGATCTCGGCCTTCTTGTCCTGGAACTCCTGCGCGCTGATGAGGCCGGCGTCGAAGAGCTGCTGGGCCTTCTTGATGCGCGCAGCCGGGTCCTCGCCCGCGCCCGCTGCGGCAGGTGGCGGTGCGGCCGCCGCGGGTGCGGGTGCCGGCTGGCCGGGCAGGAACGTCGGGTTCGACTGGCTCGGGTTGGCGGCGGGGGCCTGGCCCGCCATCGCCGCGCGTCCCGCGGCGTCGGCGGTGCCCGCGTAGGTGTTGGAGAGGCCCGCCATCGCCGCGTTCATCGCGCCACCCTGTGCCGCCACCGAGCCCTTGAGCGCGTCCCACTGGACCGCGACCGCGTTCGGGTCGTCGGGCATGACCTTCACCGGCACGTCCATGCCGACCGACAGCGCCTCCTTCTGGCGGGCGGTCGGGTACAGGTACGTGACCCGGTACGGCTCGCCCTCCTGAGGCGTGATCTCGAGGTCGATCTGCATCGTGAACTTCTCGGTCGGGTGCGGCATCGCGAAGCTGATCACGCGTGCCTTGGCGGGAACCCCCTTCTCGAGGATCTCGCCCTGGCCCTGGTCGTTGGACAGCGCGGCGAGGTCCTTGAACGCGCCGCGCATCGACGGCATGCCGCCGTGGTAGTCGCCGAGCTCCTTGGCACCCTTGATGCCGTCCTTGGCGTCCTTGAAGAAACCCATCGTCGTGCTTCCTCTCTCTGCGCGCGGCCGCGCGCCTGCGTCTGAACGGAGGTGCGGGCTACCAGCTGCTGATGATGGCCTCGGTCGGGATGTCGGGGTCGTACTTGGCCACGATCGCCTGACCCTCCGAGAGCCCCTCCATCTGGAACGGCAGCATGCTCTGCTCGATGGTCGTCTGGAACGGGTCGGCGCCCTCGGGCCGGATGCTCACGTCGAACTCGTGCCAGGTGGCCCCGCTCACGTCCGGTGTGCCGACGGCGCGGATGCTGTGGATCACGCCGGGTGCCTCGACGCCGACCTGCCCGATCTTGTTGACCTTCTGCGAGTAGGCGGCCATCTTCGCCATGTCCTGGCCACCCATGCCGGGCATCCCGGCCATGCCGCCGGCGGGCGCGGCTGCGCCTGCGGCCTGCTGCATCGCCGCCGCGTTCGCCATCGCGTCGGCGGCCTGCTGGTTGGCACCCTTGATCTTGTCGAACATGCCCATGGGTCACGCCTCCTGTGGGGGATGTGCCCGAAACGCTACGACCGACGCGCAGCGGTTTCAAGCGAGGAGGCACGGAGTCGACCGCCCGGTGGACGCCGCTCAGTACAGCCGGGTGACCTGGCGGTCGACGAGCGCGGTGAGCGAGCTGCACACCCGGTCGTCGAGCCCGACCGCGCCGTCGAGCGCGTCGACGGCCTTGCCGGCGTGTGCCCGCGCGACTGCGAGCGCGGCGTCGACCGAGCCGTTCGCGTTGGCCACGCGCCGGGCTTCGTCGAGCTCGTCGGCGGTGAGCGGCCGGCCGAGGCGGTCGCGCAGATCCGGCTGGTCGCGCAACGCGTAGATGACCGGCAGCGTGTAGACGCCTTCGAGGAGGTCCTGGCCCGCCGGCTTGCCCAGCGCCTCCTCGGTCGCGGTGAGGTCGAGCACGTCGTCGACGACCTGGAAGCACATGCCCAGGTGGAGGCCGAACCGGGTCAACGCGTCGAGCGTGGCCTCGTCGACGTTCGCCACCATGCCGCCGATGCGACACGACGTCGCGAACAGCGCGGCGGTCTTGCCCTCGATCGTGCTCTCGTAGACGTCCTCGGAGCGGTCGACGTCGAACAGGTGCTGGAGCTCGAGCACCTGCCCGCGGCAGAGCTCGCCGATCGTCGCGGCCAGCAGCGCCGCGACGTCGGCACCGAGCGAGGCGGCGAGCGACGAGGCGCGGGCGAGCAGGAAGTCACCCGCCAGGATGGCCACGATGTTGCTCCAGCGCGCGTTCACGCTCGGCACGCCGCGGCGGGTCTCCGCCTCGTCGATGACGTCGTCGTGGTACAGGGACCCGAGGTGCACGAGCTCGACGGCGCACGCCCCGGTGATCGCGTCGTCGCTCGACGGTGCGGTGCCCGAGCCACTCCACGACGCCGCGTACGCGGTGCAGAGGGTCAGGGTCGGTCGCACCCGCTTGCCGCCGGCCTCGATGAGGTGGCCGGCGACGTCACGCAGGAACGGGTCCGAGGTGGTGACCGCCTCGCGGAGCCCGGCCTCGACACGGGCGAGGTCGCCGGAGAGCGGCTCGAGATCCACCGGCACCGGGGACGATTGCGGCGAATCCGGGCCCGTCATCGCGCCACGGTAGGCAGCGGCGGGAACAATCTCCAAGCCGGAGGTGCTGACCTCTGGGACGACGCCCCGCCGCCCGCTCGCCAGAGCGCCCTCGGCGGTGCCGATTACACTGCAAGCATGACGCCTGCGCCCGTCTGCACCACGGGAATGCACCTCCCCGTGGGCACGACGTGCGTGGAGCGCTCATCCGACTGAACGAGAGGCGGATCCCAACCGTGTTCGAACGTTTCACCGATCGAGCCCGCCGAGTGGTCGTCCTGGCGCAGGAAGAAGCGCGCCTCCTCAACCACAACTACATCGGGACCGAGCACATCCTGCTCGGCCTGATCCACGAGGGCGAGGGTGTCGCCGCGAAGGCGCTCGAGTCGCTCGGCATCTCGCTCGAAGCGGTGCGCGCACAGGTCGAGGAGATCATCGGCCACGGTGGTGCCGCGCCGTCGGGCCACATCCCGTTCACCCCGCGCGCGAAGAAGGTGCTCGAGCTCTCGCTGCGCGAGGCGCTGCAGCTGGGGCACAACTACATCGGGACCGAGCACATCCTGCTCGGCCTCATCCGCGAGGGCGAAGGTGTCGCCGCCCAGGTGCTCGTGAAGCTGGGCGCCGACCTCTCGCGCGTCCGCCAGCAGGTGATCCAGCTGCTGTCCGGCTACGCGGGCGCCAAGGAAGGCGCGCCGCAGGGCGCCGGCGGATCGGGTCAGGAGCAGCCGTCGGGTTCGCTCGTGCTCGACCAGTTCGGCCGCAACCTCACGCAGCTCGCGCGCGACAAGAAGCTCGACCCGGTGATCGGGCGCGAGAAGGAGATCGAGCGCGTCATGCAGGTGCTGTCGCGCCGCACCAAGAACAACCCGGTGCTGATCGGCGAGCCCGGCGTCGGCAAGACCGCGATCGTCGAGGGTCTCGCCAGCGACATCGTGCAGGGCGACGTGCCGGAGACCATCCAGGGCAAGCAGCTCTACACGCTCGACCTCGGCGCGCTCGTCGCCGGCTCGCGCTACCGCGGCGACTTCGAGGAGCGCCTCAAGAAGGTGCTCAAGGAGATCCGCACGCGCGGCGACATCATCCTGTTCATCGACGAGCTGCACAC
>Ga0075021_10002014_pt1 | contig 10547 bp, 5 predicted proteins | sample ColStrG_CSR_2012_FD_72749 | JGI IMG/M metagenome (GOLD analysis project Ga0075021, IMG submission 72749) | Freshwater sediment microbial communities in response to fracking from Pennsylvania, USA - Cold Stream Run_MetaG_CSR_2012 | ecosystem: Environmental > Aquatic > Freshwater > Creek >... | reverse complement strand
GAGAAAGGCTGCTACCGCGCCCGGAAAATTATTCTTTCCACCGGCTACTACGACATTCCGAACAAGCTCAACGTTCCCGGCGAAGATCTCGACAAAGTCATTCACTACTACCGCGAAGCCCATCCTTATTACAACCACGACGTGCTGATCGTCGGCGCCAAGAATTCAGCGGCTATTGGCGCTCTCGAACTCTTCTGGACCGGTGCCCGCGTCACCATGGTCGTGCGCGGCGCGGGCATTCACCACAACGTCAAATATTGGATCAAGCCGAATATCGAAAATCGCATTAAATGCGGCGAAATCAAGGCTTATTTTCAGAGCACCGTCAAGGAAATTCGCGAAAACGACGTGGTCGTTCAAACCCCGGATGGCACGATAACCGTCAAGAACGATTTCGTTTTCGCTATGACGGGCTACCGTCCCGACTTCGAGTTCATGGCCGAGCATGGCATTCACCTCGATCCCAAAACTTCCAAGCCGATTACCGATCCGCAAACCCTGGAGAGTGAGAGGGCCGGTGTTTACCTAGCGGGCGTCATCGTGGCAGGAACCCATACCAACGAGATTTTTATCGAGAATGGGCGTTTTCACGGTAAACAAATTGCTGAAGCTATTGCTCAGGGAAATTGGCCGGGTGGGTAAGGAGTGGATTTTCTTGAAGGAACTTACAGGCAGGATAGATCTTACGTGGCAACGGGCAGAACGGCTATCATTCCCTGAGCGAATATCATGTTTGTGAACAACCATGTGTGAGCAGTTTTAATTCCAAACATAACAAGTTTGGTTTCAATTACTTACGCCGATAAAGGCCGGGAAATTTTTACCTACCGGGAAAGTTTGTCCGGCAATGTTGACTTGCGCGCCACGCGGCCGCTCTGAGCTTCTTCAATTTGCACGTTGTTCGTCTTCAACGTTGTGCCCAATGTTTGGTCAAGCAGAACGCGCGCGGTGCTATAAGCGGCGAGAGCAGAGACTTCGGTCGATTGGCCAGTAGCGAGGTCGCGCTCTTGTGTCACAACATTAAACGTGGTCGAGGCCCCGAGTGAGAACTTCTTCTGCTCGGCGTCCAGCAACTGCTGCTGCAAAACGCGGTTCTTCACGGCGGCCTGGTACCGGACACGCGCCTGTTGCAAGCCGATCAACTGGTTTGAGACATCGACCGCAACCTGGTTGATGGTTCGCTCGTTCTCTAATTGGGTTTGCCGGAGCGAAAGCTGATCGATGCTCTGGTCGGCGAGCGCTTGGCGGTTGCCGAGCGTGGGGTTGAAGAAAACGCCGCCGCTCTGGCTGGGAAAATCGCGGCGGATCATTTGGCCCAGCGCCGTGCCGATGTTGCCTTGAAAGTATTTATCGGGGACTTCGCAGATCGTACGCGGCCCGAAGGAACTTGGGCAGGCGACAAAGCCCGCTGGGACAACAAATGGCTGAGCTCCCGGAACGGCTCCGGCGAAAACGGTATGCGGCGTGCCCGAAAGCCCCTGCGTTCTCAGGGTGCCAAAAGCTACCAGCGCGGGGAGAACACCGTTGCCGGTGCCGAGGGTTGAGGTCTTGGAATTGATAAGGTTCAACCTATTGGTTTCCAGGTCGGCGCGATTCGTCATGGCAATCGCTATACCGTCTTTGACGGATGGTAAGTTGTCGTGGTCGGGAATTTCAATTTTGTCCAACGGAACGATTTCGACGTTGGCGAGCAAGGGATCGGCGAGGCCATTGCGGCTCAGAAGATTCTTGAGCGTGACCTGCTCCTGTTCGAGCGTGGTTTCCGAGACGACTAAGTTTTGCTCGCTGGTGGCTACTTGCGCCTCGGCGGTGGTTACGTCCAGTGGCGCCATGGTGCCGATTTTCACCTGCTTCTTGTTGTCTTCAAAGAAACGCTGCGCCACCGAAAGGGCCTCCTGGTTGGCCTTTACGGCTTGGTAGTCGGCCACCAGCGAATAGTAATTGTTCAGGACATTGACGACCACGCCGATGACCTGAGTTTTGAAGGTGAGATCGTTGATGCCGATGTTCGCTTTGGCGATGGTGATGTTGCGCGCGTTCAACGCTTTGCCGAAACCATAGAGCAGATTGTGCTGCAGACTCAAGGAAAGCGTCGTACCGTTCGATGGATTCAATAAATCGGACGGAGCGTTCTCATTCAAGTACGAATTGGAAAAGGTAAGCGACGCTTTGCCGCCCGTGATAAAACCGCTGTTCAAGCTCTGTTGATAGTTGCGCGTATTGTCAATCACGTTGGAAATCTGGCTTTGGGTGGCGTTTGACTGGGGATTCGATCTATGCGAGAAAGTCTCGACGCTTTGGAACGTTGGATCGAGCGTGGGTGTGACGGGACCAATCTGCGAAATGGTTGCGTTGGTACCGTTGTTGCCGCTGCTGTTACTGCCGCTGTTGCTCACGCCGGCCGCCGCTTGGCTACCCGCCACGCCTTGCCCGCTTTGCACTGAGCCGGCTTGCGAGGATCCGCTGGGAACGCCCGCCAAAGGGCCGCCGGCGAGTTGCCGCTGGTATTGCGAGACCTGGGTGAGCGCGTTATAGCGATTGCTTTCGATGTCGATGTTGTTTTCGAGCGCCAGAGCAATGGCGTCCTGCGCTGTCAGATAGAGCTTGCCGGCTTGGATCAAGGTACCCAGGCGGGCGCTATTGCCGAGCCGGGACGCCGGTATCTCAGGCGCCGCATAAGAGCCGAGGATAGCTCCGCCCTGCCTGATTGGACTGATGGATTGTTGGCCCCAGCCAACCGGACCGGCGAACACCGAACACAGTCCGATGGCGACGTACTGCTTGGCGGTTCTCACTGCTTTTGCTCCGGGGCGGGCGCCGGAAGAGTGACAGGCAAGTCCGAGGGCCGCATTACTCTGCCCGATTCAGCCTCGCTGACGGAGATGCCGTTCACTTCGAGTGTGGTGCCCATGGCTTGGTCGAACGAGATGCGCGCGTGGCTGTAGTTGGCGAGCGATTGTTGTTCGGTGCTTTCGGCCGCGGCCAAAGTCTGCTGATCTTGCACCACTTGAAATACGGTGGATGCGCCGAGCGTATATTTCTTCTTATCGGCATCGAGCGTTTGCTGCTGCAGGATGCGCGCCTTGACGGCGGAATCGTAGCGCACGCGCGCCTGCCGCAAGCCAATCACGGCGTTTTGTACGTCAACGCGCACTTGATTGACCGCCTTTTGCAGCGAAAGCTCCGCTTGGCGTTCTTCGAGCGCGGACGTGACGTAATCGGATTGCGCGGCACGGTTGCGCAACGGAATGTTGAGCGATAAGCCCGCCGAATAGTTCGGATAGTTGCGGCGCAAGATTTGATCGAAGAGAGTCCCTGTCCCGCCGGTCAGAAAGGCGGGAGCAACCACGGCCGGATTCAAGTAGTTCGGGTTTCCGGCCAGACCGTTGTTGGTCAATTCTGCGAATACCTGCAGGCTCGGCTTCAAGCCGTTGCGGATGGCGCGCAGATTGATCGATTGGCTATCGATGTTGATCTTGTCCTGCTCAATTTCAATGCGCTTTCCGAGGGCTTCTTGAACGAGTTGGTCGATCGGCTTGACGTCGTCTTGCGGAGGAACCTTCACGGTATCCAGCGGCACAACATGAACGTCCGCCAGGTTCGGGCTGGCCACACCGTTGCGGCTCAAGGCGTTCTTCAGCACCGTCTCCTGCTGCAGGAGATTGGTTTGCGAAATCAAGAGATCCTGCTGGCTGGAATAAACTTGCGCTTCGGCCCGCGTCACTTCAATGGGTGCCAGGGTGCCGATCTTAACTTGCTTTTGGTTGTCGTCGAAAAGCGCTTGCGCGGTGGCGAGTTCGTCTTTGCGCGCTTTCAGGTCCTCGTTGAAACTCACCAGGTCCCAATAAAGATTCAACACGGCTGAAACCGTGGTAATCACTTGCTGCTTGAATTGCAGGTTGGAAATTTTTTCATTGTTCTTCGATACCCGGATATTGCGGCCCAAAACAGGCCGGCCGAAGCCGTTCAGAAGGTTCTGCGTAACTTGAAAATCGGCGTCGCCCTGGCTGAAAGGGTTAAGAGTGAAAGAAGGGCTGTTGTACTTCAGATGAGTATCGGCAATCGAAAACTGGAAATAAGTTCCAAAATCGGTGTACTTGGAAACCTGGCCTTGAAAGGAGCGCGAGTCGGCAATCAACGCGGTGGTGCCGGTCAGGAAGGTGTTGCTCTGCGGGCTGGTGCTGTGGGCGAACTGGGCGAAGAGTTGCACTTGAGCATCGAGGTTCGGAATAGCGGGGCCTAACTGCGTCAAAATGCCGCTGGAACTTACGCCGCTAGCGCTGGTGCCGCCACCGCTGGCGTTGAGACTGACGCCCGTCAAGCTGACGCTAGTAGGTCCGGCTGCGAGTCCGACGCCGACGCTACGAATAGCGCCGCCACCCTGGGTACGGCGGGTTACTTCTCTGGTTAGCAGCGGGCCATAGCGTTGAATCTCGATATCCAGGTTGTTTTCGAGCGTGAGCGCGATCACGTCCTGGGCGGAAAGGTATAAGTTGCCGGCGCGGATGAGCGAATCCAGGCGGCTGGAATTCGTGATGCTTATCGGTGGAACGCTCCGCTGACGATACCAGCCAAACATTCCTTTGGCGGGTTCCACGCGCACCGCCGTCTGCGCGCTCAGCGTGCCCATCAATAGTAAAAAACTGCAAAGCATGGATAAGAGTGCTTTGAATCGTCTCATCAGAATTTGTTTAGGACCCCCAGTAAAGTCAAAACGCAGGAGATTGCTGGCGCCATCGTCATCCACGCTTCAAGACAAGATTAATCGCTTGAACGAAGAACGACGATAGCGGAATCGAAGTTCCGTGTTATTCCGTGCAAACTATATTAACAGCACGAAGGTTGCCACCGATGGGTAGCGCGAAGCCCCGTGAAAACGCCAAGTGAAGCGATTTCCGAGGGCACGCGTGTCCGATCTTGGGAATGATGTGGCCGCTTTACAGTCTGCTGGAGGCAGTTGCTATGCTTACGGCGATGGAAACTTCGGTGATGGCGCTGTTCGAAGACACGGGCGCTTATCTTCATGGACATTTCCGACTGAGCAGCGGTTTGCACAGCAGCGAGTATCTGCAATGCGCAAAAGTGCTGGCGATTCCTTCTTATGCGGAACGGCTGGGCCAGGATCTGGCGCAACGAATGAAAACCCTGCTGGCGGGGGCAAGTCCGCAAGTGGTGATCGCGCCGGCCATCGGCGGCATCGTGATTGGGCATGAAGTGGCGAGAGCGCTGGGAGCGCTTTCGTTGTTTACCGAACGGGATCTCGAAACCAACGACATGGCGCTGAGGCGCGGCTTCGAGATCAAGGAGGGCCAGACGGTGGTGGTGATTGAAGACGTGATCACAACGGGCGGCAGCACGAAAGAAGTGATCCGGGTGGTGGAGACGCATGGGGCAAAAGTGCTGGCGGCGGGATCGATCATCGACCGCAGCGGCGGCCGGGCCGATGTGGGAGTGCCGCGGGTGGCGCTCGAATCGCTGAAGGCTGTCGCCTATCAGCCGGAAGATTGCCCGCTGTGCAAAGAAGGGTTGCCGGTGGTCAAGCCGGGTTCGCGCCGCACTGAACCGCTCTCATGAGCCTCTGCCATGCGCAGGCTGCGTTTCGAAGTCGCTTACGATGGAACCGACTTTCACGGTTGGCAAGTGCAGCCGGGACAGGCGACGATCCAGGGCATCCTGGAAGAGATTATCGGCGGAATTGAGGGTAAGCCTGTGCATGTGGCTGGTTCTGGCCGCACGGACGCCGGTGTTCATGCGTACGCGCAGGTTGCAGCGGTTTCCATTGAGAACCGCATTCCGACGGACAATCTCCGGCGCGCGGTGAACCGGCTGCTGCCGGTGACGATAAGGATTAGTCAGGTGAGCGAAGTGCTTATGGATTTCCATCCGCGCTTCGACGCTTCACGCAAAACGTATGAATACAGAATTTATAGAGAAGAAATTTGTTCGCCTTTCGCGCGCCGTTTTGTATACCACTATCCATATCCTCTAAATGAAGCGGCGATGATGCAGGCCGCGTCACTGCTGGAAGGCGAGCATGACTTCACGGCGTTCGCGGCAGCGGATGAGCGAGACGCGCTGGAGCGGAGCAAGGTGCGAACAATTTTTAGTTCGGCGCTCGCGCGCCGCGAGGATGTGCTGATTTATCGCGTGACGGGCTCAGGATTCTTGAAGCACATGGTGCGGAACATTGTGGGAGTTCTGCTAGAGGTGGGAAAGGGAAACTTGAACGACGATGATGTAAGAGCGCGGCTTGCGCCACGATGCGGTATCAGGCCAGGACCGTCGGTTCCGCCGAGCGGATTGATTCTGGTTGCGGTGGAATATGACGGGGATCAGGCGAGGCCGGAAAAGGCGTAGCGGTCTGGCTACAATTCAGCGTCGAGGCGCCGGAAGACGTCCGCCAGAATCAGTTCAACTGGCTTGCTCCTGAATGTGTAGCTTTCTTTGAACCGCGCCAGATCGTCCGTTGCCGTATCCCAATACCAGGCTTCGCGACCAACGGGATCGAAAACGAGAATGTCCGGCACACCCCACTGGGAATAACGGCGGCATTTCTGAACTACGCGAGTGAACGGATCGCCTAGCGAAAGGATCTCGACAACCACCGGAACGGAACTCGTCGGATAGGGTTTGCCTCCCAGCGGGGCCAGCAGACCACTGACATCCGGTATGGGTTCCCAAGTTTCGCTGATGGGAAGAGTGAGTTCGGTCCTTGGTCTGAAGCCGATTTCCTTCAATACGAAGGAAAGTACGGTTTGCAGAATGGAATGTGGCTCTGTTGGCAACGCTTTTTGGACCGCCTCCCCGTCAAGCAATTCGTAATAGGGCTTACATTCCGCGTAGGTTGCCCGAAACCGTTCCACGGTCAATTTGTCCGCAACGGCGTTCATAGTTACAATAGTAGCGGTACCCCCTCTCGATGTCATCCCCCGTAAACGGAGAGCGGCAGATTCGTCGCCAAGCTCTCGAAGATGCCCTTGCTACGCGTGTCCTTGTGCTCGATGGAGCCATGGGCACTATGCTCCAACAGCGCAACCTGACCGCCGCCGATTTTGGCGGCCCTGCGCTGGAAGGCTGCAACGAAAACCTGGTTTTTACGCGGCCTGACGTGATTCGCGATATCCATCGCGCGTACTACGAGGCCGGCTCCGATATCGTCGAGACGAATAGCTTCGGCAGCACGCGCATCGTGCTGGCCGAATACGAGTTACAGACCAAAGCTTACGAAGCAAACCGGCTTGCCGCCATACTGGCCCGCGAAGCAGCCGACGGAAGCGCCAAGCCGGGAAGACCCCTGTTTGTGGCGGGCTCGATGGGGCCCACCACCAAGGCCATCACGGTGACCGGCGGCGTGACTTTTCCCGATCTGATTGAAAATTATTATGAACAAGCCAAGGGTTTGATCGATGGCGGCGCCGATATTCTGCTGCTTGAGACTTGCCAGGACACGCGCAACATAAAAGCGGGCTTGGTGGCGATTGACAAACTGGGCCGCGAACTCGGTTTCACCATTCCCACGATGGTCTCGGGCACTATCGAAGCCACGGGCACCATGCTCGCCGGCCAGACCGCCGATTCGCTTTACACTTCGCTCTCGCACGCGCCATTGCTGTCTATTGGACTGAACTGCGCCACGGGCCCCGAGTTCATGACCGATCACATCCGTTCGCTGCACGAACTTTCCAGCACGCGCGTTTCCTGCTACCCGAACGCCGGGCTGCCGGACGAAGAAGGCAAATATCTCGAAACGCCAACCACGCTCGCCGCGCAACTGGAGAAATTCGTCGATCACGGCTGGCTGAACATCATCGGCGGCTGCTGCGGCACGCGTCCGGATCACATCCAGGCTATCGCGCAGATGGTGGCAGGAAAGAAACCGCGCGCGGCGAAAGAGGCCACGCACCGCACTTTTTTTTCGGGAATCGAAACGGTGGAGGCGGAAGATAGCAACCGCCCGCTGATCGTGGGTGAGCGCACCAACGTCATCGGCTCGCGCCTTTTCAAGCAGATGATTGCGGACGAAAAGTGGGAGGAAGCCACCGAGATCGCGCGCTGGCAGATCCGCAACGGCGCCCACATTGTCGATGTCTGCCTGCAAACCAGCGAGCGCGACGAATTTGCCGACATTCCGCCGTTCTACGAAAAGCTGATTCGCAAAATCAAAGCGCCGATCATGATCGATACCACCGATCCGCGCTCTATTGAACTGTCGCTGACCTACTGCCAGGGCAAGAGCATCATCAACTCCGTCAACCTGGAGGACGGCGAGGAGAAGTTCGAACGCATCTGCCCTATGGCGCGGGCCTATGGCGCGGCTTTGGTGGTGGGCTGCATCGACGAAGATCCCGTGCAAGCGCAAGCCTTCACGCGCGAGCGCAAACTCGCGGTCGCCGAACGTTCGGTGCAACTGCTCACTTCGAAATACGGCGTGCCGCCGGAAGACATCATCATCGACCCGCTGGTGTTTCCCTGCGCAACAGGCGACGAGAACTACATCGGCGGCGCGGTGGAAACGATTGAATCAATCCGTCTCATCAAGGAGAAGGTCCCGTATGTCAAAACCGTCCTCGGCATCTCGAACATCTCCTTCGGCCTCCCCGCCGCCGCCCGCGAGGTCGTCAACTCCGTCTTCCTCTATTACTGCACGAAGGCCGGACTCGATCTGGCGATCGTAAACGCCGAGAAGCTGGAACGATTTGCGAGTATCCCAGAGGAGGAACGCCGCCTGGCCGAGTCTCTCCTCTTCAACACGCCCCCCGTAGATGTTCCTGCTGATCACGCTAATGCCGCCTTATTGGGAGTGTCGAGCCAGGATCATTCGTTGCAGGGAATTTCGCTGCATGTTCCCGAAGACTGGCGCGAACAATCGCGCGCGCAGAAAGCGGCGGTCAATCAGTACCACATTGCCGCTATTTCCGAACATTTCCGCGGCGCCAAAGGCCGCCAGAAAAAGGTCACCGCCGATCTGCCTCTCGACGAGCGGCTTGCCAACTACATTATTGAAGGCACCAAAGACGGCTTGGTGGCGGACCTGGACTTTAAACGCGCCGAAGGAGTGGCGCCGCTCGACATCATTAACGGCCCGCTGATGAGCGGCATGAGCGAAGTGGGCCGCCTCTTCAACAACAACGAATTGATTGTGGCCGAAGTGCTGCAATCCGCCGAAGCCATGAAGGCCGCAGTCAGCCATCTTGAGCAGTTCATGACGAAGTCCGATTCCGCCGCGCGCGGAAAAATCGTGCTGGCCACGGTAAAAGGCGATGTGCATGATATCGGCAAAAACCTCGTTGAGATCATTTTGAGCAACAACGGTTACACGGTAGTGAACCTGGGCATCAAAGTGCCGCCGGAAGAATTGATCAAGGCCTATCAGCAGCACAAGCCCGATGCCATTGGCCTATCCGGTTTGCTGGTGAAGAGCGCGCAGCAAATGGTCACTACCGGCGGCGATCTAAAAGACGCCGGTATCAAAGTGCCCCTGCTGGTGGGCGGCGCCGCGTTGTCGGACAAATTCACCAAGACGAAAATTGCGCCGGCATACTGTTCACCTACGCTGTATGCGAAAGATGCGATGACCGGTTTGCGGCTGATGAACGAAATCATGGACCCCGCGATTCGGGAAGAGGTTCTGGCGTCGCACATCTTCCGCGACGCCCCCGCCGAAATAGCCCCGCGCGAACAGGTGGCCGTGCCCTCGGGCGAGGTGCGCAGCCCCAAAGTCCGCACCTCCGTACCCATTCCGCCCGCTCCTTATTTAGACCGCAAGGTCCGGCTTGTTCCGCACTTGGCGGAGATGTGGAGTTACATCAATCCGTTCATGCTCTATGGCCGGCACCTGGGTTTCAAAGGTAACTTTGAAAAACTGCTCGCCGAGCGCGATCCGAAAGCGCTGGAACTTTTCCACAACATGGAGGACGTGAAACGCGAAGCGGCGGGCTTTATGAAAGCGCGCGCGGTATGGCAGTTCTTCGAAGCGGAGCGCGCCGGCAATACGCTGCATCTTTTCAACCCGGGCGGCGAATCGCCGATTGAAAGCTTCTATTTCGGGCGGCAAGCCAAGTCGGATGGCCTTTGCCTGAGCGACTACGTTCTAGATGAACAGGATGGCAAGCGCGATCACGTGGCGCTATTCGTTGTCACCTCCGGCGAAGGCGTGGTGGCGCACTCCGAACAAGCCAAGGCGCGCGGCGAATACTTCAAAGCTCATGGCCTGCAGGCGCTAGGAATCGAGACGGCGGAGGCGTGCGCGGAATGGTTGCATCGCCGCATTCGCGAAGATTGGGGCTTCCCCGATTCGCCCACCATGACCATGCATGAGCGCTTCACTTCGCGCTATCGCGGCAAGAGATATAGCTTTGGCTATCCGGCGTGCCCGAATCTGGAGGATCAATCCAAGCTGTGGAAATTGCTGCGGCCGGAAGAAATCGGCGTGCAGTTGACCGAAGGTTTCATGATGGAACCGGAGGCCAGCGTCTCAGCGATGGTCTTCCATCACCCTGACTGCGCGTACTTTAGCGCGGCGGCGGATGAAAACGAATCGGCGGCCT
>Ga0075021_10002013_pt1 | contig 10550 bp, 9 predicted proteins | sample ColStrG_CSR_2012_FD_72749 | JGI IMG/M metagenome (GOLD analysis project Ga0075021, IMG submission 72749) | Freshwater sediment microbial communities in response to fracking from Pennsylvania, USA - Cold Stream Run_MetaG_CSR_2012 | ecosystem: Environmental > Aquatic > Freshwater > Creek >... | reverse complement strand
GCTCGGCGTTGCTGGCGACGGTGGTCCAGGAAGTCGACGAGCACGTAGTCGCCCAGCGTGTCGGCATTGGTGAAGAACGCGCGCCCGCCGTTCACCCGCATCATCTGCTCGACGAACGACTTCAGGTAGTAGCTCTCGTCGAGCATGAAGGTGTTGATGCGGATCCGGTCACGCGTGCAACGCATGACCTCCTTGAGCGTCTCCTCGATGGTGATCGGTGAAGGCGGGTACTGGAAGTAGGCCTCGCCACCCTCGATGTGGGCGGTGGGCTCGCCATCGGTGACCATGATGATCTGCTTGGTGCCGCTCTGGCGCGCCAGCTGCTTGCGCGCCAGCAGGAGCGCGTGCTGCATGTTCGTGCCCCACTCGAAGTCCCAGCTCATCTCGGGCAGCAGCTCGGGCTTGACCTCACGCGCCACCCGTCCGAACGACACGAGTCCGAAGTAGTCGCGCGGGAACTGACTGGTGATGAGTGCGTGCAGCGCCATCGCCACCTTCTTGGCGGGCAAGAAGTTGTCGCGCATCGGCATCGAGAGCGACACGTCGAGCAGGAGCACCGTGGCCGATCGCGTGAGCATCTCGGTGCGCTCGACCTCGAAGTCGGCGGGCGAGAGCCGCACGGGTGTGCCCGCGCCCGAGCGCCAGATGGCGTTCTTCACCGTCTCCTGCACGTTGAGGTGGAAGGGATCGCCGAACTCGTACGGCTTGTGGTCGTGGGCGTGCTCGTTCCCCACCCCGTTGCGTTCGAGCTCGTGACGCCCGGCGCGGTCCTTCACCAGCTTGCGATACAGGTCGGAGAGCGCCTTGTTGCCGATGGCTCGGATCGCCCGCGGCGTGAGCTCGAGGCGTCCCTCGCGCTGCTCGATGAGCCCCGCGTCCTCGAGCATCTTGGCCAGGTCGCGCAAGCGGTCGAGCGATCGCGCCGCGTCGTCCCCGAGCAATTCCCGCGCACGGTCGAGGTCGACCTCGGCGAGCTCGCCGGGCTGCGTCGCCGATCGCATGAGGTTCTCCAGCGCATCGAGATCGCCGAGGGTGCCGAGCAGGCCCGGCATCTCGCCGAACTGCAACGGGTCGTTGCCACCGAAATTCTGTGAGCGTTGCCACGGCAGGTTCGGGAACGCCTGTTGCAGGTTCCGCGACAGCTGGTCGACCTGCCACCGGAGGTCCATGTCTTCGAGCAACGACTCCGACAAGGCCTGCAGCTGGGCACGCTGCTCGGGTGTCATCGAGTTCATGAGTTGCTGCATCTGCGCCATCGACTGCGCCATTTGCTCGAGCAGCTCGTCGAGGTTCTGCGGGTTCCCGGGGAAGAAGTCGCCGTGGCGTTCCATGAACCCTTCGAAGTCGGGCTCCTCACCGCGTTCGCGTTGCTCGAGCATCTGGTTGAGCTCGTTGAGCATGTCCTTCATCTGCTGCATGCGTTCGGGGGTCATGTTCTGCATGCCCTCGGACATCTGGTTGAAGTAGCTCTGCATCAGCTGCTCGCGAAGCTGGTCCATCAACTCCTCGAACCGTTCGCGGGCGGCGTCGTCCATGAACTCGTACTGCTGCAGCGACTGCACCCGGCCCGCCAGATCGGGGGGCATCTCCTCGAGCTCTCGGCGCCGTTGCTCGGCGACGTCCTCCACCAATTCCTGGCGCCGTTGGTCGCCCGAGCGCGTGGCTTCTTCGAGCCGACGATCGATGCCTTCGCGTTCCATGTCGACGACTTCGTTCAGCTGTTCGGCGATGTCGTCGTACACGCCCCCGAGGTCGCGGTTCTCGAGCTCTTGGCGACGGCGCTCGCGCAGCCGCTCGAGCATCTCCCGGAGACCCATGAGCCGCTCGTCGTTCCGGTCGCGGAAGCCCTGCTGCATCATCCGCTTCAGGGCCGCGTTGATGTCGCCGTGGTAGAGGAGGTCGTCGCTCATCTCGTCGAGCAGTGACTCGGCGTCGAGGTCGAAACCGGTCTGCGAGCCGTCCCAGCGTGAGTACCGGAATCCTGGCTGACGACGACGAAACGGCATGCGCCCACGGTACCGGTTCGCGTTCGGGCGCGGGGAGGGTCCACAATGCACGCATGCGCTCGTCGCGACTCGCAGTCGGTCTGCTGCTTCTCGCCACCGCGCTCGCCGCGTGTTCCGGCAGCTCCGAGACCTCGCTGCCGACGCCGAGCAAGGCGTTCTGCCAGGCCGCCTACGACTACGACACCAACCTTCCCAAGCTCATCGGCAAGGTGCAACAACAGACCGCGCTCGTCGCGAAGCTGGCCGCGCACGCGCCCAAGGACATCGCCGACGACGCACGGGCCTACCTGGATGCGATGCAGCGGCGCTCGGCCGGCGACACCAGCGTCGTCGACAACCCGAAGATCGAGGCCGCGGTCAAGAACGTCGAGCGTCGGGCCGCCGCGGGCTGCCAGCTCTACAAGCAGAACCAGGACGGTTCCGGCGGGATGTGAGGTTCGTCGACGCCTAGCCGCGACCGCGGTAGGCGGCGCGACCGCCGACCGAATCCTTGTTGAGCCGCTTCGACAAGTGCAGGCCCTCGAGCACGAACTCGGTGGCCGACGCCACCCCGGCCGGTGTCTCCCCCACCTCGAGGTCGGCGAGGGTCGCGCGCAGCGCGGGGACGTCGCTCAGCAACTTCGCGTACTCCGATGACGCGATGTCTTCACCGGTGTGGACCACCAGCCCACCTTCGAACGTAGCGACGACATCGGTGAGCTTCTCGGGTCGCGTGCGAGCGCGGAACGTCTCGAGGATCGACGCCTTGACGATGCGGTCGAGGACCTGCTCCTCGCGACCGTCGTCGACCGTCTCGAACTCCACCTTGCCCGCGGTGCTCGCGACCAGCGCGTCGAGATCGCTCACGCGCGGTACCACTTCGGTCTCACCGTGGCGCAACGCGCGCCGCGTGGCGTTGGCGACCAGCGTCTCGTAGTTCGCGATCGACAGCCGCACCGACACGCCCGAGCGTTGGTTGATGTGCGGCGACCGGCGGGCCTGCTGGCTCATCTCGGCGACGATCTCGGTCATGAATCCCGGCACCTGCACGTTGAGGCCGTCGGCACTGAGCGGCCGCGCCTCCTGCTCGATGACGGCCGCCTCCAGCTCGGCATCGAGCGGGTAGTGCGTGCGGATCTGCGCGCCGAAACGGTCTTTCAGCGGCGTGATGATCCGGCCGCGGTTCGTGTAGTCCTCGGGGTTGGCCGACGCCACCAGCATCAGGTCGATCGGGAGGCGCACCTTGTAGCCGCGGATCTGGACGTCGCGTTCCTCGAGCACGTTGAGCAGACCCACCTGGATGCGCTCGGCGAGGTCGGGGAGCTCGTTGATCGAGAAGATCGACCGGTTGGTGCGCGGCACGAGGCCGTAGTGGATCGTGAGCTCGTCGGAGAGGTACCGGCCCTCGGCCACCTTGATCGGGTCGACCTCGCCGATGAGATCGGCGATCGACGTGTCGGGGGTGGCCAGCTTCTCGCCGAACCGACGGTCGCGGTGCACCCATTCGATGGGCGTCTCCTCGCCGCGCTCGGCGATCAGCACGCGTGCGTGCTGCGAGATCGGGTGGTACGGGTCGTCGTTGATCTCGCTGCCCGCGACGATCGGCATCCACTCGTCGAGCAGCGCGGTGAGCGAGCGGATCATGCGGGTCTTCGCCTGGCCGCGCTCGCCGAGGAAGATCACGTCGTGCCCCGCGATCAGCGCGTTCTCGAGCTGCGGGAGCACGGTGTCCTCGTAACCGATCACGCCGTCGACGAGCGGCCGGCCGTCGGCGATGCGCGCGAGCGCGTTGGCCCGGACCTCTTCCTTGACCGGGCGCGAGACCCAACCGCTCGCCTCGAGCTCGCCGAGGGTTCCGGGACGGGTCATGTGGGTGCTCCCTGGTCGGGGCGAGTCGGTTCGGCCTGCACGTTACCCGAGTCGGTCTGCGAGCCCCTCGGGACCGGTCCTTGAGAAAACGCTCACAATCCTGGCTCCACAAGGCGTGCCAGGTACGTTTCCGACATGGCCAAGGTGGAGGACGAGCTCTCGACCGCGTCGCAGAAGCCGGGGGCCGACGACGCCGATGCCCTGGCGCGTTACACCGGTCCGCCCGTGCCCCGGCCCCGACCCCAGGGCCACTTCCTCGTGCGGTTCTGGCGCTCGGCCGTCGGCAAGAAATGGATCATGGCGATCACCGGGATCATGCTGCTGGGCTTCGTGCTCGCGCACATGGTCGGCAACCTGAAGGTCTTCCTCGGCCGGGAACACATCAACGTCTACGGCGAGTGGTTGCGCAACCTCGGCGAGCCTGCGCTGCCCCGCACGGTGCTCCTGTGGACGATGCGCATCGGACTGATCGGTGCGTTCTTCGCCCACATCGTGGCCGCGTACCAGCTCACCCGGATGAACCAGAAGGCGCGTCCGACCGACTACCAGGCGAAGCGCGACTACGTCGCTGCCAACTTCGCCTCGCGCACGATGCGGTGGACGGGGATCATCGTCGGCCTCTTCGTGATCTTCCACCTGGCCGATCTCACGTGGGGCAGCGCGAACCCGCACTTCGTGCGCGGCGATCCGTACGACAACCTCTTCTACAGCTTCGAGCGGGTACCCGTCGCGATCATCTACATCCTCTGCATGCTGGCGTTGGGCTTCCACATCTTCCACGGTGCTTGGAGCATGTTCCAGAGCTTGGGTCTCAACAACCCGCGGTGGAACATCTGGCGCCGTTACTTCGCGATCGCGTTCGCCGTCGTCATCACCGTGGGCAACGTGAGCATGCCGCTGCTCATCACGACCGGGGTGGTGACGCGGTGAGCATGATCGGGGAGCTCGACGCCAAGATCCCGGCGGGGCCGATCGCGGAGAAGTGGTCGCAGCACAAGTTCGACGTGAAGCTGGTGAACCCGGCGAACAAGCGGCGCTTCGAGGTCATCGTGGTCGGGAGCGGGCTGGCCGGCGCGGCCGCGGCCGCGACCCTCGGTGAGCTCGGCTACCGGGTGAAGCTCTTCACGTTCCACGACACGCCCCGACGCGCCCACAGCATCGCGGCGCAGGGCGGCATCAACGCCGCGAAGAACTACCCGAACGACGGCGACAGCGTCTACCGCTTGTTCTACGACACCGTGAAGGGCGGAGACTTCCGCGCCCGCGAGGGCAACGTGTACCGCCTCGCCGAGGTGAGCGTCAACATCATCGACCAGTGTGTCGCGCAGGGTGTGCCGTTCGCCCGCGAGTACGGCGGCCTCCTCGACAATCGCTCCTTCGGCGGCGCGCAGGTGTCGCGCACCTTCTACGCCCGCGGCCAGACCGGTCAACAACTGCTGCTGGGCGCGTACCAGGCGCTGGCCCACCAGGTGTCGCGCGGCACGGTCGAGGTGCACACCCGCACCGAGATGCTCGACCTCGTGGTGAAGGACGGCCGCACCGCCGGCATCGTCACCCGCGATCTCACCACGGGGGCGGTGCAGTCGTGGTCGGCGCATGCCGTGGCGCTGTGCACCGGCGGCTACGGCAACGCCTACTACCTCTCGACGAACGCCAAAGCCAGCAACGTCACCGCGGCATGGCGGGCCCACAAGCGGGGCGCGCTCTTCGCCAACCCGTGCTTCACCCAGATCCACCCCACGTGCATCCCGCGCAGCGACGACTTCCAGAGCAAGCTCACGCTGATGTCGGAGTCGTTGCGCAACGACGGCCGGGTCTGGATCCCCAAGCAGCTCGACGATCCCCGCTCCCCCGATCAGATTGCCGTCGCCGACCGCGACTACTTCCTCGAGCGGCGCTACCCGGCATTCGGCAACCTGGTGCCCCGCGACGTGGCGTCGCGCGCGATCAAGACCGAGTGCGATGCCGGCCGTGGTGTGGGGCCGCAGAAGAACGGCGTGTACCTCGACTTCCAGGAGGCCATCGAGCGTCTCGGTCGCGACGTGATCGAGGAGCGCTACGGGAACCTCTTCGAGATGTACGAGCGCATCACCGACGAGAACCCCTACCAGGTGCCGATGCGCATCTATCCCGCCATCCACTACACGATGGGTGGGCTCTGGGTCGACTACGACCTCATGAGCAACGTCCCCGGGTTGTACGTGCTCGGCGAGGCCAACTTCGCCGACCAGGGCGCCAACCGCCTCGGCGCCAGCGCGCTGATGCAGGGCCTGGCCGACGGCTACTTCGTGCTCCCGTCGACGATCTCCGACTACCTCGCCCCGCAACTCGGCACCGAGCCGGTGCCCGTCGACGATCCGGCGTTCCGGGAGGCCGAAGCCGCCGTCGCCGACCACACGAAGCGGCTGCTGTCGGTCAACGGCAAGCACACCGTCGACCACTTCCACCGCGAGCTCGGCAACATCCTGTGGGACAACTGCGGGATGGCTCGCAGTCGACAGTCGCTCGAGAAGGCCCTGACCGACATCCCCGCGTTGCGCGAGGAGTTCTATGCCGACGTGAAGGTGCCCGGCAGCGCGGCCACGCTGAACCAGTCGCTCGAGAAAGCCGGGCGGGTCGCCGACTTCCTCGAGTTCGGCGAGCTGCTGTGCCTCGACGCGTTGACGCGCGAGGAGTCGTGCGGCGGCCACCTCCGGGTGGAACACCAGACCGAAGACGGCGAGGCGCTGCGTGACGACGAGCACTTCTCGTACGTCGCCGCGTGGGAGTTCGAGGGCGTGGGCCGCGCGCCGACGCTGCACCAGGAGCACCTCGAGTTCGAGTACGTCCACCTCGCGCAGCGCAGCTACAAGTAGTCGGAAGGGCTTCGTACCCAATGGACCTCAAGCTCCGCGTCTGGCGCCAGGCCGGCACCGACGCCCCCGGCGCGTTCGAGCACATCGAGGCGCACGACATCAGCCCGGAGATGTCGTTCCTCGAGATGTTCGACGTCGTGAACGATCGTCTCGTCGCCGACGGCCGCGAGCCGATCGCGTTCGACCACGATTGCCGCGAGGGCATCTGCGGATCCTGCTCGATGATGATCAACGGCCGCGCCCACGGTCCATCAGAGGGCACCGCGACCTGCCAGCTGCACATGCGCAAGTTCCGCGATGGCGAAGAGATCGTCGTGGAGCCGTGGCGGGCCCGGGCGTTTCCGATCATCCGCGACCTCGTGGTCGACCGCAGCGCCTTCGACCGCATCGTCGAGGCCGGCGGCTACATCTCCGCGCCGACCGGGAGCGCACCCGACGCGAACCTGATCCTGGTGCCGAAGGAGGCCGCCGACGCCGCGATGGACGCGGCGGCCTGCATCGGGTGCGGCGCGTGCGTGGCCGCGTGCCCCAACGGCGCCGCCCAGCTCTTCACCGCGGCCAAGGTCGCGCACCTGAGCCTGCTTCCCCAAGGCCAGCCCCAACGCTACGAGCGCGTGATCAACATGGTCGAGGTGATGGAGAGCTACTTCGGTTCCTGCACGAATCACGGCGAGTGCGAGAAGGCGTGCCCGAAGGAGATCAGCATCGACTTCATCGCGCTGCTCAACCGCGATTACGTGAAGGCGCAGTTCAAGAACCGCAAGCTCTCCGGCCAGACGCTCTGACCGAGGGTCCCTGCCCCGACGTGACGGGCGACCGTTCGGAGCGTGTAAGCCCCCGCGGTCAGTTCATTGTCCCGTGGCTCCCGCTCAGCGCAACTCACGGGACAATGAAATCGAGGGCCGTTCTGGGCTCGAGGTCTACGGAGAGCCCTCGCCCTCGCCCGCGCTCGCGGATTCGAGGTCGGTGACGATGCGGTCGACGTCGGCCTGCGCGCGGGCGATCCGTCCCCGGCACAGTTGGATGAGCTCACTGGCGCGCTGCACCCGGACCGCGAGCACGTCGACGTCGAGATCGTCGCGCTCGAGCTCGTCGAGGATGTCGCCCAACTCGCGCATGGCGTCGGCGTAGCCGATCTCGTCACTCACCCGGATCCTCCGTGATTGCTTCGATGCGACTCGTGAACCGGCCGGCCGCGAGCTCGGTCTCCAGGATCGCGCCCACCCCGACGGCTGCGACGCCCTTGACGACCCGGCCATCCGCGGTGCGGGTGATCGAATAGCCACGTTCGAGGACCCGACGCGGGTCGAGCGCGCGCAGCACTGTTTCGTGCGCGTCGAGGCGCAGCGCGCCGCGCGACAGGTGATGGTTCGCCGCGGTCACCAACGCCCGCTCGCGGGCGTCGAGCGACTGAGCCCCACCGAGGGTGGCGCGGCGTCCGAGGTCGCCGACCCGGCGCGCGCAGGCGTCGAGACGACCTGCCGCATCGCCGGCGCGCCGTCGGGCCAGGTCGTCGATGCGACCGTGGGCGCGCTCGAGCAGGGATCGTTGGCGGGCGACTGCCTCGGGCCCGCCTTGCTCGATGCGCGTCGCGGCGTGGTCGACCTCATGCGTGGCCATGGCGATCCGCTGGCGCGCGCGTGCCGCGACGCGCATCGACGCGTCGTCGAGGCCACCGAGGAACTCCGCGACGCTCGTCACCAATCGCTGCGCGCACGCCGTCGGCGTCTTGCACGACGTGTGGGCAACCTCGTCGGCAACGCTGCGGTCGATCTCGTGGCCGACACCGGTGATGACGGGCACCGGCATCGCCGCGATCGCGCGGGCGACCAGCTCGGTGTCGAACGCGCCCAAATCGGCGCGCGAACCGCCGCCCCGCACCAGCACGACCGCGTCGACGTCGAGCTGCGAGAGCTCACCCAGCGCCCACTTGATACGCCGAGCCGCGGCGGCTCCTTGTACCCGCACGTCGACCACGACGACCTGCCACGCGTATCCGCTCCGGTCGAGCTCGTGGACGAAGTCGTGGTACGCCGCGCTCCCCGCGCTCGTGATCAACCCGACGCGCAGGGGTACCGCGACCAGCTCGCGCTCGCCGTTCGCGCCGAGCAAGCCCTCGGCCGCCAACGCCTGCAGCACTCGGTGGCGATTGGCGGCGATGCCGCCCACCGTGAACACCGGATCGATGTCGGCCATCACCAGCTGGTAGCGGCCGGTTGGCGGATACAGGGTGACTCGACCCCGGATCCGCACCTCCACGTCGTTCCCGAGCTCCGCGCCCGGCACGGCGCCCAGCGCCTGGGTGACCGCGCGCCGGTCGTCACGGAACAGCGCCACGTCGAGGCGCCCCTGCACCCGATCGCCCCGACCCGCCTTCTCGACCAGCGAGAAGTAGGTGTGACCGGCCGCCGAGCGGCTGAGGTTCTGCACCTCGCCCCGCACCCACACCTCCTCGGGATGCGCGCGCCGCAAGGTGTCGCGGACCAGCGAATTGAGCTCGACGACGGAATACGTGGGCTCCGGCTTCGCGCCGTCGATCGCGCCCGAATTCGAGCCATCGTCGAAGGCGAAGGTAGGCTGGTCCATTCCGCCGACAGTAACGGTTGCGACAGCTAGCGCAACTGAGGCTTCGACCTCCCGTCGTCGGCTCGACACGCTCCGTTCACATCCCTTCTCTACCGTTGTGGACGGAAACCCGATGAGAGGAGCGATCGTGAGCGACGCTTACGAGCCCACGACCGAATACCCGCCCACCAACTGGGAGACCCGCACCGAAGTGGAGTCCCCCGGTCCGATGTCCCGGCCTCTGGCCAACTACCTCGCCATGTGCGCCCCGCGGTCGCGGCGGGCGTCGAAGGCCAACCGCTTCCGCGACCACGCCGACCTCATGCTCGCCGGTTACGGCTCCGCCAACTGAGCGAGTTGCAAGGATCGGTCAGGAACCTCCGGTCACTGGTTCGCCAACAGCGCGGACCACGTGGCCTGGTTCACCACCCCGTCGGCCGGGGTGATTCCCTTCTTGGTCTGGAACGCGATGACCGCGGCTTTCGTGCCCGGGCCGAAGCTCCCGTCGGGTGTGCCGACGTTGTAGCCGAGCTGCGCGAGCTTCGTCTGGAGGACGGTGACGTCCGCACCCGTCGATCCTTGTTGCAGGGTCGGTCGGGCGATCGTCGAGGTCGTGGGGAGTGGTGAGGTCGTCACCGTCGTCGTGATGGGCGCGGAAGCGCCGCCTGCGGATCCCCCGCCGATTCCCGACGGGAAGCCGTCACCCGGTTCGATCGCGAGCAACACCGCGCAGGTGACGACCGCGAGCACGACGATCACGAGACCTCGGGTGTTCTGAAACCAGCGCTCCACGCCGCCAGCTTACGTACTGGGCGACGGTGCCGCCGGGGTGCCCGCTCGCAGCGCACGCCACAACGCTCGATAGCTCGGGTACTCCAGCGCGGGGGTGACGTACCCCGACTCACGGAGCGCCCGGTGGTAGCGCGGCAGGTGGCGCATCGACACGCCGGCGTCGACGTGGTGCGCGAGGTGCCAACCAATGTGGAACGGTACGAGCACGCTCCGCGGCGCCCACGACTGGCGGACCGCGTGCGTGGTGGCACGGCGATCCGTCGAGGCATCCATCCCGCCGTGCTCGGCGATCGACCGGAGGCGGTTGACGACGCGCCACACGGTCAGGTACGGCGCCACCCAGAACACCGGATACACCCACCAGTGGCCACCGGCGACGACGGCCGCGAGGAGGACCATCTGCACGACGAGGATCTTCGCGAGCGTCTGACGCACTCGCGGATCGGGCGACCGGAACCCCGCCAGCTGGGCGCGCATGAGCTTG
>Ga0075021_10002012_pt1 | contig 10551 bp, 10 predicted proteins | sample ColStrG_CSR_2012_FD_72749 | JGI IMG/M metagenome (GOLD analysis project Ga0075021, IMG submission 72749) | Freshwater sediment microbial communities in response to fracking from Pennsylvania, USA - Cold Stream Run_MetaG_CSR_2012 | ecosystem: Environmental > Aquatic > Freshwater > Creek >... | reverse complement strand
CAAGGCCGCCTGCGGTCTGTCGTCCGCGCCCAAAGTCAAGGCCGAGACCCGCGAGAGCAGGCAGGCCGAGAAGCGCCGCCAGGCCGAGGAACGAAACGCCATCAGCCGCGAGTTGAAGCCCAAGAAGGACCGCTACGCGGTGCTTGAAGCGGAGCTTGAGGACGTGCTCACCCGCCAGACCGAAGTGGAGCAGGTCATGGCCGACCCGGCCACCTATGCCGACGCCGCCAAGTTCTCCGAGCTCTCCAAGGAGTACCACACCCTCAAGGAGAAGAGCGACGAGCTGGTGCTGGAGCTGGCCGCGCTGGAAGACGACATCGCCGGGCTGGAATCGCGCCGGGAATCCGCATGATCCACGTGGTGGCGGGCATCATCTGGGCTGGCGAAAGCTATCTGGGCGTGCAGCGCCCCGAGGGCAAGTCCCACGCCGGATTGTGGGAGTTCCCCGGCGGCAAGGTGGAGCCCGGCGAGGACGCCGCCAGCGCCATGGTGCGCGAACTGCGCGAGGAGCTGGATATCGAGGCCCTCCAGGTGGAATACTGGCGGGAAAAAATTCACGAGTATCCCGCTCTCACCGTACGCTTGTCTTTTTTTCATATCCGTGATTTCAAAGGGGTTCCCCGTCCAATGGAAGGCCAGGGGCTTCGCTGGGTGACCCCGGCCGAGGCCGTTGCCCTGCCTTTCCTTGAAGCGGACAGGGACATCGTCACGGAGCTGTCGGCGCAACACCGCGCATAACCGGACTCCCATCTCCCACGGAGCCTTTCTTGCGTATCAGCGATCTTCTTGCCCAGGGAAAGCGTTTCATTTCCCTGGAGTTCTTCCCCCCCAAGGACAAGGAAGCCTGGCCCGCCTTCTTCTACGAGGTCGGCAAGCTTTCCATTCTCGATCCCCTGTTCGTGTCCGTGACCTACGGCGCGGGCGGTTCCACCCAGTCAAACACCCTGGAGCTGGTGACGCGCTTCTCCCGCGATTTCGGCCTGAACCCCATGGCGCACCTGACCTGCGTGGGGGCCTCCGAGGAGTACCTGCGCTCCTTCCTGGACGCCCTGGCCGCCGCCGGGGTGGACAACGTGCTGGCCCTGCGCGGCGACCCGCCCCAGGGGCAGGCCGACTTCAAGCCCGAGAACGCCGCCTTCCAGCACGCCTCGGACCTGGCCGGGTTCATCCACCAGGCCTATCCCGAGCTGTGCATCGGCGTGGCCGGGTATCCGGAGAAGCACCCCCAGGCCGAAAGCCTGGAACAGGACATCGACTATCTCAAACTCAAGGTCGAGAAGGGCGGCACTTTCGCCATCACCCAGCTCTTCTTCGACAACGACCACTATTTCCGTTTCGTTGCGAGGTGCCGGGCCAAGGGAATCGACGTGCCCATCCTTCCGGGCGTGCTGCCGATTCTGAACTTGGCCTCGGTCAAACGCATCCTCTCCCTCTGCGGAGCCACACTTCCGGCGGAGTACCTTGCCCGCCTGGAGGCCGCCAACGACCAAGGCGGAGCCGACGCAGTGAAGGAGCTGGGCGTGGCCTACGCCCGCCAGCAGTGCCGGGACTTGATCGCGCGCGGAGCGCCGGGCGTGCACCTGTACACGCTGAACAAAGCCCAGGCCTGCCTCGACATCGTGAAAGGGTTGAAACTCGACTAGGGGACGCATGTTCCCGGTTTGAAAGTATATTTTAACGGATACAGTGAGGAGAAGCCTGCCATGTCCAAGCTCGTCGTTGCCGTTGCCGGAGCCACCGGGGCCGTTGGCCGCGAGATGCTCAAGACTCTTGAAGACCGCGATTTCCCCGCCACCGAAGTGATCGCCCTGGCGTCCTCGCGTTCGGCCGGAACCACCGTTCCCTTCAAGGGCGGCGAACTGACCGTTCGCGAGATGAAGGAAGACAGCTTCCAAGGCGTCAACCTGGCCCTGTTCTCGGCTGGAGGCTCCACCTCCAAGAAGTTCGCCCCCCACGCCGTGAAAAGCGGCTGCGTGGTGGTGGACAACTCCTCGGCCTGGCGCATGGACCCCAAGTGCCCGCTGGTGGTGCCCGAGGTGAACCCGGACGACGTGGACTGGCACAATGGCATCATCGCCAACCCCAACTGCTCCACCATCCAGATGGTGGTGGCGCTGAAGCCCCTGCACGACGAATTCACCATCAAGCGCGTGGTGGTCTCCACCTACCAGGCCGTGTCCGGCACGGGCCAGAAGGCCATCACCGAGCTGGAGACCCAGGTGCGCCAGATGTTCAACGGCATCGACCCGGAAGTGAAGGTCTACCCGCACCAGATCGCCTTCAACTGCCTGCCCCAGATCGACGTGTTCTCCGAGGGTGATTACACCTATGAAGAGATCAAGATGATCAAGGAGACGGCCAAGATCATGGGCGACGAGTCCATCAAGGTCACGGCCACCACGGTGCGCGTGCCGGTGTTCTACGGCCACTCCGAGTCCGTGAACATCGAGTTCGAGAAGCCCTGCACGGCCAAGGCCGCCCGCGCCGTCCTGGCCCAGGCTCCCGGCGTGCAGGTGTACGACAATCCGGCTGAGAAGATGTATCCCATGCCCATCATGGCCGCGGGCGAGGACGAGGTGTTCGTTGGCCGCATCCGCCAGGACGACACCGTGGAGTCGGGCCTGAACATGTGGATCGTGTCCGACAACATCCGCAAGGGCGCGGCCTTGAACGCCGTGCAGATCGCCGAGCTGCTCATGAAGAAGGGCAAGCTGAAGGTGTAACGTGGAAATACTCGATTCCAAGGCCTATCTCGAACGCATGCTGGCAGCTCCCCGCCCGGGTTCCGGGCAGGTGCTGGCCTTCTACGAGCACCGCCTGGGCGCCATCTGCAAGGACCCGGCCCTCATGCTCATGCCCTGGGACGACCATCTGGTGCACCGGGGCGACGGCGTGTTCGAGACGGTGAAATGGGTGGACGGGCGCGTCTACCTGCTGGACGAGCACCTGGCCCGCATGGGGCGCTCCGGCGACGCCATCGGTCTCAAACCGCCGTGTCCGTGGGATGAGGTGCGCGAGATCGTGCTGGAACTCGGGCGCGCGGCCGGGGCGTTGTCCGGCCTGTACCGGATGCTTCTCGGGCGCGGTCCCGGCGGATTCGGCATCGACCCCTCGGAATGCCCGGTGCCAAGCATCTACATCGCCGCCTACCAGTACACGCCTAAACCGGCGGCCTTCTACGAGAAGGGCGTCACGGCGTTCCGCACGTCCATCCCGGCCAAGCAGAGCTACCTGGCCACCATCAAGAGCATCGACTACCTGCCCAACGTGCTCATGAAAAAGGAAGCCGCGGCCAAGGGCAAGGACTTCCCGGTGTGCTTCGATTCGCGGGGCTATCTGGCCGAAGGGGCCACGGAGAACATCGCCCTGGTGGACGAGTCCGGGTGCATCACCGTGCCCAAGCTCGACAACGCGCTCTCGGGCACCACGCTTTTGCGCGCGCTGGAACTGGCCCAGGGCGAGATACCGCACTGCTACAAGTCCATCGGCGAAGACGACATCTACGCTGCCAAAGAGATGCTTGTGCTTGGCACCACGGCGCAGTGCCTGAGCATCGTGGAGTACAACGGCAGGCTTGTTGGCGACGGCAAGCCCGGCCCGGTGAGCGGGCGGCTGCTGGAGATGCTCAGGAAGGATCTGGCCGAGAACGGCGTGCCGCTGTAGTCTGATCCGGAATACGCTGAAATAATGGAAAAAAAGGGAGCCGCGAGGCTCCCTTTTTTATTTATGTCGTTGTGCCTGATACCCTGCTTTTCTCTTCTGGAAACTCTCCATCGTGTACTGAAGTTCCGAGAATAATGCATTATTACAGGCCAAGTAGCCATCCGGCAACCTGTTTTCTTGAATTTCTCCTGTACACAAAGGGAATAGGGGTGTTAATAAGAGGATAAGGCTTCTCTCGCTGGTATTGCAAGAGGGAGGTTCGTACCGCATTGCAGTGGATGGATTGTCGGATGCCCCGGGTAGTTATCTGAAGGCCGGGGCGAGTGGAATAATCGTGACGACTCGAAGTCGTAAGCATCCATCACGGGCTGTCCGGCTGAAGTACTCGTGTGAATGCGTCCACCGCAGCAGCGCGGAAGTTTTACCGAGAGTGGAATGGAGTTGAGGTTTTATTTTTTACCTATCTCAAGGGGGATGTATGAACGGATTTATCGTGAAGAACATGCGATTTGTGGCGGTCATGCTGGTCTTAGGCCTGGCATGCTCGGCAATGCCGGCGTTCGCGGCCAAGAAGATGGTTCCGAAAGTGGACAACATCATTTTGTTCCTGGACCATTCCAGCTCCATGAAATTCACCTACAAGGAAAAACGCCAGATCGATCTGGGCGGACAATCCAAGATCGTGCTGGCCAAGTCCGCCGCGGTGGAATTCAACAAGCTCATTCCCAAACTGACCTACAAAAGCGGCGTGTACACCTTCGCTCCCTTCAAGCAGTACGGAGCCATGGCCCCGTACAACATGGAAGCGGTGGAAAAAGCCATCGACCCCATCAGCATCGACTATGAGCACTACGGACGCATGACCTCCGAGGGACCTGGCCTGATGGATCTGGACAAGGTTCTCGCGGCCCAGTCCGGCAGGACCGCCGTGGTCCTCTTCACCGACGGCGACTGGAACCTGGGAATTGACGCGGTTGTTGCGGCCAAGCAGCTCCAGGCCAAGTACGGCGACAGGCTCTGCTTCATGGTGGTCAGCTTCGCGGACAACAAGAAAGGCGAGGAAGCCAACAAAGCCATTGCCGCCCTGTCCAGATGCGGTTGTATCGTGGACGGCGACGTGTTCCTGCGCAACCAGGATGCTCGCGAGAAGTTCGTGATGTGTGGCCTGTACGACCTGGTGGACGACATGGAATCCATCGTGTTCCGGTCCATCTACTTTGATTTCGACAAGTCCAACATCAAGAACGAGTTCTTCCCCGTGCTGGACGAGGGCGTGGCCATGGCCAAGTCCAAGGCTGGCTCGAAGATGATCCTGGAAGGCCACACGGACTCCGTTGGTTCGGAACAGTACAACATGGCCCTTTCTATTCGCCGGGCCAACTCGGTGAAGGCCTACTTCGTGAAGAAGGGCATTGATGCGAACCGCATCACCGCCGTTGGGTACGGCAAGTCCCAGCCCCGGGCCACCAACGCCACTGCCGACGGCCGCAAGCTGAACCGCCGGGTGGAGATCAAGTTCGCCCAGTAATCACAGTGTAAGCAAACATGGAAACCAGAACAGGCGAAGCCGAAAGGCTTCGCCTGTTTGTTTCTGCGGCCGGATGCTCCCGACGGATGTAGAGAAGTTCCGGTTCCGCCGGTCCCCACGCGGGACACACGGTAACTGTTGGATAACAAAAAAGGGGCCGTCAGGCCCCGAAGATGCGTCCGGCGATGCGCCGATAGCTAACTCTCTCTATTGCCCCGTCTCGATCCCCTCCAGCAGCCACTTGGCGTCGGTCACCATTTCGTCGCGGGAAAACCGCCAGACCTCGCTGACCTTGCGGGCCGCGTTGGTCTTGGGGTCGTCGCTGATGGTTGCGTCGTAGGCCACCTGCACGCCGGTGTGTTTGCCGTCGCGCTTGAGGTCCGTCACCCGGGCCTCCACCAGCATCACCACCAGGGTTTCCCGGTCGGGCTTTTCGGCGGCCATGCGCTCGAACTCGCGCATCATGTCCGGCGCGGCGAACTGGCGCAGGTCGGCCAGGTTGCGCATGGCCAGGGATTGGCGGATGCGCCCGTAGATCATCTTGGCTCCGCGCAGGAACTCGCGCTCGTCGAAGGTGCCGGGCGCGTCGGCGGGGGGGGCGGCATCGGTGTGGATGTCCTGGCCTTTCTCGCCGGTGAGATATTCCCAGGCGGCCTGTGCGGTGCGGCTTCGACGGTCCCCGTCGTCCTGCCGGGAGGTGTCGTCCGGGGTGACGTCGAAGGTTTTGCCGTCGTCCTGGCCGTCGCGTTTTCGCCCGGTAAGGTTGGAGATCACCCGCCAGACCACGTACAATGCGATTGCCAGGAAGATGAGATCCATGGCGCCGAACCCCGGCCCCATCTGCGCGGCGGCAACGTCAGCGGCCAGGGCCGCATCCGCAGTGAGCGCGCAGGCGAGGACGGCTGGAGCCAGCGTTCCAAGGGCGGGGAGAACCTTCATCAGGAAATGAGGTTCAGGTTCTTGAGCAGGTGCAGCAGCATCTGCTTGTCGATGGGTTTGGGCACGTAGGAGGTGGCGCCGCCCTTGTAATAGGCTTCGACCACGTTTTTGGGGTCGTCCAGGGCGGTGGTCATGACCACCTTGGTCTCCTGGACGGGGGAGATGTCCTTTTCCCGCTCGATGGCCCGGATGCGTTTGAGGGCGGCCTGGCCGTCCATCTCGGGCATCATGATGTCCATACAGATCAGATCGTAGGGGGAACCTTCTTCCAGCGCTCTGGAGTATGCATCGATGGCTTCCACGCCGTTTACCGCGATGTCCACCTCGCCGTAGGGGGCCAGAATTTTTTGCAGCAGCTTTCTGCTGGCGAAATCGTCTTCGACCACGAGCGCTTTCATCAACTACCTCCAGATGAGAGAATCCGCATGATTTTTGATAGCGGGAATGCACGCCGGAGACAAGGGTTTGTTCTTGATAATGCCAATTCCTTGAGGCAGTGATGCCGGGCATGCAACGCACTCGAGAAAACGAAGCGCTTGAAGCGCATGTGGCCTGGTTCAAGTCTCACGTCCGGGAGTTCCTCACCGGCGACGCCGGGGACGATTCGCATATAGAGCTCAAAAAAGAGCATTCCCTGAGCGTGCTTGGCGAGGCACTTGCCGTCACGCCCGCCCTCGGGCTGTCGCCCGGGCTTGCCCATGCGGCGCACCTGGCCGCCCTGTTCCACGACGCCGGACGCTTTCCCCAGTACCGCGCCTACAAGACCTTCAAGGACACCCGTTCGGTCAACCACGCCCTGCTCGGGGTGCGGTCGCTACGCCGGCACAATGCCTTGGGCGGGCTTGATGCCCCCCTGCGCGCGCTGGTGCTGGGGGCCGTGTCCATGCACAACCGGCGCGAGATTCCCGGGGGCATCGCAACGGACCTCGCCACGGTCACGCGCATCGTGCGCGACTGCGACAAGCTGGACATCGTGCGCATCATGCTGGATCACCTGCGGCCGGGCGGCAAGCGCTCCGACGTGGTGGTGCTGCATCTGGCCGACGAGCCGGACCGCTACTCCGCCGAGCTGGTGGAGCAGATCCGGTCCGGGCGCATCGGCGATTACAGCCTCATGCGCTACGAAAACGACTTCAAGCTCTTGCTGCTGAGCTGGGTTTTCGACCTCAATTTCGCGGTTTCGCGCCGCACGTTTCTGAAGAGGGGGCTCGCGGAGGAGCTGTTTGGCCTCATGCCCCGCACCCCGGAGTTGACGCAGCTCGAAATCAGCATCTATAGTGCATTGAACCAGTCGTAATTGCAGATAACCCTCGTCAGTCCCGGAGTCATTCGTGCAGGAAATCGCCGCCTCGCCGGTCAGGCTGGATGTCGTGGCCATCGTTTCAGGAGTGGAGGAACATCTCCGGCGCGACCGCCAATGCCTGAAGCAACTCAAGGCCGCCATGATCCAGCAGTTCGCGTCAGGGTCCGAGGCCATCGATTTCCTGGCCGTGCAGGACGTGGACCTGGTGGTGCTGGACTCGCATCTGGCCGACATGGACGGAGTGAAGTTCCTGAAGCTCCTGCGCCTGAACATGAACCTGAAGGACACCCCCGTGGTCATGGTCACGGGCGACGGCCAGAAGGACCGGGTGCTCGAATCCATCGCCGCGGGCGTGGACGGCTACGTGCTGCGCCCCTATTCGGTGGAGACTTTCCAGCGCCACATGCTGCGGGCGCTCAAGATCGACAGGCTGGTGGAGATCGAGCATGCCCAGCTCAGCGAAGGCAAGCGCCTGCTGGCGGCCGGAAAGTTCGAGGACGCCATCGAGGCCTTCGAGGAGCTGGTCAGCGAGGACAACCAGGCCCAGAAGTTCTACGACATGGGCTGCAAGTACCTGGTGAAGATGAAGTACGGCCAGGCCATCATCGCCTTCAAGAAGGCCGTGAAGATAAACGAGCTTTACGCCGAGGCCTACAAGGGGCTGGCCGAGGCCTACAAGGGCAAGGGCGACCTGGAGAGCTACAAGTCCTACCTGCAGCGTGCGGCCGAGACCTTCGCGCATTTCAACCGGCTGGAGGAAACCAAGGAGCTCTTCATCGAGGTGCTCAAGTACGACGCCTCCAGCCCCAACCCCTTCAACTCGCTGGGCGTCAAGCTCAGGAAGGAGGGGGACCTGCCGGGAGCTTTGCACGCCTACAGGCAGGCCCTGGAACTCACCCCGGACGACGAGAACATCCATTTCAACATGGCCAAGGCCCAGTTCTTCATGGGCGACAACAAGGGGGCGCAGGACGCCCTGCTCAAGGCCCTGTGGATCAATTCCAACTTCACCGAAGGGCTCAAGCTGCACCTGAAGCTGTTCGGACGCGAGTTCAAGCCCCCCAAAGGCGCGGCCATGCCCGGCGGCCCGCCGTCCTCCGGCACGCTGGACAGCATGCAGGATATCTAGGCTGGATTTGATCTTTCGACCGCAAATTCTGGTCGTCAGCTACTTACTTGCTGCGACCTGAACGTATGAGGGATGCGAAGTTCAAAACGCGCACCTCCCGGCGAGTCGGTGTGTATCTTCCCATGGAGCTGGTTTGCAAGCATGGTTACTATCTGCAAGCCGAGTGAATCCGTCTCATATATGTTAAAATCATCTGGCAAACCTATGCCATCGTCCTGGACAATGCAGATAAGTTCATTTTCCGTGTGGAGAGTTGTTATCTCAATAGCCCCGCTACTTTTGCTAACAAATGCATGTTTAAAGGCGTTGGTCATTAGCTCATTGAGAATGAGGCTGAATGGTATTGCCTGGTCAAGGATTAATGTGGCGCGACATGTACTTAGTTTGATATCCACGTGTGTGCTTCTTCTGTATGTTGTCCGTATACTCGATATGAACCTAATCAGGAAGCTTTCCAGATCGATTTCTGAAAAATCATTAGAAGTGTAAAGTTGTTCATGGATCATTGCCATGGCTGCCACGCGGCTTCTACTTTCGATGAGTATATCCTCAGCGAAAGGGATATTCACGTGTTGTGCTTGCAGTGACAACAGGCTGGATATTATTTGCAGGTTGTTCTTGACCCTGTGGTGTATTTCCCGAAGCAGGATTTCCTTTTCCCGCAGGGACGATTCCATCTTGAGATCAGACTGCTTGCGTTCGGTTATGTCTCTCGCGACGGAGATGAGCAGCGATTCCTCGCCCAGCTCGAGGCGCACCACCCGCATATCCACGGGGAATTCCGAATTGTCCTTGCGCCGGTGCACCGTTTCGAAGGAGACCTTGTTGCCGGTGCAGAGATCACCGAAGATGCCGTCAACGAACTGAGGATTGGAAATGCTCGTATCCAGATTACGGGCGCTCATGGTGAGCAGCTCGGCGCGGGAGTATCCGGTCTGCTTTTCGGCCTCGGCGTTGGCTTCGAGAATCCGGCCGGTCATGTCCGTAATGTATATGGCGTCTCCAGCGCCTTCGACGATTCCCTTGAAGCGCCGTTCGCTGTCCCTGGCCTTTATCTCCGAGTCGCGGATGTCGCGCATGGATTTGCTGCGAAGGACTTCGTGCCGGACGAGGACGCTCATGGTGATGAGGATGAACAGGGCGCCCGCCCCGAAGATCATGGTGTAGCGGCGGGCTGTCTCCCGAGCGGTTTTATCCAAGGCCGCGAGGTAGCCGTCCAGCGGCAGGGTGACGCTTATTCCTCCCCGGATGTCCCCTTCACGATACCCTTGCTTGGCATGGCATTTCAGGCAGGGCTTTTCCGTGACCATGGCGTGCATGTAGCGGAACACCGGCCTGCCGTTTTCCTGGGCCACGGAATGGGCTTCCAGAACCCCTTGCTCGAAGGATTTGAGCGCTTCGGCCTCCCATGGCCCGGGCGCGTTGCCGGGGCGGATAGGGTTGAGGCTTGTTATATGGCCCTTGGCGCCGCTCGATTGTTCCATCAGGCCGTGCACCATGCGCGTCATGTAGGCGGGATTGACCAGAGTGAGGCGTTTTCCTGAATCGGTGGTCACGTCGCGTTCAGGAACTTCGAGGTAGGGGTTGGGTTGCAGCGAATCCGTAATCTCGACGTAGACGCCCCCCAGCTGAGCCGCCCAGCGCCTGTATGTGATGTCCTTCTCATATGCGATACGGGCTTCGACAAGAGCATTGTCGACGACGTTTCTTTCGTCCGAGGATAGGGCGTTCCTGTACAGGTAATAGACGAATGCCGTCCAGAAGACGCTGAACAGTATTCCGATGACAAACAACCGCCTGTATCCTTTCATGTGGCAGTCCCGCTGAAAAATGATATTCTAAATCATTACGCACTCTATACAGTTGATGCGTGCCGCAAGCAAGAGGGAGCGGGCGGGGGAGACAAAATGAGAACAGTAGCGCTCGGATGAAGAATTTCACGCGGGCAACGGAGCCGTCCGCTGGGCGGTCCGGCATTCGCATCCGGAT
>Ga0075021_10002011_pt1 | contig 10559 bp, 10 predicted proteins | sample ColStrG_CSR_2012_FD_72749 | JGI IMG/M metagenome (GOLD analysis project Ga0075021, IMG submission 72749) | Freshwater sediment microbial communities in response to fracking from Pennsylvania, USA - Cold Stream Run_MetaG_CSR_2012 | ecosystem: Environmental > Aquatic > Freshwater > Creek >... | reverse complement strand
CGACGCCCAGTGCCGCGCCGCCGCTGACGCCAAGCATGATGCCGACAACGAGTCCGGTGGCGCCGATTCCGCCCGCGGCCATCCCGAAGAGAAATAGGACGACCTCCGATCCCTCGCGCAGCACGGCCAACGACACGACCGTCAACAGCACAGACAGAGAACGGGAACCCGCCTTCACCTCACCGCCCACCGTCAGCATCTGCCGGGCCAGCTCACGGCCGTGCGAGGACATCCAGACTACGTGCCAGCCGATCATTGCGACGGCGGCCAGCAGCACTGCGGCATTGAAAACATCCTGACCGGCGCCGCCTGCGAGATTCGCGATCAAATCCGCGCCCAAGGCAACCGACACCGCGCCGGCGATACCCAGCAGCACGCCGCCCGCAACAAACACACCGCGTCGCGGCACGCCCCGCGTCGCGGCACAGACAATCGAGATGATCAGTGCAGCTTCCAGCACCTCACGAAACACGAGCAGAGCGACAGCGGGCATCTTGGAGTTACTCGACGATCAAGCGGCCGCGCGCGGTGTCGCGATGGAAGTCGCCGAAAAATCCATAGGTCCCCGCCCCGAGCGGCCCCACGAAAACAACGATGCTGCGCTTGGGCAGAACCACGCTTTCGCGGCTGAAATCGGTGCTCTCGAACTCTTCGGGGGTGGCATCTTCATTGGTGATCCGGATCTTAAACTTCCTGTCGGCCGGAACTTTCAGTTCACTCGGCTGAAATACGTGGTCTTTGATCACCAGGTTGAACTCCGGAACCTCCTCAGCGCGTGCGCATAGGGCGAAAAATGCGAGTGCCGTCGCCAGAATGGGTGCTGAAAATTTAATGGCCAACTCCAAGATTCTCCATTTATGCGAATGATAATTGTTCGCATTAATGGGGTCAATCGTCTTTTAACTTAAGCCATTAAATCAATCGTTTGTATTTTTTCCAACAACGGTACAGCAGCCGCCGGATCACTGCAAAAGGCGATCCAGCAGCGGCAGCGGCACGCCGCTTTCCTGCAAGGCCCGCTCGTGAAACTCCTTGAGCTTGAACCCGGCCCCCTTGCGCGCCTTGTAATGGTCGCGCGCCGCGAGCCAGCCGGTGAACCCAGCGTAATAGGTGGCAAGTTGGCACGAGGATAACTTGGCGCGCTGCAGTTTCAGGGCCGCTTCCTCCTGCTCCTGAAAGGCGTTCTTCATCATGAATTCGATCGCCTGTTCATCCGTCATTCCCCTGGTTTGAAGGCGGACGTCCAAGATCGTGTTGGCGAGGATGCGCAGCAATTGCTTTTGCATGATGAGCCGGTATCCCGGCGTCCCGGCGCGATAGCCCTGCTCGGCCATCAGTTGCTGGGCGTACACGCCCCACCCTTCCACATACGGCGTATTCGCAAACACGCCTCGAAGCAACCGTCGCGACCGCGGCTCGACGTCGTTCGCGTATTCAAACTGCACGTAATGGCCCGGCATCGCCTCGTGAACCGTCAGATGCTGCATGCCCGAGCTGCTGTACTCGCGCAGCTTCGAATCAATGCGCGCCCGCGGCATATCCTTATCGAACGGTGTCACCCAGTAATATGCGCCCAACTCAGGCTGCAGCGGCGGCGCCGGACTGAATCCGCCCACGGCGTAGCCGCCGCGCAAGAATTCCGGCGTTTCGACCACCTGCAGATTTCCCCGGGTCGGAAGCGCCAGCAAATCATGTGCCTTGACGAATGCCGTCGCTTCCGCCAGCGTCGCCTTGGCGCTGGCGATAAAGGTCTCCGGCGTCGCATGCTCGCTGGCAACTTCCGCGAGCGCCTGCTCAACGGTTTTCGGCGCGACCAGCGCCGCCATCTCTGCGCGCACGCGCCGCAGGTCAGCTTCCGCCTCGGCGAGCAACTGCTCGGGCGGCTTGCCAATGGCCAACTCGAACCGGAACTTCTTCGCGTAACGCTCCTTCCCGAGGCGCCAATCACTCGTTTTCTTGGCAAGATCGGTTTCGAGCCAGCGGTTCAAATCGCGCAATGCTGCCAGAGCACCGCTCGCCGCCGAAGCGTATCGATCTTTGAGCGGCTGCGGGCAATCCGCTCGCAGCGTCTTGTCGATCAAATCGATGTTCCCCGAATTTTCCTCGCGCGCGACACGGTTCCAGATTTCCGGCGAGTCCGCGAGGTTCGCTTTCGCCTGGCGTACCAATTCAGGGACGCGCGTCAGGCGCTGGATGATGTGCTGGAAGCGTTCCGCCGCCGGCGCGTAATGCAGAACATAGGGCGTGTACAAAGCGTTGCCGATCAACTCGACATAGAGGGTGGGATTGTGCCGATAGCCTTGAATCTCGCCCCACTCGAGCTGCGCATCCCCCACAGCATTTCTCATCAACTCAAGATCCGCATGCTGCTCCGCGTCGAGCGTTCCGCCGGCGGCCGCATCGAGCCGGTGCTGAAAACGCGCATAGAACCGTCGCATGGATTCGATGCCGGCCGGACTGTAGTCATCGACCACATCATCGAGATTGCGGTCGTTGTGCCGGTGATAGCCGACTTGGGTCGCTGTCACCGGGGATAACGCGAGCGATCCGTACGTGAAATCCTCGATCAATTGGCCGGTCGTACGGTCTGCGCCGGCGGCCAGCGCGCCCGCGGCGGCCGTCAGCCAGAACAACGAAAATGCGGTAAATCCCTTGAAGTTGTTCATTTAGTTCGATCCATGCGGTTGCTGGGCGGCAGGATCTCGCCAATGACGCAAGCAAGCAAGTCAATGACGCAAATTGATCAGCCGCCAGCCCCTCCAGTGACCATACTGATTGTCTGTGAGTGCCCCCAGGGGCTGGCCGACTAAGAAGGGGTAAGCGATGACTGATCAAGCAACGGATGCCGTACGAGGCGCACGCCGGCCGAGCGGCCGCGACGCCAAACGCGCCGCCCGGGCGGCACGTGCCGGGTCCTCGATTCCCTTCATCACCCGCAAGATTCCCTTTTATGAGGTTCTGAATGAGGAAGGCTTGAGCCTGATCGAGCACAACGCCGATACGATTTTGGAAGAGATCGGAATCGAGTTTCGCGAAGATCCGGAAAGCCTGTCGATCTGGAAGAAAGCCGGCGCGGACGTCCAAAGCGAGCGGGTGCGATTCCCGCGCGGCATGTGCCGCCAGTTGATTCGAGCGACGGCGCCGCGCGAGTTCACCCAGCATGCACGCAATTCCGCGCGCAGTGTCGTGATCGGCGGCAAAAACACGGTGTTCGCGCCGGCGTACGGCTCGCCTTTCATCCGCAACCTGGATGAAGGCCGCCGCTACGCCCGGATCGAGGATTTCCGCAACTTCGTCAAGCTCGCATACAGCGCGAATTCGCTGCATCACTCCGGCGGTACGATCTGCGAGCCCGTCGATCTGCCCGTAAACAAGCGCCACTTGGACATGGTGTACAGCCACATCAAGTACAGCGACAAGCCATTCATGGGTTCGGTGACCGCTCCAGAGCGCGCTCAGGATTCGGTGGACATGGCGAAAATCGTGTTCGGATCGGATTTCATGGACCCGGTCACGGGCCGGCCCAAGACTGTATTGATCAATCTGATCAACGTAAATTCGCCGATGACCTACGATTCCACGATGTTGGGCGCACTCAAAGTCTACGCGCGCAACAATCAAGCCTGCATCGTCACACCGTTCATTCTGGCCGGTGCGATGTCGCCGGTCACGGTGGCGGGCACCGCGACACAGACGCTGGCCGAAGCGCTGGCCGGCATGGCCCTGATCCAACTGTTGAACCCTGGCGCACCGATGGTGCTCGGCAGCTTCGCCTCATCGATTTCCATGCAATCGGGCGCGCCAACGTTCGGCACGCCGGAACCGGCGTTGGTGCTGTACACGATGGCGGCGCTGGCGCGTCGGCTGGATGTCCCATTCCGCTCCGGCGGCAGCCTGTGCGCATCGAAGATTGCAGACGCTCAGGCAGCCTTCGAATCGGCCAACACGCTCTTGCCCACGTGTCTCGCCGGGGTGAACTTCGTTCTTCACACCGCCGGCTGGCTGGAAGGCGGACTTGCCATGGGTTACGAGAAGTTTGTCATGGATGCCGATCAGGCCGGCATGATGCACACGCTTCTGGCGGGCGTGGATCTGTCGGACAACGGCCAGGCTCTGAGCGCGATCCGCGAAGTCGGCCCGGGCAAGCATTTCCTCGGCTGCGCACACACACAGGCGAATTTCGAATCGGCCTTCTACCGTTCGCCGCTTGCCGACAACAACTCCTACGAGCAATGGGAAGCCGACGGCGCGACCGATATGAACAAGCGCGCGAACGCCTATTGGAAGAAGTCGCTCGCCGAATACGTGGAACCGCCGCTCGACCCGGCCATCGATGAGGCGCTGCTGGATTTCATGAAGCGCAAAAAAGACGCGGTGCCCGACTCGAACGTCTAGCCCTAGGCAACTCTAGGATTCGCCCCGCTGCGTTGAAGCGGTTGCCGACAGTGATCAGCGGAGCGGATTCCCTCGAGCGTTGACGGTTGGTCTGCGCGCCGGTGATGACCGTGCAACATTGCGCAACTCATTACGGCGGGCGCGCCGCGTGACGCGGGGAGCAACGCCGGGTCACTTCTTCATCGAATCCTGAACGCTCATATTGCCGTTCACTTCGGCCTTGCAGGATTTTTTCATTTGCGCTTTGGTCGACCCATCGCTTTTGGCAGCTGCGCGCACCATGCATTGTTTCATCATTTGATGCTTGCTCATCGGCTTGACCGGCACCGCGCTCGCGTTGCTCGGCGTTTCCGAACTGCTCGCCGGTGGTGTTTGCATTCCCGACGGCGCCTCTTGCGCGAAAGCACCCACGCCAGCGCACATCACCCCGGCAGCCATGATTGCAATCAGATACCTGTTCATCATCATCTCCTTCAATTGACCTGTGAATTGACTGGCCGTCAGCAATTGGACGCGCCGCACCTGCGGATTGAAAGCGACCTTCGCAGGCATTTGCCGCGGTACGCCGCGTCTTCAGTGTCGGACCGCGCCGGTGCCGGTACGCCGGCCTCCGGCGCTATGATGGTGCCCAGCGGCTCCGATCCCGCTTGCACCGGCACGCAGCCGGTCCCGCTATATGCGCACGGCACCTCGACCAATCGGAATTTCAACATCGCCGACATCGGCGAATGTAGCCTGCAAGAATTTGCCGGCCAACTCAGCTCGTTTACGTCTGAGGAAAAGGAGTATGACTTTGTCGGACAGGCGTGCGGAATCCGGCCAAATGAAATTGTAATTCCGACCGTTGATGCACACCGACTTGCAATTGAATATAATGTCACTCCCGCATCAAGTTCTCCACACGCATGGCATCCAGGTCCACGCATGCTTGCAGTCCCTGGCAGCGAAACTCAAGCACCTCAAGTTCATCGACTGTCAATTCATGGCGGCCCACCACGCGGATCGCCGTCCGAGGCAAGCTGGCGTCTGTCGGCGAAGTTGGTATGGACGAGATCAGCGGATCAATCTTTCGTGCGGCTCCCATTCGCAAGGCTCCTCATCTCAGGTGATCGGGGCGACATCAGACGCCAATGAAGCTGTCATTGCAAATCGCAGCTCAACCTGTCCCCATTGGCCGACAGATTCCGCGCTCGCCGCCACCGTGTATAGCGAAGGCCGCGCCGCAAAAATGCGCCCCGAGCCGTCGATTCGTTGAGAACAGGTGACGGCTCGGGGGGCTATATGAGTGCGGCACCGACGGGGGGGGGGCCAGTCAACCGCGCCGGGCACACTGTATCGAACCTTTGTGACATTAATGCGGTGCGTCATCGCATAACGCACCATGCAATGGTGACGCCGGACGGTCATCTGTTTGTCTGACTCCAGTCAGAGGCAAACGGCGACTGGTACTCCGATGCGCCTGAACGGCGACGACGCCGCGAGCGGCACGCTCTCACTGGGCACAACCGCGGTCGTGACAAACCTCGAAACCGGCAAGAGCGCGCATGTCACGATTCGTGACCGTGGACCGTACGTCGGCGGGAGAATTAACTCCCCATATTCGCCCAGACACGCGACCCCTTTTACGCCGACCGTTCTTGACCAATCGTGTACCTTTGGTCTTACGCTCGGTCTTATTGCGCCGCTGGAGGGGTGACGATGAAGATACATTCCAAGGATTTTTGCGTACGGAACAATAGCCGCGTCAGCCTTCCAAAGTGGCCGACGAACCTGAACCTCGGCGATGGGGCGAAAGCAAAGTCGCAGAAACTCCTCGAAAGGCACGTTGCTGAATTGAGCGAGTTGCAGCAACTTCTCTACGCGTCCAATCGCTACGCGCTACTTCTGATCTTTCAAGCGATGGATGCGGCTGGCAAGGATGGCGCGATCAAGCATGTCATGTCCGGGGTCAACCCCCAAGGCTGCCAGGTCTTCAGCTTCAAGCATCCCAGCGCCGCCGAACTGCAGCACGATTTTCTCTGGCGGACGACGCGGGACTTGCCGGAACGCGGGCGCATTGGCATCTTCAACCGGTCTTATTATGAAGAGGTGCTGATCGCCCGCGTGCATCCGCAGATTTTGCGAGGCGAAGGGCTGCCGGACCTGCCGCGCGCGGAGACGGCCATCTGGAAAGAACGCTATGCCTCAATCGTGCACTTGGAAGAACACCTACACCGCAACGGCACCCGGATCATCAAGTTCTACCTGCACCTGTCGAAGGAGGAGCAACGCAAGCGTTTTCTTCAGCGCATCGATGACCCGGAAAAGAACTGGAAATTCAGCGCTGCGGACGTCGAGGAACGGCAATTCTGGAAGGAATATATGAAAGCCTATGAGGAATGCCTCAGCGCAACGAGCACAGGTGATGCGCCTTGGTACGTCGTTCCCGCTGACGACAAGAACCACGCCCGGATGATTGTTTCGCAAATCATTCTGGACGCACTCAAGGGTTTGAAGATGTCTTACCCTCGATCAAACGCCGCACGACGTCGAGAACTGCAGTTGATCCGCAAGGAACTCATGAAGTGACAGGTCCGCTCACAACGTTGCCGCGCCCACCCTACCGGCGCACCAGCTGCCCCCCCGTACAGGCGGGCTGGCACAACCCCGATGCGCGGATCAATCATCGAAGATGAATATTGCCGGTGCCGAATAATCCGAGCAGCCCCGTGACAATCAAGTAAATCGCGACGATGTAATTCAACATGCGCGGAACGACGAAAATCAAGACACCGGCGATGAGTGCGACCACCGGCGCCAGGCTAAATGTCATGTTCATCGGAATACTCCAATCGGTTAACGAGCGAAAGACTACCGAAGCGGCGTCAATTCGACCGTACGCTGGCGCACACAACCCGCGACGTCAGCGCCGCGATCGACGCCCGCGCGTGGCGGTCTGCGCCGCGGAATCCTTTGGCGCCGGCAGCTCGACGACTTTTCGAAGATTGGAGTAATCCGCCGTCTTGTGCGGTATCGCCATCGCCTCGACGAAATGCTCCTGGAATCGCGGCTCGATCGCGGTCTCAATTTTCTCGACGCGGCGCACGATGTCCTCGATCGCCGCGCGCGATGTCGAATCAAGCAATGCGATTCGTGCGCCGGTGCCGGCGGCGTTACCGGCGGAGCCGACCTTGGAAAGGTCGCAATCGGGAATCATGCCCAGAACCATCGCGTATTTCACATCGATGTGGCTGCCGAATGCCCCGGCCAGGCGGATCCGATCGACATGCGTGACCCCGAGCTTTTCCATCAGCAACTTGATGCCGGCATACAAGGCCGCCTTGCCGAGCTGAATGGCCCGGACGTCGTTCTGCGTGATCGAGAGGGTGACCTCGCCACGATGCAGCACATAGGCAAAAGTACGGCCATTTTCCACGATGCGGTCCGTCGCCTGCGCCAAGGCGCCGTCGATTACGCCGTCCTGATTGATCACACCGCTCAAATACATCTCGGCGATCACCTCGATGATGCCGGATCCGCACACACCGGTCACCGCCGTTTCGGCGCCGAAATTTGGATCGTCCGACCAATATTCGTTGCCGATGATCTTGAACTTCGGGGCCAGGGTTTTTGGATCGATGCGAACGCGCTCGATTGCACCCGGGGCTGCGCGCTGGCCGCTGCTGATTTGCGCACCCTCGAACGCGGGGCCGGTCGGGCTGGAACAAGCCAGCATGCGCTCACGATTGCCCAGAACGATTTCCGCGTTGGTGCCGACATCGACGAGCAGCGTGAGTTCCGATGACAGATCGGGCCGCTCCGCCAGAATCATCCCCGCCGTATCGGCGCCGACGTGGCCCGCGATGCACGGCAGCAGGTAGATGCGCGCGTTCGGATGTATGTTCAATTCCAAGGACTTCGCCGTCAGCGTCAATGCCTGGTCCACTGCGAGCGCAAACGGCGCGCCGCCAAGTTCAACCGGATCGATGCCCAGCACCAGATGATGCATGATGGGATTGCCGACAATCGTTGCTTCCAGAATGTCCTCGGCGGTTACGCCCGCCGCGGCGGCGACCTCCGCCGCCAGGGAACTCAAAGCCTCACGCACCGCGGTTGTCATCTGGACGAAGCCGCCCGGATTCATCATCGAATAGGACACGCGGCTCATCAGATCTTCGCCGAACCGGATCTGTGGATTCATGACGCCCGCCGCCGCCACCAGCTCGCCGCTCAAGAGGTCGCAAAGATGAACGGCAATCGTCGTTGAACCCACGTCCACCGCCATGCCGAAGGCGCGCTCGTGAAACCCCGGCCACACCGCGATGATCTGCCGTCCGGCGTGCACCGCGACGGTCACTTTCCATTCGCCGGCACGCAATGCCGGCTGCAGCATCTGCAGGACCGTGAGGTCGCATTCAAGATTCGACAGACGCCATTCGAATTCCAGCGCGTCGAGCAGACGGCGCAAGTCTCCGGATGGGTCGTGCATGTCCGGCTGCTGCACTTCGACGTAGTGCAGACGGATCACCGGATGCAATTTGATGTCGCGCGTGTCTGCTTCTTTGCGCACCACCTGACGATGTACCTGGCTGCTCGACGGGACATCGACGACGACATCGCGAAGCACCTTCGCCGAACATGAAAGCCGCCGCCCCTCCGCCAGTGTCTGACGCCTGGCGTAGCGCTTTTCCGGCTCGCTCAGCGGCGTCAGGCTGTCGGCCCGGGAACGGATCCCGTGCTTGGCGAACTCGCCTTCGGCCACCAGTATCTGACAGCGGCCGCAAATTCCGCGTCCGCCACACACCGAATCGATGTCCACGCCCAGCAATCGGGCAGCCTGCAGCAGCGGCGTGCCGATCGGAAACCGGCCTCGCTTGCCCGAGGGCGTGAAGACGACCAGCGCTTCGAGTGTATCAGACACGGCGCCGCATACCGCCTTCGCGGCGTCCGCGCGACGCCGTGCCGTCGGCACTCGGTGGCGGGGCTTCGCGATATTTCCGGATCCAGCGCGCGCAGTCCGGGTCGTGGCCCATCATGACGTCGGCGCCCATGCAGGCTTTGACCGTCTCCGGATGCAGCGGATTGGTGATGGCCGAGGTGAGCCCGGAGCCGATCGCCATCGTCAGGAAAGCGGCATTGATGCCATCGCGGTTCGGCAATCCAAAGCTTACGTTGGAGGCGCCGCAGGTCGTATTCACCTTCAGCTCGTCCCGCAAGCGCCGCACGAGACGCATGACCTGCACACCGGCCTGATTGATGGCGCCGATCGGCATGACCAAAGGATCGACCACGACGTCGCTGACGGGAATGCCGTGATCCTGCGCCCGCTCGACGATGCGCTTTGCGACCGCGAACCGCACGTCCGGATCCTCCGAAATGCCCGTTTCATCGTTGGAGATCGCGACCACGGCGGCGCCGTATTTTTTCACCAGGGGCAGGACCTGTTCGAGCCGCTCTTCTTCCCCCGTCACCGAATTGACCAACGCCTTGCCCTTGTAGACCGCGAGTCCCGCCTCCAGAGCCGCGACGATCGATGAGTCGATCGACAGCGGAACATCGGTGATCGACTGCACCAGCTGAATCGCCTTGGCGAGGATCGCCGGCTCATCGGCCAACGGGATACCGGCATTGACATCCAGCATATGGGCGCCGGCCTCGATCTGCGCGCGTGCGTCGGATTCCACGCGGCTGTAATCTCCCGCCAGCATTTCCGCGGCGAGGATTTTCCGCCCGGTGGGATTGATCCGTTCGCCGATGATGACGAAAGGCCGGTCAAACCCGATGACCACTTCACGGGTCGCCGAACTGATGATTGTGTCGGTCATGATGCTGTCCTGTTTTCCAAATGTGTTTTGTCGCGGCCCGGGTACCAAGGCACTCGTCCGGCGAGCACGCTGGAGCGCTCGATGACCTCGGCAACGGATTCTTCCTGCCGGTAGGCCATCAGATGCACGCCATTGATGCCGCGCAGCGAGCGGATCTCCTGAATCAACTCGACGCAGACATTGCGTCCTTCCCGCGCCTGATCCTGGGCGCCCTTCATGCGTTCGATCATTGCATCCGGGATGAAGATGCCGGGGACATTCTCGCGCATCCAAATCGCCGCCTTGGCCGAACGCAGGGGTCCAGCGCCGGCCAGGATGAACACCTTGCCGATCAGACCAAGATCGTCGAGCCGGGTCATA
>Ga0075021_10002010_pt1 | contig 10559 bp, 8 predicted proteins | sample ColStrG_CSR_2012_FD_72749 | JGI IMG/M metagenome (GOLD analysis project Ga0075021, IMG submission 72749) | Freshwater sediment microbial communities in response to fracking from Pennsylvania, USA - Cold Stream Run_MetaG_CSR_2012 | ecosystem: Environmental > Aquatic > Freshwater > Creek >... | reverse complement strand
ATTCAGGTCATCGACCTCACCGCAAGGTTGCGCGCTCGGGGGTACGAGACCGTGCTGCTGAGGGGCGCCGAGGGCCCTCACGAGGGAACGATGGATTACCTTGCCGACGAGCGCGGAGTCCAGACCGCTCGTGTGCCCGGATTGCGGCGCGGCGTTGGGCTGCACGATCTCTTGGCGCTGCGAGCGGTTCTGGGCTGGCTGCGAACGTTTCGCCCTGACGTCCTGCACACCCATACGGCCAAGGCTGGGGCGATCGGCCGGCTAGCCGTCGCGGTAGCCCCGTGGTGGCGTCCGCGAGTCGTCGTCCACACATTCCACGGACACGTGCTCAAGGGCGAGTTCTCGCCGATTCTTTCTCGGCTGATCGCCTTGATCGAGCGCCTCCTAGCGACGCAGGCGACCGTGTTGATCGCCGTCTCCCAAGAAGTTGCAGACGATCTTGTTCAATTTGGCGTCGCAAAACGGGACAAGATCAAGGTGGTGCCGCTAGGCTTTGACTTGTCACCGTTTGCCGCCGAGGAGGACGAGCGCCAACGGCTGCGACTGATGCTCAGAGACGAACTCGGAATCGCCGAGGGTGAAGTCGTCGTCACGCTCGCGGCTCGGGTCGCTCGGATCAAGCGCGTTGACCGATTCCTGCGGGCATGCGTTGCGCTTCACGATCTCCCAGATGTCAGGTTCATGATCGTCGGAGACGGCCTTCAGCGAACGCTGCTGGAGGATTCAGAGGAAGCGAAGGTACTTGGAACGCGATTGATCTGGACAGGTTTTCGGCGTGACATGCCGACCGTGTTCTGCGCCAGCGACATCGCCGTGCTCACATCCGACAACGAGGGCACGCCTGTGAGTCTGATCGAAGCCGGAGCCGCCGGTCTACCGGTCGTCAGCACGCATGTTGGCGGGGTCGCCAGCGTGGTCGAGGACGGCGAAACTGGATTGCTCGTCCCGCCCGCGGAGGACGCGGCGCTAGCTTGGGCGGTCCGGAGACTCGTGGTCGACCGCGAGCTGCGGGAGCGACTCGGCCAAGCCGGTCGGGGGCGAGTGCTGGAGCTGTTCAGCGTAGAGAGGTTGGTTGCCGACATCGACCAGCTCTACCGAAACGCGATACGCGCTGCCGGAGCATCACGCCGCTAGTCATGTGTGGCATTGCGGGTTTCGAGCTCGGCCCAGATCACCGGTCTGTGGCTGAGCGGCTCTTCGCGCGCCTTGGTCGGCGTGGCCCTGATGGCCAGTGGTACACGCCGGTTGGAGACTACGGCCTGTTGCAAACGCGCCTGGCGGTCATCGACCTCTCGGCACGCGTCCGCTATCCGATGAAGAACGAGACCGGTGACCTGCATCTCCTATTCAATGGCGAGATCTACGATTTCGACCGTCACCGCGCTGACCTTCAGCGGCGCGGGCATCGGTTCTCGACCCACTGCGACGCCGAAGTTGTCCTGCACGGTTTCGAGGAGTTTGGGACAAGTGTGTTCAGCCGGTTAGACGGAATGTTCGCCATCGCCTTACTGCACTCGCCAAGCGGAGAGCTGCTCCTGGTCAGAGACGCGGTCGGGATCAAGCCTCTCAGCTACACGAGCGTCGGCAGATTCGCCTTCTGCTCGGATGCGATGGCCCTCGTCGGGGCGGGTCTGAGTCGCGGGACGCTTGAACCCACGGCGGCGGCGGAATTTCTCTCACGGGAGTATCTCCTGCCACCAGCGACCGGTATTGCTGACCTACGTCAGCTCAGCCCCGGTGAAATGCTCCGACGGAGCGTGTCAGGTGCAGTCGTGGTAGAACAGTGGCGCAGAAAGCCGTTCAGTTCAGCTCCGTCAGGGCCTAGACCCACGGCCGAAGAAGCTGGCGAGGCTCTCGACGCGTCTGTTCGACGGCAGCTGGTTGCTGATCGAACGGTCGGGGTGCTCGTGTCTGGCGGCCTAGATTCCGCCTTGGTGCTCGAAAGTGCGGTGCGCGCTGGCGCAGCGCCTGTGGCGCTCACGATCGGCTTCAGCGGGCACGGAGACTACGACGAAGCCCCGGCGGCGAGAAGGTTGGCCGGCAGTCTCGGCGCACCGCATGTCGTCCGAGACTCAGCCATAGGCTTCGTGGAGGCCGTCGAGATGGTCTGCGATGCCTACGACGTCCCGCTTGGGGACCCCTCAGCCGTTGCCACGATGGAGCTTGCGCGACTCGCTCGTGAGCACGCGACGGTCGTGCTGACGGGTACCGGAGGGGACGACCTGTTCGCTGGATACTTCCGACATCGTGCCCATCTGCTCCTGCCGTTGTTGAACCGTCTGCCCCGAAGCGTCGCCCGACGTTTGGCCAGGAGCGGAGGCACGGTCGGTGGCGAACGACGCTCACTGGTCTCGCTCGCGCGGAGCTACGCAGCGCGGCTCGCAGCCACGCACGGTGAGGGACCGCTCGGTCAGTATCAGCTTCTCACTGCACCGCCGATGTCCGCTGTAATCGCGTCGACAGTCTCACCCTGGGCGCGGCCGGAAGCTATCAGCAAGGCAACGGCCCAATCGCTGGCAGGCCGCCAGACCACGCTGCGAAACATCCAGGCGCTCGAGTTCTCCACCTACGTGCCAGGTGACCTTCTCCTGAAGGAGGACCGGGCTTCGATGGCTTTCGGCATCGAGGCCCGGGTACCGCTTCTAGGCGCCGAGCTTGTGGCCATCGCCGAGCGTGCCGCCGACGACCAGAAGATCGGGTTGCGGCGAGGCAAGCGTCTGTTGCGGGAAATCGGCTCGAGGCGTCTTCCGAGCGGTGTGTCGACCTCGACGAAGCGTGGGTTTGCTATGCCGCTCAGTGATCTGTTCCGTGACTCTTGGCGGGAGGAGGCAGCGGACTGGCTGCATGCACAATCCTCGACGCTGGTGGACGGAGGTCGGGTGGCGTCGTTGTTCGAGCAGCGGCAACTCACGGCCAAGGATGTGTGGTTGCTTTCGGTCCTGGCCGGCTGGGAGCAGGCCGTGCGAGCGGCGCGTGTGTCGGGAAGCCACGGTTGACGCTGGGAGAGAAATCGTGAGGGTGTCAGCGCTGACCGCCTATCCACCCAGCGCGGCTTCAGCCCGCGTTCGCGTCGCCGCGATGGCCACGCACCTGGTGGCGAGCGGAATTGACCTCGACTATCGACCGAGCCAATCAGACGTGGAGTACGCGCTGATCAGAAGCGAGGCGGCATCCGCTCGGAAGCTCCCGCCGCTAGCCCGTGGCTTGGCGCGCGCCACTCGTGACGCCACCCTTGCGCGCGATCATCTCGTGTTGGTCCATCGCGTGCGCTCGCTGCTGCCAGTGCCTATCGAAGGATGGGCCCGGCAGGACATCTTTGACTTCGACGACGCGATCTATTTGGCGTCGGCTCCCCTCGGTGCTCTGCCAATGTCGTGGCTGAAGCGAGCGGCCGCCCGATCGATTCGTAGCATGCGGCGGGCTCGCGTTGTGGTGGCCGGTAACCCGACCCTCGCGGCGGCTGCGCGTCAATATTCGCGGTCTGTAGAGGTGGTGCCGTCGTGCGTGGAGCCGACCGAGTACCAACCGCGCATACACCAGCCTCGTGAACGTCTCGTGGTGGGCTGGGTCGGCTCCCCATCGACCAGCAGCTATCTGCTGATCGCGCTACGGGCGCTCGCTCCGCTCGCAGACAAAGGTGAGCTAAAGTTCATAGCCATGGGCGCCGTCCCTCCGCTGCGGGGCTCGTGGATCGAATACCGCAGCTGGAGCCCCGAGGCGGAGCGCCGCATGCTGGCCGAGCTCGACGTTGGCGTCATGCCGCTTCCCGATGATCTCTGGACGCAAGGGAAGTGTGGCTACAAGATCCTCATGTATGCGGCCGCGGGCCTGCCGTCAATCGTCAGCCCAGTCGGGATCAACGAGCGGCTAGTCGCCGATGGTCGTGGCGTGGTCGCGCACTCAACACGCGATTGGCGGGCGGCAATCCGACTGCTCGCGGACGCGTCCGTGCGCAGCGAGATGGGCCGACGTGCCCGTTCGTTTGTCGAGCGGGAATATTCTTACCGCGTGTGGGCGCCGCGTTTGGCAGAGCTGATGCGACGCCTCGCCTGAGCGACGCGCGGAGCCGGCGACTCCGACGTGCGGAGAACAACGTAGTCGAGCCACGCCACCCCGCGAAGCGGCTGTAGTCCAGTGTTGACCAAGAAGATATCTATGCTACGAACGGGCCTCGCTGCTATCGCGGTAACGGTGATCGGCACCCACCGGCTCGTTGTGCCTGCAGGGACGCCCGGCGCGAGCACTCCGTTATAGAGCGACACGCCGAAGAAGAACTGATAGGAGTGCCGATAGTTCAGTCGCAGGTCAATCTCCAGCGGGCGACTTAGCCGCTGTGACCGTGCATACAAAGCAAGAAGATACCGGGTTCCGATCGGTGCGGTTCGGGCAAACACAACTGATTTGGTGACCGTTGTGGCGCTTGCCCCGGGCTGTCCTGTACCCGTGGCGCGAAGCGATGCCGGAGCAAGGTAGCGAACGAGCGGATCCCGAGTGACACTGGCGATCGGCCCGCGCTGAACAGTCCAGGAAGGTGACAGCGGCTGGTCGAACAACCCGTCGCCGACGACGCCGTCGCGGACCTGCTGTGGCCCGTAGGTTCGCAACCCGTCGCCGGTGAGCGCTTGAAACACCTCAGCGGCACTGTTCCGCTGCGCCTGTCGCAGCCAGAGGGCTCGCGGCAGAACATATATCCCAATCGTGCCAATGGCCGACTGGCCATAGGGGTTGGCCAGAACCCGAAACCCGGTATGAGGGAGTGCGGCACGCAGTCTCGCCAGCTCGACCGAGGCGGTCGGAAAGGTCGCTGCGACTGCCGTCGTGTCGACGATCGCCAGCGCCCGTCGAAGATCGTCGTTTGCGGGCGGCGTCCTTGAGGACGAGGTCGTCCGCGAGGACACGAGAGCACTGATGGCGGCGATGATCGTGGCGACGAGGACGAGGACAAGCGGCACACGTCGGGCATGTGCAGAGAGCTCGGGCACGGTGCGATTATCGCGATCATCGGCGACCGTAGAGGTCGGGGTGCTAGTGCCGGACCGGTGTCCAGCCGGCCGGCGTGCGGGATACGGCACGGAGCGGGTGGTACGGGCGCTGGGACGTAAGATCGTGGTCGCATGTCGCACCAAGCGCCGGTGTCAAGGAGTGCGTGAGGACGGGATGGAGGCTGCACCGATCATGCTCGCCGGCGTCTTAACGGCGTACGCGATTTGGACGGTCTGGCGATTGGAGCCCCTCCATCCTGGCCAACTCTGGGCGATACCCTGGGCTGTTTCGACAACGCTCTATGCCTTGCACTTGCTCCCCTACCGAGGTCTTTCGCCGTTAGACGCCGTCTTGATCGGGTGCGCATCCGCGGCATTCTTAGCCGGCAGCGTCGTGCTCGGCTCGCGCGTTGAGCGCTCTGAAGCATCAATGGAACCTCATGCGTACCGGACGGTCGCCAGCGCAGCTGTGCTGAGTCTGGGCCTGACCGTCGTCGGTCTGGTGGCGTTTCTTGTCCAGGCGGTCAACGCATATGGATTTGCCGGTGCGATCGTGTCGCCTGCGCCGTTGCGCCGAGGGATCGAGCTCGCCCGATTTACGATCACGATCAAGTACATCTATCCAGCCATCGCGACTTCGGCTCTCGCCGGCGTAGCGGCCGGACTCGCCCCGTCGAGGAGCCAGCGTGCACGGTGGATAGGCGCCGGCGCGCTCGCCGTGCTGAGCGTGTACTTCGCTACGGGTCGGGGGACAATCGTCGACACGGCGCTAGCTGGCCTGTGCGCCTTCGCGTTTGCAAAGCCGGCGCGAGTCGAGCGTCGGCATTTCGTGCCAGCGATCATCGCTATGGCCTGCGCCACCGTGGCCGTGTTCTTGGTTGGTGGCGCTGTGATCGGCAAGACTTACGCGAACAATTCGGCACTCCGACACGTTCCTAGCGTCTTCAATGACCACCCATCTATATCTGTGCTCGCTCTGCCGTACGAGTACGCGAGCGCGCCGATTGCTGCACTTGGAGTACAGCTGTCTGTCGCAACGGCCTTGGGAGATGCACACGGCTGTGCGGTTCTCCATCCTGTTTGCGTGGCGCTGCGCAGCGCCGGACTTGCGGTACCGGACGTCCCGCGCATTCGACCTTTTACATCCGCACCACTGCCTTGGAACACGTACACTGCGCTCGATGTGCCCATCATTGATTGGGGTACAGTCTTGGTAGTGCCCTTCCTGGGGTGTGTCGGCATACTCCTCGGCTGGTTTGCGCGTATGGCGTGGCGTGGCGACGCAAGGTGGGTGTTGGTGTACTCCGTGGAAGCGATTGCACTGTTGACTTCCACGAGTAGCTTCAACTTCCTGGCGCCCCACGTGGTTGGCGGCATCTTGGTCGGTTTGGCCGCGCTCTGGGCAGGCAAGAAATACACGGCTGTGAAAGTGTCTACGGGCTCATTGCCCGCGCCGACGGTACGAGACGCACACGGTTGATGGTTCGCCGAGCGCTGCGAAAGGGCGCGTGACGCGGCCGTGTACCCTGAGTGCGTGCACCGTTCGCCGAAGCGAGTGGCAACCCTATGCGCTCAGGCGGTGCGTCGCGACGAACGTCAGCGCAGGCGACGAGCGCGACCACGCGGAGCGCGTCGAGCGTCGATCAGGAGAGGTTGCGTAGCGATCAGCGGTCTTCTCGCGACGGCCTGCGCCGCCGGGTCAGCAAACCTGGTGACGAGCCGAAGCATTGTCGTCGTGCCGCCAACCACCAACCTCATAGTCGACCCGGGCTTTCGCGGCTCGCTCGGTCGCGCTTGGAACATGGAGCTTCCGGTTGGTGCGATGGTCTCGGTTGCGGCCGCCGGAGGAAGTCGCATCGTTCGCGTTTTCTGCCCGCCCCCATTTCGCGATGGCCCGCTGTTCGCCGCGCAGGAGATCGCGTTCTTGCCGGACAGGGTTGCCGGAGCGCGGTACGAGCTGTCGGAGTGGCTGAGAACCTCGGGAGCGATGAGACCGGTGTGGGTCTCGATTCGTCTCGACTACGCAAATGGCGGCTATGAGTTCTTTGATAGTCAGAGCGCACACAACGCTGTAGCCATTCCGACTGGCAACCCGTTCTTCGGGTGGCAAAGGCTCGAGGTAACGGCGCGCGCCGCCCTTCCGGTAACGTCAATCGAGGCGTTCGTGCTCAATTCCTCCCCTGGAGTGAAGAGCAGGGGCACGATCGAGTTACGGGATCCGCGGCTCGTCGTCTCGGCGCGCCCGGGGGTCGAGTAGCCAGCGGGGGTGGCTGCAACAGCGGGCCGGTCTCAGAGCGTGACGTGAGCGACGGTTTCCCGCCATCGGTTTCCCGCGAGTTTGGCTTCTTCGGCCTGAGGCTCGTTCAGTTTGGCGTGCTGTTCGCCAGCACAATTGTCGTGGCACGAGTCCTCGGGCCTGTTGGCCGTACTGAGTACGCTTTGCCGTTCGCTCTTTCAGGTGCCGTTTGGGTGGTGATTGGCCTATCAGCTGACAGCGCGGCCGGGCGGATCATCGGCCGAGGCGATGCAGACATAGCAGACCTGGTCGGCGCACTCGCGGCGTGCCTCGTAGCGATGGCATTCGTTGGCATCACTGCGACCTTGCTGCTGGGCACGCTCGGAGACGGCGTGCTCGTCGGCGACGCGCCCGCGCAGGTGGTTCTCGTGGCGGCGCTGAGCATTCCTGGCCTGTTGATGACCCAGGTCAGCGGCTACCTGCTGCTGCTTCTCCGGAGAATCCGCGCGTATGCATGGGCCGCTGTGATTGCAGCTGCCGTTCAGTTCGCTGTCGTCGTCGTGCTCGTCGCGGCGGACGCGCTGAATCCCGTCGGAGCCGCAGTTGCCACGACCGCAGGGTTCAGCGCGTCAGGCGTGCTGATGAGTGCTGCTCTGCTGCGCCAGGTCGGCTATGCGCCGCTGAGGCACAGGCCGCGGTCCGACGTCGTGAGGCGGTTGCTTCGCAGCGGTTCGGCTATCCACCCGATGTCTATCACGCTCCAGCTGGGAAGTCGGCTCGAGCTGCTGGTCGTGGGCCTCTTGACGACGGCTCGAAACACGGGTCTCTACTCGCTGGCACTCACGCTTGCCCAGGTGCCTCTTTTTGCGTCGCTCGCACTTGCCCAGTCGGGAGTAGGACCGATCTCCGAGGGGTCTGAGGAGAATGCCGTGCAGTATGGCTGCGAGTTCACTAGGCAGGTCGGTTTGGTTGCCGTTGCGCTAGCGGGTGTCGGTTGCCTTCTGGCGTATCCCTTGGTGGAGACGCTGTACGGGCCAGCGTGGCAGAGCACCGTCGTGCCTCTGGTCATACTCTTGTTGGGCACTGTGGCTCTTGGGATCGAGAGTCCGCTGCGGGTGCTGCTCCTCCGGGTTGCCCCTCCTGTTCACATGGCGGGCGTCGCTGTCGTCGCGCTCGCGCTGAACACGGTTCTAACGGTCGTCCTGATCCTTCCGCTCGGCATCGTGGGGGCGGCGATCGCGTCGCTGATTGCGTACGTCGCACTTGCGGCGGGGATGGTTCGACTGCTGCTCTGGGCCGCTCCCGACGCTCCGCTGCGGCAGGCGATGCGCCGGCCGGGATCGGACGACTGGGTGGTTGGCGTGATGAGGAGATGGTTGCGACATCCGCGAAGAATGTTGCGCCCATGACGCGTGGGTGCAGCCTGGCCGGACTCCAGATTTGACGGAAGATGCGGAATAGAGTGCCGAGGCACTGGAATATGTTGGTGCAATGGGTCAGGCGATGAGGATCCTGATCACGGGAGGTGCCGGGTTCGTCGGGTCTCACCTGGCCGAGCGTCTCGTTGGCCTGGGTCACGCGGTCCATTCGCTCGATGACCTATCGACTGGCGTGCTCGCAAACGTGGACCACTTAGGCGCGCATGCGCGGTTTGGCGCCACGATCGCCACGTGCGACGACCGGGCTGTAGTCGGGGAACTGGTCGCCGAGGCGGATTATGTGTTCCATCTGGCGGCGGCGGTCGGCGTACAGCTGATCGTCGATAGCCCCGTGCGGACGATCGAGACGAACGTGCACGCCACCGAGGTTGTGCTCGACGCCGCCGGTCGTACGAACACCCCGGTCTTCATTGCCTCTACGAGCGAGGTGTACGGGAAGTCGACCGCGATTCCGTTCCGTGAGGACGGGGACATCGTGATGGGCGCGACGACTCGCGGGCGGTGGTCGTATGCGTGCTCCAAGGCGCTCGACGAATTCCTGGCGATCGCCTATCACCGGGAGCGGGGGCTGCCGACGGTCGTGGGGCGACTGTTCAACACGGTCGGTCCGCGGCAGACCGGCCGGTATGGGATGGTCGTTCCGACGTTCGTGCGCCAGGCGTTGAGCGGTGAGCCGATCACGGTCTACGGGTCCGGCGAGCAACGGCGCTGCTTCTGTCACGTTGAGGACGTGACGCGGGCGCTGATCGGGTTGATGGAGCGAGACGACGTGTTCGGCGAGGTGTTCAACATCGGCTCCACCGAGGAGGTGTCGATGATCGAGCTCGCGCAGCGCGTGAAGGCGGCAAGTGGATCTCGCTCGGAGATCGTGCTGGTCCGCTATGAGGAGGCCTACGGGGAAGGGTTCGAGGACATGGCACGGCGGGTGCCGGACACGAGCAAGATCACCGCGGCACTCGGCTGGCGTCCGACGCACACGCTGGACGAGATCCTCGCGGACGTGATCGCGTACGAGCGCGGCCGAGCTGACGTCGAGGGAGGCATCGGCGCCGGCGAGCGTTCGTAGGAGCGCTCAGCGAACCGCACGCGCGAGCAGAAGCCGGCGCAGCAACGGCGGCCCGGCCACCGTCCGGACGGCGATCTGGCCGAAGCCGAACTCGCGCAGGAGCCGCTCCAGCGACGCTGCGCAGTACAGGTGCAGGTGATCGCCGGTCGGCGGTGAGAACGCCTCGATCCCGCCCAGCAGCAGGCGCAGGCGTCCATGTGAAGGGGTGCTGAGCAGTAGTCGTCCGGAGGGCACGAGCACCCTGCGCACCTCAGACAACCACCGCGCCGTGTCGGCGACGTGCTCGATCACCTCGCCGCCCCAGACGATCTCGAAGCTGCAATCCTCGAACGGGAGCGGCTCGTCGAGCTCGACGAGCCGGAAATCCAGTTCGGGAAAATGCGCCCGCGCGCGGTCGACCGCTCCCTGCGCCACGTCGATGCCGATCGCGGCTGCGCCGGCATCGGCGGCGATCCGTGTGAACTCGCCGGCTCCGCAACCGATGTCCAGCAGGCGCTCGCCGTCAGTGATCTCCCGGGTCAGGAACGCCCGCCTGCGAGCGAGCTCGGGCGGCTTGGCGTCCTGTGGCAGCCGCTCCCAGAGCTCCTCGAAATAGACTTTCACACGCGCAAGCTACCGTGGCGTCAGAGTGCGCGCCCGAGGCGGATCTCTGTCGTCGCCAGGGCTTGCCGCGTTCACCGGCGCGGGCGAGTCAGACCCGTCCGTGACGCGGCTCAGCGTTCGAGCATCACGGTCACTGGACCGTCGTTGACCAGCTCGACGGCCATCTGCGCCCCGAACACGCCCCGCTTCGCGCCGAGCCGCTCGCAGAACCGCTCATAAAGAGGTTCGGCCAC
>Ga0075021_10002009_pt1 | contig 10562 bp, 10 predicted proteins | sample ColStrG_CSR_2012_FD_72749 | JGI IMG/M metagenome (GOLD analysis project Ga0075021, IMG submission 72749) | Freshwater sediment microbial communities in response to fracking from Pennsylvania, USA - Cold Stream Run_MetaG_CSR_2012 | ecosystem: Environmental > Aquatic > Freshwater > Creek >... | reverse complement strand
GTATAGAACTTTCAATGTTTAAATATACATTTGGAAGTTCCATGGTACCTCACCAATTACATTCTTCGTTTCTACTCATATTCGACAACGATCATTTATTCGACTTTTGTAATCAACCAACCGTGTATTGAATTACAGCTACGATCAGCGCCACAGTATCAGAGGCGATCTTGTGAACTCCGTCGGAAAGGCATCTTTCCGCCAACGTGTCGGCGCATTTGGCAGCAATGTTGTCATCACGTGAGCGCCGAGCTGAAACGTAACCCGTTACCATCGAGGGGCGACGGAATGGCTGAAGTAATCAACCTTCGGACCGTTCGAAAGCGGGAGAAACGGCGGCGGCACAATGAAAGTGCCCACGCCAATCGCCTTGCCTTTGCTCAGCCCAAACAAGTTCGAAAGATTGAAGCCGCGCGCCAAGCCAAAGCCGGCCGCGACCTCGATGGGCATCGGGTCGAAATAGGGGACCAGCGATGAAATCTCCGGTTGTCAAACGTTCGATCGTAATTGCGGGTCATAAGACCAGCGTTAGCCTCGAAGATGCGTTCTGGAGAGGATTGAAGGAAATCGCGAATGGCAGGGAAATGACTCTGTCGGATTTGGTGGCATCTATCGATACCGATCGCCGTCATGGCAATTTGTCATCCGCGATTCGCCTATTCGTTCTCGACCACTATCGCATGCAGAACGGCGAGGAACGTATCCCGCAGAGCGAGCCTCGCGAAATCCAAAACCCGCGCGTGGTACACTCAATTCTGCGAGCGGACTGACGCAGCAGGCGGTCCCGCGTTTCGCGGCGCGGGCGCCGGAGTAATATCAATCGGTGCCGGCAGGGCTGGTGCTTGCTTGAGCTTCGGCGTCCCTCGCCCGCGAGGTTGCGGTGTCACGTTCTCGATTGCGCGCAGTCGCTTCGTCTGATTTTCGACAGCGCGCAGCGTCAGCCACCCGGTGAGCGCTGTCACATCGATGCTGCGCGTTGGCGCCGTCAATGGCCCTTTCAGCGCGATGAAAATGCTCGGGCGCGCACCAGCGGACTCGGTTGAGCCGGACAATGCGAGCCGCGCACCGATTGATCCGTCGGTGAGGTCGAGTGTGCCGGCGACGGACAGCGTCGCGTCTTTACTCTCCATGGAGACATCGCTCACACGGATCTGACCGGAGTTGACGGTAATGATCGATTCCGCGCGCTTTAAAGACAGTTGGCCGCTGTCCAGGGATTTGCCAACAAGGTCGGAAATGCGAGCGGGCTCGATGGCCAGACCCTGATCAACCGCGCGCGTAACTGCATCGAACGTGCGTGTGTTGAGGCCGGCGATTTGACCATCGGTAAGCACGATTTTGCCGTTACCTTTGAGCGAGCCGATGAGCGCAACCGGGCTCAAACCGGTACCATTCATTTCGGCCGTCAGGCCGAGTGATCCACTGATCGGCGCCCTTGCAGCGGAGGACCACAGCCCCGCGGTATTAGCGCCAGTGAGTGAAATAGCAGTATGTGCGGTCAAACCACCCTCAGTACTACGGAACGTAATTCCACCGGAGACGCGCCCACCAGTGAGAGCGCCGGTAGCATCTTCAAATGCTAATTCATCCTTCCCAAAACGCAGTGTGGCGTTGAGCTCGCGTGCGGTCAGCTGTGGGAGCAAATCAGCGCGTCCGAACTTCACGGCGACCTTGCCTGCGAATTTGCCCAGCAAGCTGGTTCCGAATGGCTCACTCGACCAACTCAAGGCGCTCCCCGTCGCTGGGGATTGCGGAGGCAAACCAATCCCAGCGGCAATCAACGCCGGAATGTCGGCCGTATCGACTTCGAGCACGCCATCGATTTGATGGGGGAAAGCATCGCTCACCGAAAGGCGCCCGCGAATGCGGGACCCGGCGAGTTTTGCGTCAATACCGTCGAACGTTGCGGTGCCACTTGCCATCGCGACGCGCGATGTGAGCCGCAGTGGCAGAGAAATGGCATTGGCCGGTCGGGCTACCGGCCGCAACGGTCGCAGATCGGCTTCATCCACCTGCAACGTCCCTGCGGCCTTCGAAACTATTCCTCCCGAAAACTGCCCGCTTCCGCTCGCTTGCGCCGAAAGGCCATCTGCGGATAGCCGCATCTCGAATGTCATGTCGCCATTGACCGGCCCGGCTAACTGCATCTTCAGTTGGCCCGGGCCATTTCCTGCTGCCACGATCCGATCAAGACTCATGAGCTTGATCAGCGCTGTGGTCTGCGGCGCATTGAAGGTCCCATCGATTCGAACATCGGTTGCAGAAGGCCTGTTCCAATCGCCCCGAAGCTGCGCGCGCGTATCAATACGTAGATCGTCGAGATCCCCGGTAAGCGCCAATTGCGCGGTAGTTACCGGTGATTTGTCATCGCCGGCGACATCAAGCGTGCCGCGCAGCTTTACGTGTCCGACCCGGTCGAGCAGACCTGCCATCGGACTGGCAGTTTTCGGAGTGAACTTCCCGATCATGGCTGCGATCGCAGACTGTTTTCCCTCGACATCGAATGAGAGCGTACCGCGCGGCGAGTGGCCGCCGGTCTCAACACGCCCGCTTGCCGCGAAACTACCACCAGAAAAATCGCCGACAGAGAGGCGGTCTAGCTGCAATCCATTGGCGTCAACTCTAATGCGTGCGTGCACATCCCGCGCGTCGATCCCGGCGAGGGTGGCACGGTCGATATCGGCTGCGAGATCTATCTCGCGCGGGCGCTCTAGTGCAGACCCCGCGAGCAGCGCCCTCCCAAAATCGAGCGCGGCGTCGATGTCGAATTGGAGCGCCTTGAGCTCGGCATCGAGCTTGGCCGGCCGCTGGCCGGATGGGAAAAAATAAGCAAAACGGCCGGTTATGGGCTTGCGGTCGAAATCCGCCTTGAGGCCTTCGACGGCAATTTTGTCGCCGGTGAACATTACGGCGCCGCGCAGGCTCATAGGCCGCAGGTCGCCTTGTGAGCTCTCGCTGCGTCCTTCTAACCAGGCCGTCAGCAACTTCGGATCTGACGAATCGATCTCAGCCGGCCCGTTGAAAGCGACCCCGTCCGCTCGGACATCGAGACGGCCACTGAGACGCACTTGCGTCATTCCGGGCGCGCGAAATTCAAGCCGATCAAGATCCCATCCGTCGGCACTGCTGATGATGTCACCGCGTAAATTTTGCACGTTGTTTCCACCGAGCGTGATTTGGTCGATGCCAATGCCAATCTGAATCGGCACCGCAGTCCGAAACGCGGCAGACCCTAATTCAACGAGCTTGCGAATTGCGGCGGCGGGTGGTTGCCGCGTCGCGTCGGTGCCCGAGATGGCGCGATCGAGGTCAACCTGCCGTCCCGACAGCACACCGTTAAAGCGCGGACGCGTTCCGAATTTGAAGTCGGCGACCCCGCTGAGCTTTAAGCCTTGTTCTTCTGAACCGTACTGAAATTCGGCGTTCTCCATTAACGCCGATCGCCCGGTTGCTTTGACCTTTCCGCTCAGTCGCCATGGCTGACTTAAAGCCTGCGCGGACTGGGCTGAACCGCGCACGCCAATGCCGACCGGACGCGACAGACTCACCACACCATCGAAATGCGGCTCGCCTTCAGCGAAGGCCAATGTGCCGTCAACCTCGATGCCGAGGGGGCGATCTACCGGATCGATATTGACGCGCAGCTTGAGTGCGCTCTCATCGCTTAGACGGCCAAGCGCGATACGATAAGGATAGAGCTGGTCAGCGATTGTTACCGCGCCCTCACCTTTCACCGGGCCAACGAGCGAGCGCGCCTCACCATTGAACCAGACGCGGCCAAGCGTGACGCTTGCACCATTGGCTTCGTTGGTAAGTGTAATCGTGCCATCCTCGATGCTTAGCCGGTCCACAGACAATTCATCGGGCTTAAAAGCGATGGCGAGGCTTGGGGCGCGAACACGGCCGGAGGCATCCAATCCAACGCTGACCTGCGGGCCGGCAAGATGCATCTCGGCGGCCCGCCATTCGCCGCGCATCAATGAACCAAGCGCGAATTCAACACCAAGCGAGCGGGCCCGGACCGTGTCGCGGCCGTCACCGATTGCAATTTCATGAAGTGTGAGTCGTGGCGATGGCAGCAGCCGCACGTCGATTGAGCCTGCCACACGCACATTGACGCCAATGAGGCGACTTGCCTCTGCTTCAAACAACGAGCGGTGATTGCCCCAATCGATCAAAAGCGGACCCACCAGCGCCGCTACGAGCGCCAGGATGATCGCAATCGCCAATCCAAGCAGGGTGGTTTGCAACGGCAACTCCGGCGCCGAACCCACGTCCGGCCCGCCTCAGCCAGGCATCGTGAAATCTAGGATACTTTTGCAATTTATGGCGGCAAATCTATGTCGCAGCGGCTTCCTCAAGGCCGGACCTGTGGTCAGCTCAGCGCGACGATCTTGCCTGGGTTCATGATGTTTTGCGGATCGAACGCGCGCTTGATCGAAGCCATGACGGTAAGCGCCGTAGCGCCGTACTCGGCCGCCAGATATTTCATCTTGCCCTGCCCCACGCCGTGTTCGCCGGTGCATGTGCCATCCATCGCAAGAGCGCGCTCCACCAGTCGTTCCGATAGCGCTTTTGCGCGCTTGACCTCGTCGGCGTCATCCATGTCCACCAACAGCGTCAGATGGAAATTACCGTCGCCGACATGGCCGACAATCGGCGCCAATATGCGGCTTTGCTCAATGTCGCGCTGCGTTTCTGTGAGGCACTCGGCCAGTCGCGAGATCGGCACGCAAACATCGGTGGGGATCATCGCTGCGCCTGGCCGCAGCGCAAAATTCGATAGCGCGGCGTGGTGACGCGCTTCCCAAAGCCGCGTGCGTTCCTCCGGACGCGTGGTCCAAGTGAAGGGGCCCCCACCGAGGTCGGCAGCGATTTCACCGAACCGCTTCGATTGCTCGGCAACCGAGGCTTCCGTGCCGTGAAATTCAAGAAACAACATTGGTGTTTCCGGTAGGCCTAGATTGGAATGAAGGTTGCACGCCCGCACCTGGAGTGCATCGAGCAATTCGATGCGCGCCACCGGAATGCCGGACTGGATCGTATGGATGGCGGTATTGCAGCAGGCCTCCACCGAGGGAAATGGGCAAGTTCCTCCGGAAATCGCTTCCGGGATACCGGACAGCCGCAATGTCAATTGTGTGATGATTCCAAGCGTTCCTTCCGAGCCCACCATGAGCCGCGTGAGGTCGTAGCCGGCCGACGTCTTCTTGGCCCGCCGGGCGGTGTCGATGACCTCCCCATTCGCCAGCACCACCTTGAGCGCGAGAACATTATCTTTCATGGTGCCGTAGCGCACCGCATTGGTTCCGGAGCAACGCGTCGCCGCCATGCCCCCGAGCGAAGCGTCGGCGCCGGGATCGATGGGAAAGAACAGGCCACTGTCGCGCAGCTGCTCGTTGAGCGTCTTCCGCGTGATGCCGGGCTGGACGACGCAGTCGAGATCCTCGGCGTGCACTATAAGGACCTTGTTCATGTCGCGGAAATCGACCGACACGCCGCCGGCCGGAGCATTGACGTGTCCTTCAAGCGACGTCCCAACTCCGAAAGGAATGATGGCGACGCCACTCGCCGCGCAAATGCGGACAATCTGCTGCACCTCTTCGGTGCTTTGCGGATAGACCACGGCGTCAGGCGGCTGATTGGCAATCCAGGTAACGGTATTGCCGTGTTGTTCGCGCACAGCCTGCGATGTCACGACACGATTGCCAAAGGCGGCGGTGAGCTCGGTAATTACCTTCCTGATCGCCGCCGGATTCCGGTTGCTCTGCTCGGCAACGATATGCGCCACGGCCATAAAACATGTCCTCTGCTATTCCGCGGACGGAGGTTAGCAGAGGACTGACTTGGGGCGAAACGAGGCCGGCGGTGGCGAGGTTGCGGGGACAACCGCCGTTATTGGCTACACCGCCATCCGCCGGCCGCGCCTCACTTAAGACTTGCCGAGGAACGGCACGATCATCGCCACGCGCTGCCGGTAGCGGCGATATTCATCACCGAACACCGCGATCAGATCACGCTCCTCGAGCGCGATGCCCACAAAGATGTAGGCCGTCGTCACCGCGGCAAACAGCAGGTGCCCGGCCGTCATTACCGGTGTGGCCCAGAAGAAGATGATAAAACCGAGATAAATCGGGTGACGCACCAGGTTGTACAGAAGCGGCGTCCTGAACCGCACCGCCGGCATCGGCTTGCTGACGAGATTGTTGGCGACCTGATGCAGGCCGAACAGTTCGAAGTGATTGATCAGGAACGTGCTGACAAAAACAAGGACCCAACCGAACAGACCAACGCCCAAAAGCGCGGTGGCGAGCTGCGGGTTATCCACCTGCCACACCACTGTCGGGAGAGGCCGCCATTGCCAGAACAGGAGAAGAAGCGCGAGGCTGGCAAACAGCACGTAGGTGCTGCGCTCGACCGACTGCGGCACGAAGCGTGTCCACCATTTTTTGAACTGCGGCCGGGCCATGACGCTGTGTTGCACGGCAAACAGCGACATCAGCAGAAGGTTGACGATGATCGCTTCCGTCGGCGATCCGGGGGTCCCGCTATCGATCGTCTTTGGGACGACCAGTCCGGTGACAAACCCTATCGCGTAGACGATCGCGACGGCGAAGAGCAGATAGGCCACGAGGCCGTACAGAAATCCGATGAGCTTGCCCATGAAACTCTCCATCGAGCTTTAATGTGATTGATTTGAAAGCGGGTCTGCCGCTTTTCCGTAAAATGCGTAGTCGGCTGTGTATGGCGCGCTGAGGAAAGTACCGGCCGAGTCGCACGTCGTACGAACGAAGCCACCTCGGGTGTTGAGCCTTTGGATGGTCGTGATCTTGCTGAGCTGTCCCGTACCGCGCCACGACACCGCTTCGAGTTTGAGAAGCGGAATGTCGTCGGCACCGGCGCCCGGCGCCTGGGCGGCGATCTTCCCGCTCACGGCGCTGCCGTCACTCATTTCCCAGCTCGGACCGGCATAGTGCCGGCCGACCGTCTTTCCAGCGATGAACAACGTCGCGATCGGTTCGCGGAATTGCCAGACCAGTTTGCCGGTTGAGTCCGGTTTGCACTCGTAAATCTGGGCGCCGACCGCATGAGCGGTTGTGACCAGAATTTCGCCGCGGACTGCAATCGCCTCAGGCATCTCAGCCGCTGCCGGCACCGGGAACATCAGGTGCAAGGCAGCGACGTAGGCAGCGATGATCGTCACAACTCCCATCAGAGGACGGACGGCGCGGCCTATACTCTTGAAGCATTCCGCTCTGGTCTGCTCACGCAATATGAGCGCTTCGCGGCGGTAGCTATCAATGTCGATGGTTCCGTTGCTTCGCCGCCGGACCGGTTCGATCTGCATTGCATAGCTCCATGCGATTTTCAGCCGCATGGATGCGCCTTGCGTGCATCAAAGACTTTGAGCCACGCTTGATTTGTCCTTGAGGAAACCTTGATTTCGCTTTAGACGGCTCGGCTATAGCATTGAACGGCCGACGGTTGCGGGGCGCAACGTGCTGTTTTCATTCGAAGATTTCGCGCTCGACTGCGAGCGCCGCGAATTGCGCGCGGGCGGCGCGATGGTCCCTATCGAGCCGCAAGTATTCGATCTTTTGGTCTACCTCATTGAAAATCGAGACCGCGTCGTCAGCAAGGATGACCTTATTGCGTCAATTTGGCACGGCCGCGTCGTGTCAGACTCGACGCTGGACAGCCGCATCAACGCCGTGCGCAAGGCCGTCGGCGATAGCGGCGGAGAACAGCGACTTGTCCGCACAATGGCGCGCAAGGGCTTTCGCTTCGTTGGCGACGCAACAGCGACGCCGAAGCCAAGCAAGGCTCCGCCATCTTCGCCGGCAACGCCGCACCAAGAGGTCCACTTTTGCACCGCCTCCGACGGCGTCCGCATCGCCTACGCGTTGGCCGGACAGGGGCCGCCGGTGGTCAAAGCCGCCAATTGGCTCAACCATCTCGAATATGATTGGCAAAGCCCTATCTGGAGCAGACTTTTCCATGAGCTTGCGGCGAAGCATCAGCTGATCCGGTACGACGAACGCGGGAACGGACTCTCGGACTGGGACGTCGACGATATTTCATTTGAGGCATTTGTCCGCGATCTCGAAAGCGTCGTCGAAGCCGCTAAATTGGGTCGCTTCGCGCTGCTCGGCATTTCACAGGGATGCGCGGTCTCGATTGTATATGCCATTCGTTATCCCGAGCGCGTCAGTCACCTCGTTCTGTACGGCGGATTTGCCCGCGGCAGAACCAAGCGAGATGCGGAACACGCGCGCACGTTGTTTTCCATTGTCGAGCAAGGTTGGGGAAAGGAAAACCCGGCGTTTCGACAGTTCTTCACGTCGCTTTTCTTTCCCGAAGGCACGCCCGAACAGATGCAATGGTTCAACGATTTGCAACGCATCACGACCTCGCCGGAAAATGCTTTGCGCATCATGCGCGCAACGGGAGATGTCGATATCTCCGATCTGCTCCCGCAGGTCAGGGTGCCTACCCTGGTTCTTCATTGCCGCAATGACGCGGCCGTGGTTTTCGACGAAGGGCGCAGGCTCGCAGCTGGCATTCCAAACGCAAAATTTGTGGCGCTCGAAAGCCGCAATCACCTGGTGCTGGAAACCGAGCCAGCTTGGGAAAAATTTATCGGCGAGATAAGGGCATTTCTTCAATCCTGACGTTGCAACCGCCGGCCTTTTCAGGCGCGAAACGTCAGGTATGCATGTACAGGATCTGCGGGGTTGATTGCGGCTCGGCCGGGACCTCTTTGCCGAGCGAAACGACCCACGCGACGATCATCGCCGTGACGACGAGCACGTAGGTCCCTCGAAATACTCTGCCAAGCATTGCCGCGCCTCCGTATTTTTTTTTCATGATAGTCCAAGGAAGCGGCCACGGGCGAGCGTCCTTAATTTTTAGTTAATCCCCCTAACCCATTGAAATCGTGGGCGGCCACAGGCTCACCCAATGGACGTGCGCGCGCGGCTGTCGTAGTTTTCTGCCGCGCTTAAACCGTCTCGCATGCGGAGTTTCTAATGGCCGGCCCTGTGATTGCTGTGACCGACAGTGTTTTTCCCTCGCTCGATCCGGCCAAGGAGGCGCTGGCGCGGCTCAACCCGACCTATCGAATGTCGAAGAGCGTCAACGCGGACGATATCGTGGCGGTCGCCAAGGACGCCGACGCCGTTCTTGTGACCTATGCAAAGCTCACCCGCGAGGTGCTCACGCAGTTCACGCGTTGCAAGGCGATCGGCCGCTTCGGTCTCGGAGTCGACAACATCGACCTGGTTACCGCAAAGGAAAAGGGCATCGCGGTCAATTACGTGCCGGACTATTGCATTCGTGAAGTCTCCGACCATGCCATGGCGCTGCTGCTCGCGCTGATCCGGAAAATTCCACTCTCGAACAAGCTGGTGCAGAGCGGCCGCTGGGAAATGCCCGCGGTGGTGCCGATCCGCCGCGTCGAAGGTACGGTGCTCGGTCTTGTTGGCTTTGGCCACATTCCGCGGCTGGTCGCACCCAAGGCACAGGCATTCGGCATCAAAGTGATCGCCTACGATCCTTACGCGAAACCGGAAGTATTCGAGGCCGCCGGGGTCGAGGGCGTGGACTTCGATACGCTTCTTAAGACATCGGACTATGTATCGGTGCACGCTCCATTGGTGCCGGCAACGCGCGGCATGATGAACGCTGCCGCGTTTGCGAAGATGAAAAAGGGTGCTTACATCGTCAACACCGCACGAGGGCCCCTGATCGACGAACCGGCGCTGATCGCGGCGCTCGATTCCGGCCAGGTCGGCGGAGCCGGACTCGATGTGGTGGCAGCCGAGCCGCTTGCGAAGGATTCACCTCTGCTTGGCCGCGACAACGTCATTATCTCCCCGCACACTGCATTCTACTCAATCGAAGCACTCAACGAATTGCAGACCAAGTGCGCGAGCGATCTCGCGCGCGTCTTGAGTGGCGAAAAGGCGGTTTACCCGATATCGGCCTGAACCAATGCTTGATCGCACCGACCTCGAGCCAGTCTTTTTCGCCCCGTTCGTGTCATCGCTGATGCGGGTCGAGCCGCAATGGATCGACTACAACGGCCATCTCAACATGGCCTACTACAATGTGCTGTTCGACCGTGCGGTGGATGAGGTCTACGAGCTCATCGGCATCGGCGCCGAATATCTGAAAAACCACAGGCATTCGACCTTCACCGCCGAAGTCCATGTGCGCTACGTGCGCGAGTTGCGCGAAGGCGACCCGGTGCGGGTGACGTTCCAGTTGCTCGACTACGACTCAAAACGAATCCACTATTTCGAGCAATTATTCCACGCGACCGAGGGCTGGGTATCGGCAACGTCGGAGAACATGACGTTGCACGTGGACATGACGGCAAAGAAAGTCGCGCCCTTTCCGGCCGCGATCATGCGCACACTCGCGCGCATGAAAGCAGCGCACGTACAATTGCCGCGGCCGGAAGCCGCGGGCCGGCACATCGCGATGCCGCAGAAGGATTAGATCTCCTATTTTCCTGCCAGCTTGGCCGCGTCGTCGTGCACGCTGGTGTCGATGAGCGA
>Ga0075021_10002008_pt1 | contig 10562 bp, 7 predicted proteins | sample ColStrG_CSR_2012_FD_72749 | JGI IMG/M metagenome (GOLD analysis project Ga0075021, IMG submission 72749) | Freshwater sediment microbial communities in response to fracking from Pennsylvania, USA - Cold Stream Run_MetaG_CSR_2012 | ecosystem: Environmental > Aquatic > Freshwater > Creek >... | reverse complement strand
GAGCGCATCAAGCAGCAACTGGCCGACCGCGGCCTGCTGGCTGAAGATTGGGGCGGCGATACGGTGATGGTCCCGGTTTCGGCTCGCGCCAAGACCAATCTCGATCTGCTGCTGGAGATGATTCTGCTGGTGGCCGAAATTCAGGATCTGAAAGCGAATCCGGCGCGTCCCGCGATGGGTACGGTGCTCGAAGCCAAGCTCGATCGCGGCCGCGGTCCGGTGGCGACCGTACTGGTGAGGAACGGCACACTCAAGGTGGGCGATTACTTCATCTGCGGTTCGGTGTTCGGCAGAGTGCGAGCGATGTTCGGCGATCAGGGAGAGCCGATCCGTGAAGCCGGCCCGTCGATGCCCGCAGAAGTGCTGGGGTTGGAGTCCCTGCCCGACGTGGGCGATACCCTGCAGGTGGTCACCGACACGGCCAAGGCCAAGCAGATTGTCATCTATCGCGAGGCCAAAGCCCGCGAGGTGGCGATGTCGAAGACCAACCGCATCACCCTTGATCAGCTCCACGATCAGTTGAAAGAAGGCGAAACCAAGGAGCTGAATATCATCCTTAAGACCGACGTCGGCGGTACGGCGGAGGTCTTGACGGACACCTTGCAAAAGCTATCGAACGAAAAAGTGAAAATTCGCGTTCTGCACTCAGGCGTTGGGGCGATCACCGAAACCGACGTGCTGCTGGCGTCTGCGTCAAACGCGATTATTGTGGGTTTCAACGTCCGCCCCGAGCGCACTGCCCAGACCACCGCCGAGCAGGAGAAGGTTGACATCCGCCTGCACTCCATCATCTACGAGCTTGCCGACGAGATCAAAAAAGCCATGACCGGGATGCTGGAACCGGTGTTCAAGGAAGTCTACAAAGGACGCGCGCAGGTACGCGATGTGTTCCGGATCTCGAAAGTGGGCAGTGTTGCCGGCTGCTACGTCGATGATGGCGTGATCGGCCGTAACAACGAAATACGGCTGCTGCGCGACAACGTGCTGATCCACACCGGCAAGATCGAATCCTTAAAGCGCTTCAAGAACGATGCCAGCGAAGTGAAGTCGGGCTTTGAGTGCGGTATTTCGCTCGCCAATTACAACGACATCAAGCCGGGCGATGTGATCGAGGCGTTCGTGACCGAGCGCGTAGCCGCCGAAGCAATGGCTTAATTCGGCCGTGCCCGCCATTGGCGTCATCACTTTCGAGTTGCGCCTGGACGACGCTCACTCCCTTAAGGACAAGCGCCACTACGTTAAGAGCCTCAAGGACAGGTTGCGCGCGAAGTTCAACGTCGCCGTGGCAGAAATCGCTTATCAGGAGTTGTGGCAGCGTGCGTTGGTTGCCTGCGTTACAGTCTCGCCCGATCAGGCTTTCGCAGAGCAAGTCTTGCAGAGCGTGGAGCGCGAAGCGTCGTCGTTATTGGGCCCCATGCTGGTGGGCGTCACCACGGAGTGGTTGGCGTAGTGAACCGAATTCAGAATTATTGACTGTCTCCCTGTAGGTTTTGCAGTGGTACTTTCGAAAGAGTTTCCGGTATCTGCTTGAATTAGCACGGAGACTCCCAAAATGGCGCAATACTTGCAAAATTGAGCGGCATGGTACGCTTTACCAAACTCGGAATACCAATTCTCGCGGTTTCCTGTTTGCTTTATGGCCAGGAACCGAACCCGGTTCAAAAGTCTGCTCCCGTTGAGGTGCAGGCCGAACCCGGCATGCCGACGCCGATTTTCCGCATTCAGGTAACCTCGCGCTCCACCCCAGCGGTTAATTATCTCCATCGCGGGGGATCTACGAAAATTGACTTTGGCGGCACGGCGCTTATGCCAGCCGGAAGCGGAAAAGCTACCGTTGAAAGTGAACGGGGCGTAATCCGCGTCTCCGCAGACTTCAAGAATTTCGCGCCGCCCAGCAGCTTTGGTCCGGAATATTTGACTTATGTTTTATGGGCGATTTCCCCAGATGGACGGCCCGTCAACCTGGGTGAACTTACGTTGGACCACTACGGCCAAGGGTCGGCGAGTGCGATTAAAACCACCAGCGAAATCCAGACCTTCGGAATGATCGTCACGGCCGAGCCTTATTATGCTGTAACGCAGCCGAGCGATGTAGTCGTAATGGAAAACGTGGTACGGCCCGACACTCAGGGCGTTATCGAAACCATTAACGCGAAATATGAGATCTTGCCCCGCGGATTGTATACCAGCAACGGACGAGCCAAGGGGTTTGTGCCAATCCATGTGGATAAGAAAAACCCATTCGAACTCTACGAAGCGGAAAATGCAGTGATGCTGGCCCGCGTCGCTGGAGCGGATAAATATGCCGCCGACAGTTACCAGAAGGCTCTAGATTCACTTGACTGGGCTCATAAAAATCAGGCGCAGAAGCCCGGGCAAAAGCCGGTGATCACAATGGCGCGTGAGGCCGCACTTCGGGCAGAGGACGCGCGCGTGATTGCCATTCGAGCGCAGCGCGAAGAAGCGCTCGCTCAGGAACGTGCAGCTTCCCTGACTCGCGAAACAGCAGCCAAGGCCAAGGCCGAGGATGAAGCCCGCGAGCGCGCTAGAGCCGATAGGGAACGAGCCGAAGCCGACGCTCAGCGGGTACGTGCAGAGGCTGACCGGATCGCCGCGGAACAGGCGCGCGCACAGGCGCAAGCGCGTGCAGATGCGGATCGGGCGGCCGCTGAACGGGCCAGGGCTGAAGCTTTAGCTGCGGCGCAACAAGCGAATAATGACCGCCAAGAGGCACAAGTCGCCAAACTCGAAGCGGACCGCGCGCGGCAGGAAGCCCTCGAACAACAGCAGAAACTTGCGGCTCAGGCTCAAGAGGCAAAGGAAGCTGCAGAGGGAGCGCAACAAGAGCAGGCGGAATTGCGCCGGCAATTACTGGTTCAGTTCAATCAAATTCTGCAGACCCGTGAAACCTCACGGGGTCTGATCGTTAACATGTCAGATGTTCTCTTCGATTCGGGCCAGTACACGCTACGGCCGGGCGCACGCGAAAAACTGGCGAGAATCTCAGGGATCATCCTGGCGCACCCGGGCCTGAAGATTGCGGTCGAAGGCCACACCGACAGCGTGGGTGGCGATGCATACAACATGAAGTTATCGGAAAATCGCGCCAATGCAGTGCGAAGCTATCTGGTGTCCCAAGGACTCGATTCAGGAATCGTAACTGCGCAGGGTTTCGGCAAGACTCGACCGGTAGCGGATAACAACACTGCCGCTGGGCGTCAGCAAAATCGGAGAGTAGAAATGGTGGTCGCCGGGGATGTGCTCGGTACCAGCGTTTCGTCGATCCGTTAAGACCCGGGTTTCACCGGGCAGTCAGGCGAGGCAGGTTGTTTAGCAACCGCCTCGCCGATTTATTTTATGCGAGATCGAACTTCTCGTGATGGAGTTGCGGGTCGCTTTTCACCAGAACCGGGCGCCGCAACATCTCCTCCAGCTCTTCGAGGAACTTGTTCTGGTGGGATTTCAGCACCTTGGCCACATCCGGGTGGACCCGCAGCATTACGTCCTTGCCCTGGATGTTTTTAGCCAACTTTCGCGCTTCAGTAAGGATCTCGCTGACCACAGTTTGTGGGCTCTTCACATAGCCCGCGCCTTCGCAGTGTGGGCAGGGAGCGCACAGCGTTCGCTCGAGAGATTGCTTGACCCGCTTGCGCGTGATGGCTACCAGTCCGAAATCGTTAAATTGAAGGATTTTATAAGGTGCTCGGTCGACGCGCATCGCTTCTTCGAGCGTCTGCATTACCTTCTGGCGGTTTTTCCGCTCGTCCATGTCGATAAAATCGATCACAATGATACCGCCCAGATCGCGCAGGCGAATCTGCCGGACGATTTCTTTAATCGCCTCGGTGTTGGTCTTGACGATGGTGTCTTCGAGTCGATTGGTCTTGCCGACATACTTGCCGGTATTCACATCGATGGCTACCAGCGCCTCGGTCTGATTGATCACGATGAATCCACCCGACTTCAGCCATACTTTAGGCCGCAGAGCCTTCTCTAACTCATTGGTGACGCTGAAGGCATCGAAGATCGGTGCATCGCGGGTATAGAGCTTGACCTTCGGCACCAGCGCAGGCTGGAAGCGCTCGACGAAACGCAGGACGCTTTCGTAAGTATCTTCGTTGTCGATCCAAATGGCTTTGAAACTATCGCCTAACTGGTCGCGAAGAATGCGCTGCACGATATCCAGATCGTGGTGCAGCATCACCGGCGCGGGGCGTTTTTCGGCCTTGGTGCGAATATCCTGCCACAAATTGTATAGGAACAACATGTCGCCGGCAATTTCGTCATCGGTGCGGCCTTCCGCCGCAGTACGAGTAATGAACCCGCCCACCGGACCCGGCCGCTTGGCCTGCAGAATGCGCTTCAACCGCAGCCGCTCCTCGTCGCTCGCGATCTTGCGCGAAACGCCCATGTGTTCGAGGGTCGGCATGTAAACCACGTAACGGCCAGGCAATGCGATGTGCGAGGTGATGCGCGCGCCCTTTGGCCCCAGCGGCTCCTTGGCAATCTGGACGATGATTTCCTGACCTTCCTTGAGCAAATCGCTGATCGAGGGTTGGCCCTGATTGGGGCGCGAGACGGTGCGCTCCTGTCTTTCTTGTCGAGGTTGTTGATCTTCTCGGGATTGATCTTCTCGGAGTTGACCCGCGCCCTCGGGTTCGCCGCCATTGGATTCGTTGCGGTTCAACTCCTGCCGGGCCGAATCCGCTAAGGCAGGGTCGCGGCGCTCTCTATCCCCTGCCTCGGACGGTCCCTGCGGGCGTCCGCGCCTGCGCCGCCGGGAAACGCGGTGTGGGAAGCGGCCGCCGCGCTCACGCACGGAGGCGGAACCGGACTCGGCCGCGACCTCGCCAATTGCCGTACCTTCCGCGAGCTGTTCAATTTCGATTCCTTCTACATCGCCTAGAATCATCGCCTGTATGTCGCGATCTTCGTCGTCGTCGAGCAGGGAGGCGACGGCGGGCTGGTCTTCCGCTTCTTCGGCCAAGTGTTCGGAAACCTCGATCGATTCCTCGGTCTCGGCGGGAATTTCGGCGGCTTCCTCTTCGGCTTCCACTGCGACCTCGGGTTCTTCCGGGGCTTCAATTAGCCCGTTATCAATCGGTCGCACATGCAGCGGTGCATCCGGTAAGGCGTTCTCGGGGGGATAGTGAATCGGCTCGTCGTATTCGTTTTCCTCGATTTCAGCGATGCCCTCCAAGACATCCCCATCGGACTCGATTTCAGTCTCCTCAGTTTCCGTTGCCGTTCCGGCGCTCGGTTGCACCTCACTCATAGGAGCGGCGTGGCGATACTTTGCGAGCGATTCGCCGGGAAGGACGATGGGCGGAAGCTCAGTGGCCGCCGGAGCGAAAACCGCGGCGGATTCCGCAGCAACCGCGGTCTCCGGCTCGGGTACGGTTTCTACGGCGACGGGTTGGGGGGCGGCTGGACGGGAATTGTCGCTCGCGTACTTGGAGTCGGGGAACCCGTGTCCGCCACGGCGTCGGCGTCGCGACCTGCGGCCTCTTCGCTCGCGCTCTTCGCGCTCCTGGGGAGGGCGCTCTCCTTTACGATCTCCTAGATTTTCGCCCGCGGAAGGCGTGGAGACCGTGACCACTGCGGCTTCAACAACAGGATACTCCGCCGGTGCTGCGGCCTCTGCTTCCGGGAGTTTCTGGGCCGGCGGCCTAGGCGACGGAAGTGCACTATCTCTCTGGTCGCGTTGGTCCCGACCTCGGTCGCGGTCCCGTCCACGCTCGCGCTCCCGGCCGCGATCCCGATCGCGCACCGGCCGTTCGTCGCCGGTGATCTTGTCGAAGTCGTCGTGCTCTTCCAGGAAGTCCGAAACGTACAGGAACGTGTCGCGTTCCAGGCCGACGTCGACAAAGGCCGATTGCATTCCCGGCAACACGCGCGTGACCCGTCCCTTGTGAATACTGCCCGCGAGAGAGTATTCGTTGGCGCGCTGGAAGTAGACTTCCACCAGTTGGTCGTCTTCAATCAGCGCCACCTTAGTCTCATGCCGGTTGGCTGAGATCACCAATTCCTTGCTCATGTGTCCATCCCTTCATTGGCCTTCGGCAGGCCATCAGGGACCGGGTCCAAAAGTGAGGCGTGTGATCGCGGACTTCGATGGATCGCTCGCGGGCGGCTTACGGAATGGAGTCCTTCCTCACACATCCCGTTTTCGACTACTCGAACCGCCAGCAGGAGAATCCGCTCTCGGGGTGGCCAAGTAATCCGCCACTTGCGGCGTGTCTCAAACCCCTCGAACGAATTCAAAAACTTTGGTTACCGAAATCCGTTTTACGCCCAAGCGCCTTTGGAGCGCCAGGTCCGCATCCAAATCAACTTACAAAACGCCGGAGCCGCACACTATTCACCAGCCCCAGCATCATAAATACTGAAAACATATTCGAGCCGCCCGAACTCATCAGCGGCAAAGGAATCCCCGTGACGGGCATGCGCCCCACTACCATGCCCACGTTCACCAGCACATGGAATAAAAGCAGCGCCGCCACGCCGATACAAACGTACATCCCGGCCCGGTCCGGCGCCATCTGCGCATTTTGGACGATCTGCATCAACAGCAAAAAATAGAGCGCCAAAACTACTACCACGCCCACAAACCCATGCTCTTCGGCGAACGAGGAAAAAATCAGGTCCGTATGCGTGGCGGGCAGGAAGCGGAGCTGCGTCTGCGTGCCGCGCGTGACTCCGCGCCCCCAAACACCCCCGTCTCCCACTGCAATTTTGGATTGAATCACTTGATATCCGGCGCCGCGCGGATCGCCCGACGGGTCGACAAATGTCACCAGGCGTTGCCGCTGGTAATCCTTTAAAAAGTACCAGCCAACGGGCAACGTGAGTGCCCCTGCCACCGCGATGATTGCCAGATAACGCCATTCGACTCCGGCTATCAGAACCCCGGCCGCCAGGATCGGCAGGTACGTTAACCCCGTACCCAGATCCGGCTGGTACATCACCAGCAAGGCCGGAATTCCTACCAAACCTCCTAATTTCAATAAGTCGCGAGCCTTGATCTGATCGCTTCGCAACTCCGACACATACCGCGCTACCACTAATATTATCACCAATTTAACAAATTCAGAGACCTGGAGATTCACGCCGAGGAACTTAATCCAGCGCCGCGAACCGAATACCAGGCGGCCGATCAGTAGTACCCCCACGAGTGAGCCGACCGACATCGCATAGAGCAATGGAATCTGGCCCAACAGGGTATGGTAGTCGACAGACATCACCAGCCACATCAGGCCGGCTGCAACTGCGATCCAAATGATTTGTTTCCACCAGGCATCTTCCCAATGTGTATCGCGGGTGGCTGAGTAGATCTGCAATACTCCCAGTCCGGAGATGATCAGCGCAACTGCCAGCAAAGGCCAGTCGAGATCGCGATAACTGCGGTAGCGGGCCACTAGCTTTGAGTTTACGCCAGTGGAAGCAGCTTTAGGTCTGGCATGGGAAAGTGCTTGCGATTGCCGGTGGCGAGGGCGAGTCCATATTCGAGCGCGACGGCGGCGATCAGCACATCGGGCAACGCCAGGGTCTGACCCTTGCGAGCCCAATCCGCTTTCAAATGGCCGGCCCGCCGGGCTATCGGGCGAGTGCTTTCATAATACGCAAGTTGGTCTAGAAATTCGTCGGTTGCCATAGCCTCATGCTTCCGCATCCCCGCGTAAACTTCCGCAGTGGTGATGGCACAGCAGGCGAGCGTGTGGCCTGCGTACAGTTGGGCTTGCAGGAAGCGACGGCTGCCGGCGCGGGCGTTGAGAGCGTCCACTACGACGCTAGTGTCGAGCAGGATGATCATCGCTGCTTAGCGGGCCCGCGAGTACGATTCTTGTCGCGGTGTCTTTGCTCGCTGCGGCGCATTTTGGATATCCACGCCGCGGCGCCGTGCTTCAGTTCGGGATGGTCCTGATCTTTCCAGGCTGCTTCTTTGCGGTCGAGGACTGCCAGAAGCTTGCGCCGCCGAACTTCTTGCAGAGCGACCTCAGCCAAAAACGCGCTCCGGCCACGCTGGCCGACCAGTGTATCGATCTCGCGCAAAACTTCCGCTGGCAAGATTACGTGGGTGCGTGTCGTGGCCATAATTAATCCCACTATCAGTGTGACATAAAGTAACGGGGCTGGTTGGGCGTCGCTCGCTGAGCGAGCAGACTAGCGGCGTAGCGGCTGCGTTAACAGCGCCAGCGGAGTTTGAAGTGGGTTGGCCTGACTGATGCGGATTTTTTTATCGAAGTACGATTTGATCACGTCGCGGGCCACCGGAGCAGCCAGGGCGCCGTGCTCGCCGCCTTCGAATAGGACGGCAACCACGATCTCCGGGTTCTGCCGCGGAGCGAATCCTACGAACCAGCCGTTGTCCTTGGCGTCGTCTTTATCCACCAGACCCGACTTCCGCAGGTCGTTTGAGATTCGTTGTGCGCTGCCGGTTTTACCGGAAAATTCGACTCCCGGAATTCGTGCCGCCGCACCGGTACCGCCCTCATTCACCACCCCGTACATGCCAGAGACGACGGCGGCTACGCTCTCGGCACGCAAATCGGCGCGCCGTGGTTCGAGCGCGGCTGCGGCCTTCACCAAGTGAGGCTTGAACCAGACGCCCCCGCTCACGATGCCGCCGATCGCCGTCGCCAGTTGCAACGGAGTCACCGTTACTGCGCCCTGCCCGATGGCGACGGAAATGGTTTCGCCCGCGTACCACTTTTGGCGCTGTGTCCGGAGCTTCCACTTGCTGGAGGGCATCAATCCTTCGGCTTCGCCGGGCAGATCAATCCCGGTCTTCTTGCCGATACCCGCCATTTCCGCGTACATCGAGATGTTGTCAATACCCAGCTTGTTGCCGAGATTGTAAAAAAAGACGTCGCAGCTTTGTACGATGCCCAGGTGCACGTTGACCGTCCCGTGGCCCCTCTTCTGCCAGCACTTGAAAAAACGCCCGAAGAAAGTGGCTCCGCCGGGACAATGGAAGGTGTCGTGATCGCTAATGGTTCCGGTTTCGAGCCCGGCCAGCGCCATGATTGGCTTAAATGTCGATCCCGGCGCGAATTGGGCCTGGATCGCCCGGTTCAGCATCGGGTTGTCGGTGCCCGATGTCAATTCCTTCCAATATTCAGGGGTGATATGCGCCGCGAAAGCGTTGGGATCGAACGCCGGGCGGCTCACCATTGCCAGAACCTCGCCACTGCGCGGATCGAGCGCGACTACCGCGCCGCGTTGTCCTTCGAGCGCCAGCTCCGCAACCGCCTGCAGGTCCAGATCCAGCGTCAACTGTAAACTATGGCCGGGCGTAGCCTCCTTGCTTTCGAGCACCTGACGCTCGCGGCCGGTGCTATCGACAACCACGCGCCGCTGACCATCGACGCCGATCAGCAGATCGTTGTATTGCTTTTCGAGGCCTGCCTTGCCGACGATATCGCCCTGCGAGTACTTGGCGAACTCGGTAGTCTCGAGTTCCGGTTCGGAAACTTCACCAACGTATCCCAGGGCGTGCGCCGCCAGTCCATTGCGCGGATATAAACGCCGCTGATTCTGTATCAGTTCCATCTCCGGATAAGTGTCGGAATCGCGATGCGATTCGACAAAGGAAATTTCCGCAGGCGTCAGTTCCTGTTTGATCATCAACGGCACATACTTCGGCCGCGAAGAGAATCGCTTAATACGCGCACGAAGTTCTTCCCGATCTAGATGCAGGCCCGCCGCGATTCCATCGATATGCTCCGGATTCAAGTTCTCGCGCGTCAGCAGCAGGGTGAAAGCGGACTGATTATCGACAATCACACGCCCGTCACGATCGAGCAGCTTGCCGCGCGGAGCGAGCACCGGTACTGTCTTAACGCGGTTGCGTTCCGCCAGTTGGCTGTTGCTCTCGCCATCCCGCACCTGGAGTACCCAAAAGCCGGAAATCAAGAATAGAAAGACGGCGGCGATGAAATACTGGAACGCCGCGATTCTTCCCAATGCGAAATGGGTATCGTCCTTGGAGAACCGTTTCGCCGCGTCGGGCCGAAGGTCGTGCTGAGAGTCGAGGGCCATTTTAAGCTGTCACCTTCAGTTTATCCAAGATGTGAAAGAGGGGTACTGCGACCAGCGCGTTTAGAACGGCCACCACCAGGGTGGATTGCAAATCGAATTCCAACGCTTCGCCCAGCAGTGCGCGCCCCAGCACCCAATAGAAAAACTGGTGAAAGAAGAAGAAGAAGAAACTGAGCACCAAGCGTACCCAGGCATTTTGGACGTCGAAACGCTGGCTCATGGACGCGGCGAAATAGCCCACCAGTGTTTTGACGATTCCAAACATCCCGAGAGGATTATGCGACAAGGAGTCTTGCGCAAGGCCGATGCCTGCGCCGAATAAGACTCCCATGGCGGGCGTCCGCCGCATGAGGGAAAAATACACCGTAACCAAGAGCGGGAGTTCCAGGTAGGAGAGTCTCTCGAAGAATCGTGGAACATAAACCTGAAAGAGGATCGCAGCTAATGGAATACCCACCATCGCGGCAATATGGAACTTCGAAACATCTCTCTTGAGAAGCGGCGTGTCGGTGAACTCCTGG
>Ga0075021_10002004_pt1 | contig 10575 bp, 11 predicted proteins | sample ColStrG_CSR_2012_FD_72749 | JGI IMG/M metagenome (GOLD analysis project Ga0075021, IMG submission 72749) | Freshwater sediment microbial communities in response to fracking from Pennsylvania, USA - Cold Stream Run_MetaG_CSR_2012 | ecosystem: Environmental > Aquatic > Freshwater > Creek >... | reverse complement strand
GGTGCTTGGGCATGCCGAAGGCGGACGGCGTGGGGAGCGCGGGTCCCGGATCGCTGCGAAGCGGCGCTCGCCATCTGACTCGTCGCCGATCGAGGCTCTCCTGAGGATCCCGGTCGCGTATTAGACGTTCGTCCGTCGCCGACGTAGCGGTGACTGGACGTTCGTTCGACGGCCGGCCCCAAAAGGCGCCTGTGCGCGCCGTGCGTCCGCGGCGCGGCTAGGCGTAGGATGCTGCGCATGGGAGAGCGACCGTCGGTCGGCATCATCGGAGCGGGCGTCAGCGGGCTGACGGCGTGCAAGGCGCTCGGCGACTTCGGCGTGCCCCACACGTGCTTCGAGGCCTCCGACGAGGTCGGCGGCAACTGGTACTTCCAGAACCCCAACGGCGTGTCGTCGGCCTACCGCTCGCTGCACATCGACATCTCGAAGCCATCGATCTCGTTTCGGGACTTCCCGATGCCCGAGCGCTATCCGGACTACCCGCATCACACGCACATCTTCGAGTGGCTGCGTGACTATGCCGACGCCTTCGCGTTGCGCGAGCGGATCCGTTTCAACACGCGTGTGACGCACGCCGCGCGCGGGCCCGAGGGTGGCTGGCTGATCACGCTCGACGACGGCGAGCGCCTCGCGTTCGACGCGCTGCTCGTCTGCAACGGCCACCACTGGGACCCGCGTCTGCCGGCGTTCCCGGGCAGCTTCGATGGGCCGGCGATCCACTCCCACGACTATCTCGATCCGACGACCCCTCTCGACCTGCAGGGCAAGCGGGTACTCGTCGTCGGGATCGGCAACAGCGCTGTCGACATCGTCTCCGAGCTGGCGCGCAAGACGGTCGCCGAGACCGTCTTCCTCTCGACGCGCTCGGGCGCCTACGTGATCCCGAAGTACATCTTCGGCAAGCCGGCCGACCAGGTCGTCAAGACGAACCCCCGGATCCCCGTCGGGCTGCAGCGCCGCCTCGGCGCGGTGCTGCCACGGATCTTCTCGGGGCGGATGGAGGATTTCGGCCTGCCAACGCCCAACCACCGTTTCCTGGACGCGCATCCGACGGTCTCCAGCGAGCTGCTCGGTCGCCTCGGCGCAGGCGACGCGGTCGCCAAGGGCGATGTGGCCGAGCTCGACGGCGAACGCGTGCGCTTCGCCGACGGAAGCGTCGAGTCGGTCGACGCGATCATCTACGCGACCGGCTACAACGTCAGCTTCCCGTTCTTCGAGGCCGACCTCCTGTCGGCCCCCGAAAACGTGCTGCCGCTGTACAAGCGGATGCTCAAGCCGGGGCTCGACGACCTCGCGTTCATCGGGCTCGGACAGCCGATCCCGACGATCTTCCCGTTCTCGGAGCTGCAGTCGAAGCTCGCGGCGCGGTGGCTGAGTGGCGACTGGGCGCCGCCGCCGCTGCTCGAGATGGAGGAGGAGATCCGCCGCGACGAGGCCTTTCACACGGGCCATTTCACGAACAAGCCGCGGCACACGATGCAGCTCGAGTGGTACGGCTTCCAGCACGAGCTGCTGACGCGCTCGATCCCGGCGGGGCAGGCGCGCGCCCGCGCAGGCGCAGCCACTGGACTGGCCACGGCGGGGCGCACGGCGGCCCTCAACGGCGCGGGGCAGCTCGCGTGAGCGCGGTCTCCTTCGACAGCGGCGGCACGCGCTGCGCGGGCGTGCATCTCGTCGGCGAGGGCGACGCGTTCGCGGACGAGCGGGGACTGCGGCCCTGCGTCGTGCTCGCGCACGGGTTTGCCGGCACCGTCGATTCCGGCCTGATGCCCTACGTCGAGGCCTACGCCGCGGCGGGGCTCGACGCGCTCGCGTTCGACTATCGCCACTTCGGGGCGAGCGATGGCGAGCCGCGGCAGCTCGTCTCGATTCAGCGCCAGCTCGAGGACTACGCAGCCGCGATCGCGTTCGCACGCGGGCTCGACGGCGTCGATCCTGAGCGGATTGTCGTGTGGGGCTCCTCGTACTCGGGCGGGCACGTCGTCGCGGCCGCCGTCGCCGACGGGCGGGTCGCCGCGGCGATAGCGCAGACCCCGGCGATGGACGGCGTCATCACGCTCGCCAACGCCGCCCGCTACGCCGGGCCGGGACTGCTCGCGCGGCTGGTGCTGGCGGGGTTGCGCGATCAACTGGGCGCGCTGCGAGGGCGCGAGCCGCTGATGGTCGCGGTCGTCGGGCCGCCGGGTAGCGTCGGCGTGATGACGAGCGCAGATGCCGAGTCGGGCTACAGAGCGATCACGGGCCCGACGTGGCGCAACGAGGTGGCGGCTCGCATCGTGCTGCGTGCCGGCTCCTACCGTCCGGGGATGCAGGCGGATCGGCTGCGATGCCCGATCCTCGTGCAGATCGCGGACCGCGACGCGGTCGCGCCGGTCAAGGCGGCGCAGGACGCCGCGTGGCGCGCGCCGGGTCGCTCGGAGGTCAGGACGTACCCGATCGGGCACTTCGAGATCTACACCGGCGCGCCGTTCGAGCGGGCGCTCGCCGATCAGCTGCACTTCCTCGGCCGTCACCTGCGGTCATCTGCGCACGCACGCGGCGCCGCGCCGCGCGTTGCGGCCGGCTGACTCAGATCACGATCTGCGTGCAGAGGAAGTTCGCGGCGAGGCGCTCGCCGTTGAACACGCGCACCTGCCAGACATGCGTGCGCCTGCCGATGTGCAGCGGTGTGCCGAGCGCGGTCAGCTCGTCGCCGTCGCCGGCGGTCGCGAACACGTTGATCTTCAGCTCGCCAGTGCTGAAGCCGCGACCCTCGGGCAGGTGGCGCATCGTGCCCCACGCGGCCACGGTGTCCGCGAAGGCCACCCAGGCGCCACCGTGGACTTCGCGCATCGGGTGGAGATGACGGCGGTCGACGCGCATGCGGCCGCGGACGTGCTCGTCGGTGATCTCGGTCAGCTCGATCCCGAGGTCGCCGGGGAACGTTCCGGAGAGTCGCTCGACGCTCAGCTCGGGGGTGATCGCCTGATTGGTCTGCGCCATCGGTCGCGGGAGTCTGCCAGACGCCGCTCAGTAGGGGTTCTTGGGCGAGCGGTCCTCCGACAGCGACGGCCGCGAGCGCAGGATCAGGGTCTCGATCGCGTCGGCCAGGTGGACCTCGGCGATGTGATCCTCGCCGCGGGCGACGCGCAGCCTGTGAGCCTCCAGCAGGACGTCGGAGTGGGTATGCCCAAAGGGCGGCTCGAAGCGGTAGGAGGCCAGCTCGATCGTCAGCCCGAGCGGGTCGTTGAAGTAGATCGAGTCCATGAAGCCGCGGTCCTTGACGCCCGTGTGTTTGATCCCGCGCTCGTCGAGCCGCGCCACGGCCTGCAGGAAGGTCGCACGCGACAGCGAGAACGCAAGGTGATGCACGCAGCCGGGGTCGGTCGGTGTGCGGTGCGGGTCGGCGGTCCGCTGCTCGTTGGTGAAGACCGTGATCAGCCTGCCGTCTCCGGGCTCGAAGTAGAGATGACTCTCGGCGGGGTTGTCGAGGTTCGGCTGCTCGAACACGAAGGGCATCCCGAGCAGGCCCTCCCAGAAGTCGATCGACGTCTGCCTGTCGGCGCCGGTGAGCGTTATGTGATGCAGGCCCTGACTCTGTAGCTTCTGCATTGCCGTTCTCCTCTCGATGCGCGAGCGATGAGCTGGCGCTGAGCGTACCCGGCGCTCGTCGCGGGGCGCGCCGCGGCCGCGAGGCCGCGCCGGTGCTGCAGCGTGACGGGGAGATCAAGCTGCTGCAGGTGCGCGTCGAGTGGTAGCGTCGCGGGATGGCAAAGAAACGCAACAAGGCTCGTGTTGTCGGGGGGCGTGAGATCACGATCGCGCTGACGGACGCCCAAATCGCGCGCGTGATGCGCGAGGCGGCCGGTGCGTCCGGGCTCGCTCCTGCGTTCTCCTCTGCGCTCGGCGACCCGAAGGCGCTGTCGAAGTCGGTGCTTCCATTTCTCGCCGATCACGGCTACTCGCGCTCGGTGCTGCGCGCGCTGCTCGTGCTGGGCGCGTTCCCGGTCGACGGCGCCGAGCGCGAGCTGACAGCGGTGGCTGAGCAGCTGTCGCTGTCGGCGAGCACGACGCACCGCTACCTACGCACGTGGACCGCCGTCGGGCTGTTGGAGCGCGACCCCGAGACGCGCCGCTACCGGCGCGCGCAACTCGGCTGAGCCGCCAGCACGCGCGCGGACGATCGCGCCGCTAGGCGACGGTGCACGGCAGCCGCGCGAGCCGGGCACGGTAGCGGTTCATGTCGGCGTGGTTCCAGTCGGAGTGCGTCTGCTGCTGGAAGGCCGGCACGCGCTCGCGGTGGTAGGGCGAGGAGAGGCTCTCGTTGTGCCCGATCACGTTGTGAAGTGCGATCCCGTAGCGGCAGCGCAGCCAGCGCGTCAGCCGCAGCGACGCTGCCATCTGTGCGGGGTCGGCGAGGATTTCTGCGTCCGAGAGGCCGATGTTCTCGATCCCGATCGCGGTCCAGTTGAGCCCGACCGTGTGGCGGCAGCGAATCGAGAGTGCCACCAGCTGGTCGATCCGCCCGTTGCGCTCGACGAGGAAATGAGCGCAGGTGTTGGGCAGCGCATGGAACTCGCTGTCGGGGACGTCTACGGCGAACGTGTTCCAGGCTTCCTGAGCGCCGGCCGTCTCGGTGTAGTGCTCGACGATCACTTTGGGATGGCTGAGGACGTAGGTGTCTTCGCCGTAGTGCGCGCGCGAGTAGGCCGCCATCTCCGCGCGGCGGGAGGCCGCGAACGGGATCGGCCAATGATGGATCGGCGGCGGCGGTGCTGGCGTCGCTGTCGTCGTCCCGCCCGGCACGCCCGCGACGGCGGGCGGCGCCGTCGCTGGCGTCGTGGTGCCGGCGCCCTGTGCGGCTGTGGTGGCGGCGGCCGGAGCCGAGCTCGCGGCCGCGGTCGAGCCCGCGGTCGAAGCGACGCTTGCGCTGCGGTCCGCGGAGAGCGCGGCGGTGGGGGCCGTGCCCACAGACCGGCTCGCTCCGCCGCAGCCGGCCAGCGCGAGCGAGGCCACCGCGGTGAGGGCGGCGAATCGAGCGAATCGCATCCCAGCGATGCTACGGGGCGGGTGGCGCGGCGCGCGCCTCAACGATCTCGCGAGGCCCGCGCCGCCGCGCCGCATGCCGTCCGGCCGAACGCCAGCGTCGTCGTTCAGGACGCCAGCGCCTTCTTCTTCATCTGCTCGAACTCGGCCTGATCGATCGTGCCGGCGTCGAGCAGCGCCTTCGCTTTCGCGATCTGCTCGGTGGGGTCGCCCTGCGTACCGAGTGAGCGCACGTAGTCGTCGATCTGCTCCTGTGCCGCGGCCTGCTGTTTTGCGGTGCGTTCGGCCATGCCCTGGTGGTAGAGGATCAGGTAGACGAACACGCCGAGAAACGGCGCCACGATGAGAATCACGATCCAGAGGACCTTGGCGAAGCCACCTTTGTCGTGACGGCGGAATATGTCGGCGATGACGCCGAACAGGATCCACAGCCAGATGACGAATGCGAAGAAGATGAGCATCGTCCAAAAGACTTCGAGAAACGGATAGCTGCTTGCGAGAACCACTTGTCCCCCTTGTCGTGCACGTGCCGCCGAGGCCGATCGGCCGCCGTCGTCAACTGTGCGTGAAGCGCTGCGGCGCGATTGTACGCGGCCGGTGCGCCGGGCGCCGGCGCTGCTAGGTTTGCCGAGCCGCGAACAAATCGACGGTGGAGGGAGCCCTTGCAGCGCCGCAGTCCCCAGGAGCGATGAGCGCCGCGGCCGTGAGCTCCGCGCCGCGTGCGCTGAAGACGCTCGCAGACCGCTACGACGCGACCGTCTTCGAGCCTCACGGTGGGCGGGCGAGAGTCAGGCTCGAGCTCGCCGAAGGGCCGGCCTGGGACGCAGTGATCCAGTCCGGTGCGATGCGGCTGGAGCCCGTGCACGGCTCCGCGCAGGCGATCGTGAGGGCGGACGCGAAGACGTGGCGGCACGTCGCCGAGGACTCGCGCGGCGCGATGGCGATGTACGCCTCGGGGCGGCTGTCGGTGCGGCGCAACCTGCATCTCGGCGTCGGCGTCCTCGCTGCAACCAGCGCGGAGGGAGGGCCCGGCCGCCTGCGGTTTGCGACGGTGAAGGCTCGCGGCGCGCGCGTGTCGCTGCTCGAAGCGGGCGCCGGTCCGCCCGTGATCGCGATCCACGGGTTGGGTGCCACGAAGGGCTCGTTCCTGCCAACGGTGCTCGCGCTGGGCTCGCGGTTCCGCGTGATCGCGGTCGATCTACCCGGCTTCGGCGACTCCGACAAGCCGCTCGCGGCGAGCTATGACGCGCGATTCTTCGCGCGCGCAATCGTCGAGGTGCTCGACACGCTCGAGCTCGAGCGTGCGCATCTCCTCGGCAACAGCCTCGGCGGACGCATCGCGCTCGAGGTCGGCATGCGCAATCCGAGCCGCGTCGGCCGCCTGGCGCTGCTGTGTCCATCGCTGGCGTGGCGAGGGGACCGACCGCTCGTGCCGTTGCTGCGGCTCACGCGCCCCGAGCTGGGGCTGGTGCAGCTTGCTCCGCGCTCGCTCGTCGATGCGATTGTGCGGCGCGTGATCCCCAGTGCCGACGACGGCTGGACGGCGGCCGGCATCGACGAGTTCCTGCGCGCCTACAGCACGCCGGCCGGCCGCCGCGCGTTTTACGCGGCTGCTCGACACATCTATCTGGAAGAGCCGCACGGCCCGGACGGTTTCTGGACGCGACTGCGGCGACTGCAGCCCGCCGCGCTGTTCGTGTGGGGCAGGCGCGACAGGCTCGTGCCGCTCGCGTTCGCGCGGCATGTGGCCGACGCGCTGCCACAGGCCCGCCAGCTGGTGCTCGAATGCGGCCACGTGCCGCAGATCGAGAGCCCGGCGGCGACGCATCGCGCGGTCGGCGCGTTCCTGGCGCAGGCGGCGGGCGGAGTCTAGGTGTGCGGCGGGGCGGGGAGCACCAGCAGCGAGGGGTGCTCGGCATCACGCAGGATCTCGACATCGACGCTGCGCAGCTCCCTCGCCGTGGCGATGTCCTCGCCGGTGCCAGGGTTGCGGGCATAGCGGGGGTGCGCGCCCGAGGAGACCTGGAGGCGGATGCGATGCCCGGCCGCGAAGCGATGCGCGATCGGCCACAGCTCGAAGCCGACGAGCACGGCGCCGCCGACCTCCTCGAAGCGGCCGGGCGTGACGCGCACGAGTCCGTCGCAGACGTTCCACGAAGCGCCGTCGGCGTCGACGTCGCAGACGCGCGCGAACAGATCGAAGTGCGGCCGGCTCGCGCGCACGTGGATCTCGACTCGAACCACGCCGATCGCCTCGGAGGCATCGGTGAGCGTGGCGCCGGTGTATGTCAGCACGTCGCCGCGCGCCTCGAGCTCGCGGTTGTCGCGCACTGGCTCGCGTGCGAGGAGCACGGGGCCGCCGAGCGAGGGCGTGGGCGTGGCCGGGTCATACCGATAGCGATCCCCGTGCCCGCCTGTGCCGGGCGCGCCGGCCGTCTGCGGCCGCTCGTCAGCCAGTCGCCCGCCGGCTGCGAGCCACAGCGGCCGCTCCGTGGCGCCGGGCGGCGGCCACGCCGCCAGCTCGCGCCAGCCGCCACCACTGCGCGCGCCTGTCACGAACACACGCACGCTCGCGCGCGACACGAGCCGCGGGTCCTCGAGCAGGTGTGCGCGCAGCCAGCCGAGGCCGTCGCGCAGCGTGGCCGCGAGCAGGCCCGGCGAGGTGTGCGTCCACGGACCGAGCACCAGCTGCGGCGAGCGCCCGGCGGCGTGCAGCGCGGCGAAGTCCTCGAGCATCCAGGGAAGGAAGATGTCGTACCAGCCGCCGATCAGCTGAACGGGCGCTCCGACGCGCTCGACGCCGGCTGCGAAGTCGCGCGCGGCCCAGTAGGCATCGGCGCGTCCTGGGCTCGCGAGCCCGTCGCGGAACCAGGAGACCTCTGTGCCGGTCGCGCGCGCATCGAGGTCTCCGATCGGCAGCTGCTCGAACAGCGCTGGTAGTCGGCGCAGCGCGCGCAGCATGCTCAGCGGCGCGAGCCGGTTCTCCTGCGCGGCGACGAGCACGAGCCACGACGCGGCTGTCTCCAGCGACAGGCTTCCGCCGGCGTAGGCCTGGCCATGGAACTGTGAGGCGCTGACCTGGACCGCGAGCGCCGCGAGGTCCGCGTCGGCGTCGGTCGCCACGGCCCACTGGGCCAGCCCGAGATAGCTCGGGCCGATCATGCCGATGCGCTGCGTGTGCCACCGCTGCGAGCGAAGCCAGCGCAGCGTCGCGAGTCCGTCGGCGCGCTCGTCGAAGGGGCTGAAGACCCCCTCCGAGCCGAACGTGCCGCGGACGCTCTGGATGACGACCTGCAGCCCGCGCTCGGCGAGCAGGCGCCCGAAGATCAGCCCGAACGCCTGGCGCCGTCCGTAGGGAGAGCGCACCAGCACGGTCGGCTGAGGCTCGTCGCGGCGCTCGCGGGCGACGTAGCGGTCGGCGAGCAGTACGGCCCCGTCGTCCATCTCGACCCTCAGGTCGCGGTCGCAGGCGACGGCGCGTGTCTGTGCGCGCACGAGGCGCAGGCGACGGGCGATGACGGCGCTCGCGAACGACATGGCCGTCAATCGTAGGCGGCCGCGCCGCTCCTCCCACCCGCGGCTACGTGCCCGCGGCGAGTTCGACCGTGGTCGCTGCGGTTAGACGCGCTTCGGAAGCCGGGTCGTGCGACGGCAGGAAGACGGTCGCGTGCTCGCGGCAGTGGGCGATGATCGTCTCGAGCGTCGTCACGTGCAGCTTCGGGTCGGGCCCGACGGCGTCGGCGCGACGTGCGAGCAGCTGCTCGAGCGTGTCGGTGACGTCGCCGGCGAGCATCACGTGACGGCCCTCGTCATCGACGCAGATCACCGAGATGTGTCCGGGCGTGTGACCCGGCGTCTCGACGGCGACGATGCGTCCGTCGTCGCTGAGCGCGCGGCTACGCGCGAACGCGCCGAAGGGCCCGCCGTCCAGCTCGAACGGCTGCGGCGCGAATCCGGGCGGCAGCGGCTGGCGCAGGACCCGGCGCATCACACGCGGGAACGCGGTTTGCATGAAGCGCAGCTCGGCGGCGCTGATCCGCACGGGTGCGCGCACGTGCACGAGACCGTCGACGTGGTCGCCGTGATGGTGGGTGAGCACTACCTCGTCGACGTCGTCGAGCGCCAGACCGGCGCCGGCCATCGCCGCCGGGAGCTCCTGCTCGCGGGAGACCTCGAAGCGGGCGAAGGGAACGTTCCTCGCCGTCGCCGCCTCGCCGGTGTCGACGAGCAGCAGCCGGCCCGCGTGCTCGACGGCCCAGCAGTGGATCGGCAGAGACTCCGCCCAGGGACCTGGGAGGAACAGGTCGAGCTGGCGGCGCACGCCGCCGCTCGGAAACAGGAAGGAGTGCTTCACGCGCACGGCGCCGGTTCTCAGAGGATGGATCCGCATTGCGGGCGAGCCTACCTTGCGAGCCTTTCAGCCGGGCACGCCCTCGACGGGGCGGCCGCGCTCGAGGTAGACACAGTGCGCGTGCGTGGCCGCCGCTGCGACGCGCCGCCGGAGCGGGCCACTCAGGAGCTCGGCGGCGTCGTTGAGGGACGCAAAGCGATGCTCGGCGATCTCCTCGCCGTCGATCGCGATCCCGGCGAGCTGCTCGTCGGGGAGCCGGCCGCAGTCGAACAGGAAGCGCACGCCGCCGGGGCGCTCGCGCCGCGGCGCGAGGAAGTCGACGCAGGCGAGCCGGGCGCGCGTTACCCGCAGCCCGCACTCCTCGAAGGTCTCGCGCCGGCAGGCGTCCCAGGGCGACTCGCCGCCCGGCTCGATCTGACCTCCCGGGATCGTCCAGCCGCCCTTGTAGGTGGGCTTCAGCAGCAGCAGTCTCGAGCGCCCGTCGAAGATCATCGCGCCGGCGGAGGCGGGGATCCGCGGGATCGCCCAGGACGGCTCGGCGCCGGGAGCTGCCATGGCGACAGTATGAACGCGGCCCAGGGCGCGCAGCTCGAACTCGGCGCGGCGAGTTGGGCGTGATGCGTGCCGGTCTCCGCGTTCACGGAGGCCGCCGGGAGCGCAACTTGCGGCGCGCTCGCGTGCTTTCTCTACAGGACCCGCGTTCCGGCAGCTACCGCCGGCGGGCCATCCAACCGAGGGAGAACCAACAGATGCGCATGCGCAGACCAGCCATTCTTCTCACCGTCATCGGCCTTGCGCTCGTCGCGCTGACGGGCGTCGCCCAGGCCGTGCCGACGGTGACGTTCAAAGCCAAGGCAGTGCCGATTCCCGGCTTCCCGCATACCGGGAACATTCTGGGCGCCGGCGCGGCGATCGAAGCGGAATACGAAATCACGGGCAACGAATATGAAGGTTCGCCGCCGCCGATCATCGGCGTGAACTTCTATCTGCCGAAGGGCGCCAAGCTGCACCCGGCCGGTTTCCCGACGTGCTCGAACACGGTGCTCGAACAGGTCGGCCCCTCGGGCTGCCCCAAGGGCTCCGCGGCGGGCCCCGTCGGCAAGGTCGTGGGCTTCGTCTCCTTCGGCGGCGAACGAGTGATCGAGAACGCGGAACTGTCGTCGTTCTACTCGCCCGGTGGCGGGCTCTCGTTCTTCACC
>Ga0075021_10002003_pt1 | contig 10576 bp, 8 predicted proteins | sample ColStrG_CSR_2012_FD_72749 | JGI IMG/M metagenome (GOLD analysis project Ga0075021, IMG submission 72749) | Freshwater sediment microbial communities in response to fracking from Pennsylvania, USA - Cold Stream Run_MetaG_CSR_2012 | ecosystem: Environmental > Aquatic > Freshwater > Creek >... | reverse complement strand
GTGGCGCTGGTGGCGCATCCCCCGGTGCTGCTCGTGCTCGTGCTCGGGGGCGTGCTCGCCGGCGGCACCGCGCTGGACGGCGTTTCGAGCGCGGCGATCATCCCGGCAATTCTCGGGCCGAAACGACTGCGAGCGGGCATGGCGTTCAACTTCGGTCTTTACCAGGCGGTGGGGATCATCGGACCGGCGATCGGCGGCGTGATGATCGAGACGCTCGGCCTGCCGACGGCCTACGCGCTCGACGCCGCGAGTTGCCTGGCGATGCTCGCGGCGGCGATGGCGATCGGCTCGCAGCGCCCGGCGGTCGCCAAGGAGCACCCGCCCGTGCGGCGCGCGATCGCGGACGGGGTTCGCGCGGTGTTCTCCAGCCGCGCGCTGTCGGGCTCCTATGTGATCGATCTCGTTGCGATGACGTTCGGAATGCCGCGCGCGCTGTTCGCCGTTCTGTCACTGACGGTGTACGGAACCGGGGCGCGCGGAACGGGCTTTCTCTACGCGGCGGTCGCGGCCGGCGGAACGCTCGCGGTGCTCACCTCTGGCTGGGCGACGCATGCGCGGCGGCTCGGGAGGATCGTGATCTACGCGGTCATCGTTTGGGGAGTGGCGATCGGCTGTGCGGCTCTGGTGCGGAGCCTGGGACCGGCGATGCTGCTGCTCGGGATCGCGGGGTGGGCCGACGGCGTCAGCGCGGTGTGCCGGGCGACGATCACCCAGACGATCGCGACCGACGAGCTGCGTGGGCGGATCAGCGCGTTTCACATGCTCGTCGTGACGAGCGGCCCTCGGCTGGGGGACATCGAGTCAGGACTGGTCGCCGGGCTGACGAGCGCGCTGACCTCGATGCTGATCGGCGGTGTCGCGTGTGTCGTCGGCGTCGGCGCGGTCGTGCTCGCGTTCCCGCAACTGGCCGCGTTCGACGTCGAGCACCCCGAGCGAGTCTTGGCGCCGGGAGAGAGCCGTCAGCCTGTGTGAGACGGACGACTGCGCGCCGGAGACAGACGATTCCGCGCCGGAGACAGACGTTCCGCTCCGCAGACGGACTACTGCGCGCCGGAGACAGACGTTCCGCTCCGCAGACGGACGACTGCGCGCCGGAGACTCGGCGTCGCCCGTTTCGACCGGCAGAACTTCCCTGCGCCCGAACACCCTCACCCCCGGTGGGAAGTTGTGCCGCTCCTCGCGGTCCTGACGACCTTTGGCCCGGCCGGAGCCCCGCTCGTGGGAAGTTGTGCCGCTCCTCGCGGTCCTGGCGACCTTTGGCCCCGCGGGAACCCTGCTGGTGGGAAGTTGTGCCGGTCGTGGCCTTTGGCGACCGGGTCGTAGAAGGGTCGCCGCTGCCGGGCGGGACAGGAGTTCAGACGTGCTGACTCAGTCGCGCCAGCTCCAGACGCCTATGCGGCCGAAGCTCCCACGGCTGCCTTCAGCTCACCGGCCCGCGCGCCGGCAAGCTGTGCGCGGAGCACCCCGACCAGCGGTCCCCGGATCACGATCCCGAGCGTGAATCCCAGATCCACGTCGACGCGGTAGGTGGCGCGTGTTCGCCCGCCGCCGAGGTCCTCGAGTTTCCACGACCCCTCGACCGATTTCAGTTCGCCCTCCTCCTGCTCCCAGCTGAGCTGGGTGGGCGGTCGGTAGCGGAAGCGCACGGTCGAGCGGATCGTGCGGACTTTGGCGTCGTTCTCCGACGAGCACAGGGTCGCTCGCCCTTCGCGGTCTCGCTCCAGCGCCGTCAACGACTTCAGCCCGTCCTGCCACTCGGGCGCGCGCTCCACGTCGGCGACCAACGCCCACACCCGCTCGATCGGGGCATCGATGTCCGCGGTGGACTCGCCCTCGATGTTCCCCATCCATACTCCTCTCCTCGCAACCGTTGCCGCTTTGCGTCGGCGTCGGCCATGCGACCGCGCCGGTGCCGGAGATTAGACTCGCCTGGCGATGAAGGAGCTCTCAGCAGCCGCCGCGGGGGAGACGCACGCGTCGCTTCAGCGCTGTTTCGAGCTGGTCGCCGCGATCGAGCGCTACCCGACCTGGTACCCGACGGCCGTCACGGCGGCAGAGGTGACCGAGCGCAACGGCGACGGGCTCCCGACGCGGGCCAACGTCATCCTCCACGTCGCGCACGGGGTGCTCGTCCGGGACTTCAGACTCAAGGTGGCGGTGCAGGCGCAGGCGCCGGAGTCGGTTTCGATGTCGCGGATTCCGCATGGGCCAGACGACCGCGAGGAGCTCTCGGTCGCATGGGCGCTCGTCGACGGCGGGTCGACCCGGATCGAGGTGCGGATGCGCGCGAGCCTCTCGATCCCGCGGTTCGTGCCCGTGGGAGGCCTCGCCGAGTCGGTCGCCGGAGGTTTTCTCGGCGCGGCGCTCCAGGCGCTCGACTGAGTCGCCAACTCCCGGCTCCGGCCGCTCAGTGGAGGGCTTCGCGTTGGCTCTCTCAGCGCCACTCTTTGAGCACAACTGGTTCACGCCACAGTAACCGAAGGCGGACGACGCGCACGTAACGTCGCGGCCGTCAACAACCAGGAGGAGCCGACCCATGAACGTAGCCTCAAAGCTGCTCGCCGCAGTGGCCGGCGCGGCGGCGATCGCAGGAACACTCGGTGTGATTGCGACATCGGGAGCCGGGGCGCAGCCGCGCCGGACGAGCGTTTCGCACGTGCTGCTGATCTCGGTCGACGGGCTGCACCAGAGCGATCTGGCCTGGTACGCGGCCGAGCATCCCGACTCGACGCTCGCGCATCTCGCTCGCGGCGGGGCGCAGTACACGATGGCAGCAACACCGGTGCCATCCGACTCGTTCCCCGGGATGGTCGGGATTGCGACCGGCGGTAACCCCGGCACAACGGGCGTCTACTACGACGACACGTTCAACCACGACGTGTATCCCGCCGGCACGACCAACTGCACCACGGCAACGCAAGGCGCCGAGGTCACCTACTTCGAGGCACTCGACCTGAACTTCAACACGGGGTTGACGATCGATGCTGGCCAGGGCCTCTCTGGTCTGCCGGACAGCATCCTGCAGATGACCGGAAACCCCACGACGCTGATCAACCCGGCGGCGCTGCCCGTTGACGATCACTCGTGCAAGCCGATCTATCCAAACCAGTACCTGAAGGTCAACACGATCTTCGACGTGATCCACAACCACGGGATGCTGACCGCATGGTCCGACAAGCACCCGGCCTACCAGATCCTGAATGGCCCGCAGGGCAACGGCATCACGGATCTCTTCACGCCGGAGATCAACGCCCCGGCACTGATGCCGGGCGGCACTCCGTGGCCGGGCGGGATCGACTACACGGGCGACAACCTCGCGACCCAGCAGTACGACTCCTACAAGGTGCAGGCGGTGCTCAACGAGCTCGACGGGTTCAACCACCAGCGCACCAAGCGCGTGGGTGTCCCAGCGATCCTCGGGATGAATTTCCAGACCGTCTCGACCGCCGAGAAGTTGTACATCTCATCCTCGACCGGGCTGGGTGGTGGCTACCTGCCGGGCACCAACACTCCCGGTCCGCTGCTGTCAGGCGCGCTTGACTACATCAACGCGCAGCTGACGCGGATGGTGCAGGAGCTGCGCAATCGTGGGCTGCTCGAATCGACGGCGATCGTCCTGACCGCGAAGCACGGCCAGTCGCCGCTTGACCCCAACCAGCTCGTACGGGTCGACGACGGCCCGATCATGAATGCCGTCAACGCCGACTGGCAAGCCTCGCACCCGGGGTCGGGGCCGATCATCCTCGGAGGCACAGACGACGACGCTTTGATGTGGTGGCTGACCAACCGCTCCCAGAGCGCTGCCGACTGGGTGGCACGGTTCCTCATGAGGCACACGTTCCCGGGCGTCACCTACGCCCAGACCGGGACCTCGAACACCACGCCCGTCGAGCACTCGGGGCTGGTGAAGATCTACGCGGGCGCAGCCGCGGCACGGTTCTTCCACGTGCCCCTCAACGACCCGCGCCACCCCGACATCCTGGGTGTTGTCAGGGTCGGCGTCGTCTATACGCACGGGAAGAAGATCGCCGAGCACGGCGGGGCAAACCCCGGTGACCGACACGTACCGCTGGTCGTCTACGCCCCAGGTGTGGTCGCTGCTGGGATGCGCGACGCGCCGGTCGAGACGACGCAGGTCGCCCCGACGGTCCTGAAACTGCTCGGGCTGAACCCGATGGACCTCCAGGCGGTTCAGATCGAGCACACGCAGGTGCTCCCCGGCATCGGTTAGACGACAAGCAGAGAGCTCCGCGCGTCGGGCATGGCGGCGTGAGGAGCAGGCGGCCACCCCCCGGTTGTCGGGTTTCGTCCGGCTGGGGCTGGAACCGGCGGGGTGGCGCGCCATGCTTCGATGGCATGAGCACGACCATCGGCCCCGTGCCGCTGCCCGATGCCCTTGAGTATCCCCGCGGCTTCGGCGGCGCGGCGATGGCATCCGTGGGCGGAAGCCTGCCGGAGCGCACCGTGTCGAGCGCCGAGATCGAGGCGCGGCTTGGTCTCGCCGAGGACTGGATCTCCCGGCGCACCGGCATCCGCGAGCGGCGGATCGCCGGTCCGGACGAGCGTCTGACGCAGCACGCGGTCGCGGCGGCCAGGCAGGCGCTCGAGCGTGCAGAGCTTGATCCGCAGGAGCTCGACCTCGTGCTGGTGGCGACCACGACCGCCGACGAGGTGCTGCCGAACGCCGCGCCGCTGGTCGCGCACGAGCTCGGCGCGGTGACTGCCGGTGCGTTCGATGTTGGCGCCGCGTGCACCGGGTTCCTGTCGGGGCTGGCGGTCGGCGCCGGCCAGATCGACTCGGGGCGCGCGAGCACCGCGCTTGTGATCGGCGCGGATTTCATGTCTCGGATCACCGACCCGGGCGACCGCTCCACCGCCTCCGTGTTCGCCGACGGGGCCGGCGCGGCCGTACTGGTGGCGAGCGCGGAGCGCGGTCGGATCGGCCCCGTGGTGCTCGGGGCCGACGGGGCCGGTGCCGTCCACATCCGCGTCGAGCGGGTCGATCCGAAGATCGAGATGGCCGGCCACGAAACGTTCAAGGAGGCGGTCGCGAGGCTAGCGCAGGCCAGCCAGCAGGCCATGTTCGCCGCCGGGCTCAAGCTGGACGAGATCGACCTGTTCGTCTACCACCAGGCGAACGGGCGGATCCTGTCGGCGGTCGCCGAGCGGCTCGGCCTGCCCGAGGAGCGGGTGGTCGACTGCATCGGCGAGCACGGCAACACGTCGGCGGCGACGCTGCCGCTGGCGCTCGCGCACAGCTACGAGCACGGGCGGCTGCACGACGGTGACAGGGTGCTGCTCGGCGCGTTCGGCGCCGGATTCACGTGGGGCGCGACCGTGATCGAATGGGGCGTGCAGTGAGCGCGACACTGGTCGCCGAGGCGGGCACCCAGCTGACGCCCGTTCAGCGGCTCGAGCAACTGTGCGACCCCGGCACGCTGGACGTGATCCGCACCGAGGTGATCTCCACGCACATGGGCGAGAAGGCGCGGCCGGGTGACGGCGTCATCGGCGGCGCCGGCCTGGTCGCCGGCCGGCCCGTGTTCTGCTACGCCCAGGACGCCTCGTTCGCGGGCGGTTCGCTTGGGGCCGCGCACGCCGAGACGATCGTGCGCGTGCTCGAACTGGCCGGGCGCGCACGTGCGCCGGTGGTCGGGTTCGTCGGCTCGGGCGGCGCGCGGATGCAGGAGGGAGTGGCGGCGCTGGGCGGCTACGGGCGGATCTTCCGGCGGACCGTGGGGCTGTCCGGCCGGGTGCCGCAGATCTCGATCATCACCGGCGTGTCGGCCGGCGGCGGCGCTTATTCGCCGGCGCTGACCGACTTCGTCGTGATGACCCGCGACGCGAGCATGTTCCTGACCGGTCCCGGGGTGGTGCGCGAAGCGCTCGGCGAGGACGTCTCCGTTCACGAGCTCGGTGGCCACCGCGTTCACGAGCGCAACGGCGTCTGCCAGTTCGTGTCCGACAGCGACCCCGATGCCGCCGAACTGGCGCGCGAGCTGCTCGGCTACCTGCCGAGCCACTCCGAGCTGCCGTTGCCCGAGATAGCCGCTCGGCCGCCGGCCTGCCTGGACCCGGGCGCGTTCGTGCCGGCGCAGAGCAGGCGGGTCTACGACGTCCGGGACGTGATCGGCGCCGTCGTCGACGGCGGCGAGCTACTCGAGGTGTCCTCTGGCTGGGCGAAGAACATCGTCACGGCGTTCGCGCGGATCGAGGGCCGGCCGGTCGGAGTGATCGCCAACCAGCCACGGTACCTCGGCGGGGTGCTCGACGCCGCCAGCTCGCAGAAGGGCGCGCGCTTCGTGAGCAAGTGCAACGCGTTCGGCGTGCCGTTGCTGGTGCTGGTGGACACGCCGGGGTTCATGCCTGGCACCCGCCAGGAGGGCGAGGGCGTGATCAGGTTCGGCGCGACGCTCGTGCACGCGTTCGCCGAGGCGACCGTGCCTCGCGTGACGGTCGTGCTGCGCAAGGCGTTCGGCGGAGCGTTCATCACGATGAACTCCAAGGACCTCGGGGCCGACTACGTGTTCGCGTGGCCACAGGCCGAGATCGGCGTGATGGGAGCCAAGCCGGCGGTCGGGATCATCCACCGGCGCGAGCTCGCCGCGGCCGACGACCCCGAGGCCGCGCGCGAGGCCCTAGCCGAGCGCTACGCCAGCCAGCACCTGCGCCCCCAGGTCGCGGCCGGAGCCGGATACATCGACGAGCTGATCGCGCCTGATGCGACGCGCTCCCGGGTCGCGTGGGCGCTGCGGTCGCTGCGGGAGGCATGGTGAGCAACGAGAGCGGCACAGTTCTGATCACCGGTGCGACCGGGTTCGTCGGAATGGAGGTCCTCGCCCGCTACCTGGAGCGCGGCGAGCGACCGGTGGTCGCGTTCGTCCGCGCTGCCGACGACGCCGCGGCAAAGGCTCGGATCGAGTCCGTGCTGTGGAACCTCTACGGCCGTGCCGGCGAGCACTACGCCCACCGGGTGAGCGCTCTGGCCGCCGACCTGACGACGCCGGACCTCGGGCTCGAGCGAGGGCACGTGGACAGGCTCACTGACAGCGTCACGACAATCGTTCACAGTGCCGCCTCGATCTCATTCGCACTGCCGATCGACGAGGCGCGCGCGATCAACGTCGACGGCACGCGCCGGATGCTGGATCTCGCACAGCGGGTCAATCAGCGAGACGCGCTGCGGCGCTACGCTCACGTCTCGACCGCGTACGTATGCGGCAACCATGCGGGCCGCTTCGGCGAGGCCGACCTGGACCTCGGCCAGAGCTTCCACAACTCCTACGAGCAGTCGAAGTTCGAGGGCGAGCAGCTGGTCCGCGCGCACACCGAGCTGCCGTGGACGATCCTGCGCCCGTCGATCGTCGTCGGCGACCGCCGCAGCGGCTGGACCTCCGCGTTCAACGTGCTCTACTGGCCGCTGCGGGCGTTCTCCCGCGGTCTGTTCACCGCCGTGCCGGCGGTTGAGAGCGCGCCCGTCGACGTCGTGTCGATCGACTACGTCGCCGATGCGATCTACGAACTGTGCGAGCGCCCGCACGGCGTGGGCGAGACCTTCCATCTGACCGCCGGCGCGAACGCGAGCACCATGGGCGAGATCGCGGCGCTCGCCAGCCGCTATTTCCGGCGCCCTCTCCCGAGGGTTCTGCCACCGGCCGAGTTCGCAGCGCTCGCCGAGGCGGACGCATCGATGGCCGCGCTCGAGAACTCGAGCATCTACTTCCCGTACTTCTCGATCCGCGCCGTGTTCGACGACACGCTCACGCGCGCGCGGCTGACTCCGGTCGGGATCCAGACCTCGCCGCTGCGCGATTACATGGAGCGCCTGCTCGACTTCGCCACCCGCAGTCGCTGGGGCAAGCGGCCGATCGCGCGCGCCGACGCGCTGGTCGTTTGACGCACCACCCGGCTCCCTAGGCGCTTGATCCACCGTCCGGCGCCCTCGGCGCGTCAGTAAGTTGTGCGGATGGGCACCCGCTCCGCGCCGTCACGCCCGGTCGAACGCGCGCACTCGGCCGACGGAGTGGTGTCGGTCGAGGCGCTCGAGCTGTTCGCCGCGGTGCTGTCGCAATCGGAGGCGGGACAGGTGGGTGGCGACGAGTTCTACGCGGGCCTGTGCGACGCCATATGTCGGCTCGCCGCGATGCGCCGGGCCCTGATCTTCCGCTATGACGACGCCAGCCGGCGCGTCCGCGCCGTCGGTGCGCACGGGCTCGATCTGGCGCTGTTCGCGGATGCGCACGTGACCGTTGAGACGGCGCCGATCGCGGCTGACGCGCTGCGCGGCGATCGCGTGATTGAGGCGGTCGGCGACCTGCGCGGCCAGTTCCCGTCCGAATACGCTGCGCTGGTCGAGGAGCCGATCCGGCTCGTCTGCGCGCCGATGGCTGCCGGCGGGCACCGCATCGGCGTGATCCTTGCGGACCGCGCGATCAGCGACCCACCTGTTGACGCGACCGAGCGCCAGCTGCTGTGGACGCTCGGGAAGGCGGCGGCGCTGGCTGCGGTCGCGCGGATCGTTGCAACCGAGCGCGAAACCGCCAGGCAGCTGGAGCATCGGATCGACCTTGCGCGGGAGATCCACGAGAGCGTGATCCAGCGGCTGTTCGGCGTCTCGATGGCGCTGGACGGCGACGGGGATCTGCCCGCCGAGGCGCGCGCGCGTTGCGCGTCCGAGACCCAGGCGGCGCTCGGGGATCTGCGCACGGCGCTGCAACGTCCTCTGCGCCGCGTGCCGCCAGCGACCGGCACCACACTGCTGGCCGAGGTCGAGCGCCTGGCCCGCGCCCACCCCGAGCTCGGCATCAGCTTGGTTGCCGGGGAGCCGGGGGATGTGCCGGCGACTATCGAGCCGCTCGCGCAGAGCGTGTTGACAGAGGCGGTCCGCAACGCTCGCAAGCACGCCAGCCCGACGAACGTGAACGTCCGCGTCGACCGCGTCGAGCGCGCGTTTGTGCTGGAGGTCGTCAACGACGGCGTCCAGGGACTCGAGCAGCGGGCGGGGATGGGCCTGCGGCTCGCGGCGTTCGAGGCTCTCCAGAGCGGCGGGATCGTCGAGTTCGGCGAGCGGGAGCCCGGTTGGTGGCAAGTGCGGCTGGTGGTTCCGCACCAGGACTGAAGGCGAGAATGAGCGAGGGAGCACGGAGCCCCGAGCGCCTGCGCGTGTTGGTCGTGGACGACCACGACGTCGTGCACTGGGGTTTTCGGCTGATGCTCACACAGCAGTCGTGGGTGGAGCGGTGCGTGACCGCGGCTTCCGGAGACGAGGCGGTTGAGCTGGCCGTCCGCTACAGGCCGCACGTGGCCGTCGTCGACTTGTTCATCGGCGAGGAGTCCGGCGCAGAGGTGTGCGAGCGGATTCGCGCCGCCGAACCCACCGCGCGAGTGCTGCTCTTCTCCGGCGCCGGCGAGATCTCGCCGCACGCCGCCCGAGCCGCCGGCGCGTCCGGGTTTGCGTACAAGGACTGGCCAGCGCGCAAGATCGCCGGCGCCGTGCGGCTCGTCGGCCTCGGCGGGACGGTGTTCGAGCGCCAGGAGCTGACGTCGGCCATGGGACTCACCGACCGGGAGCGGTCGGTGCTCGAGCTGATGGCCGCCGGCGCCACGAATCCTGAGATCGCCGGCGAGCTGCACCTCTCCAAGCACACGATCAAAGAGCACACCAGCTCGGTCTACCGCAAGCTCGGTGTGCGCAACCGCACCGAGGCGGTGCAGCGCGCCCAGCGGCTCGGGCTGCTGGCATGACTGCGATCTGCCAGATCCAGCCGTGCGCTTGGCTGGCGCCAGTCTGCTCTCCCGATCCGTCGGCGTCCTGACGGGCGACGTCAGGTTGCGGTTCGATGAGTATCGCGACGCAATCGTGACACCGACTGGGCGCGGCTGCAGCGTGCGCTGTCCATAACGACTGATCCGTTTACAAACCGATTGGCGTATGGCCGCGAATCCGCGTGCCAGGAGGGTGAGGTTCTTGAGGATGGTGCCAGACGGCCTGCCGTGGATGGTCACGGCGATCGGCCGCGAAGTGGCCACTCCCGCACAGGCGCGCGAGTGCTTTGGGGTGACCGCTTCACACGCGAGAGGTCGGCGGCTCGAAACCACCCGTGCACTTGGTCCCAAAGCCCCGTAAACGACGGGGCTTTCGCCATGGCAGGGGCTCGCTTGCCGGGACGGGCGCTATCCCGGGGGTGGACCAGAGGGCGCTTCGCCCGCGACCACCCCGAGCTGGGCCGCTACCGCGCCGGCCTGGCCCCGGTTTGGCACTCCGAGCTTGCGCAGGATCGATGAAACGTGGTGGTCGACGGTCTTCGGGGTCACTACCAGCCGTTGGGCGATCTCGGCGTTGCGGAGCCCCTGCGCGAGCAGTGGCAGCACTTCGAGCTCGCGGTTTGTCAGCCCGGCGGGATTGTCGCGGGTTGCGCTGCGCGGCCCACGCGGAAGGTTGCGCTCTCCGAGCTCGCGCAGCCGCCTGGCGAGGATCGCGGCCGCGGGCTTCGCCCCAAGTTCCTGAAGCTGCTCGTGGGCGGCGCGCAGCGATGGCTCATCGCTGCCGGGCACGAGCGCGATCGCGGCGTCGTAG
>Ga0075021_10002002_pt1 | contig 10576 bp, 9 predicted proteins | sample ColStrG_CSR_2012_FD_72749 | JGI IMG/M metagenome (GOLD analysis project Ga0075021, IMG submission 72749) | Freshwater sediment microbial communities in response to fracking from Pennsylvania, USA - Cold Stream Run_MetaG_CSR_2012 | ecosystem: Environmental > Aquatic > Freshwater > Creek >... | reverse complement strand
GGACTGACTCAGTCGACGGGTGGGCGGGGCTGACCGTCCAGCCAGGCCTGGAGCATGACCGCGGCCGCCACCTTGTCGATGACTCGTCGGCGGGCATCGGCCTTCATGTTGCGCTCCATCAGGCTGCGGTCAGCAGTGACCGTGGTGAAGCGCTCATCGTAGAGGTCGACCGGTAGGTCAGTGGTGGCACGCAGTCGTTCCGTCTCCGCCATCGCCGCGGCCGCCGCCGGCCCGACGGAGCCATCGAGCGACAGCGGCAGGCCCACCACGATGCGCCCGACCTCCCACTCGGCGGCGATCTCGAGGATGCGGCGGTGGTCACGCGCTTCGTCGCCCGAGCGAGCGATGACCTCGACGGGCGACGCCAACACCCCGCCGGGGTCGCTGACCGCCACCCCGACTCGTCGTGATCCCAGGTCGATCCCGAGGGCGCGCACCCGAACCTCAGATACCGGCGGCGCGCCGGACCTGATCGAGCGCCTCGTCGAGGGCCGAAGGGTCCTTCCCGCCGGCCACGGCCAGCTCGGCGTTCTTGCCTGTCCCCCCCTGGACGGTTCGGGCCGCCTCGCTGATGAGCTGCGAGGCGTGCAGACCGGAGTCGGGTCGTACGGCCGAGACGATGGCCGCCCCTCCCCCGTCGGGCGCCCCGCCCAACACGACGCCGCGGATGTCAGGAATGTCGCGGACGGCCAGAGCGAGCTCCCGCAGGTCGTCGCGCGCCAGCCCGTCGACGCGGGCGACGACCAAACCGCCGACGGCTTGCGCGGCGAGCCCGGAGGCCTGTCCCCGCGCCGAATCACGCCGCAGCGCCTTGATCTCGTCGCGCAGTTCTTTGACCTCGGCCACCCGTCGTTGCGCGGCGTCGACCACGTCGTCGTCGGCCACACCCAGAGCATTGGCGACCTGGCCGAGGCGCGATTCCTCCCGGCGAAGACGCTCGATGGGACCGAAGCCGGTGACCGCCTCGATCCGGCGCAGATTGGACCCGATCGAGCCCTCGCTAATGATCTTCACCGGACCGATATCGCCCGTCGCCCGTACGTGGGTGCCGCCGCACAACTCCGTGGAGTGAGGACCCGCTTCGAGCACGCGGACGATGTCGCCGTACTTGTCTCCGAAGAAGGCAATGGCGCCGAGTTGTTCGGCGAAGTCTTTGGTGGTCTCGAAATGGCGGACCGGCGTGTTGGCCAAGATGTCGGCATTGGCCAGATCCTCGATCCGGGCCAGCTCCTCGGACGACACCGACTCGTAGTGGCTGAAGTCGAAGCGCAGGCGGTCGGGGCCCACCATGGAGCCCTGCTGTTTGACGTGGTCGCCCAAGACCTCTCGCAATGCCCAGTGCAGCAGGTGGGTGGCGGTGTGATTCCGTCGGATGGCGTCACGACGAGTCACGTCGATGGCGGCTCGCGCCGGCTGGCCCGGCTCGATGTGGCCATCGATGATGCGAGCCCGGTGGCGATGGAGACCGGGCACGGCCGAGAGGGTGTCGAACACCTCGGCCCGACCCGTTTCCGTCGAGATGATGCCGGTGTCGCCCACCTGTCCACCGCTTTCGGCGTAGAACGGTGTGCGGTCCAACACGATGGACACCTCGTCCATCCCAGGGGAAGTGTCGGACTTGTCGGAGTTGTCGGACTCGTCGTTCGGGGCGACCTGAACCACAGCCAACACGTGTCCATCACTCTCGAACTCGTCGCGACCGGTGAACTCGGTTGGCCCGAACTGCTCGATCAGATCTTGGAAGGCCTCGAGATCGGCACCGCCGGCATCGCTGCGACGCGCCGCTTTCGCCCGACGCTTCTGATCGGCCATCTCGGTGACAAAGGCGTCCTCGTCGACGTCGACGCCGCGCTCGCGAGCGATCTCACGGGTCAGCTCGAGTGGGAACCCATGGGTGTCGTGCAGGACGAAGGCCGTCGTTCCCGCCAATTGGTCGCCCTCGGACAGCCGCGCCAACTCCCCGTCGAGGATGGCGGTGCCCTGTTTGAGGGTCTGGCGGAAGCGTTCCTCTTCGCGGCCGACGACGTTGCGCACGAAGTCGTGGTTCTTGATCAGCTCGGGATAGGCCTCGCCCATGACCTCGACCGTGGTGTCGACCAGCTGAGGGGTCACCAGATGGTCGACATCGAGCAGGTAGGCGTGGCGGACGGCTCGGCGGATGATGCGTCGCAGCACATACCCCCGACCCTCGTTGGAGGGGAACACCCCGTCACTCACCAAGAAGGCCATGGTGCGGGCATGTTCGGCCAAAATGCGCAGCGACACGTCGTTGGCCGCCGACTGGCCGATGGCGCGCCCGGTGACCGACTGGGCGGCCTCCACCAGCGGGGCCATGACGTCGATCTCCCAGACGGAGTCCTTGCCCTGCAAGACACCGAGGATGCGCTCGAGCCCGGCACCGGTGTCGATGTTCTTCTTGGGCAGCTCCACGTCGACGCCGTTGGCATCGCGGTTGTACTGCATGAACACCAGGTTCCAGATCTCCAGGAACCGGGCATCGCTGCCGTGGGCGGGCCCGCCCTCGGCGCCGTAGCGCTCGCCCAGGTCGACGAAGATCTCCGAGTTGGGCCCGCAGGGACCCGGGGGGCCGCCGGGGGGACCCCACCAGTTGTCGTCCAACCGCTGGATGCGTTCGGGCCGCACGCCGGCCTCGTCGATCCACAGCTGCTCGGCCTCGTCGTCGGTCGAGTGGACGGTCACCCACAACTGCTGGGGATCGAGTCCGAACAGGTTGGTCACCATGTCCCACGCCATGGGGATGGCGTCGGCCTTGAAGTAGTCGCCGAAGCTGAAGTTCCCCAGCATCTCGAAGAAGCTCAGATGGCTGTTGTCCCGCCCGACTTCCTCGAGGTCGTCGTCCTTGCCGTTGACCCGCACGCATTTCTGCACGGTGGTGGCCCGGCTGTAGGGAGGCGACTCTTCACCGAGGAAGTAAGGCTTGAACGGCACCATGCCCGCCACGGTGAAGAGCAGGTCGGGATCATGGGGAATCAGGCTGGCCGAGGGCACGACGGTATGGCCCCGCTCCTCGAAGAACTGGAGAAAGGCGCGACGGAGCTCGTTGGCGGTCAGGGGATTCATGGCCGCGACAGCCTACCGACCGGGTACGACAGCACCGTCAGGGGATTCGTGACGGCGCCGGTCGCGGCCGTCGAGCTCCTCGATGATGCGCGCTTCGGCCTCGGCCATCGCCTGACGGCCTTCACTCATGGCGTCACGAACATTGGCGCGCGCGTTGTCTCGGGCGGCCCGGGTGGATGTGCCCACGGTGCGAACCGACGAACCCATCGACGCCCCGACCGTCCGGGCGGTGGACACCAGGGTGTCGGCCACCCGATCGGGGGCCAGCGCGCCCCGAGCCTCGCGAAGGCGAACGAACCCGTACACCGTCGCGCCGGCACCGGTGACGGCCCCTCCCACCACGCCGACGGTGAACCACACGGTCCGCTTGAACATCAGGCCGCCCTATCCCGGCGGGCAGAGCGGCCCCGGCGATGGGAGCGGCCGGACCGCTCGATGGCCTGAGGGCGGGGGCCGACCTCAAGCGCGGGGCGACCGGCCAGGCGGCGGGTACCTCGGGTGATGCCCTTACCCAGTGCCACCACACGAATGATGGGGGCTCGGAACGCCAAATAGCCGAGCCGCGACGCCGAATCGACGGTGGCCGAGATGGACTCGGCCGTCTCGAGGAGATCGTCGACCCTGTTCACCTCGGCGCCGGCGCGCTCGACCGTTGTTCGCAGCTCACCCATCAGAGGAACGGCTTCTCCCCGCAGGGCCTCCAGCGTGGATCGCACCTCCCGCAACGTCCGCAACATGGCTTGCACCGCCAGGGCGAGGGTCACGATGGCGGCCACCATCACCACCGACACCAACACGGCGGCCAGATCGCCGGCGCTCACTCGGGTTCCTCCCGGGGAGCACCCTCGCCCGCCCGGGCCGCCAGGCGTCGGGCGATGTCGGCTTCACGGCCGTGGCTCGTCGGTTCGTAGTACACACGACCCTCCAGCTCCGCCGGTCGGTACTGCTGGTCGACCCAGCCCGACGGGTCGTCGTGAGGGTAGTCGTAGCCGTCGCCGTGGCCCAGGCTTCGCGCCCCCTGATAGTGCGCGTCGCGGAGGTGGTTGGGAACCTCGCCTGCCGCCCGCTCCCGCACGTCCGCGCGGGCGCGACCGATCGCCACGATGACCCGGTTCGACTTGGGCGCGGCGGCGAGGTGGATCACGGCCTGCGCCAGATTGAGCTGCGCCTCGGGCAGACCCACGAACTCAACGGCTCGGGCGGCGGCATCGGCCACCAACAGCGACATCGGGTCGGCCTCGCCCACGTCCTCCGAAGCCAGGATCACCAACCGTCGAGCGATGAAGCGGGCGTCCTCGCCGGATTCGAGCATGCGAGCCAACCAGTAGAGCCCGGCGTCGATGTCGGAGCCCCGAATGCTCTTGATAAAGGCGCTGACGACGTCGTAGTGATCGTCGCGCCCGTAGCGCAGTGCCTTGGTTCCCAATGCCGCTTCGGCATCGCCCTGCTTGACCACGGGTGGCTCGGAGCGCTCGTGAGCCAAGGCCACCGCCACCTCGAGGCTGGTGAGGGCGTGGCGACCATCCCCTGCCGCTCGTTCCACGAGGTGCTCGAGGGCGTCCGGCTCGATGGTGGCACCCTCCATCACCAGGCCTCGCTGGATGAGGGTCGCCACCGCTTCAGGCCCGAGCGGCTCCAACCGGAACAACGTCGAGCGTGAGAGCAATGGCGGGTTCACTTCGAAGTAGGGGTTCTCCGTGGTGGCTCCCACCAACACCAACAGGCCCGATTCCACCGCCGGCAACAACGCATCCTGTTGGGCCTTGTTGAAGCGGTGAACCTCGTCCAGGAACAGGATGGTCCCCTGGTCGTGTTGGCCCAGGCGTTCGCGGGCCCCCTGAGCCACCTCGCGTATGTCCTTCACCGTGGCGTTCACCGCCGAGAGCTGCACGTACGCCTTGGTCGTGGTGTGGGCGATGAGTTGGGCCAACGTGGTCTTGCCCGTTCCCGGTGGCCCCCACAGGATGACCGAGGACAATCGGTCGGCCTCGATCAGCGTGCGCAGGGGCCGCCCCGGACCGAGGAGCAACTCTTGGCCCACGACCTCGTCCAACGTCGACGGTCGCAGGCGGGCGGCCAGGGGCGCCTGGCGGGTGAGCCGGTCCTCCGCGGCCGCCGCGAACAGATCGTTCGGCGGCGAGGAGCTGGGCATGGCTGGAGGGTAGTGGGCGCGCGCGGACCCCCGGAGGTGCAACGATGCCCTGGTGCCGCTGCCCCCAGAACCGATACTCGCGCACGGCGGTGTGGTCGCCGCCCTCCCGCCGGTTCTGGCCGCGCTCTTCTGGCTGTGGTTCATCGTGGCGGTGGTCATCTGGGTCATGCGTCTGGTGCGTCGGGTCGGGAGACGCGGGACCGCCACGCCCCCGCAGCACGAGGAATCCCCGCTCGCCGATCCCCTCGCCCATCCACTCGCCCATCCACTCGCCGATCCACTCGCCGATCCACTCGCCGATCCAGCGCTACCCGCCGTCGAGCTGACCGACTCGTCCAGTACGCCCTTCGCCGGCGTCGCCGAACCAGCTGAGCCCAGCGAGGCGGGGCGGACCGGCTTCTTCGCGTCCACCCCCGGCGCCGGTACGCCGGGGATATCCGACGGGGGCCGGGCGGTCGGCGGCGCGCGCCCGACGGTGGTGGAGGCGTTGCAAGGCATCGTCATGCCCTGCAATCTCAGCCCCGTCGTGGATGGAGCGGTGTCGATCCCCAACCCGTTCCGGGTGGCCTTCCTCACCGTCGACGCCGATGCGCCAACCGTCGGTGCCGCGTTGGGCGACGAGCTCCAACGGATCGGCTTCACCTTGTCCACCCCGGCGGCCACCGAACTCCTCGCTCGCAAACCCGGCGTCGAGGTGCGGGTGATGCTCTACCCCACGGCGTCAGCCGCACGTCGCGGGCTCGACTTCATTTTCCCCGCGGCCCCGGATCACGCCGTCGGCGTCGAGTTCACGTCCTGATCCCGGTTCTGGCGTTCGCCGTCAGCTGGATTGGGGGAGCAGGCGCAGACCGAGTTCGGTCAGCTGCGCGGGGTCGATCGGCGTGGGGGCCGACGTGAGCGGATCTGACCCCGACTGAGTCTTGGGGAAAGCAATGACCTCACGGATGTTCTCCTCGCCGGCCAGAAGCGCCACCAGGCGGTCGATGCCGAAGGCGAAGCCGGCGTGGGGCGGCGCACCGAATCGGAACGCATCGAGCAAGAAGCCGAACTTGGCCTGGGCCTCCGCGGCGGAGATCCCGAGGAGCTCGAAGATCCGCGACTGGATCTCGGGACGGTGGATCCGCACGCTGCCCGAGCCGAGCTCCCAGCCGTTGAGGGTGAGGTCATAGGCCTGGCTACGGATCTCCAGCAGATCGGCGGGCTCGGTCGAGTCGAGCAGATGCCAGTCTTCGCCATGGGGCATCGTGAACGGGTGATGAGCCGAAATGGGCCGGCCATCGTCGGTGAAACCCTCGAAGAGAGGGAAGTCGACGACCCAAAGAAAGTTGAAGCCGCCTTCGTTGACGGGAGGCCGACCGAGCTCCAGCCGCACCAGACCGAGCACATGGCAGGCCGCGGGTCGCTCGTCAGCCACCAACAACAAGAGGTCGCCGGCGGTCGCTTCCAGCGTCGTGATGATGGCGGCCTGCTCGTCCTCGCTCAGGAACTTGGCCACGGGCGAGTTGACCACCAGCCCGCCGGCCTCCGCGACCTCGACCCGCATCCAGACGAGACCCTTGGCCCCCCAGCGCTTGGCCTGTTCGGTCAGTTCGTCGAGACGCTTGCGGCTGGTGTCCGCCGCGCCGGGGACGCAGATTCCCTTCACACAGGGAGCCTTGAACGCGTTGAACTCAGTGGCCGCGAACACCGGAGTCATCTCCACCAACTCCATGGCAAAGCGGGTGTCGGGCTTGTCCGATCCGAACCGCTCGCGAGCCTCGTGCCAGGTGATGGCCGGGAACACCGTCTTGCCCTCGACTGAGCCAGCCGGGCGCTCCCCGGTGGCGGCCTCGGTGGCGGCGGCCACCGCTTCGGAGATGAAGGCCAGCACCTCGGCCTGACTCACGAAGCTGGCCTCCGCGTCGAGCTGCATGAACTCGAACTGGCGGTCGGCTCGCAGATCCTCGTCACGCAGGCACCGGGCGATTTGGTAGTAGCGGTCGAGCCCTCCGACCATGCACAGTTGCTTGAACAGCTGCGGGCTCTGGGGCAGGGCGTAGAAGCTGCCGGGAGACAAGCGCGACGGCACCACGAAATCCCGAGCACCCTCGGGAGTGGAGGCGATCAACATCGGGGTCTCGATCTCGGTGAAGCCCTGGGCCTCCATGGCGCGGCGCAGGGCGCTGTTCACCTTGGCCCGAAGCTGCAGGTTGCGTTGCATGCGATCCGAGCGCAGGTCGAGGTAGCGATAGCGGAGACGGACGGTCTCGTCGACGTCTACCCGTTCATCGATCGGGAATGGGGGTGGCTCGGCCGCGCTCAGGATCTCGACCTGGCACGGGGCCAGCTCGACCTCACCGGTGGGCAACCCGGGGTTGACCGTGCCTTCGGGGCGGGCCCGGACGGTGCCCACGACGCGCACGACATATTCGTTGCGCAGCACCTTGGCTCCCTCCACGACGCACTGGACGATGCCGGAGCGGTCGCGCACGTCGATGAAGGCGAGGTGTTCCCCGTGCTCACGACGCCGTGACACCCATCCGCACACGGCCACGGTGCGCCCCACGTCGGTGGAACGCAGGCCGCCGGCGTAGTCGCTACGCATGGGGCCGTCCACCACGTCGGGGTCGAAGGTAGGCGTCTGAGCGGGATCGGTTGTCACAAAGGTTCCTTGCAATCGATTGGTGAGGTCATCGGCCGGGCGCCAGCAGCTGCTGGCGAATCGCGCCAAGGACGTCCTCGTCAGGGGTCAATGGTCGCTGGAGCTGACCGCTCAGCGAGCCAATGGTGACGCCGGGCTCCCCGTCGCCCTCCGAGCGGTACACCACGAGCACGTCGGCGTTGGATCGGCGGGCCTGCTTCTCCTGCGACTTGTAGCCACCACCGCCGAAGGCACGATCGGCGCTGATGCCGCTGCGGCGCAGCTCGAACGTCAGATCACGAGCGTGGTCTCCCCCGGTCGTGTCGATGATGAACACGTCGACGCCCATTCCCTCTGGTGCCCCGAAGACGCCCTCCGCGTCGCACGTGGCGAGGATGCGTTCGATGCCGGTACCGAAGCCGATGCCCGCCGTTGGCGGTCCGCCGAGCGACTCGATGAGACCGTCATAACGGCCCCCACCCCCGATGGTGTTCTGCGCTCCACCGAGAGCCGACGACTGAAACTCGAAGGCGGTGTGGGTGTAGTAGTCGAGACCGCGAACCAATCGCGGCTCGATGCGAAAGTCGATACCCAAGCCGGTGAGGCCGGCTTGCACCCGTTGGAAATGGGACGCGGCTTCGGGTGAGAGGTGGTCGACGAGCAGGGGCGCGTCGGCCACGACCGCCACACTCGCTGCGCGTTTGGTGTCGAGCACCCGCATGGGGTGCCCCTCGACTTTCTCTTGGTCCTCGGGGTCGAGTTCGGCCATTCGCCCAACCAGGAAGGACCGCAGCCCGTCGATGTACGCGGCGCGATCCCCAGGAGTACCGATTGAGTTCAAGACAAGTTCTACGTGGCGGAGACCGAGGCTGCGGTAGAAGTCGGCCAGCACCGCAATGATCTCCACGTCGAGGTCGGGGTCGTCGGAGCCGATGGCTTCGGCTCCCAACTGGTGGTGCTGGCGGTAGCGGTTGGCCTGGGCCCGCTCGTAGCGAAAACTGGGGGCGGCGTACCAGACCTTCCATGGTGTCGCCGGATGATGCTCCACAAAGGCGCGAGCGATCGAGGCGGTGCCTTCGGGCCTCAGCGCGACGTGGCGGCCTCCCTTGTCCAGGAAGTCGTACATCTCTTTGCGGACGACGTCGGTGCCTTCCCCGACTCGGCTGAACACGCCCATCTCCTCGAACATGGGGCTCTGCACGAGTCCGTACCCGGCGCGACCCATGTGGGTGGCGAACAAGGCGACGAGCGCCTGCCAGCGGTCGGATTCCGGCGGCAGCACGTCCCTCGTGCCCTTTGGTGCCCGGAACGGCTCGACGCGGCGAGGCGCCGCTTCGTCACGTGCAGGGGTATCGGCCACGGCGCGCAGGTTAGTGGGTCACCTGTCGCGCCCCCGAACTGGTTGCGCGCGCTCGCACGCCCGGCGGGTGACTCTCGTTCAGGATCCCGCAGTGGTGCGGGGGCGCACGACCGTGGCGCCCGGCCGACCCCCACGAGCGACGGCTTGTTTCACGCGTACCCGATCGATGAGCATCTGCACGACGGGGTCGACGGTATGCATCATCTGCGTGCGCTCAGCGTCCGACAGGGTTAGGGGAACTGACAGGCGCGCCGCCAACTCAGCGGCGGGAACCGAGCCGGTGAGGTCGATGACCACCCCTTCCCGGCTGAGATCGAGGCGGTCGAGGGCGTCGAGGCGGTCAAGGCTTTCTAGGCGGCCCGGGTCAAGCTGCGACAGGTCGTAGGCCGGCAGTTCGAAGGGGACCAACTCCCCGGAGGCGAGGCCAGGGCCCATGGCCACCAGCGCTGAAGCGTCGTCCGGCCGCTCGTGATCGGACACTGCGTCGACATGGGTCTCGGCGTCCACCTCGGCCCGAATGGCATCGAGCAGCAGAAGGTCAGACTCGGTGGGAAACGTCGGGAACGAGCTTGGCGGCGCCTGCAGGAACTCGTTGGGCTCGTCATCGTCGGGCAGCTCCCGGGCCCGGACGTGGCCCTTCCAGGCAACGGCGCCCACGATCCCAATCACCAGTGCGGCGACGAGCGCCACTACCTCCAACGACATGCCGTCCGACTCCCTCGCCCGAGGTGGTGCCACCCGTGGGCGACACCGTGTAAGACACTTGCCTGATCTCTCTCTCGGTCCATGTTGTAGCGGACATCTGCACCGGCCGCCACCGATCGCGCGAGAACCAGCGCACACCGGCACCCCACGACACCCCGCCACACCCCAGCGGCCGCTCTCCTCGGTCACTCAAACGCTCAGGCAGAGCACTGGACCCACCCGCTCCGTGCTGGCACCCCTACTCGCCGCGTCTCTGCCCGTTCATGGGGGGACGGGTTTTGGGTCCCAGAGGGTGAGGGTGGCGCCGACGGGTGAGATCCAGGGCTCGGTCACCTTCGGTGGATACCAGTGCCAGTTGTCGCCGTGACGTTCCAAGCGGGCGCCGTCGCGGCTCTTTTGGTTGTGGTGAAACACGCACAACATGTTGAGGTTGTCGGTCGAGCCGGACCCGCCGTGGGCGAACTGGCGGCGGTGATCTTGTTGGACGAAGCGGGCGTTGCCGCAGCCGCGCACCACGCACCGCCAGTCCCGAGCCTTCACGGCCAGACGGACCGCTTTGCGGATCGAGCGGGTCGCCGACGCATACGTCGTGATGTCGACACCGTCATGCACCAACGCATGCACGATCGCTTCAGGTAACAACTGGTTCACCCAGTCG
>Ga0075021_10002001_pt1 | contig 10577 bp, 10 predicted proteins | sample ColStrG_CSR_2012_FD_72749 | JGI IMG/M metagenome (GOLD analysis project Ga0075021, IMG submission 72749) | Freshwater sediment microbial communities in response to fracking from Pennsylvania, USA - Cold Stream Run_MetaG_CSR_2012 | ecosystem: Environmental > Aquatic > Freshwater > Creek >... | reverse complement strand
TCGGCACTCGAGCCGGCGTGGTGGTCGAAAATCCCAGTTTCGGCGCGAACTGTTACTTCACAAATGCTTGCACCCGCCGTTAGGCAATGGCATCGCTTGTTCATGTCCCTGCGCATCGTTTTCATGGGTACACCGGATTTCGCGGTACCGACGCTGAGCGCGCTACTCGGCTCGGTCCACCAAGTCGTCGCTGTCTACTGCCAACCTCCGCGCCCCGCCGGGCGTGGCATGGCGCTGCGACCCTCGCCCGTCCAAATGCTTGCGGCGAGCGCTGGCCTCCCTGTGCTCACTCCGCTCTCGCTGCGGCCTTCCGAGACGGTTGCGGTCTTTGCGGCTCACGAGGCCGACGTGGCAGTGGTGGCCGCCTATGGGCTTCTGCTCCCTACGGCCATTCTGCCGTTGCCCAGTCATGGTTGCCTCAATCTCCATCCATCGAGGTTGCCACGTTGGCGCGGGGCGGCGCCCATCCAGCGCACGTTGATGGCCGGTGATCCCGAAACAGCCATTTGCATCATGCGGATGGAGGCAGGGCTCGATACAGGTCCGGTGTGTCTTGCAGAGCAAGTGAGGATACCCCCCTCCATGACCGCGGGTGAGCTCCATGACCTGGCGGCGGAGCGTGGCGCTGAACTAATGTTGGCGGCACTTGCCGCACTTGAGGCAGACAAGCTGGTTTGCCGGCCGCAACCGACCGAAGGCATCACTTACGCCGCAAAGATCGACAAGACCGAGGCCCATATCGACTGGCGCCGACCCGCAACTCATGTCTGCGATCACATCCGTGGCCTATCGCCGTTTCCGGGTGCCTGGTTTGAACTCGGGCCAGAGCGGCTCAAAGTTTTGCGCGCCGAGGTCTCCCGTGGGCACGGAGAGCCAGGCAGGGTCCTGGACGACAGCTTGGTGGTCGGCTGCGGAGAGGGCGCGGTACGGTTGCTTGAATTGCAGCGTGCCGGACGCAAACCGATGCCCGCGTTGGAATTGCTGCGCGGGCACCTGGTTCCGGTAGGTACTCAACTTGGTTAGCATGGTCGCGGCTTAACCAAATACGGCCTTCACCACACCCTCGGCGCGCGCGCTGGCTTAAACTGTCCACCCTGGTCTATCAGCCTTGGAGGACGTGATGCTCCGCTTGCCCCTCGTTTGGAAGGGTCTCGTCGTCGTTGGCACGGTTGCTACGGCAACAGGCGCCCTGGCGGACGTAAGCACCGCCGTACGCAGCTCGCCCGACGGCACCAACACTGGCCCCCTCATCATCCGCATCGAGCGCTCGTCCGCACCGTCACAAGGCGATTCTGCCGTAATCAAACAGACTCGCTGCCTGTTGCAATGGACCGCCGGCGAACCCGGCAAATACACCAAACAATGCAGCACGTCGGCCTTGCCCCATTAGTCACCATCGACAGTCGATCAGGTTAGCCATGACACCCACAACATACCGCTCTGGATTGATCTTGGCGCTGCTGGCGTTGCCTGCCTCCGCGGCGCTTGCCAATGCCAAATTCATTCACATACCCAAAGGACAGGCCTCTGAGGCGCTGCCAAATGCGCCAGCGAGCGAAGACGAAGCATCGGGATGGCGCGGCCAAGCCAGACGGCTTCCGCATGTATTGCGGCTGCAAAGTGCGTCCGCTCCGGTTCGTGCCGCTCCGACGCCTGCGCCTGCGCCAACTGCGGCTATTGTGGAATGCGGAAATTCCGGCGTTCTCGATCGTATCCGCACGTCCACCTATGGCGGCATCGCACCGAGAACAGCCGGGTTTTACACCCCCGCCGATGCACTTTACGGCGGCAGGATCGCATTTCCGACGCCAGCCTGGGACAGCAGGCGGTTCTTGGCGACAGCGGGCTGGTCCGAGCGGCCCGGCCTGTGGGCATCCCATCTGCCTTGAGGCCATTCTCGCCCCTGTTATGCGACCGTGGAACGGGCTAGGTTCAGCCGCGGGACAAGGCGCCAAGGGACGATTTCATGAGCAAAGACATCGAGGCCGTGCTCGGCCAGCTGGCGGCCGGCCGCAAATTGGCGCTGGAGCGATTGTTCGCGCTGATCCGCATCCCCAGCATTTCGACCGACCCCGCCCATTTCCCCGATTGCGAGCACGCCGCCGATTGGTGCGCAAACGAACTCAGGTTGATCGGGTTCAAGGCGTCGGTGCGTAAGACCAAGGGCCGCCCGATGGTCGTGGGCAGCCGGGCACCGGCCAAGCCTAGCCGACCGCATGTACTGTTCTACGGCCACTACGATGTGCAGCCGGTCGATCCACTGGCTTTGTGGAGCCATCCTCCGTTCGAGCCACGCCTCAGTGAGGACAAGGCGAACGGCACGGTCATTGTTGGGCGTGGGGCCGCCGACGACAAGGGTCAGCTTCTCACCTTCCTGGAGGCCTGCCGGGCCTGGATCCAGGCAACAGGCGATCTCCCGGTTTCGGTCACCGTGCTGCTCGAGGGCGAGGAGGAGTCTGGCAGCCCGAGCCTTGAGCCGTTCTTGGAGGCCAACCGGGCAGAATTGACGCGCGACCTTGCTCTCGTCTGTGACAGCGGCCAATGGGACAAGAGCACTCCCGCTATCTGCACCATGTTGCGCGGGCTTGCCTTCACCGAGCTGGTGGTCCAAGGCCCAAGCCGCGACCTGCATTCAGGCATGTATGGTGGAGCCGCACTCAATCCAATTCGGGCGCTAGCGCATATTCTGGCCGGACTGCACGACGGCGCGGGCCGCGTGCAAATCGCCGGTTTTTATGACGAAGTCGCCGAACTTCCGGCCGACCAGCGTGAGCAGTGGCGCACGCTCGGCTTCAACGCCAAGGCCTTCCTGGGCGATGTTGGTCTGGCGACCCAGGCCGGCGAAATGGATCGCTCCGTGCTCGAACTCCTATGGTCCCGCCCAACTGCCGAAATCAATGGAATTTGGGGTGGATATACCGGCCCGGGCTCCAAGACCGTCATTCCCGCCGAGGCCTCGGCCAAGCTGTCCTTCAGGCTGGTCGCCAATCAAGACTCGGAAAAAGTGCTTGAGGCTTTCAAAGCATTTGTTGCTGATCGCCTCCTCCCCGACGCCAAGGCGGTATTTCGCGACAGTCGGGGTAGCCGAGCGGTGAGTTTCGACACGGGCTCGCGGCCCTTGCAGGCGGCGGCCGCCGCGTTGGCGGCGGAATGGGGCAAGCCGGCCGCGCTCGTTGGCTCCGGCGGTTCAATCCCGATCGTTGGTGCCTTCAAGCGGCTGCTCGGTATGGATAGCCTGCTGATCGGCTTCGGGCTCGACGACGACCGCATCCATTCGCCGAACGAAAAGTACAACGTATCGAGTTTCGAGGGCGGCGCCAGAAGTTGGGCGCGCATCCTCGAGGCGCTGGCTACTTGAAACACCGACGGAGCAAACATCGTGCCCATCCCTTCCCGGCTTGCCACCCTTGCCGCCGCCCTGCTGGCGCTCGCAACATCGCCACCGGCCTTGGCCGGCATGGGCGACCGGCCCGGCGACTTCGACTACTACGCCCTGGTGCTGAGCTGGAGCCCGAGCTTCTGTCTCAGTGGCAACGGCTCACACGCCGGCGATCCTCAATGTGGTATTTCTCGCCCCTATGCCTTCGTGTTGCACGGGCTTTGGCCGCAGTTCGACAAGGGCTGGCCCGAGAGCTGCGATAGCACCGGAAACGCCCTCGTGCCGACCGATCTTGCCCGCTCGATGCTGGACATCATGCCATCCGACAAGCTGGTGAACCATGAATTCGAGAAGCATGGCACCTGCTCGGGGCTTGATGTGCAAGGCTACTTTGGTCTCGCGCGCCGGCTCTATACCAGCATCCGGGTTCCGCCCAAATACACCAATCTAGGTAGTCCCCTCAATGTATCGCTCGACCAGCTGCGCGGCGACCTGCTTGGTGCCAATCCGGTTCTGACCCCGGGCATGATCGCGGTAAATTGCGATAGGAACGGGCGGCTGGTGGAGGTGCATTTCTGCTTCGCCAAGGATGGTCACCCGCAGAATTGCGGGCGCAATGAGGTCCAGGCCAAGATGTGCCGGCAGGATATCGTCTCGTTGCCACCTGTGCGCGGGGCCGTTGCGGCCAACGCGCCCGCTTCCGCTCAAGCCGGAGCCGCCGACACCCAAGCGGCTGATGCTGGCCAATCGACAAGCGATACCGTCGATACTTTCACAAATCATCGGCACCGCCATCACCGCCATCACAACTATTTCAATTTCTGAGGCGAGACCTCCCTTTACCCCGGGGAACTGACTACCAGCGTCTGGCATTCCGAGGCCGTCGGGCCTACCTGAACGTTGTCCGCCGCTGGGGTGGCCGTTGTTCGGGAGGCCATGGCGAGTTGGTCTGAACGATGGCCTATGGACCATTGATGCGGGCGGGTAGCTTGGCGGAGGCTATCGGACTCAATTCCCCTCGGCAGTATGCGCCCCGCAGGCCTCGGCCAGCATTTCGGTCAAACCAGGTGCTGATCCTACGGGCATGGAGGCCGGTGCAGTCTCGGGCCCAACCATGGGAGAATTGTCTTGTGGTACCGGATGCAAGCTAAGTTGCAGGGTCCCGCTCGCGCGCAAAGGACAGATTGACGTTGGCGGCAATGTTACCGTCAGTGCCCCGAATGGTCGGAATTTCTCTGAGTTGAAACCGAAGACTTTATGATCGGCGTCCAAGCCGAAGGTGACGAACAGGTCTTTGCTTTGCAGGGGTTCGCTCCCCTTGCGCAGACCCACTGACAGATCGATTTCGGACCTGACCTTGTCATAAACTGCCTCGAATTGCAGTGAGACCGGCGAGCCATTGTACATCACCGGCACCACCGCCTCAGCGTGATGACTAGTGCGGGGTAACAGGCCGCCGACCGATTTGGTGGGTGGGACTGCGTCAACCGGCTTGAAGAGCACCTCCCCGCTCTCTTGGCGAGTAACGATCCGGGTTGAGTCCTGCTCTTCCTTCGTCATCCAGTGAATGCCCGTGTTCGGTGTCGCCTCCATCAGCGGCACCAGTGAATCGGCGATTCCCATTTGCCGAAGGTATGATTCCATCGGTTGATACGAATGGTCGTTGACGGCAATCTCGGTCGTGTTTGCACCCAAAGTCTGCTGCCGGATGAGAGTCCGCTGGGTTGTCGTACCGCCACCAGGCCGGGGAAGCGTTGTTACCCGGTATGTGCGGCGGACCCGATACTGGGTCTTGAACACGATGATCTGATGCACCCCCACATGTGACCACGGGGAAGCCAGCCGCTGGGTGCCGGCCGACAGCACCAGGGTACAGGCCGAGGCGCAGTAGGAATTGAAGGAGTTGGGCAACCCCCGAACCGCCTTTATAGCCGCACCCTTGGCGCCCACGGCGCAGTCCTTGGATGCTGAAGCGCACACGATGAAATCAGTCCGTGTCACAGATACATCAAGCTGGCGGGCACGAAGCATCCGACCGATAGCCATTGCCGCCTCGATCGAGCCTCCTCCGGAATTGATGAAAACCGGAAGCTTGCGACCACCCAGACTTCCAAGGGCGCGTAGAAACAGAGCCGGCGTGCTGTCGACAATGTCGCCCTCGGCCGAAATCCATTCGGCGCAATCCGGCTCGCAACCCGAGGCGGCGCTTCGCACGATGCGCACCTGCATCGGCTTCATGCCCTTGAGCAAGGCAGGCAATGAACTCTTGCTGCCCGAGGCGGCGGCCCCTCCAGCCATGGCCAGCGCCGTTGCCAACCCGAGCAACAGCCCGATCGCCGTAGCCCGTGCCCACACAGAACTTGTCAAGGACGCCATGCCTGAGAGCCCGCGGTCGTGTTCGCCTTGCGCTATCTTGGGCTTTCAGCGCGCAGGGCGCAAGGACGGGGGTGCCACAGCTGTCGAATTGTCAGCGCCTTCAGTCAGTCGTGCTCCCGACGGCGAGCCATAAAGCTTGCCCGCCCGCGCTTCGAAAGCCTCGGCGAATTTCCGGAAGGCGCGGTCGAACATGGCGCCCAGCAGCAGCTGTAGCGGCAATGAGCGGAACTCGTAGGCGATATCGAAATCGATGTCGCAGCCGCTTGGTGCGGCCTTGAATAGCCAGCGATTGCGCATGTAGCGGAAGGGTCCATCAAGGTAAGTGACATCGATGCGGCGCAAGGCCCGGGCAACGATCACCCGACTGGTAAAACTTTCACGGACCGGGCCGTAGCCGACGGTCATGCGGGCCGTGATCGTGCGGGTGCCATCGGTGCCGTCTATCTGCGTTAACACCGTGAGGCTCTCACACAGGGGCACAAATTCGGGATAGCGCACGACATCAGCGACCAGATCGAGCATGGCCTCGGGAGGGTAGGGGACGCTTCGGACGGTGTGAAACGCCGGCATGACGGCTAGGCACCCATGGCGGCTTGGCGCGCCGATCGCAGCCGAGAGAAATCCTCGCCCGCGTGGTGCGACGAGCGGGTCAGCGGGCTTGACGAAACCAAAAGGAACCCCTTGGCCGTGGCAACTTGCGCTAGCCCTGCAAATTCGTCGGGCGGCACGAAGCGGGCAACAGCGGCGTGCTTCTTGGACGGTTGCAGATATTGTCCGATGGTGAGGAAGTCGACTTCCGCCGACCGCAGATCGTCCATCAGTTGCAAGACCTCATTTCGCGCCTCGCCAAGGCCAAGCATGATGCCCGACTTAGTGAACATCGCTCCGTCCAGCTCCTTGACCCGCTGCAACAGGCGCAGCGAGTGGAAATAGCGCGCGCCCGGCCGGATGGTGAGGTAAAGCGAGGGGACTGTTTCGAGATTGTGGTTGAACACATCAGGCTGCGCCTCGACCACTTTCTCGATGGCACCAATTTTTCGCAAGAAGTCCGGTGTCAGCACTTCGATGGTCGTTTTGGGGGCAGCGGCTCGAATGGCCCGAATAACCGCCGCGAAATGGGCCGCCCCGCCGTCATCAAGATCGTCGCGGTCAACCGAGGTGATGACGACGTGGTTGAGCCCGAGCTTGGCCACGGCATCACCGACGCGGGCTGGCTCGCTGGCATCGAGCGGCAGTGGCAGGCCGGTGCGCACATTGCAGAACGCGCAAGCCCGCGTGCAGGTATCGCCCATGATCATCATGGTGGCATGGCGCTTCTGCCAGCACTCGCCGATGTTCGGGCAGCCGGCCTCCTCGCAGACGGTCACCAGCCCGTGTTCGCGCACGATGCGCTGGGTCTCGAGATAGCCGGGAGCGCCCGGCGCCCTGACGCGCAGCCACTCAGGTTTGCGCTGAATCGGATTGTCCGGCCGGTGGGCCTTTTCCGGGTGACGCGGCCGCGTATCGATAATGGTTGTCATGACAGTAGTTTAGAGGATTTGAGCCTGCGAGGGAATTGATGCTTGAGGCATCGAAGGACACCGCTCAGGTTGGCCAAGCAAGGGTCAGTTCGCGAAGCGAAAATGCAGCACATCGCCGTCTGCGACCACATACTCTTTGCCTTCCAGCCGCATCTTGCCAGCCTCCTTGCAACCGGCCTCACCATTCAGGGCAACGTAATCCCTGAAAGCGATGGTCTCGGCTCGGATGAAGCCCTTCTCGAAGTCGGTGTGGATGACGGCGGCGGCCTTGGGGGCCTTGGTGCCGGCCGTAACCGTCCAGGCGCGGGCCTCCTTGGGGCCAACGGTGAAATAGGTGATCAGTCCCAACAGGCCGTAACCGGCGCGGATCATGCGATTGAGGCCGGTTTCGGTGAGGCCGAGAGAGCCGAGATAGTCCTGCTGTTCGCTGGCGGCAAGCTGAGCGACCTCGGCCTCGATCTTGGCCGAGATGACCACGGCGGCGGCCCCTTGCGCCTTGGCCATCGCCTCGACCTTGGCCGAGAAGGCGTTGCCGCTGGCGGCAGAACCCTCATCGACATTGCAGACATAGAGCACGGGCTTGCCGGTGAGCAGTTGCAGCATCCGGAAGGCGGGTTTCTCTTCCTCGGTGATAGCGGCGGCGCGCGCGGGCTTGCCCTCGACCAGCACCGCGATAACCTTACCCATCAGCTCGACCTGAGCCTTTGCATCCTTGTCGCCGCCCTTGGCTTTCTTGTCCAAGGGTGCCTTGCGCTTCTCCAGACTCTCGAGATCCGCCAGCATCAGCTCGGTCTCGACCGTCTCGGCATCGGCGACCGGATCGATCTTGCCTTCGACGTGGGTTACATCGCTGTCCTCGTAGCAGCGCAGCACGTGGGCGATAGCATCGCATTCGCGGATATTGGCGAGAAACTGGTTGCCCAACCCCTCGCCCTTGGAGGCGCCGCGCACCAACCCCGCGATGTCGACGAATGTCAGCCGCGTCGGCACGATCTGAGCCGATTTGCCGATGGCGGCCAGCGTGTCTAGCCGTGAGTCGGGCACCGAAACGTCGCCGACATTGGGCTCGATGGTGCAGAACGGATAGTTGGCAGCCTCCGCCGCCGCCGTTTGCGTCAGCGCGTTGAAAAGGGTCGACTTGCCGACATTGGGCAGGCCGACGATGCCGCATTTGAAGCCCATGTTCTTTACGATGTCCTTGAGCGTGTGTTGGGTTTGCTCGGACCCAGCTATGCCACAATTTAAGTGTCAAGCGCCGCCCTTGCGACCTGCCAGCCATTTTTTTAGGTTTTCGGCGAGAGCGCCGGCGCGCCTGCCGCCTGCATCGCCGATTGGCTTGGCCTTGGCCGGTTTGGGCGCAGGTGCTTCCGCCTTGCCGGGCAAGTCGCCCTCTGACCTCCCTAGTCGGGCGACTTCGCTCATGAAGCGATCGGACTGGCCCGTGAGCAGATAGGGCGTGGACCTAGCAATCGCAATGAGCATCGGATCGAGCCAGGCGAATTCCGACCTGTGGAAATCGTGCAGCACGTAGTGGATCACAGCGTCCTTGGTGCCCGGATGGCCCACGCCGATGCGTACGCGCTGATAGTCGTTGTCGATATGGGCTGAGATCGAGCGCAGGCCGTTGTGACCCGCGACCCCGCCGCCGGTCTTGACCTTGAGTTTGCCCGGGGCCAGATCGATCTCATCGTGGACAACGATGACATCGCCGGCTCCGAGCTTCAGGAAGCGCGTGGCCTCGCCGACGGAGCGGCCGCTGTCGTTCATGAAGGTCAGGGGCATCAACAGCAGGCACCGCAGCCCTGCGATCTCACCCTCGGTGATCATGCCAGAAAACCGCTTGCGCCAAGGCGGCAGGCGATGCTCAGAAGCTATTGTTTGCAAGGCCATGAAGCCGACATTGTGTCGGTTGCGGGCGTATTTCTCACCCGGATTGCCCAGGCCAACGAGCAGCTTCATTTTTTACTTGCCGCTTCCTACTCCCCTCTGGGCAGCCCGCCGGAAACTGCTGCTACCCTCAGAGGCTGAGGAGCCTTTCTTCGCTCGCTCCATTGGATGCGCCAGCGCCGGGAGGCCGGCTCTCGGAGCCGGAGCCGCCCGGCGCAAGCAAACGCTCGTCCTATTTCTTCTTTTCGTCCTTGGCGGGAGCAGCACCCTTGGCCGCACCCTCGGCACCAGCGGCACCCTCGGCGCCAGCGGCAGCTTCACCCTCGGCGGCAACGGCTTCCGGCTTGACCTCGACCTCCTCGGCCTTGGCGCCGGCGATGGTGGCGACGGTGAAATCCCGATCGGTGATCGTCGGACGGGTGTTGGGCGGCAACTTCACTGCCGAGATATGCACCGAAGAGCCAATTTCCAAACCTTCGAGATTGACCTCGAGTTGGTCAGGAATGGCGCCGGCCGGACAATAGAGTTCGATCTCATGCCGCACGATGTTCAGCACGCCGCCGCGCTTGAGGCCGGGCGATTTCTCGTGATTGAAGAACTTCACAGGAATGCCGACGCGGACTGTCGCGTCCTTGGCGATCCGCTGGAAATCGACATGGATGACGAAATCCTTGACCGGATCGACCTGCACGTCGCGCGGGATCACCTGCTGGTGAGTGCCGTCAACCTCCAGTTGGAATACGGTCGAGAGGAACCTCCCGCCCTTATAGTGCTTCCAGAGTTCCGTGTAGGGGATGTTGATGGGTTGGGCCGGGCGCTTGTCGCCATAGACGACGCCAGGAACAAGGCCGGTAAGACGGACGTGCTTGGCGGCCCCCTTGCCGACCTTAGCGCGCGCCGTGGCCTTCAGCTCGTTGGACTGTGCCATGTTGTACTTCTCTTTTGTTGATTAACGATCACGGCCCCGCGCCACCTCCAGGGGTGTCGGCACGCGGGGCCGTTGGGCGGGCTTATAGCGCGGTGAGGCCAGTTGCACAATGGCGTGCCCGCTTTCTGCTCTTTCCACATGTAACAGTCCCGTCGCGTCTGGGCCGATCTTCGGCCACATTCTCAATTCAATTTACTTGAGTATTGCTGAGGACCAAACCACAGCGATTACAGTCGCGTTGGAGCATAACGCCAACAAGACGCGCCATGACAAGAAGCGTTGTGGCGTTTCTGAGATCAACCCATCTCGAAACGGAGACCCCCATGAGCAAGACACTAGCCGCCGCCTTGTTTGCGACCGTGGTCCTCACTCCAGCTGCCTTCGCAGCCTCGAGCGAGGATTGCACGGCGATGTGGAAGAAAGCCGATGCCAAGGCGACAGGCAAAATCGACGGGGACATGGCCAAGCCGTATCTGATGGCGATGGA
>Ga0075021_10001999_pt1 | contig 10579 bp, 9 predicted proteins | sample ColStrG_CSR_2012_FD_72749 | JGI IMG/M metagenome (GOLD analysis project Ga0075021, IMG submission 72749) | Freshwater sediment microbial communities in response to fracking from Pennsylvania, USA - Cold Stream Run_MetaG_CSR_2012 | ecosystem: Environmental > Aquatic > Freshwater > Creek >... | reverse complement strand
GCGTGCCGCCCTTGTTGCAGGCAATGAGGGAAAGCGACAACCCGAGGAGGATCAGCAGCCGGGGGTCGAATCGCCAGAGCCTCCAACGAGTCACGCTTCTCATATGCGACAGTACGGCGCGCGAGCCGGCGCGGTTTCGTCGACCGCTCGGACCCACCTAACGTTGGCGGGTGTCCAGGGCCAATCGCGGCACGATCCACGAATGGTGTGGACATCCAGGGTCTCCTGAGTGACTCATGTGGGCGACCACTCCCCTACCTGGAGACCGCCCGTGAACCCGCAGCTCGTCCCCGCTCATTTCCGCGACGACACTCCCGCCTGGACCCAGACGGTCGTGGCCTTCCTAGCTGAGAAGGAGCGCCGCTCGGGCTCCCGCCGCACGGTCGAGGGCTACGCGCGAATGCTGTGGCCGTTCTTCGAGCGGGTCGGATCGCCCGATCAGGTGACGCCCGCCCATGTCCTCGCTTGGGCGCATGGCATCGGCGCCTCGGGGCGCGAGCCCGCCTCCGCGACCGTCGGCGCCCGGATCGCCTGCCTCAGCTCCTACTACCGGTTCCTGATCCGGATGAACGTGACCGCCTCGAACCCGTGCGACGCGCTCGAGCGCCCGAGGTCGATCCAGTCGGTCGCCCGAGGACTGAGCGCCGACGAGGTCCGTCGCCTGCTGGCGGTCGTGCCGGACACAGTCGCCGGACGCCGGGATCGGGCGCTGCTCCTCACCTTCGTCATGACCGGCCGACGCCGGACGGAGGTGATCAGCCTGACAGCCGGCGACATCAGCATCGAGGGTGAGACGGCGTTCTATAGCTATCGCGGCAAGGCCGGCAAACGGGGTCGGCGGGAGCTGCCGCGACCGGCCTACGAGGCGCTACGAGCCACGCTGGCGGACGCTGGGCTATCACTGGAGAAGATGGATGGGGACGCCTCAATCTGGCAGGCAGGGGCCGGCGTGCGCGGCCTGACGTCGGCGACCTTCTATGGACGATTCAGGAGGTATCTGCGGCTGGCCGGGCTCCAACCAAGCGGACTTCACCTCCTCCGCCACACGGCCGCGAAGCTCCGACGCGATGCTGGTGAGTCGATCGAGGCCGTGAGCTCTTTCTTGGATCATTCGAGCTTGGCCGTGACGTCGGTCTATCTGCGGCGGCTAGAGGGCGAGACCGACGAGGCATGGGTTGACGTCGCGGCCGCAATCGGAGTCTAGGTCTCACTCGCCCGACTTGCCCGACGACGGGCGGCTTCCTTCGCCCGATACGCCGGGTCCATAGCGTTGCGTCGATAGGCCGCTTTTGATGCTTCGCGCTGGGGCCGATGCTCGCCTCGACACGCCACGCAATACCGGGCTCGATCCCGTGGGCCGAGCCTCCGTCCCGGAATGAAGGGGGCATGGCAACCCGAGCAGAGCGCGAACCCGGAGAGATCGCCACCCAAAAAGAGAATCAACATGCCTATCGTGTCAAACAGGGTCGCGTTGGTCAGTACCGGCTGCGGTCGATCCCCGAACCAATTGACCTTCAGTTCTACGCTCGCGAGTCGAAGCCAAGTCTCGACCGACTTGGCGAGCTGATCACGCTGTACGCCGATCTCATCAATGACACGATCATGAAGGTCGAGGCGAATCTCCTCGATGACATCAGTGGCTCGGGCCCAAAGGTCCCCGTGGACCCACGATCCAGGCGACCAAAGTGTTTCCCAATGCTCGATCGCGCCGACGTCATCCATCCGTAGGGAGGCGATGAGGGCGACCAGGGCTCGCGCCTGACGTGCCCAGTATCGCCACCCCTCAATTGGCTCTGGAGTCTCAACTCCGCTAGAGCACGTCCAGTCTCCGATGAGCCAAAGCCCGAAGCCGATGCTGTAAGGGATTCGGTTCCGGTCATGGGTGCGGGGTAGGCCGTGAGGACATAGCCCCAGGAGGCCCCATCTCCTCGCGAATGCGAGCACGCGTGTCTCGGCGACCGACTCGTCCGCAAGCCGTACGAACTCGCTCAGAAGCTCGAAATCGGGAAGCGCCCGATGACCGTCATGCGGCAGGTCGACTCGCAACACGATCGCGCCATCCTCGAGGACGAGGCGCTTTCCAAACGTCCAGATCCGCTGAGGCGTCCGCCACTCGAGCGGCGATCCAGACTCTGTGTCCCCGAGCGGGCGGCTCAAGCGATGACTGTCCGGCATATGTCCGCAATATCTCCGAACTAGAGGTCACCCGGACGATAACGGATATGAGCTCCACACCGAGCGGACGCGAAGACATCTTGTCGGGCCAGGACTCGGCAAATCCAGCATCGGACGCGACAAAGCCAACGGGTCGTCGACTTGCCAGACCGCTTGATGTCGAGCGTCAGTACGACCCGGACGCTGAAGCCATGCTCGCTGCCATCCGCGTGGTCCTCGCGATCCCCAGGGTGATTCCGGATGCAGGAGGCGACAGCTGATGATTGCGACGCACGACAGGCGACGAGTCGCTATCTACCTCAGGGTCTCGTCGGAGGATCAGGCGCTGCGAGGCACCATCGCCAGCCAGGCCGACGCGATCGATCGACGTCTCGCCTCCGAACCCGGAGTCACGGTGGTCGACCGGTATGTCGATGACGGCGTGTCAGGGACCATCCCACTGGCCGAACGGCCGGAAGGCGCACGTCTCCTTGGCGACATCGCGGGGGGTCTGATCAGCGAGGTCTGGGTCTATATGGTCGACCGCCTCGGCCGGGACGCCGTCGACCTCCTGACCGTCCGACGACAGTTCGACGCGGATGGGATCAAGCTCCTGAGCATCGTCGAGGGCATGCCCGACCTACTCGGGTACGACGTGCAGGCCGTCGTCGCCGACCATTACCGCCGCGAGTTCCTGCGACGGTCGGCAGACGGCATGTCCCGGGCCGCCCGCGAGGGTCGCTACACCGGCGGCATCGTCGCCTTCGGCTACCTCGTCGAGGGGGCGCACCATACCGCGCGTCTCGTGCCCGACGAGTCGCCTCTCGCGGCCGGCCTGTCGGCGGCCGGCGCCGTACGCTGGATGTACGACCGTCTCGCCGTCGATCGCTGGAGCTGTCGTCGGATCGCGGCCGAGCTCAATGCCCTCGGCATCCCGACGTCATATGCCCGCGTCGACCGTGAGGTACGCCGCGGCGAGCGCAAGGAGAGGACGAGGGGGATCTGGCGAACTGGCCGGGTTCGCAACCTCGTGACCAACCCCCTCTACAAGGGAGACCTGCAGTACGGCCGTCGCAGCGCCAAACGAGATCGCGAGGTCATCTCGGCACCGGTCGCGCCTTTGGTCTCGGACGACATCTGGGAGGCAGCCAAGGCGACCCTGGCGGCCAACCGACTGATCCCGAAGAACACGCACCGGATCTACCTCCTCCGTGGCATCCTGACCTGCGGCTTGTGCGAGATGCACTACGGCGGCACGCAGGGCCGTGAGGGCGTGTGGTGGTATCGATGCGGCGGCCGACGAGTCGAGCGCGGGCGGTTCGAAGGTGGCTGCCCGAGCAGGATGGTTCCCGGGCCCGAGCTCGAACGCCTCATCTGGACCGATGTCGAACGCTTCCTGCGTGATCCCGGCGATGTCCTCGCCGAGTTTGACGGCCACGCAGAGCGAGAGGCAGCCGAGGGGGTCGCTGCCGCCCAGGTGATCGCCCTCTCGCACCGGCTGGACACCCTCTCGGTCGAACGGACCGGCTTCGTTCGGCTGGCGGCCCGTGGCTCGATGACCGACAGGGCACTTGACGAGGAGCTGGCGCGGGTCGATGCCGACGCGGCGGAAATCGACCGACGCCTTGTCGAGCTCCGAGAGCGACACCTCGAGCGTCCTGTCCCGGCATCGACGGCCGATCTGCTCGCCGAGCTCCGATCTCGAGTCGACGCGTTGACCGACCCACAGCGCCAGGAAATCGTGTCCCTGCTGGTTCGAGGCACGGTCCACCACGAGGTCGATGCAGGCGGGATCGCCCGTATCCGGGTCGTCGTCGAGTATCTGTTCCCGGGTGGACTTTCCACCTCCACGGGCAAGGATTCATCGCGGCCACCAGTTGGAATCGGGCCGGGAACGTCGTCGCGCGGCCGGCTCGCGAGATCGCGACACGTCCCGCCTCGAGCGGCTGGCGAAGCGCCTCGAGGACATCGCGGTCGAATTCAGGGAGCTCGTCGAGGAAGAGGACGCCCTGATCGGCCCTGGTCACCTCGCCTGGTGACAGGTGCGGGCCGCCGCCCACCATCGCCGCGTACGAGAGCGTGTGATGGGGAGCTCGGAACGGTGGATGACGGCGGAGCTCGCGGATGGGTCCTTCGCCCGCCGCGGAGGCGATGACCGTCGCGGCAAGCGCGGCCCGTTCGTCCAGGCGGGGCAGCAGACCCGGGATCGTCCGCGCCAGCAGCGTCTTGCCGGAGCCTGGCGGTCCGATCAACAACAATCCGTGGCCGCCGGCCAGGGCGACCTCGAGACCGCGTCGTGCCTCCACCTGGCCGCGCACCTCCGACAGATCCGGGACCAACGACATGGAGCTGTCGCCCGGTCTCGGTGTCACCCTGTCCGCGTCGTCGGCGGCCGTTTCGTCGTCCGCGTCGTGCCCTTCAGCCGCCGAGCGGTCCCCACCCACGAGTTCGACACGGGCTGGTGCGGCAACGCGCATCCGTGTCCGTCGCGCCTGGACGATCTCGACCGCGTGGCGCAGCCGCTCCACGCCCGACACCGTCATCCCGTCCACCAGCCGCGCTTCATCCACGGCCTCCGTGGCGACGAGCACCCGGCCGATGCCGCGTCGCGCCAGGGCGGCGACCATCGGCAGGACGCCCGGCACCGACCGAACCTCACCACCGAGCGACAGCTCGCCGATGAGTGCGACGCCCCCCGAGCCCGGGCGGATCTGCTCCGATCCGAGGAGGATCCCGACGGCGATCGCGAGATCGAGCGACGCGCCGGTCTTCCGGAGGTCGGCCGGAGCGAGGTTGACTGTGATCCGTCGCGGCGGGTGGGTGAACCCATCGTTGCGCAATGCGCCACGAACGCGTTCGCGCGACTCCTGGAGCGCGGCGTCCGCGAGGCCGACGACCGTGAACCCGGGCAGACCGGGGGCGACGTCCACCTCGACCCGGATGAACCGACCGGCGAGGCCGTGGAGCGTTGCGGATGGGACGATGGCCAGCACGAGCGCACCCTACGCGCCTGGGCTCACCTCCCGGTCAACCGCCACTCACCCGGCACTTATCGAACGCGCCCTTGGGCGACGGCGGTAAACCCGTTAGAAGCGTTCGACCCATCGTCGTCGACTGCCGCGCGACGACGGGCCACGCCCCTCCAGCGGCGGCGGCACCTGTCGACTGCGAGGCGACAACTGCGGGTCGAAACCCCTAGAAGGGCCTCCCCGGCACACCGACGTCGACTGTCAAGCGACGATCACGGGCCTCCAGACCCAATCCGAAGCCCTCGACCCTTTGTTGTCGACTGCCAGGCGACGGGGGCGCACACGTCGGCGGGTACGGCCGGTCCATCAGGCGACGGCGGCTACGGCGGGCCCTCAGGCGACGCCTGGCCCCTGGCTTTCGGAGCGCGGCCGACCTAGCGAACGCGGACGGGCTGTGCCGCCGCGACCGGCTTGTCCACCGCACGGGCGAAATGGAGAAGCGAAGCACCGAGCGCCGAATCTGCCTTGGTGAACATGAATGGCGCGCCTGAGTTGAGCGCACTGATCGCGCCTCGGTACTCGTTGACGATCTGGTGCTCGATGGTCCGCTTGAGTGCGCCCTCCGCGTTCTTGACGTTGATCCCGGTGAATGCATTCGAGCGGTTGAGGACAAGTTGGAGCTTGTCGGCCGGATAGCCGAGATGGTCCATCGTCTCGATGATCAGGCGGACATTCTTGAGACATGACAGGTCGGCGGTCATCACGACGTACACCGATTCGGCCACCTCGAACACGCCGAGGTTGACGTCGTCGAGGCGTTTGTCGATGTCGATGAGCGTGTAGTCGTAGAGCGACGCGAGCTGCTCGGCGACGAACGGCAGATGCTCGGGACGGACGAGTTCGGCGCTCTCCGGAGACGGCGGCGCGAGCAGCAGGTCCACCCCCGAATCGTGCTTGACCATGACCTGCCGGATGAGGTCGGCATCGATCGTCGGGGCCGACACCACATCGACGATGCTCTTGCGATCGAGCCCGAGATCGAGGAAGACCCGATGATCGCCGAACTGCAGGTTGCCGTCGACGAGACAGACCTTGCGCCCGAGTTCACGATGGAGGGCGATGGCCGCGTTGATCGCGATGGTCGTCGTCCCCACGCCGCCCTTCGCGCCGTAGAACGCGAGGATGCGACCGAGCGGCGGGCGGGCGATCGCTTCCTTCGGGGCGAACCGGGCCAGGAGGCTTTTGATCCGAGCCAGGAGCTCGGCCGGGTGGAATGGCTTGATGAGATAGTCGTCGGCACCTGCGCGCAGGCCGCGAACCCTCTGCTCCACCTCCTGCTCGGCCGTCAGCATGATGATGGGGACGTGGCTCGCCTTTCCCTCTTCCGACCGGATCTTGGTCGCGACCTGGTAGCCATCGAGCTTGGGCAGCTGGACGTCGAGCAGGATCAGGTCCGGCGCCTCGGCACCCCAGAGTCGGAATCCCTCGGCGCCGTCGGGAGCCACGATCACGTCGTAGCCCTCCTGCTTGAGGGTGTACTGCAGGAGTCGCTGGACGTTCGGGTCGTCGTCGACGACGAGGATCTTCGCTGCCATCAGTCCTCCACGGAACTCGCCGGGTCGGGCATATCGACCGGGTCGGGCAGGTCTGGGAGAGGCCGCCCCGGCGTCGCGATTATAGGGTCCACCCCGGATCGCGACGCGGATGCCGCCGCCACCGTCCGGAAGACGTCGGTGGCCGCGGTCGACGATGCGGGCGCAGCCCGCGGGATCACGGGCGCCCGACGGTCGATGACGTATCGGCCAGGAGCTCGAAGACGAGCCGACTCCAGGTCTCCAGCCGATCGGTGACGGCGGCCACCTCGGCGGGGTCCGCGAAAGTGCCGATGAGTTTGTCGGTCTCTCGGATGGCGACCGGCCGACCATCCGCCTCCGCCACATAGACGGCGCCGAGGTGGACGGCACCGACCTCGGTCGTGTCGTCGTTCAGCAGCGCGATGAGCCGGAATGTCGGGACGAAGTCTGCGACGAGTTCCTCGTGCCATTCGCGCTCAAGGCCGCCAAGCAGTCCACCGTCGCCCGGGTTGAGATGACCGCCGACGCCGATCGAGTACCGGCCGTGCAGCCGCGCATCGCCGCCAGCGGTCGTTCGCTGCATCAGGAAGAAGCGCGGCCCGTCACGCAGGACGAGGTACGGGATGACCTGCTTATAGGACTGGTCGCGCTCCATCGCATCGCGTGGCTCGTATCTGCCATCGCGCTCGAGCGCTGCGACGAACCCGTCCAGGCCGTCGGTCCTCAGCCCGTACCACGACGCCCCGCCGGGTATCGCGGTCCGCGGCACGACGTACACGCGTTCGTCGGTCACGGGCGATCGCCGAGGATCGCTTGCGCGGCGGCCAATCGGGCGCGCAGGACGGCCTCATCGGGACCCTCGGGTCGTTCGAGCGCGGCAAGCCAGTCGTCCAGCACGGCCTGAAGGTCTCGGAGGCGCGCCGCGACCGCCGGGGCGTTGGTGGCGAGGATCGCCGCACCCATGTCGGGGTCGCCCCGGGCGACGCGAATCGTGTCTCGCCACCCGCCCGCCGCCAGCGATGCGGCCGACGGCCAATCCTGTGCCCGACCGGCGACAGACTGCGCGAGCGCCGCGGCGACGACGATCGGCAAGTGGCTGATGCCCGCGACCGCGCGGTCATGTGCGCCCGCGTCGAGCCGGACGACGACGGCGCGGCAAGCATCGACGAGCATCTGCACCCGCTCGACGTCGTCAGCCCGCGCATGCGCTCCGGGCACGAGGACCCATGGCCGGCCGACGAAGAGGTCGGGGACCGCGGCCGCATAGCCCGAGGTCTCGAGACCCGCCATCGGATGCCCGCCGACGAAGGGTAGCCCCACGGCATCCGCGCGATCTCCGATGACGGCCTTCGTGCTCGCGACATCGGTCACGACGGCGGCCGCCGGCCAGAGGGCACGCCACGGCCCTGCAAGCCGGTCGACGAGTTCCAGGCTCTGCGTCACGGGCGCCGCGAGGATCACGATGTCGGCGCCGACGAGCGCAGCCTCCGGCGACATCGCCTGGAGATCGATGACACCCTCCACGCGAGCCTGTGCCGGTCCACCACCCGATGGCGACCAGGCCGTCAACCTCCAGCCGGCCGTCTGCGGGTTCGTCCGTACGGCGCGCGCGATCGAACCCCCGATCAATCCGAGTCCGAGGAAGGCCAGCTGCATGCTGGCGAGTATCGCAGTCGCCGGATCGGTCGGTTCGAAGGTTGCGCTCAGCCGCCGCTCGTGCCGCCGTCTGCTCCTCTACGACGACCGACGTCGCGACGTCCGGCGATCGGCGACGCGACGTTCACTGACACCGTCCTCTGGTCCCGATTCCGCCTTCGCCTTACCCGGGCCGCGGCCTTTCGGCGTCGAGGGCGGCGTTGGCGGGCCTGGATCGTCCGGGGTGTTCTTGCGCCGGTTGTCGGTCCGTCGTTCAGCCTGACGTCGGTCGTCGTAGAGGGGCGCACCGCAGCGCGGGCAACGCCGCTCGTCGGCGAACAGCGAGGCGAGTGGCGTGACCGTGTAGATCTGCCGGCCACAGATGCGGCATGACAGGTTGGGCATGGCGAATCGTCCGCTCAGACCTTCGGCAGACTCGCCAGAGCGGCCTCGACCTTCTCGCGCGGATACTCGTAATCCTCGAGGGTGCCATCGAGGTAGCGCTCGTAGGCTGCCAGGTCGAAGTGCCCGTGGCCGCACAGGTTGAACAGGATGACGCGGGCCTCACCCGCTTGCCGTGCGGCAAGCGCCTCGTCGATGGCGACCTTGATTGCGTGCGTCGGCTCCGGTGCGGGCAGGATCCCCTCCGCTCGGGCGAACTGGACCCCGGAGTTGAAGGTCGCCCGCTGGTGGACGCTCTGCGCTTCGATCGAGCCGTGTTCCTTGAGCAGGCTGACCAGGGGCGACATGCCGTGGTAGCGCAGGCCCCCGGCATGGATCGGCTCGGGGATGAAGTCGTGGCCGAGGGTGTGCATCTTGACCAGCGGCGTCATCTGCGCGGTGTCGCCGAAGTCGTACGCGTACACACCACGGGTCAGGCTCGGGGCCGCTTCGGGCTCGACGGCGATGACGCGATACTTCCGGCCCTCCCGGAACATCCGGCCGAGCCACGGGAAGGTGAGGCCGGCGAAATTCGAGCCTCCGCCGGCGCAGCCGATGATGACGTCAGGCTCTTCACCAGCCATCGCCATCTGCTCGATCGACTCCTGGCCGATGACCGTCTGATGGAGGAGGACGAAGTCGAACACCGAGCCGAGCGAGTACTTGGTCCCCGGGTGCGTCACGGTGTCCTCGATCGCCTCGCTGATGGCGAGACCCAGCGAGCCTGTGTGGTCCGGCGTCTCGGCGAGGACCTTCCGCCCGTACTCCGTGTCGAAGCTGGGGCTGGGCACCACCTGGGCGCCGTACGTCTCCATCAGGATCCGGCGGTACGGCTTCTGGTCGTAGCTCGCCCGGACCATGTACACCTTGATCTCCAGGTCGAAGGCTGCACCGGCGAATGCCAGCGCGCTCCCCCACTGGCCGGCTCCCGTCTCGGTCGCAAGCCGGGTGACGCCTTCCATCTTGTTGTAGTACGCCTGCGGCAGGGCCGTATTCGGCTTGTGGCTCCCGGACGGGCTGCCGCCCTCGTACTTGTAGTAGATGTGGGCAGGCGTATCGAGCGCCCGCTCGAGTCGGTGGGCGCGGAAGAGCGGGCTAGGCCGATACAGCCGGTAGGCGTCGCGGACAGGCTCGGGGATCTCGATCTCACGGTCCTGGCTGACGACCTGCTTGATCAGCTCCATCGGGAACAAGGGCGCAAGATCGCCTGGTCCGATGGGCTGGCCGGTTCCGGGATGGAGGACGGGCGGCGGCGCGACCGGGAGGTCTGCGGCGATGTTGTACCAGACGCGCGGGATCCGGGATTCATCGAGCACGAATTTCGTCTGCCGGGGATCCGACGGCGCCATGGGGTTCTCCTGCTAGGTCGCTGGAAGGACGCCGGATGCCGACCGGCCCGGGGACCGGAGCCTAGCGCGCCGGGATACCCGGATGCAACCGGCCGCGCGCCACAAGACCAGTCAGGATCGGTGCCGATCCGAGCCGTGGTGACCCGTTCCGTGGTCGCGCTGACCCGTTCCGTCGTCATGGTTGCCGTGCTGATGCTTCAGATGTGCCGGCGCTTTCTCGTCCTTCCCCGGTCTCTCCACCGTGCGCGCCTTGTGGGGCCGCCCGTGACCCGACTTGGACTGCTTGCAATGGGGTCGGTGAGCGGCGTCGGGCGGCTTGTGCGGCGGGCAGGCGCGTGGAGTGGATGCGGCGCTCTTCGCTGCGCCACGCCCCTGTGAATCGCATGTGGGGGGTGGCGGCGGCGGAGGCCGTGGCGGTGGTGGCGGCGGTGTCTCCGGCCCTCCGGTGGTGTCCTTC
>Ga0075021_10001998_pt1 | contig 10579 bp, 11 predicted proteins | sample ColStrG_CSR_2012_FD_72749 | JGI IMG/M metagenome (GOLD analysis project Ga0075021, IMG submission 72749) | Freshwater sediment microbial communities in response to fracking from Pennsylvania, USA - Cold Stream Run_MetaG_CSR_2012 | ecosystem: Environmental > Aquatic > Freshwater > Creek >... | reverse complement strand
CATGCTCGCCGGCGAGCAGCTGACGGCCAGCTCGCGCGCGTACTCGACTGTCTGCTCGAGCAGCAGCTCGGGGTGCACGACGCGGTTGACGAGGCCCATCTCGGCAGCCTCCTCGGCCAGCACTACGCGCCCCGACAGCAGCAGGTCGAGCGCGCGCGCGGGCCCAAGCAGCCGCGGCAGCATCCACGACGTGCCGTGCTCGGCGATGAGGCCGCGGCGCGCGAACGCGGTCGTGAACTTGGCGCCCGCGGCGGCGAAGCGGATGTCGCACATCAGCGCCTGCGCGAGCCCGATCCCGGCGCACGCGCCGTTGATCGCCGCCACGATCGGCTTCGGGATCGTCAGCGGCAGGCTCTGTGGGCGGCGCTCATGGCGCTGCTGCATCGCGGCGTCGTCGAGCGCGCCGTCGCCGAGTGCCTGCAGCTCGCCCATGTCGGCCCCGGCGCAGAAGCCGCGCCCGGCGCCGGTCACGACGATCACGCGGACATCGGATGAGGCCGCGCACTCGTCCAGCATCGCGAAGTATGCGTGCTCCATCTCGGTGGTCCACGCGTTCAGCCGCTGCGGCCGGTTGAGCGTGATCACCGCCACCCCGTCCTCGACGTGTTTGTAGACGACCTCGCTCATCTGCTCCTCCTCGGCTCCACTGGCTTGGCCGCCCGAGCCTAGCGCGCTGCGGCGGCAGCCGTCCGCGAGCGGCGGCGGTGGCGCTCAGTCGCTGCGTTCGAGCACGAACTGCCACGCCCACGGCATCCGCCGCATCGGGCGCTCGAGCAGTCTCGCGGCGCTGCGCAGCGCCTGCGGGATCACCTCTGGCGGGTAATTGAAGTTGCCGACGTAGGCCGTCCTGTAGCCGAGCCGCTCGGCGCTGGCGCGCAGCTGGCGAATCGTGACGACGAAGAAGTCGTGCTCCCACGGGACCGGCGCGAGCCGCCAATACGCCTTTTGCGCGCGCATTGGCAGCCAGCCCATGAACGGCAGCCGGCTGTGCGACTCGATCGGGAAATAGGGGTTGGGGATCTGCCCGACGACCACGCCGCCGGGTACCAGTACGCGGCGGATCTCCGCCAGGCTGGCCTCGCGGCGGTCCGGCAGCACGTGCTCGTAGACATTGGCGAACAGCGCCACGTCGAATTCCTCCGCGGCGAACGGCAGCTCGTCGGCGTAGCCGGGGAGCAGCTCGAGCCCCCCCGCGGAGCGCCTCGCGTCGGCGAGCGACGGGTCGATTCCCGTCCAGCGAAAGCGCGTCCGCGCCTCCATTGCGTCAGTCAGATCGCCCTTCTGGCAGCCGACGTCGATTCCCTTCGAGTCGACCGCGGAGGGCGTGGCGAAGCGGTTGATCAGATCGCTCATGCTCGCAGCGAGGACGCGGTTTCGCGTGTCCCACTCCTCGTGCGACTGCAGGAGTCCGGTGCCGGCCAGTCCGTCTGTTGCCATGTCTCATACGCTCCGATCGGTCCGCGGCGGCGCAACGGCGTTCCCGGCCGCACACGGTGGGGGGCAGCTGTTCGAGCAGCCACGTTACCGGCGTATACGCGCCATTTGGCCGGGGCGGGCGGTCTCTGGACGAATCGTCGGTGCGACCTGCTGATCTACGCTGCAGCGGTGTCACAGCCGATCGATCGCGTGGCCGCGTTTGCGCCTTCTGCGCCCAGCGAGAGCGCGCGCGGGCGGGCGGACGGGCGCTACGTGCTGCTCGACGTCTTCACCGACACCCCGCTGGCGGGCAACCAGCTGGCGGTGTTCACCGACGCCCGTGGCCTCGACGCCGCGCAGATGCAGCGCCTCGCGCGCGAGCTGCGCCTGTCGGAGACCGTGTTCGTGCTGCCGGCCGTCGCGGGCGGCGAGGTCGCCGTGCGCATCTTCACCCCCGAGGCGGAGCTACCTTTCGCCGGGCATCCGGTGCTCGGCACGGCCGTCGTCGTCGCCACCGCGCTCGGGCTCGACGCGGTGACGCTGGAGACGCTCGGCGGCCCGGTCGACGTCCGTGTGCGCCACGAGGACGGCGTCGTGGTCTCCGGCTGGATGCGCCAGCCGCTGCCGAGCTGGGCTCCGTACGAGCCCGCCCAGGCGCTGCTCGCGGCGCTCGGAGTGGAGCGCTCCGGGCTGCCGGTGGAGCTCTACGACAACGGCCCGCATCACGTCTACGTCGAGCTTGCCGACGACGACGCGGTCGCCGCGCTGCGGCCCGACGTGGCGGCGCTCGGCGCGCTCGGTGAGATCTGCGTGAGCTGCTTCGCCGGCGCCGGGCGCCACTGGCGCACGCGCATGTTCGCGCCGGCGCTCGGCGTGCCGGAGGACCCCGCCACGGGGTCGGCCGCCGGTCCACTGGCGCTGCACCTCGCGCGCCACGGGCGGATCGCGTTTGGCGAGGAGATCGAGATCAGCCAGGGACGCGAGCTGTCGCGGCCGTCGCTGCTTTACGCGTTCGCATCCGGCTCACCGGAGCAGCTGCTCAGCGTCGAGGTCGGCGGCGCCGCGGTGATCGTCGCGGCCGGCGAGTTCCGGCTCGGCTGAGTAGGCTCTGACGCCGTGCGCGAGGCCGTCATCTGCGAACCGTTGCGGAGTCCCGTCGGGGGCTTCGGCGGCGTCCTGCGTGACGTTGCCGTGACCGAGCTGGCGGCACGCGTGATCACTGCGCTGCTCGAGCGCACGTCGCTGCCACCGGAGGTCGTCGAGGATGTCGTGCTGGGCCAGGGCTATCCCAACGGAGAGGCGCCGGCGCTCGGCCGCGTGGCCGCACTCGACGCCGGCCTGCCGATCGAGGTCGGCGGGCTGCAGGTCGATCGCCGCTGCGGCGCGGGGCTGCAGGCGGTGCTGCTCGGCTGCATGGAGATCCAGACCGGCGCCTGCGAGCTCGTGCTGGCGGGCGGCGCGGAGAGCATGAGCCAGGCTGAGTTCTACGCGACCGGAATCCGCTGGGGCATCCGCGGCGGCGGCGTCGCGCTGGAGGACCGCCTCGCGCGCGGGCGCGTGACCGCCGGTGGTCGTGAGCACCCGGTGCCGGGAGGGATGATCGAAACGGCCGAGGCGCTGCGTCGCGAGTACGCGATCCCGCGCTCCGAGCAGGACGAGTTCGCGCTGCGCTCTCACCGTCTTGCGGTCGCCGCGCAACAGGACGGGACGTTCGCCGAGGAGATCGTTCCGATCACCGTGAGCACGCGCCGCGAGCAGCGCGTGGTCGACAGCGACGAGCATCCACGTGCCGACACCTCGCTGGAGCGCCTCGCAGCGCTACGACCGATCATGGTCGCGAGCGACCCCGAGGCGACGGTCACCGCGGGCAACGCCAGCGGACAGAACGACGGCGCGGCGATCTGCATCGTGACGCACCCCGAGCGCGCCGCCGAGCTCGGCCTGCGGCCGTTCGCCCGGCTCGTCTCGTGGGCAGTCGCCGGCGTCGCGCCGGAGACGATGGGTATCGGGCCGGTCCCGGCCAGCCGGCGCGCGCTCGAGCGTGCCGGGCTGACGCTCGCCGACATGGACCTGATCGAGTTGAACGAGGCGTTCGCCGCCCAGGCGCTCGCCGTGTTGCGCGAGTGGGAGCTGCCGGACGGCCTCGAGCGCGTGAACGTCCACGGCTCGGGCATCTCGCTGGGGCACCCGATCGGCGCGACCGGTGGACGGATCCTGACGACGCTGCTGCGGGAGCTGCGCCGTCGCGGCGGGCGCTACGGCCTGGAGACGATGTGCATCGGCGGCGGGCAGGGCATGAGCGCGGTGTTCGAGAACCTCGCCGCCTAGACCGGCCGCGGGCAGCGGTCCGTTGGCGCCGGTGTATGGTCAGAGCGTGGCCGATCGCGATCTCGACGTAGTCGTCTTCGGCGCCACCGGCGTGACCGGCCGGCGCGTCGCGGCGTACCTCGCCGAGCGCGCCTCCGAGACGCCGCTGCGCTGGGCGGCGGCCGCACGCGACGGCGCGCGCCTGCAGGCAGTGCTCGGCGAGATCGGCGTCAGCGCGCCGGAGACGATCGTGGCCGACGTCGGCGATCCCGCCTCGCTGGCCGCGATGGCGGCTCGCACGCGCGTCGTGCTGGACCTCGTCGGCCCCTACACGCTGCACGGGCGTCCGGTCATCGAAGCATGCATCGCCGGCGGCGCGCACTACGTGGACCCGACCGGCGAGATGCCGTTCGTGCGCCACGTGATCGAGAACTTCAACGGCCCCGCCGCCGACGCGGGCGTGAAGCTCGTGCAGGTCTGCGGCTTCGAGTCGCTGCCGCCCGACCTGCTCGTGGCGATCGCCGCCGAGCGCGCCCGCGGACGCTGGCGCGACAGCCTCGCGGCGGCGGACATCGAGGTCTCGTTCGTGACGCCGCCCGGCCTGCCACGTCCCTCCGACGGGATGTCGGGCGGCACCTTCCAGAGTCTCGCCGCGGTCGCCGGCCAGGACGAGGCCGCGCTGATCGCAGATCCGGCTGTGCTGATCACCGACGCGGCCGTCGCGGCGGCCGTCCGGCGCATCAGCCCGATCGGCCTGGCGCCGCGCCGCGGATCGACCGGTGCCGTGATCGCACCGATGGCGCCGGCTCCGTTCATCAACCCGGCGGTGATCCACCGCACGGCCGCGCTGACGGCCGCGCAGGAGGGGCGCGCGGCCGAGCCGTTCCGTTACCGCGAGGGTCTCGCGCTCGGCGGGCACGCGGCGACGATGCCGGCGCGCTGGGCGGTCGCCGGCGCGCTGTCGGCCACCCAGATCGGGTTGCGCGGCCTGGCGCGCTCGCGGCCGTCGGTTCGCCGTCCGCTGGCGAGCGCGCTCGCGCGCGTTGGCCCGTCATCGGGCTTCGGTCCGGCCGCCGACAGGCTCGAGAACTGGAAATGGTCGATGACGGTGTACGCGCGCACGACCGGCGGACGCACGCTGGAGGTCGGCCTGAGCGCCGACGGGCATCCCGGCTACCTGGCGACGGCGAGGATGCTGGGCGAGGTGGGGATGTTGCTCGCCGAGGACGGCGCGACGCCGGACGTGGCCGGTGCGCTGACGCCGGCGACGGCGCTCGGAACCGCATGCGCGGCGCGCTTCGAGCGGGCCGGCGTGCGCATCTCCGCCGATGAGGGCTGAGCGTGAGGGCTTCGATGCGGCGCGGTGAGCGCGACGACGCTGACGGGTGGGGCAGCGCCGAAGGCGGCGACGCCAGGACCGCGCGCGCGCTGCAATCGCTGGCGGCCGACGGCTGGGTCGGCGCGCGCGCGATCGCGCGCGACGGCGGCGAGGTGGACCTGCTCGCCGTTGGGCCCGCCGGGGTATTTCTGTTGGCGAGCCGCGAGCTCGACGGGCCGGTCGAGCTGCACGGCGGCGTGCCGTGGCTCGAACGCCGCCACGAGCCGCCGGCCTGCACGTCGCTGCCCGCGCTGCGCCCCGGCGCACGCGATGCCGCGTCGCGGCTCGCACGCGAGCTCGCCGCCGGCGCCGCCGGGCCCTCGCTCGGGGGCGTGCGCGCGGTCGTGGTGTTGTGGGCGCAGATGCGCGAGCGTCTGCTGGAGGACGAGCACGGGGTGCTGATCGACGGCCGCGACGTCAGCGAGTGGCTGCGTGCTCAGCCGGCGTTGCTCGACGCGGCCGCGCTGCGCGCTGTGGTCGCGGCGGTCGAGCTGCTCGCCGCGCGGCGCGGACCCGGCGCCGTGCGCGGCGCCCGCGGCTAGCATGGACGCATGCTCGGTCTCGTATTGCGCAGCCGCTGGCTGAAGCGACTCAGCCACGGCATCCCCGTCGCGCGGCTCCTGCTCGTCGGCGAGGTCGCGCTGCTCGCCGCCCAGCACCTGGCGCGCCTCGATCGCATCCAGCGCCGCCGGCTGCTGGCGCTGATGGTGGCGACGCACGGGCGCCCCGCCAGGCTGCGTGCGGGCGAGCGTGCGGAGCTGATGCTGCTGCTGGCGCGGCTCGAGCCACGCCTGTTCCTGGGGCTCGCTGTGCGCAGGTTGAGCCCGATGCCGCTTCCGAAGCGTGTGCTCTACGGTCCGCGGCGCGGACCGACGCGGGCGGCGCTCGAGCGTCGCAACTAGCGCTCGCTGCGGCCCGCGCGCTCTCAGACGGCTCTCAGGGTGCTCGCACTCTCGCCCCAGGCACCGGGGCGAGACTGGTGACAGTCAGAAAACGTCCACCAGGGAGCCACCAATGACCGTCTCAACTGCCATCGCCATCATCGTGATCGCCGACCTCGCACTGATCGCCACGCTCGCCTACGTCATGTCCCGGGCGAGCAGGCTGAAGCCGCACGTGTCGGCGTCCGGCGCGACGGCACCCGAGGCCGTCACTCCCGCCCGCCGCGACGCGGGGCGCCGTCCTCAGCGCCCGAGCCGCAGGCTAGAAGTCGTCTCGCAGTAGTCCCCCTCAACACCCCTCCCCAGAAGCCGCGTGCGGCCGCCGAGGTGCCCTCCCAAGCACCGCGGCGGCCGTTCGCCGTCGAGCGTGATTGTGAGATGATCGGACGGTGAGCGCAGACGCTCGTTCACCGCTCAGGCTCGTCGCCGTCGCCGACCTCGGCGACTCGCACGTGACGGTCGTGGAGCACAGCCCCCACGGCGCGCTCGCCGTCGGGCTCGCCGGCGAGCGGCCGTTCGCGGTGTCGAACCGCTGTCGCCACCTGTTCGCCCCGCTCGGCAAGGGCCGCGTCACGCCCGAGGGCTGCCTCGAATGTCCGTGGCACGCCGCGCTGTACGACATCGCCAGCGGCCGCATGGTGCGCGGGCCGCAGGGCGCGTTCAAGCCGATCGCCGGTGCGGTCAAGGCGACGTCCGGAGCACGCGCGCTGAAGACACATGCGGTGGAACTGCGCGACGGCGCGATCTGGCTGGTGGAGGAGGGCGTAGTCGGCGCGTCCGGCTCTTAGGAAACCCCTACGCGTTCCGCGGCGGGGCGTTTAGCAGCGCGGCGCACGATACGAGCATCAGGCTCCACATCCCATCCCAGGAGGTCAGTCCGATGCACGTATCGAACATGCTCAAGGCGACGATGGTCGCGGGAGCGCTCGCCACCGGCGGCGCGGCCGCGGGCATCGCCGGAGCGTCCGCTGCGACGACGAGCTCGACGCCGAACGCGACGCCGAGCACGCCGACCCCGAGCGCGCCCGCGCCGAGCACGACCGCGCCGAGCGCCCCGGCGCCGAATTCGACGAAATCGGCGATGCCGAAGGAAGGCACGTCGAAGAACCCGTGCCCGAACATGGGCTCCGGTTCCGGGTCGGGCTCCGGCTCGGGAACGCACAGCGGCGCCTACGAAGGCCCCGGCCCGGGCGTCAGCTACCAGTGATCGCAGGCGGCCGTTAGCGCGCGAGGCGTCATCGACGGCTCGCTCGTGCGTGTGCCGCTCGCCAGCGACGGGCCGCCGCCGTCCCCGGACCGCGGCGGTCCGCCCGTGCGCTCGCGCGCTCGCGCGCTGCGTCCACACCGGCGCCGGCTCGCGCTGGCGCTGCCGGCGGCGCTGACCGTCCTCGCGTGCGGCTGCGGGGCGGCGCGCACGACCACGACGGCGGCGCCGCACGGGAGCGCGGCGACGGCTTCGATCGGCGCCGGCCTGACCGGGCCGGCGACGCTGCGTGCGAGCGTGTACGCGCACGGCCCGGCCAACGCTGCCGCGTTCGCTCTCGACGCTCACGGACGCCTGTGGATCACCTCGGCGGGGCTGAGCACGCACGCGCACGACGGCGTGTACCTCGTCGCCTCGCCGGGTGCGCGCGCGGTCAAGGTGATCGGCGGACTCGAGGACCCGATCGGGATCGTGTGGCTTCGCGGCGTGCTGTACGTGGCGTCGGTCGGGCGCGTCGACGCCTACAGCGGCTTTGACGGCGCGCTCTTCGCCACGCACCGGCGCGTCCTCGCCGGCCCGCTGGCCGGGGCGGAGAACAACACGCTCGCCGTCGCCCCCGACGGGCGCCTGGTGATGGGCGTCAGCGCAACCTGCGACCACTGCACGCCGGCGTCGCGCTGGTCCGGCTCGATCGTCTCGTTTCGCGCCGATGGCAGCGACCTGCGCCTGTACGCCGAACGCATCCGCGCGCCGGTCGGGCTCGCGTTCCTCCCGGGCAGCGCGAGGCTGATCGTGTCAATGAACCAGCGCGACGACCTCGGCGCGGCGACGCCCGGCGACTGGCTGGCGGAGGTCGCCGAATCCGAGAACTGGCGCTTTCCGGACTGCTACGCGGTCGGCACCAGCGCCTGCTCCGGCGTGCCGCGGCCGCTGGCTGAACTGGATCCGCACGCCGCGGTCGGTCCGGTAGCGATCGTGACCGGGCAGCTCGGCGCCGAAGTCGGAACGGCTGCGATCGTCGCGGAGTGGTCCACCGGAAGGGTGCGAAGCGTCGCGCTGAACGCCTCCGCGGCGAGGGCCGCCGGTCACGTGGGCACGCTGCTCGCCGGCATGCACAATCCGCTCGCGCTGATCGTCGCTGCGAACGGCTCGCTGCTGGTCGGGGACTGGAGCAGCGGCACGATCTACCGGATCGCCGCGCGCCCGGCGTCAGTGCCGGCCGCGTAGCATTCGCTCGAACACCCACGGCAGAAGGGGCGGCATGGCGTTCTCAGACAAGCTCAAGGACCTCCGCAGCAAGGCCGAGGACGCGGTCGTCGAGCGCAAAGACCAGATCGAGCAGGCGGTGCAGAAGGCCGGTGCCGTGGCCGACGAACGCACCGGCGGCAAGTACCACGACAAGATCGAGCAGGCCGGCGGCAAGGCGGTCGGCCTGGTGGACTCGTTGAAGGGCAGCGAGGCGCCGGGCGAGAAGCCCCCGTCAGCGCCGGCGCCGGATTCCGCCGACTGACGGCGGTGACGTCAGTGGATTGACCCGCTGTAGCTGATGCTCAGCAGCCGCGGGTAGTCGGTCGCGATGATTTCGAACGTCGCCGAGCGGCCGCTGCGCGATAGGAGGCGGGCCGGCGTCGAGGAGCGCAGCAGCGGGTCGTAGGCGCTGACGCTCGGTGCGGCGGTCGCTTCGGGGAGGTTGCCGAGCGTGACCTTGAAGCTCTCGCCGGGCAGGTCGAAGCGGCCGATGTCGCCCGGCGAGGCGCCGGGCCGGTACAGCGTCATCAGGTCGCGCGTCATCACGTACACGGGGATCACGAAGCGCGTGGGCGAGGACTGGAAGGGGAATACGGCGAGCACGTCGCGGTCATAGAGGCTCGGATGAGCGCTCGTGCCGTCGCCGGCGAACTGGGCGTGGTTGCCGGACTGCGTGATCGAGCTGAGCGTCAGCTGGCGCGCCGGGCCGCCGGGTCCCGGGCCCTGGAACTGGCCGACGAGTTCACGCATCGCGCTCATCGCTTCGCCGCCCTTCGCATCGCCGGGGTAGACGTCGGGGTCGGCTTCGGATTCCCGCAGGAATGCTTCGGGGATCCCAGCCTTGCCTCCGTACAGGCGCGCGATGCCCTTGGCCACGTCGGAGACGAGACTGCGCAGCGCGACCTTCGCCTGGAAATGCGCTTCGTCGGCCGGGCCGAGCGTCGCTGAAGGGCCACTCTGCGGCGTCTGCTCGTCCGGTCCGACGACCACGCCGCCGGGGTGCAGGCCGAACTCGGTCGCCCACTTCTGCAGCGGCACGCCGCCGGGCGGCGCCACTCCGCGCCCATGCGGGAAGCGGTAGATGTAAGTCGTGAACGGCGCCACATCGCGGATCAGCGTCTCGGTCGAGGAGTCGGTCAGTGCGTACTCGGGGAACATCGACTGGTAGGTCGGGATGAACAGCGGCGTGACGCTCGTTTTCGAAGCCGTGTCGAACTGGCCGGTCGCGTTGACGGGGCGGCCCTTCGTTTCGTTCCAGTCTTCGGGGAAGAATTTGGGGCCGGTGTAGGGGTGCTTGCTCAGCGCCGTCAACCCGAGCGGCGCCTTCGCACCCGACCAGAACGGCGACTGGCTTGCGAACCCGTTGGTGATTGACACCGACGGCGAGTAGCCGTTGGCGGGGTCGCGGATGTCGGCGACGGTCGCGCCCAGCAGGCTTTTGATGACAGCGTGGGTGACTTCGTTTTTCGCGTTGTGGGCAAGCGGGACGACGCCCTGCGCGGAGCTGCTCGCGGAGGCGACCCGCGCCTGTCCCATCGCTTCGCCGGGCGCCCCTTCGGAGCCTTCGTTGGCGCTTTCTTCGCCTTCTTCGCCGGCTTCTGAGCCTTCGGCGCCTTGGCCCCGTTCCTGCGCCTGCACCGCGGCTTCGCCTTCGGCCGCCTGCGGTGAGATTTCCGCCGCCGCTCTGACGCCCTGCGCGGCCGTGGGCGGCGCGGCGTGGGCCTGCGGGATTTCGCCGCCGAGGTAGCCGGCGTAGTAGTGACCGGCGTTCAGGAACTGCGAGCCGAAGCTGAGCTCGTTCCACACCTCGATGTCGTATCCGCCCGCTCCGACGACGCTGCTCGCCAGCCGGTTGACGGCGTTGACATACATCAGCCAGCCGTCGAGCGTTTCCTGGAACGCCGGGTTGGGCGAGCCGTCGCTGCGCGTCGGCGACTGGAACGGGCCGAACCGCAGCGTGCTGCCCAGATGCACGCCGGCGGGCAGCGCGACGAGCAGCGGGCGCGACAGCGTCGCCACGCCGGACGCATCGACCGATGTGATCAGATCGTCGGCAGCGCCGCCGAAGGTGACGCGGTTGAAGCC
>Ga0075021_10001997_pt1 | contig 10582 bp, 11 predicted proteins | sample ColStrG_CSR_2012_FD_72749 | JGI IMG/M metagenome (GOLD analysis project Ga0075021, IMG submission 72749) | Freshwater sediment microbial communities in response to fracking from Pennsylvania, USA - Cold Stream Run_MetaG_CSR_2012 | ecosystem: Environmental > Aquatic > Freshwater > Creek >... | reverse complement strand
TTGTTCGGGGCCATCATGGTGGTGGGGCTGAACTCCCTGGTGCAGGACGGGCAGGACCTGATGAAGCCGCGCAACATGGTCATCGTGGCGCTGATCGTGGTGCTGGGCATGGGCAAGATGAGCTTTTCGTTCTGGGGCGTCCACTTGGAAGGCATCGGCCTGGCCGGCGTTGCGGGCGTACTGCTCAATGCGCTGCTGCCGAGAGACAGGGCGGAGGGGTAAGAGAGAAGAGTTAAGATGCCTCCGGGTCCAGGGGGAGAAGCCTCCCCCTGGACCCGGCGATAGCTTCGCGGGTTTCACCGGCTGATCACAAGAAGGCGGCCGTCACCGGAAAGACCGGTGACGGCCGCTGTTTTTGCACGAAGGACTCTAAGAGTCGGGATGCGATTGAAGCACCTCATGCATGTGGTCGATGTGGAACCGCACGTGGAACTGCCCTAACCCGAAGAGCATCGTCTCCAGCGTGGGGTATTGCGTGAGCGGGGTATCCTTCAGGAACGGCACGCGCCCCTTCCTGTCCAACTGTTCCGGAGTGAGACCGGCGGCGAAATCGGCCACCTGGCCGAGTTCGGCACGGACGTCCTCCATGAGCTGCCCCGCGCTTTTGGCGGCGCGCTCAGGCGTGAAATGCGTCACCTCGGGCACGATATCGACGAGGGGAACCTCCTCGTCCAGGAACCGGCGCAGCATCTTGACGTATCCGCCCGGCACCGGACCCATCACGTGGGAGAGAATCTCCTTGGGAGTCCACCGGCCCTCGGGAGCCCGCGTGGCCGCATCCTCGCCAAGGCCCGCGCACGCCTTCGCCAAATCCTCGACCGTCTGGCGGATGCCCTCCGCCAGTTGTTCACCTGTCTGTGTAGCCATGTCGTGTCACCTCCGTGAGTATGCCGTGACCGGCATGAGATGATGGCATGATACACCAGTTTTGACTGTTCGCGCAAACACGCGTTGAAAAGCCGCGCCGCACGCAAGCGCGAAGCCGCCGGGGATTCCAAAGGGCGGCGGCCCTTTGGCCGCCGGAGGCATCCTCCTCTTTTCGTCCCTATTCCCCCTGCACGGTTTTGGCGATGGGCTTGACGAACTGGGGTTCCGAATCCCACGGGAACAATATCCAGGTGTCCTGGCTGACCTCAGTGATGAAGGTGTCCACCAGGGGCCTGCCCTCGGGCTTGGAATACACGGTGGCGAAGTGGGCCTTGGGCAGCATCTCGCGCACGGTCTTGGCGGTGCGGCCGGTATCCACCAGGTCGTCCACCAGCAGCCAGCCCTCGCCGTCGCCCTCCACCCCTTTAAGCACCTGCACCGAGTCGCCCTGGCTTTGCCAGTCGTAGCTGGCCACGCAGATGGTGTCGATCAGGCGCACGTCCAGTTCCCGGGCGATGATGGCCGCCGGGATGAGGCCGCCCTTGGTGATGGCGTAGATGCCCTTCCAGGGGCCAAGGGGCATGAGCCGCCAGGACAGGGCCTTGCAGTCGCGGTGCAGCTGGTCCCAGCTGACGGGATACATGCGGTGGTAGCGTTCCGAGTCGGCCATGGTGTTCTCCCGGCGGGTTGGAAATAAGGCGCGTGAGTATGGCATTTCCCGCGTCCAGGCAAGGGCGGTTTTCCGGCCCTGGCGACCGGCCTCGGCCGGTGCAGGATCATGAAAAATCAGTTTCGCCTTGCCAAGCAGGCGAAAAAAATGTAAGAAGCAACTAATTGAAAATGTTTACTTTTTTACTGTTCTTCTTTCCCCTTAACTTCCAGGACGAGTGAATAGCCGTGTCGCAACTCCCTTCCAACGATCAGGAATCTGCCGCCTGTTTTCTCTCCAGGCACCCGGTTTTCAACAAGGCCAAGAAGATCGTGGCCCATGAGGTGGCGGCCCGGTCCTGCCTGTCGGCGGGCAGTTCCGACCATGTGGACGTGGACGCCTTTTCCTGGATGGTCAGCGACGGCGCGGAGGAGTTGCAGCACGTTCTCGAGGAAGCCGACAAGCTTCTGGTGTCCATTCCCGATCTCATGCTGGACGCTCCCGAAGTGCACATGCTGCCCATGGATTTCTGCCAGCTGGTGATCAGCCCGGAGCTGAGCACCCGCACGAACATGGCGGAGCTGCTGACTTTCTACGGGGAATACGGTTACGAGCTGGCGCTTCGCTTCGACGGCTCCTGCCAGGGGTACGGCGAGCTGATCGCGCTGGTTGATCTGGTGATCCTGGACCTGGCCCACCTGAAACCCCTGGAGCTGGCCAAGGAGCGCAAGTTCCTCAAGGGATTCGAGGTGGCGGCCATGGTGGACAACGTGAACACCTGGGAGGCTTTCGCCGGGACCACTGCCCTGGGGTTCGATTATTTCCAGGGGGCCTTCTTCGGGCGCCCCGAGATCGTGAAGGGGCGCAAACTCTCCGCCAATTCGCTCACGCGCATCGAGCTCATGGGAAAGCTCCTGGACGAGGACTCCACCTACAAGGACATGGCTTCCATCATCGAGAAGGACGCCATGCTGAGCTACCGTTTGCTGCGCTACGTCAATTCGCCGGGCCAGGGCCTGGGGCGCACGGTGACCTCCATCGAGCACGCCGTGGCCATCCTGGGCGACACGGCCTTCAAGCATTGGGCCATGATGGCCCTGGTGGCCAGCCTGGACGCCAGCGCCAAGGGCGAGGAGCTGGGCTACCTGTCGCTGCAGCGGGCCGGTTTTCTGGAAAAGCTGGCCGCGCGGGCCACGGCCTCGCCGCTGTCGCCCAAGACCATGTTCCTGCTGGGCCTGTTTTCCCTGCTGGACGCCATGCTGGGCCAGCCCATGGAGCAGGTGGTGACCACCATGCCCATGGACCCGCGCGTCAAGGCGGCGCTGTGCGGCGAGAAGAACAGCCTGTCGCCCTGGCTGGACCTGGTCAACTGCGTGGACCAGAACCGCTGGTGCGACGTGGGGGCCATTCTCTCGGGACAGAAGGTGAATCATTTCGGCGCGGCCAGGGATTACCTGGACGCCTCCCGCTGGGCCAGGGGCTGTTTCAAAGCGGGCAAGCAGGAAAAGAAGAAGTAGGCTGGGTCCGGGGCAGCCGCCCCGGCGGAGTTCGGACAGTCTCTCGCCTTTGAACGCGAAGCTATAGGGGATTCCAAAGGGACGAAGTCCCTTTGGCCGCCGGAGGCATATTTGCTCTTCGCCTCCCTCTTCTCCCTCTCCCCCTCACATGATCTTGTCGAGAAAGGCCCTGATGCGCGGGGTCTGGCCGTCCACGCCGAAGAAGGTGGCGGGCGGGTCGGACACCAGGATGCGTCCGGCTTCCATGAAGGCCACGGTGTCGGCCACCTCGCGGGCGAAGCCCATGTTGTGGGTGACGATGACCATGGTCATGCCTTCCTCGGCCAGCTTCTTGATGGCCTCGAACACCTCGCCCACCAGTTCGGGGTCCAGGGCGGAGGTGGGCTCGTCGAAGAGCATGAGCTTGGGGCGCATGGCCAGGGCGCGGGCGATGGCCACGCGCTGCTTCTGGCCGCCGGACAGGGTGGCGGGAAACCGGTCCGCCTTGTCGGCCATGCCCACCTTGGCGAGCACTTCCATGGCCAGGTCGCGGGCTTCGGCCTTGGCCTGGCCGAGCACGGTGACCGGGCCTTCCATGACGTTGCCCAGGGTGGTCATGTGGGGGAAGAGGTTGAATTGCTGGAAGACCATGCCGATCTGGGTGCGCAGGGCGCAGAGGTTGGCCTGTTTGTCCAGGACCAGCTTGCCCCCCACCTGGCGGTAGCCCGCGCTCTTGCCCTCGAAGCGGATCTCTCCCGAGTCCACGGTCTCCAGGAAGTTCATGGCCCGCAGCAGGGTGGACTTGCCCGAGCCGGACGGGCCGATGATGACGATCTTCTGGCCCTTGGCCACGTCCATGGAGACGCCGTCCAGGGCGTCGTGCTCACCGAAGCGCTTGCGCAGGTTCAGGCACTCGATCAGGGCGTTCATGTCAGCGTTGCTCATAGATGCCCACCCGCGCCTCGATGCGTTCGAAGACGAAGGTGAACACGGTGGTGAAGAAAAGGTAGATCATGCCCGCCAGGATGATGGCCGTGACGTTGAAGTAGGTGTTGAACATCTGGTCGGCGGCGCGCATGAGCTCCACCATGGCGATGGTGGAGACCAGGGCGGTGTCCTTGATGAGGGCGATGAATTCGTTGGCGATGGGCGGCACCAGGCGTTTGTAGGTCTGGGGGACGATGACCCGGCGCATGGACTGGGCGTAGGTCATGCCCAGGGCCTTGGCCGCCTCCATCTGGCCGTGGGAGATGGACTCGATGCCCGCCCGGATGATCTCGGCCAGGTAGGCTGAGTAGTTCACCCCAAGGCCGATGAGCGCGGCCGCGAGCGGGCTCAGGGTTATGCCCAGCGACGGCAGGCCGTAATAGATGAAGAACAGCTGCAACAGAAGCGGCGTGCCCCGGAAAAGCCAGATCACGAACCAGCACGGCGCGCGCAGCAGCTTGAGCGAGCTTATGCGCCCAAGCGCGATCATGAGCCCGCCCAGCGGAGAAATGAGGATGGTGCAGAACACCAGCAGCAGGGTCATGCCCGCGCCGGTCGCAAGCGAGGGCAGGAAGCGCCAGCAGTCCTCAAGGAAGCGCTCCCAGGCGGGCATGCGCTCGCGCTCGATGGACACGATGAGGTTCTTGGCCTCGGCGTGCTCGGAGTAGTGGGCCAGCACGTCCCGGGCGGCCTGGATGGCCCCGTCGAAATCCTGGCGACTGATGCGGATGCGGGCCACTTGCATGCGCGCCCCGGCGTATTCGCCTTCGTCGGCCTCGCCCTCCGGGGGCGGGACCTGCAAGTAGAACCTCTCGGCATCTTCCAGGCGGTCCTCGGCCATGGCGTCGCGGCCCTGGCGCAGCAGGGTCTCGGTGTCGGCGGCGTATGAACCGGCCGCGTTCAGGAGGACGAGCGCGGCCAGGAAAAGACACGCGCAGATGCGGCGTGCGGCGGCGATGCGGTGCGCTGCCCCGCACCCCGGCAGGGCTCTGCGACTTCCCCCGCCTGGAGATGATCCCCCTGGACCCTGCAATTGGGTGTGTACCAAGATAGTGACGCTCACGACGCGAAGCCTACTGAAAGTTTTTGAAGGGGGTGCAGGGGGAAACTTTTTTCAAAAAGTTTCCTCCCTGCTGTCTTACTCTTCGTTCTTCGTCTTACCACTTCTTGGGGTTGGCGATGTCTTCACCGAACCACTTCTTGCTGATCTTGGCCATGGTGCCGTCGGCCACCATCTGGTCCAGGGTCTTCTGGACCATGTTCTTCAGGTCGCTGTCGGCCTTGCGGAAGGCCACGCCGAAGGGCTCCTTGGTGATGAAGCCGTGCAGCACCTTGTACTTGCCGGGGTTGGTGGCCACGAAATAGCGGCCGGAGACGTTGTCGATGACCACGCCGGCCAGGCGGCCGGAGTTGAGGTCCAGGAAGGCCTTGGGGTTGGCGTCGTACTCTTTCACCTCGGAGGGGGCCTTGGGCAGCTTCTTCACGGCTTCCACCGCGGAGGAGCCCTTCTGCACGCCGATGACCTTGCCGGCCAGGTCGTCGAAGCCCTTGGCCTTGCTGTCGGACTTCACCACCACGATCTGGCCGTCCATGATGTAGGGATTGGTGAAGAGCACCTTTTCGGCGCGCTCGGAGGTGATGGTCATGCCGTTCCAGATGCAGTCGAACTTCTTGGAGTCGAGCGACAGGATCACGCCGTCCCAGGCGGTGGGCTGCCACACGATCTTGATGCCCAGGCGTTTGCCCAGCTCTTCGGCGGCGTCGATGTCGAAGCCGACCAGCTTGCCGTCATCCTTCTTGAATCCCATGGGGGGGAAGGAGTCGTCCAGTCCGATGACCAGCTTGCCTTCCTTTTTGACCGCGTCCCAGGAGCCGTCGCCGGCCTGGGCCAGTCCGGTGAAGCCGCACAAAAGAAGCGCCAGGGCGAGAATCCAGATCCGTTTCATGAATGCCTCCTCAAGATTGTGTGGTGCCAATCCGACTGCCAGCGCCCGTTGGTTCGGGCAAACCCGAAATCCCTATAAGATGGGGCGGGATGTGGCAAGTGGGTGACGAGGCGGCTTGGCGCGAAAATGCCCGCGCCGGGGGATGTTCAGCGGGGAGAGAGACGGGGGGCGGCGTGGCGGCCGGCGCACTGGGGCGGCTGCGGTCTGCGGCGGGCGCCGGTGAGCAGGGCGATGGCCTCGTCCAGGTTGGCGGGGGCGTGGGCGGCGCACTCGTGGGGGGCTTCGCCGAGTGGTTCGAGCAGTGTTTCAATGGCTTCGATGTTCATGGCGCCTCGCGTCTGGTTTTCCTTTCCGGGCGGCAAAGGTGTAGGCCCGGCGTGTTGGGATCGTGTGGCGTCTTGGATGCGCGCGAGTGAAATAAAAAAAGCCCCGGCCAGGGCCGGGGCTTCGCATGCGCCAGGATTGCGCCAGAGGTCAGGACTGGACGCCGAGGAAGCGGATGGAGACGATTTCGTATTGGGTCTTGCCGCGCGGGGCGTCCACGGTGATTTCGTCGCCTTCTTCCTTGCCGATGAGGGCCTGGGCCACGGGGGAAAGGATGGAGATGCTGCCCTTGGTGGGGTCCGATTCGTCGGGGCCGAGCAGGGTCCAGGTCTTGACTTCGCCGGTACTGACGTCCTCGATCTCGACCGTGGCGCCGAAAATGGCTTTGTCGCCGTCGAGGCTGTCCAGATCGATGATCCGGCTGGTGGCCAGGCGGGACTCGACGTAGCGGATACGCGCTTCGAGCATGCCTTGGCGCTCGCGGGCGGCTTCGTAACCGGCGTTTTCACGCAGGTCGCCTTCCTCGCGGGCTTCGGCAATGGCGGCGATGACGCCGGGGCGCTCCTTCTTGAGCTCTTCGAGTTCCTTTTCCAGGCGTTTGAAGCCTTGGACGGAAATGGGGATCTGTTGCATGTGGATTCCTCGGCTGGTCCCATGGGGACGCGGAAATAAAAAAGGGTTGCCCGGAGCCTTTCGGCCCCGGGCTAAGTCCGATGGAGGCTCTTTAACTCCGCCGGGCGGCAGGGTCAAGGCCCTGATGCCCCGTCCGGGGGGAGCAAACGGTCCGTTTGAACCCGGTGGCGGCTCCGGGAAGGCTTAGTGCGTCTTGTCCGAAGTGTTCTTGTCCCTGTACTCCCGGGCCTTGGCCTGCCGGGCTTCCAGCACGGATTCCTCCACCCGGGTGAGCCTGGCGCAGAGCGCGGCGGCCACCTGGGCCATGCCCACTCCGCCCAGCTCCTCCACGTGTTCCAGGTCGTAGGCGATGATCTTTTCCATGCGCTCCGATTCGAGGAACATCACGTAGGCCAGGGCCAGGGCCGCGTTGTTTTCCTCCGAGCCGTCGCAGAGTATTTCCAGCTGCTGGGGGCTGGCTGATTCGAACAGTTTGTCCACGAACATGCCGATCCATTTGCGGTGCAGATCGGGAAGAAGCGCGGGGACCACCTCGGCCACGCAGGCGGCGGCCTGGCCGGACATGTCGGGCCGCACCGCCCCGATGAGTTCGCGGATGGCCTCCTGGCGGCCCTCCTTGGTTTCAAGGGTTCGCTGGTACAGGACTTTGTGGATGTGCAGACTGAACACCGCCAGGCGAGGGTCCATGCTCCGGATGCCTCCAGGTTACAATTTCGTCTGGCCCTACGATAGTGCAGCGGGTTTCCGGAAGCAACCCCGGCAAGGTGGAAATGCCCATGCGCCAAGGAAATTCCACCTTGAAGCATCCTGACCCGTCCGGTCGGGTTTGTTTGCTCTTGACCGGCTTGGCGTTGCGGGTCAGGTATAAGACTCATGCTCAGGATGCCGATGGATGTGCCGGAGCGTATCGCAATAAAGAGAACGTGAGGAAGAGATGCGAGAAGACGAGGCATCGTCCGAAGCGCGGGAGGGTTCGCAGGCCATGGATTTCGTCATGGCCAGCCACCCCATATTCTCGCGCGATATGGATGTGTTCGCGCACGAGCTCCTTTTCCGCCATTGCCGCGGGGACGAGTGCGCAGTCATTACCGATTACGACGACGCAACCAACAGGATCATAGCCGACGGGTTCTCATTGGCCTCCACGCGCCTGGGCAAGAAGGGCATGCTGTCGGTCAACGTGGGCTATGACAACATCATGTCCAAATACGTGCTGGCGCTGCCGTCCGCACGTGTTCTCCTGGAGATTCCGGGCGACGTCAGCACCTCGAAGGAGTTTCTCGCCGCTTGCCGGGAGCTCAAGGACGCGGGCTACCGTTTCCTGGTGGACAATTACCTGCCGGACAATCCCGGCAGCCGCGAGCTGCTGGGGCTTGCCGACTATCTGAAGGTGTCCGTGGACGGGGTGGACGGCAAGGTGGTGGCCAGGATCAGGCAGTCGCTCTCGGGCTGGAGCGGCAAGCTGATCGCTTCGCGGGTGGAGAGCTGGGAGACCTTCGAAGGGTGCAAGTTCCTGGGCTTCGATTATTTCCAGGGATTTTTCTTCTCCTACCCCAAGGACATGGTGGGCAAGAAGATGTCGTCGCACAAGACGTCGCGGTTCAACCTGCTGCGCCTGCTCTCGGATGAAGACACTGAACTGGCCCGGATCGTGGAGGTCATCTCCACCGACCAGGCGCTTTCCGTGCGGCTTCTGCATTTCGTCAACTCCGCGGCATTTTCCCTGGGCAGCCGGGTGGATTCCCTGGGTCGCGCGGCGTCCCTGGTGGGGCTGAACACCCTTAAGAAGTGGGCCATGACGGCTGTGCTCTCCGACATGGACCCCAGCGACAAGGGCGTGGAACTCTCCTACCGGACCATGCACAGCGCCATCTTCCTGGGCATGCTGGCCCAGAAGCACATCCAGGGCGGACCCGGCCCGGACACCCTCTATCTGCTGGGGCTTTTGCACAACGTGGACGCGCTCATGGGCATGCGCATGCGCGAGATCGTGGACGAGATGCCCTTGATGGCCGTGGTGAAAAGCGCCCTGGTGCGCGACGCGAAGGAGCCGCTGACCCGGTTCATCTCGCTGCTCGACGCCATCTGGCAGAACGACTGGAGCCAGGCGCAGGCCATCCTGGGGACAGTGGGCGTGCCGTTGCCCAAGGCCGCCCAGCTGTACATGCAGGCGGGGGAGGCCACGGTCGAGCTCATGTCCTCCCTGTCGCCGGCGCACTGACCGGGCAAGAATACGGCGTCACCCAACGAATAAAGCCGGGCGCGCATGCGAGCGCGCCCGGCTTTTTCATGTCCGGTGGATGGCCTGGCCGTAAGGTCAGGCGCTCAGCTGATCCTGCGCGCGCGCCTGCGGGCCAGTGCCGCTCCCAGGGCGCCCATGCCCATGAGGATCATGGTTCCCGGTTCGGGCGTGGGGACCCTGCTTTCGTCGAAAAGCACGTCGTTGGCGCAGGTCATGGTGAAGGCGAAGTTGATGTCCTTGCCCATGAAGGCGCTCAGGTCGATGCCGCCGTTCAAGGTCTTGCTCAGGTCCCAGATGGAGCTTCCGTTGCCATTGCCGTCGAGGGCGCTGACCTTGTCCCACCCGTCATAGGAGACCACTCCCAGGTCTTTGATGCTGGTAGTGACATTGTTGTAGTACTGCGTCTCCCAGATGCCTTTCGCGTTGTTGTATACTTGATAGGGGAGCCCGGTGTCGATGATGGTCGTAGGGTGCCAGTCGCGGGCGTCCGTTGAGGTATAGGTGGCATTGTATTGAGTGAAATGTGCGTTGGTTCCGCTTCCGTCGTATTGGGTATTGCTGCCGTAGCCCCAGTAGTTGCTGGCCTGATACAGATGGTAGCTGCTGCTGTTTGCCATCTTGTGGATCACGTAATCCCAGGTGTTGTCTCTGTTCACATCGAAGTACCAGTCTCCGGCCGACAGCGAATTCCATGTGTTCGTCCAGTTGGAATTGCCGTGGTATATGTCAGTATAGTTGAGGGTGATCGAACTCAGCATGTGGCCGGTGTAGGTGAAGGTGCCCCCGGTGAGGTTCGGCACGCCGTTCTGGTCTGTGTTGGGCATTTCGGGGGAATGCCTGAAGCCTGTCCAAATAGTGGCCGGATCGCCGAAGGACACGGTGCTGGCCTGGGCTCCCGTCACGCATGTGATGAGAAGCAAAAGTCCAAGCAGTGTGCGAAGCGGCAGTTTCATGGGAACCTCGAGAGAGCGTTTTTTTATGAGGAAAAGCAATTTTTGATCCAAAGTTAACATCTCAATATTACAATGTAATTTTTGAATATTAAACCGGAATATGTACAGTTCCACCCGAATGTGTCGGATCGGTTAACGGTCTGAAAACGAAAGAAAGAAGTCGCGGTATTTCAGGTGGTTATTTTTAGGGGGATGGCGTGGGTCAGTCCGGAAATGTCGGATTTGTTTACAGTCCGCTAATTGCGGATTTCCGGCCGGTACGAACGAGCGCCGACAAAGAATCGTTCGGGCCGCAGAGGGCCTGGTGGACACCACAGGCGAGCGCGGACGGGCTATTCGATGACCAGGTCCCCCAGGTACAGGAAATTCCTGAGATTGATGCAGGTTTCGATTTTCACGTTCTTCCTGGCCGCCCAGGACAAGGGTTCGTAATGCAAGGTGATGCTGGCCCCGTCGTCGGAGGCCATCTTCTCGGCCTCCTGGAG
>Ga0075021_10001994_pt1 | contig 10590 bp, 9 predicted proteins | sample ColStrG_CSR_2012_FD_72749 | JGI IMG/M metagenome (GOLD analysis project Ga0075021, IMG submission 72749) | Freshwater sediment microbial communities in response to fracking from Pennsylvania, USA - Cold Stream Run_MetaG_CSR_2012 | ecosystem: Environmental > Aquatic > Freshwater > Creek >... | reverse complement strand
CGGCTGGCGCTAGTGGATGACGCCCTTGGTAAAGCCGTTGTCGGCCAGCACGTTCGTACCGCTGAGCCACGATGCGGCGGGGCTCGCCAGGAATGTCACGATGCGGGCGACTTCGTCCGGCGTGCCCATCCGGCGGCTGGGGATCTGCTTGATGGCCCAATCGTAAAATTTGGGCTGGGTGCCTTGAATCAACTCCCACGCGCCGCCCTCGAAGTAGATGGGGCCGGGCGAGACGGTGTTCACGCGAACACCCCGGCCGGCAACCGCATTGGCGAGCGTCCGGCAATACTGGATCAGCGACGCCTTCATTGCATTGAATGCCATCGGCGCGGCGAATGTCTCCAACGCATTGGTCGACGCCAGAAAGACGATCGATCCTTGGCCGGATTTTTCGAGCGCGGGCATCAACAATTCGCAGCCGCGCACCGTATGCATGACGTCGACTTCGAAATTCTTGATCCAGTTCTTCTCGCTGTCCATGCCGCCGGCCGCACTGACGTTGGGAACGAATATGTCGCAGCCGCCGAGGGCCTCCACCGTTCGCTCGAGCCATTCGGCATAGGCGTCGGTCTTGCGGACGTTCAGCGCATCCCCGACGGCGTTGATGCCCCGCCTCTGCAACGACCGCACCGCTTCCTCGACTTCCTCGGACGTACGCGAGCACAGACCGATGTCCACGCCCTCGTGTGCGAGCAGCTCGACGATTGCCCGTCCAATGCCCTTGGTGGCGCCCGTTACGATCGCCTTCATTCCGCGCAGTCCTAGATCCATGCCAGGGAGTATATCGGTGGACCGCTCGAATTCGCCACTGACCGCCCTTGTCGGTTAGGCTGTGCGGATATGCGAATGACAGTCGATGAGCTCACCAAGGCGCTTGCGCGAGGGCTGAAGAGCGCCTACCTCGTATCCGGGGATGAGCCGTTGCTCGTGTCGGAGGCGTGTGATGCGATCCGCGCGCGCGCGCGCACCGAAGGCTACCTCGACCGCCAGGTCTTTTTCGTTGAAAAAGGGTTTGACTGGGACGTGCTGCGCTCCGCGATGCAATCGCTGTCACTGTTCGCCGAACGCCGTCTGTTCGAACTGCGCATGCCGACCGGAAAAGCGGATCGCGGCGCCGACTACCTGGTCGAGATCATCACCAATCCGCCCCCTGACACCGTCACGCTGATCGTTACCGCGAAGCTCGACCGCAAGACCGGGGATGTCCCCTGGACCCGCGCATTGGAACAAGGCGGCGTTTCGGTCCAGATTTCAGCCGTGGGCCCCGAAGCCCTGCCGGGCTGGCTGCGTGAACGCGCCAATAAGTCAAATTTGCGGCTGGAACCCGACGCCGCGCAGTTGATCGCGGTGCGGGCGGAGGGCAATTTGCTCGCCGCGGCCCAGGAAATCGACAAGCTCACCATGCTTGCGACGGACGGCTGCATCGACATGCAAACGGTTCGCGAATCCGTCGGTGAAAGCGCCCGGTACGATGTGTTCGATCTCGCGGCGGCAGCCTCGCGCGGACAAGCCGCCCGCGCCTTGCTGGTGCTCGATGGCTTGAAAGCCGAAGGAATCGAGCCTCCGCTCATTCTATGGGCGCTTTCACGCGAACTTCGGGGCCTCTGGCAGGCCCGCGAGCGCGAGCGTTTGCGCTCCAACGAGCGCGGCAGCGCCTGGAATCTGGCAGGCCCCCCAAACCCCGAATCATTGGCAAGGGTGCGGAATCTTCCTCTCGCGCAGTTGCTGCGCGAAGCCAGCAGCGTTGATCGCATCGTCAAGGGGCAGCTTCGCGGTGATCCCTGGACCGCGCTGCGCGCCCTGACGGCCGGATTTGCGGGCGCTTTGCATCAATCCATGCTTTCAGGCAGGGTAGCCTAAATGAACCCGATGGGCATATTCGGCGGTACCTTCGATCCCGTTCATTATGGGCATTTGCGGACCGCATTTGAGCTGCAGCAATCGCTGCGATTGCAGGAAATCCGCTTCCTTCCGGCGGGCAATCCGCCGCACCGCCAACGACCCGTGGCGAGTGCGCAATTGCGACTGCAGATGGTGCGCGCGGCCGTCGAAGGCCATCGCGGCTTCGTCGTGGATGATCGTGAGGTGCGCAAGGAAGGACCCTCGTATTCGGTTGAAACGCTCGCCGAATTGCGCGGCGAATACCCGGAACGAAGCATCTGCCTGATCGTCGGAATGGACGCTTTTCTGAGCCTGCCGAAGTGGCATCAGTGGCGCGAATTGCTGTTGTTGTCGCACTTGGTCGTCGCGCACCGGCCGGGATGGCGTGCTCCGGCCAGTGGGCCGCTGGGGGAGCTTCTGGTCGACCACGGCACCGGACGCATTGCGGATCTGCATGATTCACCAAACGGTCATATTTACGTTCACGCCGTGACCCAGCTGGAAATATCCTCAACGGAACTGCGTTTGCTGATCGCCTCGCAGCGGGATCCGCGCTTCCTCATGCCGGATTCGGTGCGTAAAATCATCATGGAAACCGGTTGCTATCTAGACCTGTCAACTCACAAGTGAGAAAAACCGCCGCATGACATCCGCCTCCAAGCGCCCGACACGCAAAGCCGCTCAGCTTAAGAAAACGGTGGCCCGAAAAACACCGGTCCGCGATACGAAAACATCCAAGAGCACGAAAAAGTCCAAAAGCGGAGCGGCTCGATCGGCGAAAAGCCCGACCCTCCAGAACGTGACCATCACCGCGTTGGAGGATATGAAAGCCCTCGATATCAAGGTTTTGGACGTGCGCGGACTCACCGATGTGGCCGATTACATGATTATCGCGAGCGGAACGTCGGATCGTCACGTTCGCAGCGTTGCTGAACGAGTCGTGGAAAAAACCAAGGCGGCCGGATTTCGTCCGAACGGCGTCGAGGGCAGGCAAGACTCGGATTGGGTGCTCATCGATCTCACCGAGATCATCGTTCACGTCATGCTGCCTCGTGCGCGCGATTTTTACGGGCTCGAAAAACTTTGGGATTTGACGGCCGCGAAGCGTGCGGCGGCGCGCGCTTGAGCGCGGCATAAATCATGAAATGCCGGTTGATCGCCGCCGGTACCCGGCTGCCTGACTGGATCGCCGCGGGATTTCACGACTACCAAAAGCGGCTGAAGAAGCCGATATCGATTGAATTGCTGGAAATCCCGATCGCAACGCGCGCGCCAGGGTCAAGCGCCGCACAGGCCGTAGACAAGGAGGGCCGGGCGATGCTCGCCGCGCTCGCGCAGGATGACCATGTGGTAGCGCTCGAGGTCACCGGCCGCCCGATGTCCACGGAGGAGCTTGCCGCTTGGCTGAAGGCGCGAATGCGGGAGGGGGGCGACGTCGCTTTCTTGATCGGCGGTCCGGACGGTCTGAGCGCCGCCTGCCGGCAGCGCGCCGCGTCGAGCTGGTCGCTGTCGCCGCTGACGTTTCCGCATGCGCTCGTGCGCGTGATTCTCGCCGAACAGTTGTACCGGGCGGCGAGCCTGATCGCCGGGCATCCGTATCACCGGGCGTGAGCGATGCCGGCAATCGATCCTGACTTTGTCTATCTCGCATCCGCATCGCCAAGGCGGCGCGAGTTGTTGCGGCAGCTCGGCGTCGAGTTCCGGGTGCTGACGGCCGAAGTCGACGAGCAGTTGATTCCGGGGGAACGGCCCGAAAGCTACGTTCTGCGTCTCGCCGCCATGAAGGCGCTGGCCGGCTGGACGCAGCTTATCTACGCGGCTCGAGCGCCGGTCTTGGGTGCCGACACAACGGTGGTGGCCGGCGGCGAGATACTCGCAAAGCCGGCCGACCGGGAGGATGGGATTCGCATGTTGAGATCGCTAAGCGGTACGACGCACGTGGTGCTGACCGGTATCGCGTTGATGGATGCTCACGGCATGAGGCAGCGGTGCAGCCGCAGCGAGGTTGCATTTCGAGCGATCGATACTGCGGAGGCGGGTGCTTATTGGGATACTGGCGAGTCCGCGGATAAGGCGGGCGGTTACGCGATACAAGGCTTTGGCGCGAGTTTCGTGCGACATTTGTCAGGGAGTTTTTCCGGTGTGATGGGCCTGCCCTTGTTTGAAACGGCAGAGCTCCTGAGGGAGGCGCGTGTGCCTCAGTGGCGACGAATATGAGCATTGAAATTCTGATCAACGCAAGTTCCCATGAAGCGCGGGCCGCGGTTGTGGAAAACGGCGTGCTGCAGGAAGTGTTCCTGGAGCGCGCCAGCAGACGCGGACTCATCGGCAACATCTACAAGGGCAAGGTTTCGCGCGTATTGCCGGGCATGCAGGCCGCGTTCATCGAAATCGGCCTGGAAAGAACCGCGTTCTTGCATGCGTCGGACATTCTCGATCCGCGCCATGCCGATACCGGTATCGAACCGCCCCGGAGCGAAAGCATACGCACACTTGTCTCCGAGGGCAGCGAGATACTCGTGCAGGTGCTGAAAGATCCGCTCGGCAGCAAAGGCGCTCGGTTGACCACGTACGTGACGCTCCCGTCCCGCTATCTCGTCTACATGCCGCATGGCTCGGGTCTAGGGATATCGGGGCGGATCGAAAACGAGGCCGAGCGGTCCCGCCTGCGCGGTGCGCTGCAGAGCTTTTCCGAAGAAGGCAGGAGCGAGGGATTCATCGTCCGCACCGCCGCCGAGGATGCGTTGGTGGACGCATTGCGCGCCGACATGATGTATCTGCGCAAATTGTGGGAGGTGATCCGCGCGGATGGCATGCGCGCCCGGGCCGGAGCATTGGTCCATGCCGATCTGCCGCTGCGCTTGCGCGCGCTGCGCGATCTCATGACGAGCGAGGTCGATCGTGTCCTCGTCGATCAGCCGGCCGCGTTCTCCGAAATGCAGCAATTCGCGCGCACTTTCATGCCCGATGCCTTGCCCCGCATCGAGTTGTATGAGGAAATCCGCCCGGTTTTCGAGCTGCATCATGTCGAGGAGGAGATTCAGAAATCCCTTGACCGCAAAGTCGCGCTGAAGTCCGGTGGTTATCTCATCATCGACCAAACCGAAGCGATGACGACCATCGATGTGAACACGGGCGCCTTCGTCGGCCACAGAAACCTGGAGGAAACCATCTTCAGGACCAACCTGGAGGCCTCCGTCGCAATCGCCCGGCAGTTACGGCTGCGCAACCTGGGCGGCATCATCATCATTGATTTCATCGACATGGCAGAGGCCGAGCACCGGCGCCAGGTGTTGCAGTCGCTCGAAAAGGCGCTGTCCAGCGACCATGCCAAGACCACCATTTCCTCGGTTTCCCCGTTGGGACTCGTGGAAATGACCCGCAAACGGACTCGAGAAAGTTTGGAACATCTGCTGTGCCAGCCTTGTCCTACCTGCGAGGGCCGAGGCTTCGTCAAGACGGCCGAGACCGTTTGCCATGAGGTTTTCCGTGAAATTCTGCGTCAATCGCGTCAATTCGAGTTCGAGCGGCTAATGGTCCTGGCTCATCAAGATGTCATCGAGCGCCTGCTGGACGAAGAGTCGTCGGCCCTGGCGGAATTGGAACTCGTGACCGGAAAGCCCATTCGATTGCAGACCGAGGCCTTGTATTCGGTCGATCAGTATGACGTCGTCGTGATGTAAACGTGGCGGAGCGGGTCAGCGTTCGCCGGGCTTTGAAGTGGCTGCTGTATTTCACGGCGGCACTCATCGTTTTCGCCCTTCTATCGACGCTGGCGCTGAAGATGGTCTTGAATCGCGCGCCGCAATATCAAGCGCAGATCAAAGACTGGGTGCACGAGCAGACCGGATTTTTCGTGCGTTTTGCCGAAGTGCGCCCGAGTCTGCGATGGTACGGGCCGGAGCTGTATTTCGAGCGCCTGGAACTTCGCTCAAAGGACGACCGGCGCACGCTTGCGTATGCCCACGGGGGCAGCATCGCTTTGGACGTATGGAAGCTGATCGCGGGCGGCAAGCTGCTGGCGGGCCGAATCCGCATCGAGGGGCCCGAATTCGACATCGTGCGGCTCGGGCCGAACCGCTTCAGTGTTGCCTCGGAGATTGAGTTCGGCGGGTCCGCCGACGATCCGCGCGAGCAGCTGCAACGAATGCCCCGCGGCAAGTTGACGGTGCGGGACGCCGTCGTGACGCTGCGCAATTGGAATCCCGCGCTGCCCGAATTGAAATTCCGGGCGGTCGATCTGGATGTGACGCGGAAGAATTCGCTGGTCGACTTCGATCTGAACGGCACGATGCCGCGCGAGCTGAAGGGCTCCTTCAGCCTCCGCCTTGGCGCGAACGATTTGTACGAGCAGGGTCCTTTGCACTGGCAGGTGAGAATTCTGACGCGCGATGTGTCCCTGCCGGGTTGGCATAACCTGCTGCCGGAGTATTCCAACGCAATCGCCTCAGGTTTGGCGAGGGTGGACTTCAGCGCAAGGTTCGCCGGTGCCGCGCTGTCGAAATCGACATTGGATTTCACGGCTTTCCACGTCGGCGTCGCAAAGGCCGTGGGCGGCCGCAGCGTTTTGCGCGAAGTGGGCGGCGTGTTCGTGCTGGACCGCGTCAGGGACTCCTGGGTGCTCAGCGGCCGGCGCGTCCGGGCGCTCGAGTCAGGGTCGCAGAATCGCGAGACCGAATTCAAGGCGGAATGGCGTACCGATGCCGGGTCGATCCGCGAGTTCGGCGCCGAGTTCGACTATCTCGGATTGGATGCCTTGCTGCCTGTCGTCGCGATCCTGCCGCAGAGAGAGCTGCGCGATCAGATCAATTCGCTCGGCCTTCGGGGCGACTGGTTCGACACGGAGTTGCACTATGCGCGTCCGGCCGCAGGCGTACCGCCGAAATGGACGGTGCGTGCGCGATTTTCGAATGTTGCGTTCGCCCCACTGGGCAAGGCTCCAGGTTTGCGCGGACTTGCCGGCAGCATTTACGGCAACGAACGCAGCGGCGGATTGGAACTCAGGGCGCCGGGCGCCAGGATCGACTGGCTGAGCGAATGGCCGCAGATCATCGGACTGGACTCACTGCAGGGTGCGCTGTTCTGGATGCGCACTCCCGACGGGTTCCTGCTGGCGACCCAAAACCTGATCGCCGCGAACCACGACTTGAAGTCGAGCATCAAGTTCGGGCTGCGCACGTTCGACGACGGCCGCTCACCGGAGTTGACGCTCGCCGGCGCGATTTCCGATGTTGACGCCGCTGCAGCGCCGAAGTATCTGCCTCGCCTTCACATCTCGCCGAAAGGGCTGCTGTGGTTGAACCGCGCCTTTATCGCCGGCCATATACCGCACGCTGACCTGGTCTTCCGCGGTCCGGTGCGCAAGTTTCCGTTCCGTGATGGCGGGGGTTTGTTTTTGGTGCGCTTTCCGGCCGAGCGTATGACATTGGATTACCACGAGTCCTGGCCGCGAATGGAAAATCTATCGCTCGATGCGGAGTTTCGAAATCAGGGATTGAACGCGGTCATCCGGCATGCGAATGCCCGCGAGCTCGTGCTCGATCACGCGGAGGCGGCATTCGCCGACTTCAAGACCGGCGAGCTGAAGGTTCATGCCGTTGCGCACACTGACGCTCGCGCCGCGGTCGATTACCTTGCCAATACGCCGCTCGATGCGATGGCTGAGCATGCATTTTCCAAAGTTCAGGCGGGTGGGCCGATCGACGCTGAAGTCAACCTGTTTTTTCCTTTCAAACAGTTCGACCAACGCCGCGTCCTGGTTGAGGCCAAGCTCAACGGCGTCTCGCTGGCTTTGGAGGGTTCCAAAGCCGCGGCGACCGAGCTGCGCGGCGATGTCACCGTCGACGGGCCGCAGGTTCCGCGCTTGCGGCTCGTGGGCGTCGCGCTGGGAGGAGCCTTGCAGGTGCGCGCGAGAGCGCCGCGAAGCAAGACGGATCGATCGACGCAGCTTGAATTGCGGGGCGTCATGACAGCCGATGGTTTGCGCGGCGCATTCGACGTGCCGGAGAACATTTTTCGTGCGGGCCGCGCCGACTGGCGAGGGGCGGTCCGCCTTGTGCCGGGTTCCTCACATGAACGCTGGGTTCGCGCGACCAGCAATCTGACGGGACTCGAGATCAATCTTCCGCTGCCTTTCGCAAAGCCGGCTGACCGGCCCATGCCCATGTTTGTTCACGTCGAGTGGCCGCGGACCTTTGCGACCGTCATACGCGCCGGACTGAATCCGGTGGTGCGCGGCGTGCTGGAGTTCGATTCGAGCGGCAATGAGACCCGGTTTGCACGAGGTACGGTGATGTTCGGAACCGAGACGCCGGTGTTGGCACCGGCTTCGGGGCTCAAGATCGGCGGCACCGTGAACCGCGTGGATCTGCCGGCATGGTTCAGTTCGCGCGGGCCGCGCAGCGCGTTGCCGTCCATCGCCGGCTATCTGGACGAGGTCAAGGTGAAGGTCGAGGAAATCGATTTTGAGGGATTGGCCGTGCGTGACGTGAACGTCGCGGTCGAGGCGGGCGATGATGCCTGGAACGTCGAGGTCGACGGCGCGCGGACAATAGGTTCGTTCTCCTTCCCCCGCGGCTCGAAAGCATGGGATCTGAAGTTTTCTAGCTTGCGTCTCGATGATGCCGCGGGCAGCCCGGCGACGGCAAACGTTGAACCGATGTTGTCCGATCCGAGATTGGTTCCGGCGATGCATTTCCAGGCCGACGAGCTGGATTGGCGTGACCGGTCCATCGGCGCCGTCGAGTTCGCCATTTCCAAACGCGATGACGGCGTGAGTCTGGACCGCCTGAAAATTCGAAGCCCGAGCTTCACTTTGCAGGCCGAGGGCAGCTGGCACGGACCGCAAGGCGGCCACGGGCGGTTCGACGGCCTGCTGACGAGCACCGATGTGAAAACGACGCTGGCTCAACTCGGCTATGCGGACGTGATTCTGGCGAAGGCCGGCAGCATGGATTTCAACATCGATTGGCCGGGACCGCCTTCGTCCCAGGCCATCGCGAGCTTGAACGGCCACGTCAAGCTGTCGGCGGACAAGGGTCAGGTGGTCGCCCTGGATCCTGGCGCCGGACGCATGCTGGGCCTTGCGAGCGTCGCCGCGCTGCCGCGCCGTCTGATGATGGATTTCAGCGATTTGACCGCCAAGGGGCTCGCGTTTGACACGATCCGGGGCGATTTCGACCTCTCCCACGGCGATGCCTACACCAACAATCTGCTGCTCCAGGGGCCGGCGGCTGAAATCGGCCTGGTGGGCCGCGTAGGCCTTGCAAAACATGATTTAGACCAAACTGCGGTTGTTACCGGCAAGTTCGGCGCGTCGCTCCCCCTGGCCAGTACGCTGGCCGGCGGCCCCGTGGTGGGCGCGGCCGTACTCGTATTTTCGCAGGTGTTCAAACAACCCTTAAAGGGTCTGGCGCGCGGGTATTATCGCATTACCGGGAGCTGGGATAATCCCACGGTCGAACGTGTGAAGAGTGACGAGGCGGCTGCTGCGACGCGGCGCGAATCGAAAGAGACAGAAGGTGCAAAGTAAATGGGAATAGTTGCCGCAATTCAAATGAACTCCAGCCACATCGTTGAACAGAATCTCACCGCTGCGGCCCGCCTGTTGCGCGAAGCCAAAGACGCAGGCGCCGACGTCGCTTGTCTGCCTGAAAATTTCGCCTTCATGGGAATTCGAGACGCGGACAAACGCGGCGTCGCCGAAGCCGATCAGCGCGGGCCGATCCAGGATTTTCTGGCCTCAACGTCGCGTTCCCTGGGGTTGTGGATATTGGCGGGGACGATCGGCATCAAATCATCCGAGCAAAGCCGCGTGGCCAACGCCTCGCTGTTGTTCGATGCGAAGGGCCGCAGGGTCTCACGCTACGACAAGATTCATCTGTTCGACGTTGCGATTCCGGGTCGCGATGAAGAGTATCGGGAGTCGACTCACGTGGAACCGGGAGACTCGGCGGTGGTGGCGGACACGCCGGTCGGAAAACTCGGGATGTCCGTGTGCTACGACATGCGATTTCCCGAATTGTATCGGGCATTGAGCACCGCGGGCGCCGAGTGGTTCGCGATGCCGGCCGCGTTCACCGTGCCCACGGGACGCGCGCACTGGGAGACGCTGCTGCGCGCACGCGCGATCGAGAACCTGTGCTATGTGGTGGCGCCGGCGCAGGTCGGTACGCACAGCAACGGCCGGGAGACCTATGGGGACAGCTTGATCGCCGATTATTGGGGCAAAATTCTCGCACGCCTTCCACAAGGCGAGGGAGTCATCACGGCAGCGATCGATTTGGCCGAACAGCGCGAAACGCGCGAGCGTTTTCCCGCGTTGAATAACCGCCGGCTCAAGCCCGACGCGATGGCGGTGTCCGCATGAGCACCGCAGGTTTTGACATTGCAAAGGACGTCATTCTGCGCCCCTCGGGCTTGGATGAGGGTCGGCTGACGTCAGTGCTCGATTCCGTCATGAGCCGCGGCATCGATCATGCCGATCTATATTTCCAATTGTCGAGGGAAGAGTCCTGGTCGCTCGAAGATGGCATCGTCAAAGACGCCTCGCACAGCATCGAACAGGGCGTGGGCGTGCGCGCGATGAGCGCGGAGAAGACCGGCTTTGCCTACACCGATGAGGTGCATTTTCCGGCCTTGCAGGAAGCGTCCAACAATGCGCGCGCGATCGCGCGCAGCGGTTCCGGTGGTTCGGTCAAGGCCTGGAGC
>Ga0075021_10001993_pt1 | contig 10590 bp, 5 predicted proteins | sample ColStrG_CSR_2012_FD_72749 | JGI IMG/M metagenome (GOLD analysis project Ga0075021, IMG submission 72749) | Freshwater sediment microbial communities in response to fracking from Pennsylvania, USA - Cold Stream Run_MetaG_CSR_2012 | ecosystem: Environmental > Aquatic > Freshwater > Creek >... | reverse complement strand
CCCGCGACCGGAGACGTTGAAGCGCTCATGACCGGAGGCGTGAACGGGGCCGTTGAACAAGGCCCGGCGTGGATCAGCAAAAGCGCGGCACTGGGCCTGCCAGGAAGTCTTTCCTTGTCGCTCATTGACCTTTCATCGAACATCGTATCCAGCGACTTTATGGCCAACCTGAAGGCCATCGCAGCAGGGGTTTCGGACGTTTCGCTCAGCGTGGCAAAGCCCTATCTTCCGCTTATTATGTCAGGATATTTTCTTCAGACTGTTGCTGAAAATCTCTCCTGCTATCTCGACCCGGCATCTATAACAACAGCCCCCCCCGGCCCCTGTATGGCCGATCTCCTGGGCGGCCTGTGCATTGCGAACAACATCAGCGTCATCAGCACGAGTAACACCAAGCCTGTTGCAAATGCGGGCCAGGACAGGACCGTTAACATCGGCGACCTGGTCTCCCTCGACGGAACCGGGTCATTTGACGCGGACAACGATCCTCTGACCTACAATTGGACCCTCCTTTCAAAGCCGGACAAGAGCAGCGCAGCCCTCTACAACACGAACCTGCCGCAGCTTTCGTTCGTAGCCGACGTAGCGGGAACCTACAAGATACGGCTCATCGTAAGCGACGGCAAGTCCTACAGCAATCCCGCTGATGTCACCATCACCGCAGGCTACACAATGGTGGATGTGCCGAACCTGAGCAACAAGACCCAGCAGAATGCGGAGTTGGCGATCATTGCCGCTGGGCTCAGGGTCGGTGCTGTGACTCTGAGCACCAGCGACACAATCACCCCCGGCAGCGTCATGAGCCAGAAGCCCCAGACCCCGGCAATACTTCCCAAAGGCAGCACAGTCGATATCACGGTCTCATCAGGCCCGGCAACGGACACGGAGCCGCCGACCCTCGACGTTCAATTCGACCGCGCGCCGCCGGTCTATTATATCCCTGAAAGCGTGATCGTCACGATCCATGCAGCGGACAACTCCGGCACTCCCAGCGTTACTGCAAAACTAGACGGGGCAGCAACGACCGTCACTCTTCCCGATACGCCCATCAGCACCGCGACCTTTACCGCGGGGAGCAATCATACAATAGAGATAACGGCAACCGATTCATCCTCGAACAAAACAACGAAAACCCTCTTCTTCGGCATAGCTGACTCCACAAAGACAACGCCCCCTGACATCAATATCATCACCCCTGCAGCCGACGCGGAGCTATCCGCGCCTACGGCCATTATTGGGACCGTCACCACCCCGAACCTCATGCAGTACACGCTCTCCTACGCACCCGTGGGCACGAGCAGCTTTATCCAATTCTCATCAGGCACAACACCCATCACGAACGGGACCCTCGGAACAATCGATCCCACGCTCTTGAAGAACGGCATCTATGATGTCCGCCTCACCGCAACGGACACCAACGGCACGAGCACGTATATGGATGTCACCTACCGCGTAAAAGGCGATATGAAGGTCGGAAACTTCACCGTCACCTTCACCGATCTCAGCATCCCGGTCACCGGCATCCCCATCACCGTGAGCCGCACCTACGACAGCAGGGACAAGGGAAGTCACGACTTCGGCATCGGCTGGACCGTGGACATCCAGAACACCAAGCTCGACGAAAACCGCATCCCGGGCGAAGGCTGGCCCCAGTACAAGAGCGGCGGCGCGTTCGGCCAGTACTGCTTACAGGGAGACACCGAGCACTACGTCACCGTCAATCTTCCTGACGGCAGGATCGAAGAGTTCGACATGGTCCTGACGCCCAATTGCCAGCGCCTTGCGCCGGTGGGGCAGACCTCCATTACTTACGCCGCCCGTCCGGGAACGACTTCCACGCTCGCGCTCAAGAACCCAAAGCTCCTGCTCGTTACGTACAGCCAGGTTTTAAGCGGACAACTGATCGATCCCGACACCGGAGCGCCTTTTAATCCGTCAGGATACGTGCTCACGACAGCAGACGGCATGGCTTATGATCTGGACCAGAACTATGGCGTAAAGAGCGTCACCGATCCTAATGGGAATAAACTAACTTACGATAATAACGGCATCACGCATTCTGATGGGCAAGGGGTGTCTTTCACAAGAGACTCGAAAGGCAGAATCACGAAGATTACCGCTCCGGACAGCAGTGCAATCACTTATGCCTATGATGCAGACGGCAATCTTGCGTCGATGACTGACCAGGCGGGGAACGTTACAAAATATTCTTACAATCGCAGTCACGGCCTAACAGACATCAAAGACCCGAGGGGCATCACGCCGGTCAAGAATATCTATGATGATTCAGGTCGTTTGACTGCTCATATCGATGCCCAGGGCAATCGTATCGAGTACGCTCACGACATTGCGGGCAGGCAGGAGGTTGTGAAAGACCGAAATGGAAACCTCACGGTTTATATCTATGACGAGAAGGGGAGAGTCTTACAGAAAACCGATCCGCAAGGCAATACGACTTCGTTCACTTATGATGCAGTCGGAAACAAACTCTCAGAGACCGATCCGCTTGGGAACACCACAAGCTGGACCTATGACAGCAAAAAGAACATCCTGACCGAAACAAGGATCGTAAGCGGACAGACGCTTACCACGAGCCATACCTACAACAGCCTCGGCAAGGTGCTGACTACAACAGACCCGATGGGTCATATAGCGACAAACACTTATGATGCGAAGGGCAATCTCCTGACCACGACAGACGCGCTTGGTAACGCCACAACGAACACTTACGATACGAAAGGAAATATTCTTTCAACAACAGACGCACTGAATAATACGGCGACCTATGAATATGACGGCTACGGAAACCGTACGAAACAGACGAACGCAGCAGGTGCCGTCACTACGGATACCTACGACACAAAAGGCAATAAACTGACGGAGACCGACCCTAGAGGCAACACAACGACCTATACCTATGATGCAAACGGCAAACTGTTGACCGTTACAAACGCCGAAGGAAGCGTCACGAAGTACGAGTACGATAAAACAGGCAACAAAGTATCGGAGACAAATGCTCTCGGACTTATTACTTGGTATTACTACGATTCGGCAAACAGGCTGGTGGAGACCGAATTTCCAGACGGTACGGGGACAAAGACGGTTTACGACAACGAAGGTAATCGGATTGCTAGTATCGACCAGGAAGGCAGGACGACAAGCTACGAATACAACGGCAGCAAGCAGCTTACGAAGACCACCTATGCCGACGGCTCGACAAGGCAGTTTAGCTATGACAGCGCCGGCAGGCAGACGACGATAACCGATCCGCTCGGGAACATCACGACGAAAGTATACGATCCACTCGGACGAGTGATCGCTAGCATTGATCCGGAGCTTAACAGCACCACCTTCGAGTACGATGCGAACGGCAACCAAGTAAGCCAGACCGATCCCAATGGTCATGCGACAACTTTTGCCTATGATGAGAACAACAGGCTCGTAACCACAACCCTGCCCGGCGGACAGGCAACGACTGTTGGGTATGATGCTCTTGGAAGAAAGACAAGTGAGACTGATGCTGCACAGAACAGGACTCGATTCGATTACGATACACAGGGCAACCTAGCCAAAGTCACGGATGCCGCAGGGGGGATCACGCTATACGAGTACGATTTGAACAACAACCGTACTGCTATCGTTGATGCGAGAAACAATCGAACCACATTTGCTTTCGACAACCTCAACAGGCTTATCTCCAAAACCACGCCGAACGGTGGTATCGAGACCTATGCTTACGATAAAGCTGGTCGGCAGATTGCCAAGACAGATGCGAAGGGCCAGACGATTCAGTATGCCTATGATACAAATGGCCGGCTGAGTACTCGCGCATATCCTGACAGCACCGCAGTTCGGTTCTCCTATACCGATACCGGCAAACGCGCCGCAGTTACGGACAAGCGGGGCACGACGAATTATATGTACGACAACCTCAACCGGCTGGGCAAATATACTTATCCCAACGGCCAATCGATCAATTATGGTTATGACGCAACAGGTCGGATTGCGGCACTCTCATCGAGCCTGACTGGAACGGTTTTATACAGTTATTATAACAACAGCAGACTGAAGGAAGTCAAAGATCCGCAAGGCAATATCACGAGCTATTCCTACGATGCGGCAGGCAGCAGAACAGGACTGGCCTATCCCAACGGCACAACTGTTTCTTACACGTACGACGATAACAACCGGCTAACGAACCTGACGCACAAAAACTCGATCAACAATGTAATGGCGTCGTACGCGTACACGCTCGGGGCCATCGGCAATAGAATGCGGATCGATGAGGCGAATGGAATCTCAAGGCAATATACATACGATAAGCTCTATCGGCTGACAAACGAGACTGTCACTGATCCTACGAATACACAGACATATCAGAACGACTTCACTTACGATGCTGTAGGCAATCGGTTGAACAAGACCACCACTCCGCTCAACCAGCCGGTTGTGTCAGCTGATTATACGTACAATGCCGCAGACCAACTTATTTCGGCAAACAGCATCACGTACACGTATGACCTTAATGGGAATCTCGCAACGAAGATCGAAACCGCAGGAACGACCACGTATGAATATGATTACGAAAACAGACTTGTGAAAGTCACAACGCCTTCGAGTACAGTTTTGTATCAGTACGATGCGGACGGGAACAGGGTGTCAGCGGGAAACAGTAAGTATCTCGTCGACACAAACCGGAGTTTGGCGCAGGTGCTGGCTGAATACTCCTCGACAGGAACGGCAATAGCCACCTATGTCTATGCTGATGACTTGATCGGCATGAATCGAAACGGTGTGGTATCCTATTATCATTTCGATGGACTTGGATCAACGCGGCTGCTGACAGACGCAACAGGAGCAACTACTGATACCTATGATTTTGATGCCTTCGGCAATCAGATTGCTCGAACCGGAACAACGCAGAACGAATTTCTCTTTACCGGGCAGCAATATGATGCAAATGTTGGGTTCTATTATCTGAGGGCGAGATATTACCAGCCGGATACGGGAAGATTTACTGCCCTTGACCCATTTGCGGGTGATCCTTATGCGCCGATGTCGCTGCATAAATATCTGTATGCGGCAAATGATCCTGTGAATTTAATAGACCCCACGGGGATGTTTGCCGACCTGGGAAGTATGATGGTTGCAATATCCCTGAATAACACACTGAGCACCATTGCAACGCCAAGTGCTTCCGCAAGTGTTTTAGGAATTCCTGTATTACCATCCGAAAAGACAAGAAGGCAGTTAGTGGGGCTGATATATGGTGAGTCAGGGACAACAGAGTGGGGCGGCGAAAATTCTGAAGAGAAGTCAGCCATTGGAGCCACAGTGATTAACCGTGCATATTATGCGACATTGGCTCCCGCTTCCGGACATGGAACATGCTACAACCAACCTGGATTTGGTTCAGGAACAATTTGGTCTGCCATTACAGCGCCGGGCGAGTTTCTGGCTTATGGCGGCGGCATGTGGAATGAGGTTATGATCGGAGATGATATGAAATCGTCTCAGCAATTAGACGCGGATATAAGAAGAATGAGCAAACGTTTGCATCTTATCAATAGCGTAAGCGCTGCAAACAGTCTTCCGTCATCGCCGCAGCTGGTGGAATTGAGTGGATTAGGGGCAGATGCTCCTATTTCATTTAATCAAGCGACAAATTCACCTCCGAATGCGGCGAGAATGGAGAAAATCGGACGACAGGGAAGACATACCTTTTATGGTTTCAGAACGGGAAGAGAATGTCAATAAACTATAAGAAGGAGAACACTGTGAAATTTCGACTTATGATTTTATTCCTTGTTTTGCCGCTAATGGCGCTGCTCACTGATTTCGTGCAGGCTGTGAATGCCGACGAGAATGAGCCGACATTGCCGGCGCTGTTTGAAACTCAAAAAGAAGCGGCAAAAAAAGGATGCAAAAAAGTCTACTTGAAGGGCAGAGATCGGGAAAGCTGTGTTATCGAGGCAGCCGATATGCACATGTTCCTCGTCACTGTTTACGATAAAAACTCTAAGGGTCAGTTTGTAAAGTCAAATCAAATATGCTTCCCGTCGTGGTATGGCAAGGCGAGCGTAGAGTATAAAGACATTTTGCCTGATGGAAAACAACTCATGTTCGTCAAATTTGAGGGCAACACCGGCACAGGGACTTTGCAGATGATCTTGATGATTATCAGATGGCACGATAATGATTTTGTCCCGGTTCTTGGTGAAACCATATCCTATGACTTGGACAGTTTGGGATATAAACAAGAATTGAAGGTTTCTTATGCCTTAGAGAACGTCAAAACAAAAGAGTTGTCGATAGGTTTGAAGTATGAGTTCGGAGTGATTAGCGAAGCGCGTCCTGCCGTGAATTTCAAGGCTGCCTGGAGTGACCGCTTAATATGGGATGAAAAATCGGGTTCCTTTTATAATGATGAATACAATCGAAGCTTGCTTAATGCGCCATTTTACGTGCAGCGGAATATTGCGCGCGTTAGACAATCATTAAGATCGATCAAAATGTCTGACTTGTGTGATGGCTTTTTTGAAAAAACCGGGATAATGGACATCTTGACTTACGAACACTTGCGTACAAAGTGAGGTTTTTCTGACTGCTCAAATCGCGCCTCATGAATGAAATAATAAAGCCGCTTGTACGTATACGCTCTTTGAAAAACGCCGTGAAAACGGCCCCTCGCCGAAAACGGCCCGATCATCATAAAACCCGCGCTGCTCTAGGAGAATCTCTCTAAAAGCCGGAGGTGCCTTACGGGATTGTTGCGGCAAATGATCCTGCTAAGGAGAACATAGGGGGAACATAGGGGGACGTTGTTGTTGAAATTGCGTGGCGGATTTTATGGTGATTTAGTGACGGAGATTACGCTATTCGATGATTAGCCAGTGTTAGAAAGGGGGACATAAACAACATGCCAAGGCAAGCGCGTTTAGATGTCCCCGGAGCGTTGCACCACATCATGGTGCGCGGGATCAACAAAGCAGCCATTTTCGAAGACGATCAGGACCGTCAGAAGTTTTTGGAACGGCTGGGAGCGAATATCATCGAAGCGAAGTGCTCGATATACGCCTGGGCGCTCATGACAAACCACGTGCATCTCTTGTTCAAGAGCGGCAAGAAAGGCATCTCGGCCGTCATGAGAAAACTGCTCACCTGGTATGCCATCTATTACAACCGGAGGCATAAACGGACGGGACACCTGTTCGAGAACCGCTACAAATCAATCCTGTGCGATGAAGACAACTATCTTCTCGCCTTGATCCGGTATATCCATTTGAATCCGCTGCGTGTCGGGTTGGCGAAGACCCTTGAAGAACTTGATCGTTATACATGGAGCGGTCATAGCGCAGTGATGGGCAAGCGAGACTGCCCGTGGATGGACACCGATTATGTATTGCTTCAGTTCAACGCCACGAAACGAAAGGCCCGCAACGCATATCGGCGATTCGTACAAGAAGGCATCGATCTGGGGCGGCAACCGGAACTGACCGGAGGCGGCCTCATGCGAAGCCTTGGCGGATGGTAGAAAGTCCAGTCGTCACAAAGAAGAGGGGAGAAAACAGAATACGACGAGCGAATCCTTGGGAGCGGGGATTTCGTAACGGCAATATTCAGAGAAGCCGAGGAGAAGCAGGTTCGGCAACTCAAGATCCGTCGAACCGGACTGACGATTCAGGGCGTAATCGATAAAGAATGCAAAACAGCGAGAATAAGCCGGCAGGAACTCAAGAGTGGGAGCAGAAGAAAGATAGTAAGCGGCGTTCGATTGAAGATAACCCGCCGGAGCGTGGATGAACTGGGTCTTACGTCTGCGGAGATTGCGCGACATCTCGGAGTTTGCACATCGACTATTACCAGGGCACTTGAGAACACGGAGCAGGGCGTATACAAATGATGCAAAATTCACAACGCAACGTCAACAACAACGTCCCTCTATGTTCCACGTCCCTCTATGTTCCAGAGAAAGGTGGATTAGTAATCATGGGAGGGGAAGACATCTACCCACAGTTATCTCGCTTTCCAAATTTGCGCAGCTTTTTGATCGTGACTTTTCCTGAAACTGATTATGAAGGATTGTCAGATGATGATGCAGCATACCATTATATCGCGGAAAATGTTCCTATAGTCCGTGAGTCAATACTTAAAGAGGGGAAAGCGTTATTAGCCGAACCGATAATTCCGTGGGAAGAAATTGGCAAAGCAGCAAATCGCTATTTCGTCAATGAAAATGAAGCTAAGCAATGGATGATAAGAATAATCCATGCTGTTGAAAATATCGAGCCGCGTATAGGCAAGGCTTTTGTTAAGGCGCTCCCTGAAGCGACTAAAGTGAAATTGAGGCAAGGATATCTGCAGTTGTTTGATTTTCTATTAACTCAATTTCCACCAAACAGCTATCAGAAATATTCTGACGAAGAGACCGCTCGTTATTATGCTGCGAAGGTTACGTCAGAGCAGCTTGCCATCGTAGTTAAAGAAGGGCGAGCATTATTGTTGCACAATGAATTCCCATGGCCAGAAATAAATGCCGAAGCCGAACGTTTTATTGCAGCACCTGAAGATTTTCGAGAGTGGCTAAAGAAAATCATAGATATTCTGGAGAAATCCGGTTCGCGTTGGCAGTAGGGCTCTGTTTCCGATTATTGAGTCTTCGTGAAATAATAAAGCCGCTTGTACGTATACGCTCTTTGAAAAAGTCCGTGAAAATCGCCCCTCGCCGAAAACGGCCCGATTATCATAAAACCCGCGTCGCTGTAGGCGTTTCTCTCTAAAAGCGGGGCTTGCCTTACGGGATTGTTGCGGCAAATGATCCGGTGAATAGGATTGATCCGAGTGGAGAAATGGATGGGCTAGCTATGCAGTCCTTTGCTATGTCATTCATGAATACCCTAGCTAGCATTAGTTTGCCTTCCTTAGTTCAAACGCTAGCAGTTATCGCTGGAGCCGTGCTTGTCGGCGCTGGACTATCAACAATGAGCAGCGTATATTTAGCATCTAGAAGTCATTCGCTAGAAACTGCAAGAGAACAGATAAAAGAAAAAGTTAATCAAAATAGAAATCCTAATGCCAGACTATTATTTCATTATACCGATTCAGAGATAAACGCCGACTCAATAATGGCAACAGGGGAAATATGGGAAGGACCGGCTTCAGGACCATTTCCACGGGGCGCCTATGCAACTGATATTGCAGGGTGGTTGCCTGTAGAGTTAATGAGGCGATCACAACTGGTTGAAAGAATATTTGGTAGAAATACGCCGACAAGTTATGCAAAAACAGCTTGGTTTGTTGTTTTTGAAGAAATATTACCTAAATATAGATTTAATAGAATCGCACCGTCTATTTATTGGTATCCAGGTGATGCGAAAATTAAACCCATCGCAAAATCATCAAATCTATTAGGAGAATAAACATGAACATGACGAATATCAAAGGAAAAAGAAAAAAGTTGCAGGTTAATAAAAAGATAAAATTTGATGTGTCTGAATGGGACTGGTTTAAGCTCCAGTTAGAGCTATACGCACTTAAATATTGTGCTGAGATGTACTCTGTTTCATTCTATTTTGAATCTGACAGGCAAGGTAGAATACTCTGCCGGATATTCGGTAAACATGCTGAAACCATGCTTGCTAATAATGCAACTAGGACAGAACAGCTTGAATACTACAAGGATTGGGTTGGAAAGGAAAGGCAGGCGATATCCGAAATTTTAAAAAGCATTCCTTTACTTAACAAAACGTTTGATTTAGAAAAAAATGTTGTATATCAAATCATGTATAGCTATGGTATGGGAGCTACATTAATTTGTGAATTTAAGGGAGGAAAAGTTATCTGGCCTCCAAAATGATTTTTAGTAGTCGTTCATTTCATGAAGACAACTTGGGGACATCTGTCCTATTTCACGACCTATGAACCCGGAAAAAAATGATCGAGGTGGCGCATAAGAGCCGGATTAAATGTTGATGAGGCGGAATAAAAAGTGGTGCGGTTGAAGGTTAGAGTGGAAGCGTTCGGTTTTGGATATGCTCTATCTGCGTGCGGAGACGTCAATGAGGCGCACCGCTCTCGTTTAGAACGAAATGCGTTCTGCGGAAGATTCTATGCAGCCTGTTTCAGCTGATACGCTCTGAGTTGTCCGTTACCCATACGAATCTCTTCAATAGGCGCGCGGATGAGCTTTGAAGATTTGCCGGGTTTTGGAATGAACCGGTTGAAGTAAACGCCGTCAGGCGTCTGGCCATCAACGGCCTCATGGAGACGGAATTGATTGTAGTAAATCAGATACTCGAATAGCAGGCTATCCAGATGCTTTTTGCTCCTGAGTAAGAACAGGCAGAGAAATTCTTGCTTGAGCGATTGAAAGAACCGCTCGATCTTGCCGTTGGTCTGCGGATGCCTGACAGCGGTCTTTATATGATTGAAATACAGAGAAGCAGCAAGCTTATTAAAGGCAGATGATACGAATTGGGCTCCGTTATCCGTGATGATGCTTCTAGGGCAGCCGAATGAATCGATCACCATTCTCAGTTCCGCGACGACCCATTCGGCGGTCGGGTGAAAGGTGGAAGAGAGGCAAAAGAC
>Ga0075021_10001992_pt1 | contig 10592 bp, 8 predicted proteins | sample ColStrG_CSR_2012_FD_72749 | JGI IMG/M metagenome (GOLD analysis project Ga0075021, IMG submission 72749) | Freshwater sediment microbial communities in response to fracking from Pennsylvania, USA - Cold Stream Run_MetaG_CSR_2012 | ecosystem: Environmental > Aquatic > Freshwater > Creek >... | reverse complement strand
GAGTCGCTGCGTTGCTTCAGGATCCGTACTCCGCCCCGCGTATCCGCGGGACAATAATGCCGATGGCCGTCGTCTGAGGAACACGAAAGCGTCTGCGCCGAGCTGCGCGGACCAAATATGACGAACGCGGCCACCACCAAACCGAGTCGCACCCAAGCCTTTGTAGTAAGCATTCCCGTCCTCCTGAAAAAACAGTGGGTAATTGGTCTGGAGCTTACCAAGCTTTGCGATGATATGGAACGCGGCGCGGTGCCGTCTGCTGCACCACCCCCCAGATCCTCGCCGTTGATCGCTGCCATTTTATTTATGAGGTGAGCCGGATGAGCTGGGAGCCGCCGACCGGCTTGAACCGCCCATATGCGAACCTGCTCCTACCCCTGCTCCCGTCGACGAGGCGCTCCGGGATGAGGAGACCCGGGAGCCGCCCTGGTACCGCACCGCAGACCCACCAAAGGGGACGCGCGCTGTCCCGAAGGCAGACACCGATGGCTGAACCTGTTGCGAGAGTCTGCCGAAGTTGCGCAGGCTGCCTCGCGTAACCCCCAGCCCCGCGGAATTGCTCCGAAGCTGAACCCCATTCTGGACTACGCCCACCGGCGGGGCCAGCGTTCCACGGTTCACCACCAGGGTCTGTCCGGGAATGGCCGGCGGTCTCGGGGCATTGAACAGTAGCGGCGGATTCGTGACTCGAGGAACTGTGTTCCATCCCGCCCAGGAACGGCCCGGCTGCCAGAACCACCCGTTGGATGGGATGTAAGTCCAGGAACCGTAGCGATACGGCGTCCAGCCCCAGGGATAAGCAGATACCCATGCATATCCAGCCCCGGGGTACCACATCCAGGCGCCGTTCATGAACGGATCCCAGCCTGCCCCAACCAGATAAGGCTGCCACATCATGCCGTAGCCGGGGATGTTGTAGAAGCTCCCGTAGTAATTCAGGTCGCTGGCGCCATAGGCATAGGGGGAGTAGCCGTTCAACGCCGACGCGCTGTACTGCTGGTGATACTTGTCCTGCTCCTTGTCCCAATCGTCGTAAGGATCAGGCTCAAGATTGCTGGCCAGGGTGTAGCGATCCGTTCCCCCCAGGTCGAAAGTCGCGCTGTGCTTTTTCTCAACCGCTACTTTGCCCGAGGGACCGACCAGCTCGACGTCACCCTTGAACACCGCTACCGTGGCGTCCGAGTCTCGCAGTTCGATCCGCAGATGAGCCGGCCTGGTCAAGGCCAGCTTTTCACGGGCGAAGTTGAGGCTGAACTCTTCCGCTTTGTCTCCCTTGAAATTGAGGTAAGCGGTTCCTTCGAGGAGGTTCAGGGTGGAAAATCTTGCGCCCGAGTCGCGCAGGGACAGTTCGGGAAACTCGACCACCGTCCCAGGGGTGATGCGCAGCGTGCTGCCGTCTTCGAACTCGATCTCGGCCCGAGCCTGTTGTCCGGCCCGAAGCTTGTTGCCCTGGGTGATGGGCAAATTGATGAAGGCTTTTTCGTAGCCCTGTCCCGTGTTGCGGTCAATCTGGATGTCTCCATCCACCTGGCTCAGACGCACGATGCGAGCCTGTGAGTCGGCGAACGATGGAACCGCCAGCCAGCACGCCAGAACAGCTACTGCGACCGTAGCGCTCAATCTCCGCGTCGACATGTGCGACCTCCCCAGACTACCCCTCACCCCATTAGAACACCTTTCGGACCAGTTCGTTGCCCGCAAATCGGTCACGGCCGGAAAAAGGGCGCGGCAGAATCATCATTTTGCCGAGCCGGGGTTTGCCGCTCCAGCCCGCTCTACCATCCTCTGGGCGCGAGCCCGCACCGGGTTGATGACGGACGAGTCGGTCGCAATCCGCTGCAAAATGGGCACCACCGCCCCCAACTCCTGCAGGCTGTTCTGGTTGGCCATCTCTTCCATCCTTTTCAGCTCCTCGTCGAGCGCCAGCTTCTGGTAGCGATGGAAATACTGCAACCTGCGGCCGTATTCAAGCGTGACGGAAAGATTCTGAAACAACTGCGTGACCTGCTGAACCGGAACAATGGGCGAGTAGTTGTAGGTCGCGCTTGCACTCCGCTGGTCATCCTTGTAGGTCAGAGTTTTGACCCCGGTGGAGGCCAGTCCGCGTTTTTTTGAATCGACTTCTCCCTGGAAATATTTCGCGCGCGCTGCCAGGTCGAAAATGGTTTTTCCGGTAGCCGGGGAAACCGAAAAATCCAGATGGAACGGATCCGGATCGGACTCGGGGCTCAGCTTGCCATCTGAGTCGTAAGTGGAATGGCCGTCGGAAGAAACCGAGATCGAGTAGTGAGATGGCTCGGAGCCGGGAAAATCGAGGGTGAAGGTTACCACCCCGGTATCCTGCGCGCGAGCGGAAAGAAACCCACCCATGACCAGGAACAGAACCCAGAAATACCAGCGACCAGGGTTGCCAGAAACCATGCAGAAGAGATTATGCCAAAAACTGTTGAGGGTTGGGTTAAAGGTCCGCCTCACCCGCCAACGGCCCGCTGCCGGGCTAGAGTTGCGTAGGTATGCAGGTGGCAGATGGCAATGGCCAGGGCGTCGGCGGCGTCGGCCGGTTCTGGTACTTCACTGAGTCCAAGCAGGCGTGTGACCATCAGCTGGACCTGCGGTTTTTCAGCCCTGCCATAGCCCACGACCGCGGATTTGATGGAGAGCGGGGAATACTCGGCAACATCCAGTCCTGCGGACGATGCTGCCAGCATGGCGACTCCACGCACCTGCCCCAGCTTGAGCGCGGATTTTACGTTGAGGGCATAGAACACGTCTTCGATGGCCACATTGTCCGGGTGGTGTTCCTGGATGATGGCACCCAGGCGCTCGAAAATAATCGCCAGGCGATGGGGAAGGGGTTCGCGAGGCGAGAGCTTGATGGCGCCACAAGTCAGGCAGACGAGGCTGTCGTCCTGACCGAGCTCGACGACCCCGAAACCGGTATACTCCGTGCCGCAGTCGACGCCCAGGACGCGCATAGGGGAAGTCTATCTTTAAGAATTTCAGTTGTCAGATATTAGTTGTCAGTTCTCAGACTGAGAACTGACAACTAACGACTAGGAACTGGTTTTTTTAACAACACCGCGGTCTGCGGGCCTTGGCCGCATCGTATTCCCGGCAAAAGGCGGCATAGGCTTCGCGCGACGCTACCGTTTGTGTGCGACTCAAGAACCGCGTGTAGGCGGATTCGTCAAAGATCTCACGCAAAGCGGCCAACAGCAGCGCCAGCGCGTCGGTAAAGCCGGTCGCGCTCGAGGGCTTCATCCCTGCTCCTCCGTGGCGAACTGCGTTGCCACGAACGGCGATTCCTTGACCCTGGCCTGCTTGCGGCCAGAAAGCACTCGCATCCATTCCATCGACGACTCGATCAGGATCAATGCGACCATCACGATCAGTGTCCCGGTGACCACGGTATCGAGACGATCGTTAAAAATCAGGCGAGCGTTCACGACAGGGCCGGAAGCCAGCTGTGCAGCGTGCGACAGAAAGCCGATGCGCGGATTGGGGTCAAAAACCTTGTGCCATGAAGCTGTGAAAGTTACCGCTACCAGCCACACCAGTGGGACAAGCGTTACCGCCGCGTAACGCCCTTTACCCATCTTGATGATGATTGTGGTCGCCACGCACATGGCCACGGTGGCCAGCAATTGATTGGCGATGCCGAACAGCGGCCACAGCGAGTTGATCCCGCCCAACGGATCTCTCACTCCCTGCCAGAGAAAATATCCCCAGGCGCCCACGATCAGCCCGCTGGTGGCGAGGATCGAAGGATACCAACTCGTGCGGCCCAGGGGTTTCCATACATGTCCGAGGGCATCCTGCACCATGAAGCGGCCTACGCGGGTGCCGGCGTCGAGCACGGTGAGGATGAAGAGCGCCTCAAACATGATGGCGAAGTGATACCAGATCGCCATCAGCGCTTGTCCGCCCAGGCTATGGGAGAAAATGTGGGCCATTCCCACCGCGAAGGCCGGGGCTCCGCCAGTGCGGTTGTAAAGCGTCTGCTCGCCCACGGCCTGAGCCAGCGAATGCATTTCGGTCGCGGTGATGGGAAATCCCCAGTTGCTGATGGTCGCTGCGGCAGCTTCTGGCGCCTGGCCGACAATTCCCGCCGGACTGTTGATGGCGAAATAGATTCCGGGCTGCAGCACGCAGGCAGCGATCATGGCCATGATGGCGACCATGGACTCGGCCATCATGGCGCCATATCCCACCATTCGGGCTTCGGTCTCACGGCGGATCAACTTCGGGGTAGTGCCGCTGGAAATCAGCGCGTGAAAACCGCTGATCGCACCGCACGCGATCGTAATGAACGCAAAAGGAAAAACATTCCCGGCGAAGACCGGACCTGAGCCGTCGATAAAGCGGGTGAGCGGCGGCATGTGCAGAGTGGGATGCAGGGCAACGATTCCCAGCGCCAGCAAGGCGATGGTTCCCAGCTTTACGAACGTACTCAGGTAATCCCGGGGAGCCAACAGCAGCCATACCGGCAATGCCGAAGCTGCGAATCCGTAGATGATGATGAGGATCGCCAGGAACGGAGCGGAAAGCGTGAACCAGGTGGCTACCGACGGAGTTTGGGAAACCCATTGTCCGCCCCAGATTGCCAGCATCACCAGAACGAAGCCGAGCGCTGACGTCTCCAGAACTTTACCGGGCCGCAACCGGCGCAAATACACACCCATCAGAAGCGCTATGGGAATCGTCATCGCGATGGTAAATGTGCCCCACGGGCTGGCCTTGAGCGCGTTGACCACCACCAGCGCACACACTCCCAGCAGAATCACGATGATGCTGATCACCGCGACATACGCCACCAGGCCGCCCACGCGGCCAACTTCCTCGCGAGCCATTTCAGTAAGCGACTTCCCATCCCGGCGCACGGAGAACAGCAGGATCACGAAGTCCTGCACGCAGCCGCCGAATACGGCGCCCGTCAATATCCAGAGTGTTCCGGGGAGATACCCGAATTGCGCCGCCAGCACCGGGCCGACGAGTGGTCCAGGTCCAGCGATGGCAGCGAAATGGTGCCCAAAGACCACCCATTTGTTGGTAGGAACAAAGTCGCGTCCATTTTCCAGGCGTTCGGCGGGAGTGGCACGCTGCGCGTCCAGGGTAAGGACCTTGGCAGCAATAAACTTGCTATAGAAACGATATCCGAGAGCGTAGGTACAAACGGCTGCGACCACCAGCCACATGGCGTTGATCTGCTCGCCACGATGTAACGCGATGGTGGCCAGCGCCAGGGCTCCGAGCATTGCGACCAAGATCCAGATCAGGATGCGGGCGGTTTTGGGCATGAGATTCCGCGATTGTCGAAGATGAAGATATTGTGGCCAATCCGCCGCCGCCGCGCAATCGGCAAGAGAGGCTCCCATGGACTTGGAGAGAACAAAGATGCACCATTTAATGGTAATCTTACTGTTCCGTTGCGAGCTATTTACGGCAGAAGTGTATCCGGTGCGAGCTTCAATTCAGCGAGCAAGGGACACTATCAAGGCACAAGTCCATACCCCTTGAGGAGCAGGTTATGAGAGTTGGCATACTCACCGGCGGAGGCGATTGCCCAGGATTAAATGCAGTCATCCGCGCCGTTGTGCGTAAGGGTTGTTTTCATTATGAAGACGAATTCGTCGGCTTTCTGGAGGGCTGGCGCGGGCTGGTAGAAGACAAGAGCATGCCCCTTGACCTGGCCAGCGTAGGTGGAATTCTACCTCGAGGCGGCACGATTCTGCGCACTTCTCGCACCAATCCCGGCAAGAAACCGGACGGGCTGGACAAATGCATCGCTACGCTGAAGAAGCACAAGATCGACGCCCTGATCGCCATCGGCGGTGATGACACGCTCTCTGTGGCGCAGAAACTTCACGAGAAGGGCGTCGACGTAGTGGGCGTCCCCAAAACCATCGACAACGATCTGGCGGGCACCGATTTCACCTTCGGATTCGATACGGCAGTGAACATCGCCACCGAGGCGATCGACCGGGTACACACCACCGCCGAGGCCCACAACCGGGTGATGGTGGTGGAAGTCATGGGACGTGATGCCGGCTGGATCGCGATGTACAGCGGCATTGCAGGCGGCGCAGATGTGATCCTGATTCCTGAAAAACCTTTCGACATTGAGCAAGTTGCGGAAACGATCCGTTTGCGGCATGCGCGCGGCCGCTACTTCAGCATTGTGGTGGTGGCAGAAGGGGCGAGATTCTCTACCGACGTCAGTGCGAAGCAAGGCGCCCCGGCCGTTGTGGATATGAGTAAAGATGAATTCGGACACGCCCGTCTGGGCGGGATCGCCAACATCCTGGCGGGTGAAATCGAGCGCCGCACCAATTTCGAAACCCGGACTGTAGTCCTGGGGCACGTGCAGCGCGGTGGCTCTCCCAGCGCCTTCGACCGCATGCTCGCAACCCGCTATGGATTGGGAGCGATTGACATGGTTCACCGCGGCGAGTTTGGCTGTATGGCCGCACTGCGCGGCAACAAGATCGTTTCCGTGCCGCTGGCCGACGCCATTTCCAAGAACCGCACGGTGGATCAGGAAACCATCGACGTGGCGTCCGGCATTCTCGACAAGCTGACAACGGACAAGGTCGCCGTGGGGAAATAGGAGCTCGGACGCCGGGCGTCAGACGTCCGCAGCCCGCGTAGGGACGGGTCGGAGCTTGCCCTGAGCGTAGTCGAACGGACCCGTCCCCACACGGACTCCTAACAAACCGAAGGTTTGAGGTCTGACGCCCGAAGGCTGACGTCGCTCGCCCGAATCAACATGGCCGGACTCTACGCCCGCCTCGCGCCTTTCCTGCTGGAAATCATCGAATTACTTCTTGAGCTGGCCGCGCTGTTTTTGATTCTCATTCGCTCCGGGAATAGAACCGTGAATCGCCCTTTCTTTCCGCCCTGGTTCTCGAAGCTCGCGCGAAAGAAAGTTTTCAGCGCGGTGATTGTAGGGTTGCTCGTTCTGGTTTCGCGGGCGGCGTTGATTCCCCTCCTTGGCATCCCTGAACCCCGCTGGCATGACGAGTTCAGCTACCTTCTGGCCGCAGACACCTTCGCGCACGGACGACTCACGAACCCTGCTCACCCGATGTGGATGCATTTTGAGAGCTTTCATATCATCCAGCAGCCCACCTACATGTCCATGTACCCCCCGGCGCAGGGACTGGTTCTGGCTCTGGGTGAGCGCCTGGGAGATCCCTGGATCGGTCAGTGGCTCGTTACCGCGCTTATGTGCTCGGCGTTGTGCTGGATGCTTCAGGGCTGGCTGCCTCCGGCATGGGCGCTGTTCGGTACATTGCTGGCGGTGCTGCGCCTGGGCATTCTCAGCTACTGGATGAACGGATACTGGAGTGCCTCGGTCGTGGCGTTGGGGGGTGCGCTGGTATTGGGATCGCTGCCACGGCTGCGGCGGAGGGCGCAGGTTCGAGATGCAGTGTACCTCGCCCTTGGACTCGCGATTCTGGCCAACAGCCGTCCGTATGAAGGGATGATTCTCGGCCTGACAGCGGCGACCGCCCTGGCGATCTGGCTGGCCAGTTCGTCCCGTTCGAGGTCTTCCACCCTCTTGCGTCAGATCTTATTACGTCAAATCCTGCCAGGCAGCATTATTCTCGCCCTCGCGGCGGCGGCAACCGGGTACTACTATCACCGCGTAACTGGAAATGCCTTCCGCATGACCTACCAGGTCAATCGTCGGACGTATTCGCAAGCACCATATTTCCTGTGGCAGCAACCTCGACCCGAACCTCTGTATCATCACGCGGTGATGCGCGCTTTCTACCAGCGGGAGTTTCGGGTTTTTCTCGAGAGCCGCACGCTGGCCGGTTTCCTTCGCAATCTTGCGGAGAAGATCTGGTCTGCGTGGAATTTTTATCTGGGACCCCTGCTTACGATTCCTCTGCTGGCATTGCCCCGGACATTTCGTGACCGGCGAATGCGATTTCCGTTGTTGGCGGGCATTGTGTTCTTGCTGGCAACGACAGTTGAAACCTGGACGTCGCCGCATTATCTCGCGGCTGCAACCGGACTGCTGTATCTCGTGCTCATGCAATGCATGCGCCACCTGCGGCTGTGGCATTGGCGTGGGCAGCCGGCTGGCGGGGCCGTTGTCCGCGTCATTCCGGTGATTTGCTGCGCCATGATCGTTTTGCGACTCGCGGCTGTGGTTGCGCGAGCGCCCATCGAAGGCGCCTGGCCACGCGGGAACCTGGAACGTGCCGCAATCGCAAATCAGTTGGAGAAGTCACCTGCACGGAATTTGGTGATCGTGCGCTACGGCCCGGATCACGATCTGAACCGGGAGTGGGTGTATAACGCCGCCGACATCGATGGGGCGAAGACGGTCTGGGCCCGCGACATGGGCGACCGGGACAACCAGGAATTGCTGCGGTATTTTCATGACCGTCGGGTGTGGTACTTGAATGCCGACCAGACTCCACCCAGGCTGGGACCATGACTCCCAGAAACAGGAATCCCAGAACCAGGAATCTGGAATCATGAATCATGGATCGTGGCTTACCGCAAGGCGCGTTCGTGCTCATGGACTGCTGCTGGCGATCTGCCTCTGGACCGTCTATGTGGTCCAGATGTCCGCGCCCGGTCTGCTTGACCGCAACGGCCTGGTGAAGGGCACAGACTTTTTGCATTTCTATACGCTGGGAACCCTCGCGTCGCAGCGTCGCGGAGACCTTCTCTATGACATGCGGGCGCAAGCGGAACTCACACGAAGGCTGGTGCCGCAGGCACCGGATAGTGTGTACGTCCCGCTTTACGGGCCGCAGGTATCGCTTCTCTTCGAACCCTTCGCACGGCTGTCCTACGGTTGGGCCCTGGCCGCATGGCTGGTGTTGAACGTTCTGATTTTCGCCTGCTGTTGCTATGCGGTGTGGAAGACGTGTCCTCGCCTTCGAGAGCATGAATGGATTGTGTGCATCCTGGCGATTGCCTTCCCAGGATTTTTTCACCTGCTGGCCTGGGGACAGACTTCTGGTCTTGCCCTTCTGTGTTTCACGCTGACATATCTTGCGCTGCGCCGCGACCGGCGATGGCTGGCGGGATTAGCTATTGGATCGCTGATATTCAAACCGCAGTTGGGTATCGCTGCGGCCATCGTGTTTTTGTTGGCGGGCGAGTGGAGGGTCATCGCTGGTGGCGTGGCCACGGCCGCAATCCAGCTTGCCGCCGCCTGGACGCACTATGGCTCTGCGGTCATGCGAACCTACCTGCATGCACTCATTCAGGTCAGAGAAATCCTGCCGCTGCTCGAGCCGCGGCTTTACCAGACACATTCACTGCGCTCCTTCTGGTCGCTCCTGTTGCCGTGGCCTCAGGCAGCGTTTGGCTTGTACGTGGTCAGCGCTCTCGGCGTTCTGGCGCTTGCAGTTCGGGTCTGGCGAAGTGGAGCATCTCTGGGAATTCGCTATTCGGCGCTATTGTTCGCTACCGTTCTCGTTTCCCCACATTTGACCGTGTACGACCTGGTGATTCTCTCACCGGCCTTCCTGTTGCTCAGCGATTGGGCGCGCGCGCATCGCGACTCTGCGCCTCCGATCTTTCCGCTACTTTATGCATGTTACCCGCTGTTCTTGCTGGGGCCGGTGGCGCGGATCACGCATCTGCAGTTGTCAGTAGTAGCAATGACAGTTCTGTTGTGGATGACCTGGCGCATTGCCGAGCAACCCCCGTTGTCATCCTGAGCAAAGTCTTTCCATTCGCTCGCGAATGGAAAGATGGAGTCGAAGGACCCCTACCATTGCGCAGCGCGCGCACCGGCCGCAGGGGTTGCTTCGTAGGCTAAGCGGACCGAAGCTGCCGGCCATCGCCTTGCAATCGGGGTCCTTCGACTCCGCTCAGGATGACACGCCGAACAGGAAGGCGAGCGCTTCCGGAAATCGCTTGGCCCACTCTCTCTCGCTGTGGGTGGATCCTTCGTCGATTCTCACGAGCAGGCGGTCGGCTCTCAACCCGGCGCGGCGGAAGATGTGTTCCAGTTCTCGAACATCTTCGACAGCCTGTTGATCGCGATCCTCACCGCCCACCTCTTTGGTCCCGATCGCCATGAATACTTTCGCCGGCCAGTTCCGGAAAGCACGGCTGGATTTCAGAAGCTGACGGTTGGAAATAAACAGCGAGGGGCTCTCCAGCAGCAAACCACCAAAGACTTCCGGACGATCCATCACGGTATAGAGCGAAATGATCGCACCCAGCGATGATCCGCCCAGAGCCGTGTTTTTTGGCCCTCTCGCGACGCGGTACCGCTGATACACGAAAGGCATGACTTCGTCCAAAAGAAAATCCGGATAGCGTTTGCCCTGAGGCCGCAGGATGCGCGGGTGAAGAGTCCGGTAAGGCAGATATTCTTTAGGACGGTCTTTCTGCGCGTTATCGATGCCCACGATGATCAAGGGAGGAATTTTGCCTTCGCCGATCAGTCGGGTGGCAGCCTCGTCCGCTTGCCAGTCGACTCCGATGTACGCCGTGGCGGGATCAAAAAGGTTCTGCCCGTCGTTGAGATAGAAAACCGGATACTGCCGGCCTTCGTTCTCCGGCTGGCTGTATCCCGGCGGCAGCCAGACTCGAAGCATGCGGGTATTGCG
>Ga0075021_10001991_pt1 | contig 10593 bp, 8 predicted proteins | sample ColStrG_CSR_2012_FD_72749 | JGI IMG/M metagenome (GOLD analysis project Ga0075021, IMG submission 72749) | Freshwater sediment microbial communities in response to fracking from Pennsylvania, USA - Cold Stream Run_MetaG_CSR_2012 | ecosystem: Environmental > Aquatic > Freshwater > Creek >... | reverse complement strand
ATATCGGGCATGCCGACGGGCAGCACAACGGTTGCCGTGATGCCCACCTGCCTCGCCGCCCAGGCCACGCCGGCCCCGTGATTGCCGGTCGAGGCGGTGATGACGCCACGCGCACGTTCGTCGGGCGCGAGTTGCGCAAGGCAGTTGATCGCGCCCCGCCACTTGTACGAGCCCATCGGCCCGAGGCATTCCAGCTTCAGATACACCTCGCAGCCTGCCATGCGGCTGAACACGGGCGAGTAGAGGGCCGGAATGCGTGGGCGGTGCGCGTCAACAATGCTGCGTGCGCGTTCGATGTCTCGCAGGCTGGGTGGCTGTGGCATGTTCGTTTTCTCAACCTCTCAACAGGACATTTGGGGCAGGACGTTTGGGGCAGGACGTTTGGGGCCCGATTTCGCTGCTTCACACGATTTGCCCGTTCAACGCGCCGGTATGACCCATCGGATCAACCGTGATGGCGCCATTGACGATGACATAATCGATACCGGTGGGATAGCGATTGGGTTGAAGATCGGTCGTGTTGTCGTGCACGGTTTGCGGATCGAACACCACCACATCGGCGGCAAAGCCCACGCGCAGTTCACCGCGATTCGGGATGCCCATGGCCGTTGCCGGCAGCGATGTCATGCGGCGGACGGCATCCTCAAGGGCGTAGAAACGTTCTTCGCGCACATACCTTCCCAACACTCGGGCCGTATACCCGTAGCTCGACGAATTCATCGTAAACGCCGCGAGCGGCCCATACGGCGCGGTGATCGTCCCATCGCTCTCCAGCGCACACAACGGCGAGCGCATCAGCTGGCGCAAGTCGTCATCGGCGGCATAGATATGGCGCAACAGCGCTGAGTAAAAATCCTCGCCCTCTTCGCGAAGCAGATCGAGCACCGCCGCATACGCCGGTTGCCCGTTGCTGTCCGCAATCATTTCCAGCGTCTTGCCCACGAGTTGAGGATGCTGTGGCGCGTAGGTCAGCACCAACCCCGCGACGCCATCCACCCGCAGCAAGTAGTTTGTGGGCTGGGCGAACGCCTCACGGACTGCCTCACGAATTTCAGCGTCTGCCATGCGGCTGAGTGCATCCGCGGGGCGACCTTCATACACGTGCGACGGCAAAATAGCTGCGACCGGCCCTGGACCCCAAACATCAGGAAAGGTGTCGACGTATACCCGTAGGCCGCGTTCTCGCGCCCGTTCGACACGCTCGAGGCTCGTGGGAAAGGTCGCGCGCGGGGCATACGGGCGCGGCGCAAAGTGCGAGAGTTGCAGCGGCACATGTGCAGCTTGGGCAATGGCGATCGCTTCCTCGGTGGCCTCGACAAATGTGAAGCCGCGATTACGAATGTGGCTGGCATACATGCCGCCGAAGCGCGCCACTTCCCGGCACAGCTCGGTCAGCTCGGCGGCGTCGGCATGCTTGCCTGGTGAGTACTCCAGGCCTGACGACATGCCCCGTGCGCCCGCTTCCATCGCCTCGGCCACCAGCCACTTCATCTCAGAAAGCTCATCAGGCGTTGCTGCGCGGGCGGCCATGCCCATCACGGCCAGCCTCAGCGCGCCATGGGGCACAAGCGCCATCACGTTTAGCGACAAACCCGGTGTACGCAGCCGGTCGAGATATTCACCGAAGGTGCGCCAGTCGAGCGGCACACCCCAATCAGGGCGATAGCCAACGGCGACCATGCGAATCAGGTCGGTGTCGTGGAGTGGGGCACAGCCGTGCCCGCAGTTGCCAACAACGACGGTGGTAATGCCCTGCCGGACTGAACTCTCGCAGGGCCGATTCACGAGTGGGGTGAAGTCGGAATGCTGGTGGTTGTCGATGAAGCCCGGGCACACGATTTTGACGGTTGCATCAATCGTCACGCGCGCTTCGCGGGCGGACAAATCGCCAATGGCTGCGATCCGTTCTCCCACAATGCCGACGTCGGCGCGGCGCAGCGGAACCCCGCTGCCATCCGCCAGCGCACCCCCCGTGATCACGATGTCAAACATGATTTGTCCTGCCTGTGTTTGTCGACTTGGCCCATCCGAACATGGCGACCCGCGCGCGTGGTCGCGTGTGGACTCAGCCAATTCGCACAAAGGTGATTGACAAGCCCTTATTTGGCTGTATGATAACTGATATCTGAAATTTCAGATTCTTAATTTTACATGAGACTGGGGCGCGGCGTGCAGAATATTCGTCCGATCAATCATGTCAATATCCGCGACGATGTATACAACCTCGTTCGGCGCGGCATCTTAAGTCACGACTACCCACCGGGTTATCGTTTTGACCTCAATGACCTGTCACGCCGTTTGCAGGTGAGTCATACCCCGGTGAAGGAAGCGTTGCATCGACTGGAGACGGAGGGGTTGGTCCATATCTATCCGCGGAGAGGCACATTCGTGACGACGCTCGACGCGCGCGATATTGCCGAAAGCTTCGGGGTGCGCCTGGCGCTTGAACGCTATAGCGCCGAATCGATCGTTCGTGACGTGACCGATGCCGACGTCACGCGCTTGCGCGGCATTTTGCGTGAGATGCGCAAGTTGCTGAACGTGCGTGATTTCGCAGCGATGATTGAGACCTATATTGCGCGCGACCAAGACTTCCATGTCGAGATCGTGGCGCTTGGGCGAAATAGCCGGCTGGTCGAGATCTATAAGACCGTGGGCGGACCATTGCACATGGCGCGCATTCTGAGCCAGTTCAGCGCCGACAGTTACCGGAATCACACTGAACCTGAACACGACGCCATTCTGAAGGCCATCGACAAGCGCGACCCTGGCGCGTTGGCAAAAGCCATGACAGAACATGTTGAGCGCGCACAGCGACGCATCCTGAACGGATGGGACAGTCGCAAGCCTGACGGCAGGACGGAAGCTGTAACAGAGCCCGTGCGGCAAGCCAAGACATAGGGAGAGTAAACCGAGGAGCGTTGATGAAAAGGGTTGTTGCGTGTGAGAGACGTGCGATGGTGATCGACACACCCGAGCCGACCTTGCGCCCAGGCGAGGTGCTCGTTGCCACCGCGTTCAGCGCCATCAGCAGCGGCACGGAGATGCACATCATCGCTAGCACCGCTGACGCCGAGACAATGGGTGACGACACCTACCCGAGGATGCCCGGCCTGCGCCAGCCTAACCCGCCGCAACTGCGCACGCACGGCGTGCGCTGGTCCGGCCCGGAACCCCGCGCTCAACTTCCGGGCATGGCGTCGCTCGGCTATAGCCTGGCAGGCACCGTGATCGCGGTATCACCCGAGGTGACCGACGTTGCGCCGGGAGATCGCGTGGCATGCTCGGGCAACCAATGCGCCGTGCACGCCGAACGGGTGGCCGTCCCGCGCAACCTGGTCGCGCGCGTGCCGGACGCGGTGCCGCTTGATCAGGCCGCATTTGTCACCTTGGGTTGCATCAGCATGGTCGGTGTGCGCCGCACGGGCTGTTTATTTGGCGAGACCATCGTTGTGTTCGGTCTGGGACTGCTCGGCCAACTCGCCGTGCAGATCGCACGCCAGGCGGGCCTGTATGTGCTGGGGCTGGACGTGGATGACCGGCATGTGCAGGCGGCCTTGGCCAACGGCGCCCAGCGCGCGCTCAATTCCCGAACCGACGATCCTATTCCGGCGATTCAGGCCATGACGGACGGCTTTGGCGCGGACGCCGTGGTGATGTGCGTCGTGACCCCGTCGAGTGAACCCTTAAATCTGGCGTTCGACTTGTGCCGACACAAGGCTGTGGTCGTCGGCGTGGGCGCGTTTGGCATGGACATCGTTCGGGCCAAGATGTATGCGCGCGAAGTGTCGCTCGTGCCATCGATTGCGTATGGGCAAGGGCGATATGACTCGGTGTATGAAGAAGGCAACGTCGATTACCCAATCGGGTATGCGCGCTGGACGGAGAACCGCAATCAACACGCGTTTTTGAGGCTGCTCGCCGAGCGCGCGGTCAACGTGAGTGATTTGGGCCGAGTCCGCGTGCCAATCACCGAGGCGCAGCGCGCCTACGAGTTGCTGCATCGGCCAGACCGCCCGCCGACCGTGTTGCTCACATATGGCCAGTGACGATTGCAGCGCAGCACATGTCGATGGTGACGATGATGGTGAGCGTCGATGGCCATTCAGATGCCCTCAGGAGGTACTTATCAACATGAAGCGGCCGTGTCTAAAGAAAGGTCGACACCCCGCGTGTTTCAGCATCACAGGCAGGCTACCCGATATGCCACTCGCAATTGGAATAGGAGATGATCATGTCTAATCCCACACTTAAACAGGCACCGTTTCTGTCTCGTCTGTCTCGCCGGCAATTTTTGAAAATCGCCGGCGCAAGCACGTTTGCAGCCGCAGCCGGCGTGGCGACCGGCGCGCCGGCCAGCGCCACGCGTGGCACAACGCCAGCCATGGCGAAGCATGTGGCCAAGCCCCTGGACGGCCAGGAGTTGAACATCTTCACCGGTAACCATCACGACAAGTACGTGAGGGATCTGGTGATACCGATGTTCCAGGACAAGACCGGCGCCAAGGTCAACTACACCTCCATCGGCGGCGGTGATATCGACGCGAAATACGCCGTATTCGTCGCATCGCAAGACGGCTCGCAGGATGTTTTGTATTCATGGGAGACGTTAAACGCCAAGTACGGGCGCACGCTGATGGAGGACATCACGACGTCGTTCCCGGCCAAAACACTGCAGGGCATCGCCCCAGTGACGGTCAAGGCGTTCACCTTCCTCGGCAAGCGCTATGGTATCCCGTTCGACTCGAACATCTTCATCATGATGTACAACAAAGACCTATACAAAGCGGCAGGTCTGGACCCGGAGAAGCCACCGCAGACCTGGAAGGAATTCATCGCCTACAGCAAGAAACTCACAAAGGCCGGGCAGTACGCCACGTTGTTCACGCTGGGTGACGGCAACGCCAGCTTTGCGACGTTCGCATCGATGTTCAACTCGACCGGCAGTCTGCTTTACAACGCCGACCTGACCAAGTTTAGCGTCGACAATGAGGCTGGATTGATGACGATGAATGCCATCAACGATGCCATCACCAAGGACAAAGTCGTTGACCCGACCGGTTTGCCGCTGGTCAGCTCGATCGAGCAGGGCAAGGTATTCCGTGCGGGCAAGTTCGCCCACTACATCGCCGCGCCCAATCACTACACACTCGCGCAGGATTCGACCCAGTCACAGGTGGTTGGCAAGGTCGGCATGTCCATCATCCCCGGCCTGAAATTGCGGAGCGGCTCGCTCGGCTTGTTTGAAGGCTATGGCATCAACAAGTACAGCAAGAACAAGGTGGCGGCCTTGGCTTTTCTGGACTTCATGGTGTCGCCCGAGGTGCAAAAGAACGTGGTCGCGATCAACTGGGGACGCCCGCCCTCACGATTGGCGACCTATGATGATCCTGACGTGCAGAAGGCATCCCCGCAATTCGCCGTCGTCAAACAGCAAGCCAAGTTTCCTGCGCCGCGCTATGGCTCGCCGTTCTACTTCGATGTGGGCACTGTGTTTAGCAACTACATGAACAAGATGGTCAAGGGCGAGAAGACGCCCAAGGCGGCCGTCACCGGCATTCAAGCCGATGCCCAAAAGCTGGTGGATGCATATTGGGCGAAGGTGAAAAAGTAGGGACTGGCATGGCTTTTCCCACCGTTTCGCAGCGTTTTCAGCGCATGGACGAAGGGCGCTTTGGGCTATTGCTCATGGCGCCCACGATCATCATCCTGACGGTATTTCTGGTCGGGCCGATCCTGTATGCCATTTGGATGAGCCTAAACTCGATGGATCTGACGATCTCGCCCGACGCCGACTTTGTGGGTGTTCAGAACTATGTGCAGTTGGTAGATGACCCGGCGGTGCAAGATGCCGTGCCGCGCACACTTTACTTCGCCGGGCTCACCGTCGTCTTCAGCACGGCTATGGCGCTGCTGTTGGCGCTGGTGTTGAATGAGTCATTTCGCGGGCGCAAGTGGGTGCGGGTGTTCATCTTATTGCCGTGGGCGGTCGCACCGGTGGTCAATGGCGTGCTGTGGCGCTACATGTTCCATCCACAATACGGCCTCATCAATGCCGCGCTATACGCCCTCGGCTTGATCAAGGAATACCGGGTTTGGCTGGACAATGCCGCTGTGTCGCTGGCCATCGCGAGCGTGGCCAGCACGTGGAAGGCGTTGCCCTTTCTCGCGCTCATCCTCCTCGCGGCGCTGCAAAGCATCCCCGAATCGTTGTATCGCGCGGCGAAGATGGACGGCGCAGGTGCGTGGTCGCGCTTCCGCTTCGTTGTCTTGCCCCATCTGCGCGGCATCCTGATCTTCGTGGTGCTGTTGCAGATCATCGTGTCGCTGCAGGCGTTCGATCTGATCTATACCCTGACCCGGGGTGGGCCCGGCACGGACACGGTGGTGCTGAACTACCTGGTGTATGTGAACGCGTTCGAGCGGCTGAACCTGGGAAACGCCGCGGCTATGGGCATTCTGCTGGCCCTCTTCATCGTCGGACTGAGCGGGCTGTCGTTGGCGTTCGCAGTATCGCGACGCAGGTGAAGCTCAGAAAGCTGTTCGTGGTTTGCGCTGACATGACTCGTTCCTTCTCAGCCCTGTTTCGCCCAGGCGTGCTCTACGCGCTCGTGGCCCTGTTCCTCATCTGGACGGTCACACCCGTGGTGTGGGTGGGCATCATGAGCGTTCAACCCGAGATCAATTATGTCGCGGTGCCGCCGCATCTGAGGTTGCAGGACGTGAGCCTGCGCTGGTACAGCGACATGCTGGCCCAAGCCGACTTTGCGGACGCGCTGAAGAACAGCGTCATCATTGCTACGCTGACCATGGTGTTCTGCTTGTTTTTCGGCTCGCTGGCAGCCTATCCGTTGTCGCGGTTGCGGCTGGCGGGCAAGCGTTTGTTCCTGTTCGCCAGCGTGGTCATGCGCATGCTGCCGGCCATCGTCCTCATCATCCCCATGTTCCTGCTCATTCGGTTGCTCGGGCTGCGCGATACCCATCTGGGTCTGGTCATTGTCTACACGACATTTCTGCTGCCGTTCTCTATTTGGATGCTGAAGAATTTCTTCGATCAAGTCCCCTATTCTCTAGAGGCAGCCGCGCGTATGGACGGCTGCTCACGGCTGGGCGCGCTATGGCGCGTGCTGCTGCCCGCAGTCGCGCCGGGCGTGGTCGCCACAGCCGTCTTCGCCTTCATCGGCGCGTGGAACGAATTCTTGTTTGGGCTGATCCTGTCAACCAGCGTCGCCACGCCGGTGACGGTCAAGATCTCCGCCCTGGTCAGCTCGACCTTTCATACCGACACGTCACTGGTTGCCGCAGCGGGCATGTTGGCCATCCTCCCGGTGGTGGTGCTGGTCATCGTGCTGAATCGCTACATCGTGCGCGGGTTGGTGGAGGGCGTGAAGTACTAATGTGAAGGCGCCTGCGGTTTCTTGTCACACCGCTAGGACACACCGGCTGAAATTCGTTAAGTACCTATGGGCCACGTCAAGCTGCAGAATGTAAGCAAGCATTTCGGGTCGCTGCGTGCCGTCAGCGACGTCTCGCTCGATATCCCGGACAACGCCTTCGTCACGCTGCTTGGGCCGTCGGGCTGCGGCAAGACCACGACGCTGAATATGATCGCCGGGCTTGAGAAGGTGAGCGCTGGCGACATCTTCCTAGATGGCGAGCGCATCACCGACTGGGCACCTCACGAGCGCGGCATGGCGATGGTGTTTCAGAACTATGCCCTGTACCCGCATATGGATGTGTATGGCAACATCGCCTTCTCGCTGAAGTTGAAGAAAACGCCAAAGAAGCAGATTGACGAACGCGTACAGCGCGTGGCGCAGGCTTTGGAAGTGGGTGCGTTACTGCATCGGCGCATCACGCAACTCTCTGGCGGGCAGCAGCAGCGCGTGGCGCTGGCACGGGCCATGGTGAAGGAGCCAAAGGTGTTCTTGTTCGATGAGCCTTTATCGAACCTGGATGCGGCCTTGCGCACCCGCATGCGCATCGAGATCAAGAAATTGCATCAGCAATTGCGTACCACGTCCATCTTCGTCACCCACGATCAAGAGGAGGCCATGATCTTGTCGGACTTGATTGCCGTCATGAAAGAGGGCCAGATCGTGCAGTATGGCCAAGCCGATGAGGTGTATCGCCGGCCCAATCACCTATATGTGGCCACGTTTATCGGCAAGCCGCGCATGAGCATCCTCGAGGGACGGCTGTGCGTGGATGCGCGCGACGGCGGTCTGTCGTTCGTCAGCGGCGACGTCACGCTCAACTGGCCAGGCAACACAGCCCGCCAGCTCGACATGGCAACGGCTGTCCACATGGGCATTCGGGCCGAGGATGTGCGACTCATCCCTCGGGGGAACGGCACGGGCACCCTCACGGGCCAGGTGGCCCTGCTCCAGCCGCTCGGCTCTGACACGTTCATCGATGTCGCCCGTGGCGCGATCACAGTGACGGCCCGCATCGAACCAGATCGCCACGTGCACCTGACCGAGACGGTCACGGTGCAGATCCCGCGCCACAAAGCGCACTTTTTCGACGCGCAGACGGGTGAGCGCATTTTGAGTCTCGATGAGGGCCATTGACATCGGCAGTGAGATCGACCATGAAAATCACAGCGGTCAAAACCTTCATATTGCATCATCCGTTGACGCACGGCACGGGACCATCGACCTACTACTATCGCTCGCGGAGCACCATGATCATCAAACTCGAAACCGATGCCGGCCTGGTGGGGTGGGGCGAGACGGCGGCCTTCGGCGGCGTGCGCAGCTTGATTCACGACGTGTATGGACCCATCCTGATGGGTCGCGACCCCATTGCCCGTCGCCCGCTGTGGCGCGAGCTTTGGGGGCCGAATTTCGGCAACGGCATGGCGCTCGGCGGCATTGACATTGCGCTCGACGATCTGCGCGGCAGGGCGCTCGGGCTGCCCGTTGCCGAACTATACGGCGGACGGCTGCGCGACCGCGTACAAGCCTATGCGTCAGCTATGAACTATGTTGAAGGTGATGACCCCATCGAACACTACCCCCGGGAAGCAGTGGCCATGCTGGCCCAGGGCTTTCGGGCCATGAAGATGCGCATTGGCGGGTTATCCATGAAGCACGACTTGGCGGCCGTCGCCGCGGTGCGCCAGGCCGTGGGCGACGATGTCAAGATCATGGCTGACGGCAACGGCGCCTACACGCTCGGCAGCGCGATCGCAATGGGGCGCGAGCTCGAACGGCTGGGGCTGTACTGGTTCGAGGAGCCGCTGCCGCAGAGCGCGCCCGACTACGCTGGCTACGAAGTGCTGACCGACAAGCTCGATATTCCCATCGCGGCGTGCGAGGGGCTCACCTCGCGTGGGATGTTCAAGGAAGCCATCACGCGACGCGCGATGGACATTGTGCAGCCGGACGTGAGTTTGGCGGGTGGTATTGGTGAGTGCCTGTTCGTGGCCGAACTGGCGAGGCTGTGGGGCGTCCCGACCATGCCCCACTGCTGGGCCGGTGGCATCGTCATCGCGGCGACCGTGCATCTCTTGTCGGTGCTGCCCGACGCGTCGTGGTCACGCACCACCGAACCGCCCCTGCTCGAGCTCGACATGGTCGAAAGCCCGTTTCGGCATGAGCTGTTGACGGAGCCGCTCGACATAAGCGACGGCTTCGTCACCGTGCCGACGGGGCCCGGGCTCGGTGTCGAGGTGGATGAAGACAAGCTCAGGTTCTATGCGCGCGATTGAGTGCGTTCCAAAAGCGATGCAGGCCATTCAAACCACCCCTCACCGCTTCACGGGCGAGGAAAGACAAGGGTCCCCTGTCCGCGGGGAGGCAGGCGGCGGGCCGCGCCGCATCACCAACGACGACCTTTTCGCAACGGCGTATGTTGACGCGCCACAGGTCTCGCGCGATGGGCGACGCCTGGCCTACACCGTAACGCAGCTTGACCGCGCGGCTGACCAGATGACGACCTGGGTATGTCATGGGGCACAGCGCGAGCGCGGCACGCACCCACGCTGGTCACCGGATGGTCTCACCCTGGCCTTTGTTGCCGAGGATGACGCGACGATTCGCGTGTGGGACGTTGAAACAGGTCATGTGCGCGTCGTGGCGGCAGTTGCCGACGTTGGTCAACTGTGTTGGTCGCCCGATAGCCGCTGGCTCGCTTTCGTGTCGCGGCAACGCGTGTGGATCGCCTCGTCCGACAGGCAGGATGTGTCGCCGCTGACGCTGACGCCGACGCTGACGCCGGTGTCCGAGGATCGCGCCTCGCTGGTAGCGTGGTCGCCCGATGGCCGCTCCATCGGCTACGTTTGTTCGGACCCGATGGCACCATCCTCAACGATCTGGGTCACGGCGCCGAACCACACGCAGCCCGAGAAGCTGTGCGCGATTGCCGGACCCATCCGCGCGCTGGCCTGGTCACCCGACGGCGCATCGTTGGCGTTCATCGCCCATGACGATGACAACGCACCGGACGTGAACTTCGGGTTGTGGATCGCGCCGCTGGCAGACGGGCGAGCGCACTGCCTGACCGAGACGTTCGACCGCAGTGTTGGCAGCGTCGTGCGCGCCGATGATGTCCGCGGCCTGGATGCGTCGCACGTGTGCTGGGTCAAGC
>Ga0075021_10001990_pt1 | contig 10594 bp, 10 predicted proteins | sample ColStrG_CSR_2012_FD_72749 | JGI IMG/M metagenome (GOLD analysis project Ga0075021, IMG submission 72749) | Freshwater sediment microbial communities in response to fracking from Pennsylvania, USA - Cold Stream Run_MetaG_CSR_2012 | ecosystem: Environmental > Aquatic > Freshwater > Creek >... | reverse complement strand
CACCCGGCAGAGTTTGTGCCAGATGAGCGCGGAACAAGGGAACAGTGAGCAGGGCGGCCGCGGCCGCCCTGCTCACTGTTCCCTTGTTCCGCGCTCATCTGGCACAAACTCTGCCGGGTGCGTGGCTGCTTCTGTACGGCGTCGGCGTCATTACGGGCGGAGCGTTCTCGGTTTCGATTGTGCCGGTGATGGGGATCTGTTTCATGATGACGGGTGCAGCGGGCCTGTTCTTCCCGCCACTGGGGAACTGGGCCATGGCTGCAGGGTTTGGCGGGCTGCACATTCTTTTTGGAATCTGGATCGCAAGGAGGCACGGTGGCTAGAAGTCAGTCAGCGCGAAGCAGTATGCGGACCCTGTCGGCAACTCCCGGATCGAAGAGCCAGGAACGCCGGGCGCCGGGGGAGATCCCGGAACTCGACCGCCTGATCCACGAACGGATGCGGCTGGGCATCATCAGCGCGCTCGCCGTGAACGATTCACTCAGCTTCAGCGACCTGAAGCGATTACTCCGCACCACCGACGGCAATCTCAGCGTGCACGCCCGCAAGCTGGAAGAAGGCGGATACCTCACTTGCCGGAAGTACTTCGAAGGACGGATTCCTCGGACGGAATATCGCCTGACCGCAGCCGGAAGGCGGGCGCTCGAGGAATACCTGAAGAATATGGAAGAAGTCATTCGCATCGCGCGCGAGGGATGATTCTTTTGGGACGCCGTACTTTGCACTACAAAAAACATTGTGGAGATCGGTTATGTGGAACTCTGGAATTCACAGCAACATGAACTTCGCCACGCCCGTCGCGGTCCTGGGATTCCTGGCGGGCGTCGCCGGGCTTGTTTTGAGCCTCCTCACGCTCTTCGTCCTTCTTTCTCTCCACAAGACGAAATGGACGCGTCGTATCGGGGCGCTCCTGGGCACGGGAACGATCATCTACTTTGGATTGCTGCTCGGATTCTCACTGGGCAGCCGCGAGGTCATTCTTGCGCCTGGCCAAGAAAAATACTTCTGCGAGATCGACTGCCACCTCGCCTATTCCGTGCGCGCGAGCCGCGAAGAAATTCAAAGCGGCCAGCGGCAATTGCACATCGCACTCCGTACCCGCTTCGATGAAACCACCACCTCACCCACTCGACCCAAAGACGCTCCCCTCACGCCCAATCCGCGCCAGGTCGTGCTGCTTGACGGCTTGGGACGAACCTACGCGCCCGCAGCGGTGACTGGCACTCCCATTACTCGCCCGTTGCTCCCGGCCCAATCCTACGAAACGGAACTCGTGTTTCACGTGCCCGCAGACGCGACCGAACTCCGCCTTCTCCTAACCAGCTCGGGGTGGGAAGAACACCTGCTGATAGGCGACGAGAACAGTGTCGGCCACAAGAAAACTTATCTGGCGTTGCCGAGGGTGGGGATTGGGAACAGCTAGGCCCGAACTCGGCCACTGAATCCTTCGAGGACGCGGCGAATCTCAAGAACAGCACCAAGCTTGATGGACGATCCCCGGCCCAACCCGCTTCCTTCTGGCGTGCGCGTCGTCGCCGCGCTGTTTGGCGTGTGCAGCGTGTATCTCGGAATCGCGGGCGGGGTGATGCTTGCGCGTCCTGGCCTGCTGGGAATGTCCGTTGCGGCCCCGTTGCTGTTCGGCCTCGAACTGTCCGGACCATACATGTTCCTGCTGACGGCCGCCATGGGAGGTGGAGTTGCCTGGGGTCTGATGAAGCGGAATAACATCGCGCGCCGCACCGCTGTCCTGGTGGCCATTGTCGGTGTCGTGATGCAGGTGCCGCCGGTTTCCTCAGCCGCGGTCATGGTGCAAGCAAAAGCGCTGGCGCTCGGTGGACTGGGCATCATCGTGCGGGTGATGGTGGCGTGGTATCTGTCGCGTGGCGAAACCGTGGATCACTTCAGAGCGGCACGGCCCATGTAGGGGCGGACGCCTCGTCCGCCCAGCCAAGTACAAACCGGCGGTTTTCGCATCTAATGATGCGTCGCGTCGACAACCGCACTCCTTTGTTCAATCTAGAGGTAGCATACGCATGCAACTATACGTACATATCAGCCATAACAAACTGTTCCACGTGGAACACTTCGCGCGTTTGCGAAGGGTGGCCGGCTTACCCCTTCGCCTTCGCCGGCTGCTTCTCCCCCACCCGCTCGCTCACTTTGAAGGTCATCTTCCCGGCCTTCTTGTCCGCGTCCACCACTACGTGATCGCCGTGCAGCACCTCGCCGTCTAGAATCTTCAGAGCCAGCAGGTCCTGTACCAGCTTCTGGATGGCGCGCTTCAGCGGGCGTGCTCCGAAGTTTGGATCGTAGCCTTCGGTGAAGAGGAGCTCTTTCGCCGCGTCGGTCAACTCGAGTGAGATCTTGCGGTCGGCCAGCAGGCGGCGCAAGTCTTCCAGGCGCAGGTCGACGATCTTGACCAGCTGCTCCTTGCCCAGCGGGCGGAAGATGATGATGTCGTCCACGCGGTTCAGGAACTCGGGCTTGAAGTGTCCGTGCAGCGCGTTCATCACCTGCTTCGACGCTTGCTCGAATTCTTCCGGCGAGCGCAGGCCTTCGGCCTGCAGGAACGAAGAGCCCAGGTTCGACGTCATGATGATGACGGTGTTTTTGAAATCGACGGTACGGCCTTTGCCGTCGGTCAGGCGGCCGTCGTCCATCATTTGGAGAAGTACGTTGAATACGTCGGGATGTGCTTTTTCGATCTCGTCGAAGAGCACGACTGCATACGGCCGGCGTCGCACCTGCTCGGTGAGCTGCCCGCCCTCTTCGTAACCGACGTAGCCTGGAGGCGCGCCGATCAGCCGCGAGACGGCGTGCTTCTCCATGTACTCCGACATGTCGATGCGCAGCAGGGCGTGTTCGTCGTCAAAAAGAAACTCGGCGAGTGCGCGGGCGAGTTCGGTTTTGCCCACGCCGGTTGGTCCCAAAAAGATGAACGAACCGATCGGGCGCTTGGGATCGCTCAAGCCTGCTCGTGACCGGCGGATGGCGTTGGCTAAGCGTTCGAGCGCCACGTCCTGGCCCACCACGCGCTGCCGCAGGCGGTCTTCCATGTTGATAAGCTTCTTGACTTCGCCTTCCAGCATCTTTGAGACTGGGATGCCAGTCCACTTCGACACGATGCGGGCGATATCTTCCTCGTCCACTTCCTCTTTCAGCATCCGTGTACGTGGAGGCACGGGCGCCCCGCCCGTGCTAACGTCGCTCTCGGTCAGCTTTGCCAGTTCCTGTTCCGCCTGCCGCAGCAGCCCATACCGAATCTCCGCCACGCGCTGCAGGTTTCCCTTGCGCTCCTCAGTCTGCTCCTCGATCTTGAGCTGCTCGATCTTCTCCTTGAGCTGCCGCGCCTGCGCGATGCCTTCTTTCTCCTGCTTCCACCGTGCCTTGAGCGCATTTGATTGCTCGCGGATTCCGGCCAGTTCTTTGTCGACCGCCGCCAGTCGCTCTTTCGAATTTGGGTCGTCTTCCTTTTTCAGCGCCTGCTTTTCGATTTCCAGTTGCGTGGCGCGCCGTTCGAGCTGGTCGATTTCGGTCGGCATGGAATCGATCTGGATACGCAGTGAGGCGGCGGATTCGTCGATCAGGTCGATGGCTTTGTCGGGCAGGAAGCGGTCGGAAATATAGCGGTGTGAAAGCGTCGCTGCGGCGACGATGGCCGAGTCTTTAATGCGCACGCCGTGGTGCACCTCGTACTTCTCTTTCAGGCCGCGCAGGATCGCGATCGTGTCTTCGACATTCGGCTCGCCAACGAAGACGATCTGGAAGCGGCGTTCGAGCGCGGCGTCTTTTTCGATGTACTTGCGATATTCGTTCAGCGTGGTGGCACCGATGGCGCGCAGTTCGCCGCGGGCCAGCGCCGGCTTCAGCATGTTGGAGGCGTCGATCGCTCCCTCGGCTGCGCCCGCGCCCACCAGGGTGTGCAATTCGTCGATGAACAGAATGATTTTGCCGGCGGCGTCTTCAATTTCTTTCAGCACGGCCTTCAGGCGGTCTTCAAACTCACCGCGATATTTGGCACCGGCCAGCATCGCACCCAGGTCGAGCGAAACCACGCGCTTGTTCTTCAGCGCTTCGGGCACGTCACCCGAAACGATTCGCTGGGCCAGGCCTTCGACGATGGCGGTCTTGCCGACGCCGGGCTCGCCGATCAGCACGGGATTGTTTTTCGTGCGGCGCGACAGCACCTGCACCACGCGGCGGATTTCTTCGTCGCGTCCGATGACCGGATCGAGCTTGCCGCGACGTGCCTGCTCGGTCAGGTCGCGCGCGTATCGCTCCAGTGCCTGGTACTTGGCTTCGGGATTCTGGTCGGTGATGCGCTGCGATCCGCGGACGGTGGTGAGCGCTTTCAGGATGGCATCGTTCGTGGCGCCATGCTGCGCCAACAGTTGCTGCGCGGGATCGCGCTTCAGATCAGTTGCCGCCAGCAGCAGATGCTCAGTCGAGACATAGTCGTCTTTGAAGGTGTCGGCTTCCTTGAACGACTTCCCGAAAAGCTGGTTCACCTGCGAAGACATCGCCGCCTGGGCCGTGCCTCCGGAGACCTTGGGCAGCTTCTCGATCTCTTTGTAGATATCACTCAGAACGGCTTGTGGCCCGACGCCAATCTTTTCGAGTACCGGCGGAACGATGCCTTCGCGGTCTTCGACCAGGGCGGCCAGCAGGTGCACAGGCAGCAGTTCAGGATTGCCATGCTCGGAGGCAAGCTCGTTCGCGCGCTGGAAGGCTTCCTGCGCCTTGACGGTGAATTTGTCCCAACGGATGGGCATCGTTTTTCTTCCTCTATTACGGTTCCGTCATTCTGAGCGAAGCGAGGAACCTATGCAATTGCCGGCAGCAAAGAAATGCAGGGATCCTTCGCTTCGCTCAGGAGGACAGCGCCTTCATGATTTCAAAAGAAAACGGGAGGCGCTTGAAGTTTATAGCAGCCTCCCGCGAAATCCAGCCGGGCTCGGCTCGGCTTGGCTGGGCGGACGAGGACGTCCGCCCCTACGTGGTTCTTGCCGGCTTACGCGGCTTTCCCCGGCCCCTTCGACTCCAGGGTCTTCTGGCTGCCGACGTTGACCTTGATCTGCTTTGGTTTGGCTTCGGCTTTCTTGGCCAGCTTGATCTTCAGCACGCCCTTGTCATAGTCGGCCTGGACTTTCTCCTGGTCAACGGTCGAAGGCAGACTGAAGGTGCGGGTGAAGCTGCCGTACTGACGCTCCACGCGGCGATAGTTCTCTTCTTTCTCTTCCTTTTCGTACTTGCGCTCGCCGTGGACGGTCAGCGTGTTGTTCTCAATGCTAACGTCGATATCTTTCTCTTCGATTCCGGGCACTTCGATTTTCAAGGTCACGTTGTGCTCGTCTTCGTAGACGTCGACCGGCGGTGCAAAGGTGGTGTTGGCGAGGGCTTCAGCAGAGTCCCTGCCCTCGGTCGCATAGGAATCGCGGAACAGGCGGTTCATGCGGTCCTGAATGGTGACGAACTCACGGAAAGGATCCCAACGGGTTAACAAAGTCATGGCTCAACTCCTCCTGTTTGTAAATTTCAGTGAGAGCCCCGATGGCTCCCTGCGCTTATCGTTAGCGTAATAACAATATAAAATATGAGTGTCTTATTGTCAAGTCATGTATTATACTTATTTTCAATCGCTTACGAAGAGCATCAGGCACTTCAAGTAGCTGGTTTCGGGCACGTTGAGCAGGATCGGATGATCCTTGGCTTGGCCGCGGTTCTCGATCAGGCGAAGGGATTTGTGGGCATCGCGGGCAGCATCGGATACGACCTCCACAAAGTCTGCACCGCTCACGTGGAAAGAGCATGAGCAGGTGACTAGAATCCCTCCCGGCCGCAGCATCTTCATGGCACGCAGGTTGAGTTCCTTGTAGCCGCGCATCGCCTTGTCGAGATCGCGCTTGGTCTTCGCAAAGGCAGGCGGATCGAGAACGATGGTGTCGTAATGCCGGCCTGAGGACGCGTAGTCTTTGAGCAGGTCAAACGCGTTGGCTTCGATCCATTCGACCTCGCGGCCATTCAGGGCGGCGTTCTTGTCCGCGATTTCGAGCGCGGGACGCGAGCTGTCCACGCCGGTGACGCTCGAACACTTCGATGCCATGTGGAGCGCGAATCCTCCCTGGTAGCAGAAGACGTCGAGTGCCTCGCCGTGGGCGTACTGCGCAGCGGCGGCGTAGTTTTCCCGCTGATCGAGGAACGAGCCTGTCTTCTGGCCTTCCGTCCCATCATGGTGAAATTGGATTCCGTTCATCGAAACCACGCTCGAACTTTTCTGTCCCCAGATCACGCCCGAGGCACGCGGCGGCAGTTGCTCCAGTTCACGGATACGGGCATCGACGCGCTCAAAAATCCCGGAGGGCTTGAATTCTTCGACCAGCGCCTCGACGGCCGCACCGCGCACGGGCTCGGCATCCATGGCCTGGGTGAGGATCTGCACGCTGAGGACGTCGTTGTAGCGGTCGACGATGAGGCCCGGCAGGAAATCGGCTTCGCTGAAGACGACGCGGTAGGCATCGGTATCGGCGACGAATCTTTTGCGGTAGGCAATTGCACTGCGAATGCGACGGGCAATAAGGGCGGGCAAGTCTTTGACTGGCTCGTCGGCGATCATGCGAATTGCGATCTGCGACGAGCTGGAATAGAGCGCGGTTCCGAGGAACTTGCCGTGTAGGTCGGTGACGCGGACGAGCGCACCGGGCGGCACATTGTCTGCGGTGATATCGGATCGGTAGACCCAGGGATGTCCGGCCTTCAGGCGGGCGGAGCCTTTGGGGGAGACTTTAACGGACGACTCCGCCTCATTGGGAGAGTCGGCGGTTGGATTGGGCATGACCTGATGGTAAACCGCGAGACCTCATGGTGTGCGTGGGGGGAAGTGCGGTTCGAATGGTTCCAAGACGCGAGGGTTTGCACCTTGAGGCAAACTGCGGATCCCTCGCTTCGCTCGGGATGACAAATCTAGGAGGTTCAGAGTTGGAGAGCACATTCCTGCTCGCACCACGGACTCTCACGCCCGCAGCTACACTCGTTTCAGCAATCCATCCATTCTCTGTCGGCTGGGGCTGCGCGGAGGCGTTACGCTTGCTGTTACCGCGCCGGTCATCACTTTTTTCAGGGCCGCCTGGAACTGCTCCATCTCAGGCGCGGTACCGACGGTGATGCGCACGTGTGTCGGCCAGATGGGCCATATGCGTCCGATGTGAACGTTCTGGATCGCCATGGCGTCGATTACTTCTTTGCCGGGGCGTTTGGTGTCGAGCATGAAGCAGTTCGATTGCGAGGGAATATAGGAATACCCGTTGCGGTCCAGCCACGCGAAGACGCTGCTCCGGATGCCGGCGTTGATGCGTTTCCGCTCCGGCACGAGATGCGCGTCTTTCAGGCTGGCCGACGCCGCTACCAGTCCCGTGATCGGCATGAAGTTCCATCCGCCAAAGTTCTCAACCTTCTCGATCAGGTCGGGACGGCCCAAAAGGGCCCCGCAGCGCAGGCCGGCCATGCCAAAGAGCTTGGAAAACGTACGCAGGACGAGCACGTCCTTGTCGGCGCGCACCAGATCAACCACGGGGGTTGCGTCGGAAAAATGAATGTAGGCTTCATCCACCAACACGATCGAACCCTTGGGCTTGTTCTCGACCAAGTATTCAATGTCGGCATGACTGGTGACGGTGCCGGTCGGGTTGTTTGGATTGCAAACGTAGAACGCACCCGCGTCGGGAGCTGCGGCAATCATGGCGCGAACATCGTGCGCGTAGTCTTTGGCGAGCGGCACTTTCACCACTTTCACGTTGAGCGTGCTCGCCGCCATCATGCCCGCTTCATATCCGGGATCGGCGGTCACATAGCTCCGGTTTGCCGAGGTAAATGCGCACACTGCGTGATGCAGCGGATTGCTCGACCCGGGATACACGCGGACGTACTCGGACTTTAGGCCTTCGATCTGACTGAGCTGTTTCACCAGGTCGTCGGTGAGCCCGTCGAGGTAGCGCCCGCCCTGGGGCGCGATGGCAATGACCGCCTCGCGCGCCGAAGCACAGGGCCCAAGCGGATTCTCGTTGGCATCGATGAGCACGCCCTCTTGTGAGCGCGGCTTGTGTCGCGCCGCCGTCGCCAGCATGGGCTCCGTCATCACGCGCAGCATGATCGCGGTAGAAGCGGCTGCGGACAAGCCGAGAAACGAACGGCGGGATGCGGAAGAGACATTTCGGTTACGGGCCATCGCTCACCTCACGCGGGCCATCTTACCGCAAATTGCGGTCCATGACGTGGCGTGGGCGCAAATGAAGTGCCCAGGAAACATCGCTGTGTTTTGTGTTACGCTTGCGCCCCTCGATTGTGGTGAGGGAAAGTCGATTCCCGCTATTCCCAGGAGCTTCTTATGAAACGCCCACTCGTTGCATTGATGATGTGCATCGCGCTCGCTGTTGCCGTGTTCCTGCCCGCCACTCGCCCCGTACAGGCCGGGAACGATCCGACAATCCCGACGCTGGCCGAGGATACCGCCACGCTGAGGGATGCGGCGTCCTATTGCGTCAAACAAGGCGGCGAGGTCGATCTTCGACTGCCGTACTACAACACGAACGACAACCCGCAGAACTGGTTTCGTCTGTCCGGAGGCCGCAGTTTCTGCAAGTTCACATCGAAGAGAGACGGCTCGCGGATTCATGTCCTGCTGTCCACGCTTTACACCAAGCAGCCCAGTCTTGCGGCCCTGGCGTACTACGCGAAGGTGCCCTTTGACGGCAGCAACTGCCACGGGAACCCGGGATCGTGCTATTGCTCGCAGCTGGGCGGGACGGATCTTTTTGGGGGCATCAACTTGAACGGCGGCGGGTGGGTGCAGATGAGCGATCCCGTTGACACAGTGCTGGAGGCTTGTATTCTCCCGGATATGTCTTCGATCGACTCGTGGGGCCTGACGTATCACCAGGCGAGCATTGTGCGCGGGAAAAATCTTAAGGGCGTGTTGCGGTATCCGGATCCGTACAAGAAGTAGTCGCGCTGCTGCGCGGGGCGGACGAAAGCGTTCGCCCCTACGCAGGCATTGCGGTAAAGGAGGTCTAACTGGCCTCGGCTGCGGCTGCCAATCCGCTTCCCAGTGGACGCTTGTCGGTAGCCACCGACCACGCGATGACGAGCGATGTCGCCAGCAATCCTGCCGCCAGATACCACGGCGCGCCGAGCAGACGATGTTCGGGCGCGATGAAATAAGCGAACGTCATCGAGAACATCTGCGGGCCAAAGATCATGGCGATGCCCCGCAGAGAAGCGATGGCCCCCTGCAACTCTCCCTGCTCGGAAGGTGACACGCGTTGTGTCATCAGCGACTGCGACGTGGGTCCGGCGAGCGACCACAGTGAGTTCACCAGAATCGCGCCCAGAAATACCGCGGTTGAGCCGGCCCAGCCATACATGGCGAATCCAATGCCCGCGAAGAGCAATCCGGTGAGCAGCGCGCGCCGCTCACCCAGCCATGCGACGACCGGGCCGACCAAAACGCCGGAGCAGATAATGGAGGAGATGCCAACGACCGCGAGCGAAATTCCCACCATGCGCTGATCCCAGCCAAAGCGATACATGGCGTAGAGCACCCAGACGGTCAGATAGACTTCGTGGGCGACGTATCCCAGAAAATTTACCGATGCGAGGCCCAGAAGTTCCGAGTGCGAACGCAGCAATTTCAGCGCTCCCAGGGGATTGGCATTCCTCCACTGCGGATGGGTTTGACGCTTTTCGGGCGCGAGGGACTCGGGCAACACAAACAGGCCGTACATCGCATTGAGCAGGCTGGCCGCGCCCGCGACCCAGAACGGGATACGCGGATTGTGGACGCCCAGCCATCCGCCGAGCGCTGGTCCCACCACGAAGCCCACGCCGAATGCGGCTCCCAGCAGGCCAAATGCCTTGGAGCGCTTTTCCGGCGGTGTCACGTCGCTGATGTAGGCGGTCGCCGTGGGAATGCTGGAGGCACTCAGGCCAGCTAGGATTCGCCCCAGAAACAGCCAGCGCAGCGAGGGGGCGAGCGCCATGATCAGGTAGTCGAGGGCCAGCCCGAAGTTCGAGAGTAGGATGACAGGCCGCCGTCCAAAGCGATCGGAGAGCAGGCCCAGGACCGGGGAAAAGAAGAACTGCATCAACGCGAACGTGCTGATGAAGAAGCCCATGTATTGCGAGGCCCGCGCCGTGTCGCCTGCGAGGAAATCGGAGATGAGCTTGGGGAGCGGCGGCGCGGCTACGCCGAAGGCCAGCATGTCGAGCAGGACGGTGACGAAGATGAAGCCCAGAGCGGCGTTGTGCTTAGTTGACATGAGCGTTCCCCGTTTTGAGTGAAATCGTGTCCAGCGAGCGGAGCCAAAGATCCACGGCCCGATCCACGCGTTGACGGTCGCGCGTGGCACAGAAATCGAGCAGGAAACCGCGAAATCCGGCGAGGATAATGGTCGCGAAGGCCCGAGCCTCCTTTTCCTGGTGCCCCTGGCGGAGCAGTGGTTCCGCGATAAATTCCAGCCAGTCTTCGACGGTGGAGTGCAGGAACTGAGCGTATTTCTTGGGATTACGAAGGCCCAGCGAGCAAGTCTCCAGGAAGAGCCTG